>Ga0247842_10000229_pt1 | contig 126752 bp, 166 predicted proteins | sample LaCruzMarch2015__3_FD_192411 | JGI IMG/M metagenome (GOLD analysis project Ga0247842, IMG submission 192411) | Freshwater microbial communities from meromictic Lake La Cruz, Castile-La Mancha, Spain - LaCruzMarch2015_19m | ecosystem: Environmental > Aquatic > Freshwater > Lake | place: Spain... | reverse complement strand
CAACAGAAGAATCTGAGATAAAAATATTCGACTTCTTTAATTGGCTTCCAATTGCAATTTGGTGTTCTTGGATTTTATTTACCTTGTCTATGCTGATAATTATTTATAGGGCAAGACAAGAAATAAGGTATAGTTCTAGAAAAATAGTTTATTGGATGGGGAAATAATTATGTTACTCCTCTGCCAACCGATGTGCCATCCAACTTGGAAAAGGCTGCCTTGTTTCTGGATTTGCTTGAGATTCAAAATATCCTCTTGCATGTCTTTTTAAATTTTCTCGTATGCTAATCCTATGTCTCCAATATTCTTCATTAGTCAAATCTGAAAATCTTCTGGCTTGTTCTTCCCAAATGTATCCTATTTCCTCGAGAAATAAATGTGTAACGAGTGTTTCAAATCTTTCATAATCCATTCCTTGACTCTTCAAGGTTTCTTTTACAAAGACATCAACTATCCCATCACCTACTGCTTCTTCTACAGTCACTTTTTAGCCTTCTTTTGGTATTGAAATAGAGTTAATCAAGTTTATATATTTTTACTATTATCTTTAAAAAACAGGAATAACTACTAAATTTAAACAAAATGGGTGAAGAGATAATTATTAACGAATCTTTTTCAGAAGAAGACTTTTCTTTATTTGAAAAATTAGATGAGAAAAAGTTTGATTCTCAGGAGTTGCTCAAATTAAAAGTTCAATCAGAAGAGATGTCTAAAGATAACGAAATAAATGAATTACTTTGTTATGATTCTGTGAAGAAAAATCTAGAATACGATTTGCCCCACCAACCAGAAGGAGCAATGAAAATTCTTCGAGATTTAAACGGAAGTGCTTTGTTAGCAGATGAAGTTGGTTTAGGTAAAACAATAACAGCAGGAATAGCATTAAAAGAATGTATTGTTCGTGGATTTGTAAAAAAGATTTTAATTTTAACTCCCCCTTCCTTAGTTGACCAGTGGGTCGCAGAACTTAAAGAAAAATTTGAGCTAGATTTTACAATAGTTGAAAATGAAGCGAGTTGGACAAGTTCCAGTTTTATAATTGCCTCAATAGATAGAGTAAAAATATTTGACAGAGAAACAGGAAAATTCAAGCATCATATCGCACATGAAATCCCTTGGGATTTAGTGATTGTAGATGAAGCACATAAATTAAAAGAAAAAAGCACAATAAGGTGGAGATTTGTAGACAAACTTCAGAAAAAAAGATTTATGATTTTAACAGCAACGCCCTTTCAAAATAATTTACTTGAACTCTACAATCTTTTACATCTTCTAAAAAGAGGCCATTTGGGAACAATAAAAGAATTTAGAAAAAAATTCCTTAACAGAGGAAATTCTCGTTACCCTTTAAATCCAAAAGAACTAAGAGCAAGACTTGAAGAAGTAATGGTGAGGCGTAGAAGAGATCAAACAAAAGTTGATTACAAAAAAAGAATTCCCAAAATAGTTGCAGTTGAGATGACCGATCAAGAAAAAAGAATCTACGAAGCAACCTGCGAGATGTTAAAGACCCAATATTTCGCAGCAAACGGAGACCCAATAAACGGAAAACTACTTGTTTTTGCTATTTTACCCAAAGTAACAAGTTCATCTAAATCCGCTGTGGAATCTCTTACAAGAATTTTAGAAGACAATAAATATCACTCAAAAACAAAAGAAATCGCAAGGCAAATTTTAGAAGAATTAAAGGTCCTAAAAAAAGATTCAAAAATAGAAAAAATTATGGAAATAATTCAAGAAATAAAAACAAAAGACCCTAAAGATAAAATTTTAATTTACACTAGGCATCCAACTACTTTAAGGTATATTGTCGAGAAGCTAAAACCTTTTAATTACAAAATACTAGAATTTGTTGGGGGATTAGACAGGCAACAGAAATCTGCAATTGTCAAATCTTTCAAAGAAGATGCAGACATACTTATTAGCACAGATACGGGAGCAGAAGGTTTAAACTTTCAGTTCTGTAGAAATCTAATAAATTATGACTTGCCTTGGAATCCAATGTCAGTTGAGCAAAGAATAGGAAGATTAGACAGAATAGGTCAGAAAAACGACATGAACATTTTCAGCTTAGCTACAAAAGGAACTATGGAAGAACACATAGTTGATTTAATAATTAACAAAATGTGCTGTGTTGGTTTAGTAATAGGAGAACTTCCAATTATTTTATTCAATCTTGGTTTAGACCAAGAATCGAAATTTGGCGGAAGCAAAATAGAAGAAATGCTAATGATGTCGTTCATTGATTCAAAAAATAATCTAGACATCTTCTCTTCTCAGCTAAACAAAATAGCCGATTTGGTCCATAAAGGAATGGAGGAATACAATCAAGCCAAGGAAACTAATCAAAAGATTTTAGAAAATGGATGAAACAAATATAATTCGAGAGTTTATTGAAAAGTTCTTCAAAAATATAGGCAGTAATGTGGAAAAAAAAGGAAAAATATTATCCATTACAAAGGTTCCAGAAAACTTCGAAAAATTCTATGGTAAAAAATCACCTTATCTACTAGTTTTTGAGCAACTAGACATGACTCCAGAAACAGAACTAGTTTCTAAAGGGAGTTACTTACTAAAAGCAATAAATGAAACACTAGAAAATAAAGCTCAAACTTCTTTAATAAAAATACAAATTGCTTTTGATGCAGCAGAAAAAATAGAAAAAGCTTTTCCTTTAAGAAACGCAAAAATAACGCGAGTTGATTCAAGCACAGAAAACAGATTTTTTACAAGATTTTCTTTTTTAACTGTTTTTCAATATCTAAATGAAAGAGAACAGGTAGTAAATCATATTTATGTAAGAAAAGGAGAAATTTTCAATTTTAATCCAGAAAAGTTTACGCTTATTGACGGAAAAAAACAAGATTTAAAATTTGATAATGTTGAACGCTTTTATGAAGTTGCAAAAAACAAACTCTCTGAAACTATTTCTACAAAGGTAATTGAAGTGGGCAACTCTCTTAAAAAAACTCTAAATAGGGAAATTGAGCGTATAGATGGTCATTTTAACAGCCAGATTAAAGAATATCTTGCTCAAATAAACTCTCTTAAAAAACAGTTCCAAGAACTAACAGAAAAAATAGAAAATACCTTTGGAGAAGAGCTTGAAAAAGCAAAAAGAAAGTTAGAAAAGATTAGTCTTAATTTGAAAGAACTTGAAACCTCTGAAGAAATGGAAAGAGCTAGAAAAGACAAAGAATTTTTAATAAATGACGAAAAACAAAAGCACACTCTTAACATTAAAACCCGGTTAATTAACACTTCAATAATTTATTACCCCTTCTGTCATATGAATGTTTATTTCGATACTGACTCTGGAATGAAAATGATTCCAATTTCTTACGACCCAATTGATGACAATTTTTTTGGAATGAAATGCGGGAGTTGTGAATCAGAATTAAACGAGATAATTGTTTGTTCTTCAGGCCATCTTGTTTGCAGAATTTGTGGGCAAAAATGTAATAACTGCGGAAAAATTTCTTGTAGTGCTTGCCTGAAAAATATTTGTTCTGACTGTCACAGAAAAATATGCTCTTCTTGTGCTGTAACTTGTTACAAATGTAAAAAAATAAAATGTAAGGAACACACAGTTAAAGAAGACGTTTCTAAACGAGTTATTTGTACTAGCTGCATGAAAAAATGTTCTTCCTGTGGTCGTATTTTAGATGAAAGTTACTTGAAACGAGATGGGGAAGGAAGATATTTTTGTTTAAACTGTAGGTCTAAGACAATGAGTCATGACACTTTAAAAAAGATTTTTAGTTAAATTATTGTTTATAATTTTTTATCTTAAAAATTCAGGTTTTCCATAATCACACACATAAAGTACTTCTCCTCTTTCTACACTAAAAACAACTCTACCTTTTCCTGGAATAACCATTTTTTCTCCAGAAGAAATAATTCTTGTTTCTCCTGAAAGAGTTACTCCCAAGTCACCCTTGAGAACATTCATTCTCTCAGAAAAATCTCCAAGTGGAAACTCAAAAATTCCAAGAGGGAATCTTCCATAAGTAGGATTTCCTCTGTCTACTCCGTTATAACCTTGCTCAACTTGCCAACTGACTACATGGATTTTTCTATCTCCATCCATAAAACGATAAACATTTGGGACCTTTTTGTCAACCGCACCATGTAAAACTGCTTGAGCCCACGGGCGTCCTTTAAATCTCAGATTTAATGCATTCATGTCTGGTCTTATAGAAGCAAATTGCAATGTTTCTGGGTCAGTTATGTCTTCAATGGTTACTCTTGTAAATTCAGCCATTAAATATTTATTAAAAATTAGTTTATAAAAATTGTTGTGATAAATCTATTCCTTCTGAAAATATTTTCTAAGATACGGCATTCTCACTAAAGGGATTACTAAAAGCAAAATAAGTCCGATTATTGCTAGCATTACAAAAGTAAAGTTATTATTAATTCTTGCCCTCACTAACATTATTGAAAAAAACAAAACAGGAGCGCTACCAAGGATTGTGGAAAAGAAGAAATCCTTAAACTTAATTTCAGAAAAGGCTCCAAGAACACTTACAAATTCTACTGGAATTAAATAAAATAATCTTAAATAGAAAAACTCTATGAACCCGTGATTTCTTGTGCTTTTGTCTATTTTTTTAAGTTGCGTATTTTTTCTAATTAAATATCTTATATAATCCCTACCCAAATATCTTGAAATTATAAAAATAATACAAGAAAAAATAGCTGTTGCTATTAAGGTATAAATAAAGGCATAACCAAACTTAAAAATAAATCCCCCCAACAAAGGAGTAGGTGAGAACGGGATTGGAACAAATGAGATTGCGATATATCCTGCGATAAATAGAGCGGGAGGAATTTCATTATTTTTTACTTTTTGAATAAACGTTTCGTCAGAACCTTGCGAGTGCATCCACAAAGAAAGTGCAAAAATAAGTAGAATAATTATTACAAACCCAATAAACTTTCTTCTGGATTTTTCTATGCATCCTTTTTCTGTTTTAAGAATTGCAAATGCAGAAGGAATTTTTTTGCACTTCCAAGCCTCTTTTTTAGATTTCATCTTCGTGTATTAAATAACTGAGATTTATAAACCTCACTAACTTTAGTTCTTTATGTTTTCAGAAATTGCGTTGTGGTTAGTTCAAGTAGTGGGTGTTCTGGGATATTTTGGGATATTTATACTGATGGTAATTGAAAGTTCTTTTATTCCATTACCGAGTGAGATTGTATTACCTCCCGCAGGAGTTTTAATTTCCCAAGGGCAAATGTCTCTTTGGATAGTTTTGGTCGCAGCAATATTGGGAAGTATTGTTGGTGCATTAATTAACTATTTTTTAGCACTTTACCTCGGAAGACGAATAGTAGACAGATTGATTTTTAGATATGGAAAATTCTTTTTCTTAACAGAAGAATCTTTGAAAAAAACAGAAATATTTTTTGAAAAACATGGGGCTATTACGACCTTTGTAGGAAGATTGCTTCCAGGAGTTAGACACTTAATTTCAATACCAGCAGGTTTCGCAAAAATGAATTTAATTAAATTTATAATTTATACTGCTTTGGGTGCAGGTTTATGGTCTTCAGTTTTAATTTACCTCGGTTATGCTTATGGAAACAATATGGCGGTAATTAATTCTATCTTAAATAAAATTTTCTGGCCAGTAGTTTTACTTGTAGCAATAATTGTCCTAATCTATTTTATTCTTAAAAAAATAAAAAAAGATAAGTTCTAGACTGCAATAATCTTTAAATACGAATATTCTAATGAATATTTATGGTAAGAAGAATGAGCAGAGCTCAAATTTTAAAACAGGCAAGTAAATTAGAAAAAGGAGATTTAGTAGAATTAACTGTATTTGAGGGCGTGCATTTAAATTGTGCTACTTCTTCAATACCTTGTTGTTTAGAAAGAGATGCTACTTCGAGGAGACAAGGAAATTCGTATACTGGTTATGTTTCTAATTCCTCTGAACAAGCTACCCTTTTAATTTCTCATGGATGGAACAAAAAATTAAACTCCCCAACAAGCGAGGGTGGAATTTATTTTAGTTATGGATCGATTCATTCATTAAGATTTCCAGACTATCCTTAATTTTAATTATTTATCCTCAGAAATATATTTAGAAAAATTAATCTTTCAACTCAATCTTAATCTTAACTGATTTTGGAAATTGCATTTTCATGATGTGATGCAAAACCTTGTCATTTGCAGGCAAGTCAATTAATCTTTTATGAATTCTCATCTCAAAATTATCAAAAGTAGCTGTACCATTTCCACAAGGTGATTTTCTTGTAGTAATTTTTAATCTTTGCGTTGGTAAAGGAACAGGACCTCTAATTGGAACTCCAGAAGTATTCGCAATATTTTTTATAGAATCACAAATAGCATTTAGTGTTCCTACATCAGTGCTATTTAATTTTACTCTGACTCTTGGCATTTTACATCCTATAAAATGACATTTACTGAACACGTGTTCAGTCTGGCATTTACTAATATCACATGATTTAGATGGTTTTTAAAGCTTTCTGGATGAAAAGTTTTAAAGTTAAAATCTGAAGAATCTTTTGGTCTAAAAAGCTTTTTATAGTTTAAAAGTTTAGAATCTAAAAGAGATGGAACAAATATTTATTTATCTTGCAATAATTCTTGCAGTAGCGTTCATAATTTCGTATCTAGTTCGTTTTTTTAAACAGCCAATTTTAATTGGGTATATCATCGCTGGGATGATTGTAAGTCCATTTATTCTTGATGCAGTTAAATCCAATGAAACAATTAATATTTTTTCAGAATTAGGTATAGCCTTTCTTCTCTTTGTAGTTGGTTTGCACCTTAATCCCCGAGTTATAAAACAAATGGGCTTTAAGTCAATAGTACTTGCGGCTGTTCAAATGGCTTTAACTTTTGTTGCGGGATTTTTGTTTAGTTTTTACATTTTAGATTACACTGCATTAGTCTCTTCTTTTATTGGAATTGCAATTATGTTTTCAAGCACAATTATTGTTGTTAAACTAATTTTAGACAAAAAGCAAATAGATTCTTTGTACAGTAAAATAGCAATCGCGATATTGATTTTACAAGATGTAGTAGCTGTTTTGGTTCTTATTTTTATTTCTTCTAGTGCAATAGAAACAAATTATTTGGGCTCAAGCCTTTTATTGCAAGCAGTTTATGGGTTTGGGTTATTAGTTGTATTGGGGTTATTTGGGTGGTTAGTTGTTCCACGGATAACTAAAAAAGTTGCAGATTCTCAAGAACTTTTATTTTTATTTGCAATACTCTGGTGTTTTGTATGCGGTGCCCTTTTTGCTTATTTTGGTTTTTCAATTGAAATTGGAGCTTTACTTGCGGGAATTTTAATTTCTGCTTCGCCATACAGTGTTGAGATTTCTTCAAGAATTAAACCATTAAGAGATTTTTTCTTAATTATCTTTTTTATCATCCTTGGTTTAAACATGCCCATTACTAATGTTGGGAATATTGCTTTAGAATCAATTTTACTTTCTATTGTTGTTTTAATAATAAAACCTTTAATTGTTATAATTACAATGTCTTTTTTAGGTTACACTAGAATGACCAATTTAATGACTGGTGTTTCTCTTGCGCAAATTTCTGAATTTTCAATAATAATTTTAATTTTAGCAAATCAATTTAATCTTATTGATGCAAGGTTTATTCAAGTTATTGCATTTACATTGATAATAACAACTATTTTTTCAACTTACATGATAATGTATTCAGATTGGATTTATTCTAAGTTAAGTTTTTTCTTGAAAAAGATAGAAAGAAAAGATGTTAAACTAGAAAAGAAAATTAAATCAAATTATGATGTAATCCTTTTTGGTTATAATAGAATCGGGTTTAACATTCTTCGATCTTTAAAAGATTTAAACAAAAAGTATCTTGTTGTTGATTTTAATCCAGAAGTAATTGCTTCTTTAAAAAAACACAATATTCCTTGCGTTTATGGTGATGCCTACGACGTTGATTTGCTTGAAGACCTTCCTCTAGAAACAACGCAATTAGTCATTTCAACAATCCCCGGATTCCAGACAAATAAGTTATTAATTCAAAAAGTAAAGCAATATAATCCAAATGCAATTATTATTGTTCGTTCTCATCATATGGAAGGAGCATTAGAACTGTATAAAGCAGGAGCAAATTATGTTTTAACCCCACATTTCTTGGGTGGAGAGTATGTTGCTAAAATGATTTTAAACGAAAAATTTAATCAATCTGGTTATGAAAAAGAAAGAAAAGACCATATTGAAAAACTGAAGGAAAGAATTCGTGATGGTGAAGAATATCCGGGCAGTGATTAAATTTAAATATGCAAAAACTATACCTATTCTATGTTAGATATTAAGCTAATAAGAGAAAATCCTGAACTTGTAAAAACTAATTGCAAGAACAGAGAATACGAGCCAAAATTAGTTGATGAAGTTTTATTTCTAGACAAAAAATGGAGAGCATTGAAGTCAGAAGATGATGCGCTGAGAGGAGAAAGAAATAAGATTTCAGAAGCAATTAACCAAGCTAAAAAAGCAAAAGACGAAAAAAAAGCAAAAGAACTTATCGGGAAAGCAAAGCAAGTTGCAGAAAAAATAACAAGTAACGAATTAGAAGAAACAGAACTTAAGAAAAAAATAGACTCTTTTGTTTCTATGCTGCCGAATATTCAGAATTCAGAAAATCCAATTGGTAATTCAGAGAAGAACAAAGAAATTCATCAAATAGGAAAAATCCCTAAGGGCAATTACAAAGGACATTTAGAATTAGGGGAAAACCTCGGAATGATTGATATGAAAAGAGCAACAAAAGTTGCAGGTGCTGGTTTTTATATTTTAACAGGAGATTTAGCCAGATTACAAAGAGCGTTAGTTCAATACATGCTTGACTTCCACGTAAAAAACGGTTTAACAGAAATAAATCCTCCTCAATTAGTAAATAGAGCATCTGCTTTTGGAACAGGAAATTTGCCTAAATTTGAGGACCAACTTTACAAAACAAATGATGAATTAATTTTAGTTCCTACTGCCGAAGTTGTTGTTACAAATATTTATTCAGATGAAATTTTAAATGAAAAAGATTTACCTAAAAAATTCTGCTCTTTTACTCAATGTTATAGAACTGAGGCTGGAAGAAAAGCAGGAGAAGAAGGACTTTTTAGATTGCACGAATTCGAAAAAGTTGAAATGGTTTATTTTGCAAAACAAGAAGAATCTTGGAAATTATTAGAAGAAATGACTGGCTATGCAGAAGGTATCCTGAAATCTTTGGAAATACCTTTTAGAAGAATTATGCTAGCAACAGCAGACGCAGGTTTTTCTTCAGCAAGAACCTACGATATAGAAGTTTGGAGTCCAGCAATGAACAGATGGTTAGAATGTTCTTCATGTTCTAATTGCACTGATTTTCAAGCAAGAAGAATGAACACAAGATATCAAGGAAAAGAAGGATTAAAATTAGTTCACACTTTAAATGGTTCAGGTATTGCCTTGCCAAGATTAATGATTGCAATAATGGAAAATTACCAAAATGCAGATGGAACTATCAATGTTCCCAAAGTTTTACAACCTTACATAAATCTTAAAAAAATAGAAAAATTTAATTCTGAAAAAACTGGTGAAGTTAAACCAAAAAAAGAAGTTAGGAAAAAATAAACGGTTTTTATTTAAGTATAATTTAGCTTGGTATAATTGTGTGTGTTTATGTTGTTACTTTGAGAAGGTAACAAATAGAAAGATTTAAATAGTATTTTTAATTATAACCTCTATGAAAACATTATCCCCGGTAGTAATGGCTGAATTAGATGATTTACCAGAAAGAGATGCAGCAGACTATCAAGCAATATTATGCCCCCCAGCAGAAGATGCAATGGCCCATACAAAAAATAGAAGAGAAGTCTCTTCACCACATTTTTCTGAAGATAATGTTTCAGGAATATCTCCAGATGCTATATCTCCTCTTAGAGACCACCCTGTTTTGTCCGCATTAGTTCTAACAGGATCATATTTGGTGGGGGTTGTTTGTAATTTTGGTGAAGCAGTTAGTTCTTACGGAAGAAAAAGATCTCATTAAATTAGGAATAATTTATTCTTTCCTTTTAAGATTGTAGTTTAAAATAACCTTTCTATTTCATATATTCTTATAAACTAAAAGAGCGTGAGTTTTCTATGAAGATTCGTTCTAAAAAACAAAACGCAGACGGAATTGTCAGAGTTGAAACTTCTGGAGAAGTTAGAGAAGTTTTGCTTCAAGAAGATTTTTTGAAACCAAACGAAGCTTCTGTTGCAATCTGTTACAAGGGAAAAGACAGCTCAGGAATAATTAATTTTACTCCCCAAGAAATGGAATCAATAATAAAACAAATATCCTCAAAGCTGGACCTTTTTAAGGGAATAAAAATTATGCGATTTGACAAGTAAGATGAGTTTGTTAGATGAATTACCTGGATTTAAAAGAATAATCTCTGAAGTTACGGGACAACCAGTAGGAAGAATTTATGACGGAACAACATTATCTTCTTTAGGAATTAGCAATTGTGCTAGATTTCGAGAACTTGCAACAAGACTAAATTTTCCTCTTGAAGAATATGTAACTTCAGAAGGAATTTTAACTGAGAAAGGTAAGGAGTATCTACGAAGGGGTTCAACTGCTCTTGATTCTTGTGCGCAAGAAAATAGGAGAAGAGGAGCAAGAAAGTACTTCACAGAATTTTCTCAAATTGTTCGCGAGACTTTAGTTACTCCTCAAAGAATTTTTGACTTATCTGTTTTTATGGCATATAATCTCCATGAATTGATTATTCGAAAAGAAAAAGTTAGGGCTCAAATGAGGCAAGAGTTAGAATAATATTCCTTATTTTAATGTTCTTAAAACACTTATTCCTTAAATTTTAAATCTAACCCCCCCTTGAAAATTCGTTGATATTTTTTCAAGTCGTAACCTTTAAAAACAACTTCAATCATTTATTCTTAACATTTATGCCCATATGGTCTAGTGGCTATGACGCGAGCCTGTCGCGCTTGCAATCCGGGTTCGATTCCCGGTGTGGGCGTTCAACGAAAAAGTCGGTTTTGATGAGATGTTCATCAGGACATACATTTTCCTTTTAAGGAAGATTGTGTTCTTATTGAACATGAAAGAAAACCAAATTATAAGCAACTCAGAGAAAGAAAAGTTATTTGTTGAGACTAGGCTTAACAAACAAAATTTAAGGTGGGAAAAGTGGAGAGCCGAATATTTTTCTAAAGGAATTCCAGATATTAGCAAAGAAAATTCAGATTTAATTATTCAATATCTAAAAGATATGGAGATGGGCATAAATGTTAGTATTCAGAATTCAAAAGGTGCTCGTTCTGTAAGAAGATTAAATGACCTTAAAGATAAGCTAATTATTTTTGCAAAGAGATTTGAGCAGTTATATGGTGTTACAAATTTGTTAAAGCTAGAAGAACAGCAAGTCTTTAATTATTTTTATGGTATGCAAAAAGGAGATATTAAAACAAAACTAGGTATAAACTATAAGTCAGTTGATACTTTCGTTAAATCATTCAAGGCTTTCTGGCACTGGCACATGAAAGTTAATAGAAAAAAAGATATTACCATAAAAGATATTACTCTTGATTTAGATGTAAAAAGTGAAAAACCTGATTGGGTTTATTTAAGTGAGGAGCAGATTAGGCAGTTAAGTGATTCTGTTACTTTTAATTACAAAGTTTTAATAATGTTTTTGCTAGATACTGGACTGAGACCCCCGTTAGAATTACTACCTCTGAAAGTATCGGACTTGTATAATGATTGCAAAGAGTTGAACATTAGAGTTTACAAGAAAAATTCATTTCCAAGAAAAATAAAGTTAATGCTTTGTTCTGAACTACTTAAAACATACATTCAAGTAAATGGAAAAAAGCCAGACGATTATTTATTTCCAATATGTCCTGAAGTTGTTAATAGAAATTTAAAAAAAGTAGCAGTGAAGCTATTTGGAGATATTACAACTCTTGCAGGGCATAAGTATTCTCAATTAACAATGTATGATTTTAGACATTGCTCTTGTTGTTATTGGTTGCCAAGATACCCAACAGAGTCAGCTCTAAAGTATAGATTTGGCTGGAAGAAAACAGAAAAAATACACTATTATAGCGAGCTTATTGGCATGAGAGACACTATTACTGAAGGAGACATGCTTATCGATATAACTAAAACCGAGTTAGAGAATAGAGTTAAAAAAGTAGAAAATGAAAATGGGCTTCTAAAAGAAAAAATATTGGGGTTTGAAAAATATATAAAAGTAATTGATGAGATTTCAAGAAGAATAGAAAAAGTAACACCATTAAAAACATTATAAGAAATGCCTTTTTTATTTAGGTAAGATTAATAAGATATACATATATACAAATGTTATGACAATTCCAAATTTTACAAGTAAAGAGGATGCAACTGAGTGGATGATTAAAAAATTTGAAGAAATACTTCAGAGCATTGAGAATGCTAAAACCCATGAAGAAAAAGCAAGGTTAATGAGAGAGTTTGATATGACTCAGTTTAATGCAGAAGAACAAATACTCGGAGATAAACAAGTTAAAGATTATCAGGAGTATCAAAAAGCAAAATCACTTGTTTATGATTTCTTTGATTGGATTGAAAAAACAAAGAGTATAAACATTTTCAAAGTAAGTCATAGCAGTCCTTTCTTTAATGAAATGCAAGGTGGAAAAACGCTTGTGATTGCCATGCTCATTCAACTACTTCAACAGCTCCCAATGGAGTTACAGGCATATTTCATCCTTAACACATTTAGAACAACCTATGAATTGAATTTCAAGAATATGGCATTTAATCATTCATGAGTCGCTTAAAAAACAAGGGAAGAAAACATACGACTATTATTCATTAGATAATTTTAAGAATGAATTTAAAGACTATCCAAAATTAAATGAACTTCTTGAATACTTTAAAAACGATATAAGAAATCCAATTGCACATGAGGATTGGTTTGTGAAAAATGGTTGGGTCTGGACAAAGAACAAAGGACAAGAACAAAGGCAAGATATGGTGGAAGTATCTAAACAAATTTATGAGTTGTTTTATTTTAGAGTTGCTCTTTCAACATATCTGCTTGAGGGATACCGAAATTATGCCAAGGAGATTCAAGTAACGCCCAAACAAGTAGATGATTTTATTAAAGGAATAAGAGTAAAAATAAAAGAAATTAAAGAAGATAGTTAAAGAAATTGTTTGTAGAATAAATTGGTGATACTTAAAAAGAAAATTATCCAGTCTTACTTTCAAAATGCTTTATTAATACATTTATTTCTTTTTCAAAGTTATTTATCTTTTCTTAAAGTAACCTCATTATAAATTATCTGGTAAGCATAAACCATAAAACCAATAGCACTTACTAACAAAATAAAAATAAAAATACTTCTAAAATCAATATTGTTGGACAAATATTTTAGAGGAATATTATTAATTATTATGTCTGCTATTAAAACAAACACAGCAACAATCAGAGAAATTTTACAATTTTTTAAAGTATCTTTGCAGTCATCAATTTTTTCGTCAATATCGTGCATAACTTTATGAATTGGGCTAAAAACTTGTGGATTAAAAGATTTTCCATAAGAGTCAGTATTCAAATTATTATACTTTTTATTTTTATAATCTTCCAATAGTTGAGTAAACCTAGGAGAGTAAGCAAAGTTTATGATAAGCCAGACTATCGCACCTACTAAAATCATATAAATCTCTATACTTAAAGAATATAAAAGTGTCATGTTATTTCCCTCGCAAATGCTCCCCGATTATTAATCCTATCAGAAATCCAAGAACTGCCCCTGCTAGTTGTGCTATTAAAAATCCTATTACTCCCCCCATTAATCCAACGATAAACACATCTTTTGATTTCATTTCAACATTCCTTCAAATTCATTTAATTTTATGGCTTTTCCACATTCCTTATTAACTCTCTTCCTAAATTTTTCATCTTCGCTCACTAAAATCAACTTGTTCATTATTGCAGTCTCTCCAATTAAAGCATCTTCCGTATGCTTTAGATTTGACTTTCTTAGTTTGTCTAAAAGAATTCCATCACTGAATTTAGACATTCCTAATCTTGATACCTCTAGAACTATACTCTCTGTTGGGATTTGTGTAGAATCAACTTCTTTGAAAATTGAAAGAAGCTTTTCTTTGAGAATTACATCCTTGCATTGTTCTATCTCATCTTTCTGAATATGGGTGATTAGGTATTCAAAGTTACTTTTATTACTAACTATCTTTTTAATGTCTATTAATCCATCCAAAATTTTTCTAAAAATGTTGGTATCAAAAATTATCTTTTCCATCTTATTATATTGGTTTCTAAATATAAACCTAGTTATTTAAATCTGTCTTTTAATCTCTCGTCCTTTCTTTGTTATATTATAAACAATTCCTTTAACACCATGCTCGCTACTTGGATTTAAACATTTTGCATATTTCATTTCAGCTAGCCATTTTAAGGCTCTTGAAGTTTCTCTTAATGTTAGAGTCTTGCCTTTTTTTGATTTCTCTATTTCAATATTAACCTTCCTCATTATCTCAGAAACCGTTAAGGCTCTTTCTTCTAAAACCAAGAAAACTAGTTTGTGTTGCCTACCTCTAAATATCTCTGCACGCATTAAATCAATATTTTTCTGCATACACAGAAGATACGCAAAATTCCTTAAATAACAAGATACACATTTGATACGCAATATTTAAAAAGAAAGAAAACGAAGATTTTATATGCATAACGATACGATTAAGAAGTCTTGGTATAAACGATGGTGGGCTATAGTTTTATATGTTTTTATCGGATTAATAATTCTTGGAGTTATTTTTGGTGGAAATGATACTTCTAATTCAGGAACACAAACTCCTTCAGATAGCAGTGGAATAAAGGCAACACAGGGAGAAGCTCAAACTTATGCTTTGGGAGATTCCATTAAAGCGGGAGATTTTACGTGGAAGATTACTAAAGTAACAACTGCTTCACAAGTAGGAGAAGAATTATATGGCACCCTTATCGGTGAAAAGGCAGACGGCGTATTTATTATCCTTGATGTTGAAGTTACAAATACAGGCAATTCTGCAAAATATCTAATGGACTCTTTTGTCAAATTAGTAGATGACCAAAACAGAGAATTTTCACCTTCTACTTCCGCAGCATTTTATTTAAAACCACAAGGTTCTGCTTTAATGTTTGAACAAATTAATCCGGGCATTACTAAAAAAGGAAAAATTGTTTATGATGTGCCTCAAGGATTAAAAGTATTTAATTTAAAAATTTCTTCAAACTTAATCTCAAGTAGTTTCTATAATGTGAAATTAATGATTTAGGATTAATCATAAAAATAAAATGAAACTTAAAAAAACATTAACAAGTATTGTATTAGCAGGTTTAATGAGCTTGGACTTAGCAAAAACTAATGCAGAAATAGTGGGCGATTGGAGATTCGATGAAGGTTCGGGTTCTTTAGTCACAGATTCAAGCAAATACGCAAATAATGGAATATGTAAATTTACTTCTTGGTCTTCAGAAACTCCTTCTGGTTCGGGAAATAGTTTACAATTTGGGGGTGATGGCTATATTGAAGTAGGCTATCCTGCTCCAGACCAGAGCCTTAACCTCGAATATAGTTTTACTTTTGAATCATGGGCAAAATTATCAACTAAAAAATATAGCCCAATACTTGCTAAATGGACGGCAGGAGACGAAAATTCTCAACATCATCCCTACTTGTTTGGAATAAAATCTACATTAGATGGAAAAAGCTTGAGAGCTTTTGTTAAAATAGAAGGAATGAATGATGAAGGAACAGGCAGAGAGTTTGAATTACTTGGAAACACTTCTTTACAAGATAATGTTTGGTATCATCTAGGAGCAAATTATGATGGAGAGAGTTTAAGAGTTTTTGTAGATGGTAATTTAGACGGAGAAATTCTTGCAGACCATTTAAACATTGGTGATACAAATTATTCTTTGATGATTGGTCGTGCGGGATTTTCTGGAGCCTCTGAACCTTTCTTTCAGGGTTGGTTAGACGATGTTAAAATGAGTAATGACTATTATACTCCCTCAGTTCCAGAACCATCAACTCTTGGAATGTTAAGTCTTGGTGCTTTGAGTATTGCGGGAATGAGAAGAAAGAGAAATTAAAGACAGATTTAAATAAGTTGTTTGGATAGGAATAGCGTGCTCAAAAAAATGAATAAAAAAGGTAATGTGCTTCTAATTATTTTAATTATTGGTATTGGTGTTATAATTGGAATTATTTATTACTTTGCAAATAGTTCTTCTTCAGATGCTTCAACAGACATCCTTAAAAATTGCTATCAAGAAACAGCAACCCAATCTACTTCTTGTGGAGGATTAGCAACTGGAGTATATACGTTTGAAGGCAATTGGGTAAATCAAGAAAATACAAATGATGGAATTATGTCTACCTATGGTGAAGGAACAGGAGACTATTATATGTATATTAATTATAGTAAACCGCAAGGAGCCCTAGATACTAGTAAATGGTTTGTTGCAGATGCCGGAAATAAGGACGGTAGAATGCTTTCTTTATTAATAGGCAAAGATGGAAATTCTACTGGTTGTTGGGATTATATCAGTAAGATACTCGTTTTAAGAGAACATGCCCAAAAAAAGAGCTATGGGCAAGTTGAACACGAATGTTATAATGGTCAAAAATGGGTGAGCTTGGGAGATTATGGGGTTACATATGAGGGATATAAAGTGTATGAAGAAGCAATGATTTGGAACCCTGACTCTAATTTTAATCTTCCAACATCCGAAGTTTCTTCGTCAATTAATACTAACTCCAATATAGTAAAGCAGTATCCTAGTGCAATGATGTCTTTGCCAGAGAGATGTTCTAATGCAAAAGCAATAGAAATTAACATAAACAAGATTTGTGGAGCATTATGTTCTTCTAGTAGTCAGGGTTATGACTCCTATGATTGTGAAAATGACAGAATAGTTTGTAATTGTTTAAAATAATTTAAAAAACAAATGAAAAATAAATTTAAAATTAATCGGGGACTAAAATCGGTATTATTTAGATTTTTTATAATATTTCTTATTGGTCTTATCTTAAACTATATTTATTACGGAACTTTATCTTTAAGTTATCTTTTCATAGGAGGAGTTAGAGAATGGTTTGCAGTTTTAGCAGAAACTATCAATTATTTTCAACCATATAATCTTCTTTATTTAGTAATTAATGGGATATTCTATTTTTATTTATATCGTGCAATCATAGCAATAGTGACTTACATATTTAGAACTAATAAAAATTAAACTCCAACTCGCATTTCGGCGAGATTAAAATGTTTAAAAAAAGAATAAAATAGTTGAAGTATCATGTGGTGATTAATCTAAAACAGAGGAGTATATCAATTAAACATAAACTAGTCCTTTGTGAATAAAATTTTTATTTTTCTAGAAACATTTATATTGTTTTACATCTTCATAAAAGATAATATTAGCAAGTATTAAAGATAATATTAGAGAAAATATTAAAAAAGAGAAACATGGAACAATACAATCCAGAAAACTTAGAGAAATTTGAAAGAGCTCTCAAGCTTCTTAAAGGTCATAGTAATAGGATAAGCGGTGGCAAGATAATAGCAAAAGTATGGAAAATAGAAGCTAGCGGGCAAAAACTGATTACGATTCCAAGCATTTCAGACATTAATGCAGGGGATTATGTTGAGTTAAAGAAAGTTTAGTTTAATTTATTTTCTATATTCTGCTGAAGTTTTATTAAATCCTCTTTGTCTCCAATATAAGCTATATGCTTCTGCTTCATCTTTCCATTTATATTTATGCCCTTTACTAAATAAAAATATTCTTTACCTTTTACAATCTTAGACCGTATATAAACCATATTATATTAGGCACATAATACTATTTAAATGTTTGCATTATCCAAGTGCTATAACCCTAAAGGCTCATGTTTTACATAGAGATTTCTCCTATGGCTTATAGCCATTTTGTTTTATTTCCCGTGAAACTGCTTTTCTGATACTACCAAAAGGTTTATAAAGTTAGGCACATATAAATATATGTAAAAATAGGGACATAAACCTATCAAAAATAATCAATATAAAAATAAATAAAAGGAAGCCCGAAGGCTTCCCCTCGTCTTCAACCGTCAAGTAAAAGACAATGATAAACAACAAACAAAGCTATAAAAATATTTGTAATGAAAGAATAAGCGGAGCTATTAGCAAGATTTTAGATTTATTCCAATCGGGAAACATTCCCAAGACCATCGCATTATTAACTAATCCTAGAATAAATCTTCCTTCGTCTTCTTGGAGTCTAAGGAATAAGCTTATAGCCTTTGCCAATGGCACTCAGGACGCCAGAGGGTTTTTATCTTGGAAACAATCAGGAAGACATCTAAAAGTAAATAGTAAAGCTTTCTATATATTAGCCCCCCTTATTGTTAAAAATAAAGAAGCAGAGAAAGAACTTCAAGAGCTACTTTTAAAACTAGTTGGATTTAAACCTATTCCAGTTTTTAGAGTAGAAGACACTGAAGGTGAGCCTTTGGAATATGAAAATATTCTTCTACCCGAATTTAAATTTTTAGATGTTGCTAGGTCTTGGGGTCTGAAAGTAGAAGCTACAGGATTTAGTTCTGGTTGTTATGGGGCTTATTCTCCTTCAGAGAAAAAGATTTTAATGGCTTCTCCTGAGGAAGAAGTTTTCTTTCATGAACTAGCCCACGCCTCGCACGACAGAACAGGCTTACTAAATAGAAGAACTAAAGGACAAAAAGAAATTGTAGCTGAGTTTACTTCTGCAGTTTTGGTTTATTTAGCTAACAAAAAAACAGACAGGCTAGGAAATGCTTATGATTACCTAAAAGCTTATTGCGGAGAGCAGGACATAAACAAAGCAGTCTTAAATTTAATCTCTGACATTGAGAAAGTTTTGAAATTAATTCTAGAAACTGAAAAATTAATTAAAAATGAGGTCAATTTATGTATTGCTCAATAAATAAAAAAGTTCAAGATTATATTGATGAAGCTTACGATAGATTTAAAGAAGATTCTCTGGAGGATTTAGAAAATGGAAACGAATAATCATTTTAATAAAGAAAGCATATTGCGAGAATTAGAAAGCTATAATCTCCATTTGTCAAATGTGACAATTATGTCAATTTTAGGCTTGCTTGGCGGAAGGCGATTTAATATTTTAAATACTGGTCAGGCAGGAATAGGAAAGTCTAGAAGCACTCTGGAATTAGCAAAATTACTTAATCTTAATGATATTGTTTGTCTAGCGGGACACATCACACCTTTAAAGTTTTTTGAATTACTAGAAAATAATCCTAATTCAGTTTTTATTATAGATGAAAGTTCCCAAATTTTAAATAATAATCCCGAGTTAATTCATTTATTAAGAAGTGCATTATACGATAGTAGAATAGTTTGGTATAGCTCATTTAAGAACGAATCAGGACAACAAATTGTTAGAGAAGTTAATTTTAGAGGTTCAATAATCTTCAACTGCAATTATTTTAAATCTTTTAGCTTAAATGATAAAGCATTTTTAGATAGACTTTATGTAACCAACATTAGATTAACAACAGCAGAAATAATTGATAAAATGCAAGATAAGTATGTCCCAAATATAGAAATCTGGCAAATTATACGAGATAGAATTATTCAAGTTAGGGCAGGAATGATAAGAACAAAATTCACAGAAGATGAAAAATCTAAGATAAATGATTATATCATCGACAAAGTAAAATCAATAACTTTAAGTTATAATGCTAATATCTCAATGAGACTCTTTGAAAAGATAAGAGAGATATTTTATAGATTTAAACTATTCTTTGAAGAGATAGACTGGGAATATTGTAAAAAATTAACAGAGCCTTATTTCTTAGATATAAATGCTCAAGAAAATTTCATAAATCAAGCAATAATCTCTAATGGTGGAAAAATAAAGATAAAAGAATTAGTTCAGATTATAGTAGATTTTGAAAATATAAGTTTAAGGACAGCTTATCGAAGAATTAATGAATTTTGCGAAATGAACCAAGAAAAGATTATAACTCAAAAAAGAGAAATCTTAATGAGAGAGTTAGGTTTTTCTGCTATTTGAGATTACATACAAATACTTTTGAAAACCAATAAACATTTCCCTTATCTTTTTAACTCCACCAAGCAATTCCGTTGCGTCTTCAACTTCTTGATATTTTAATCTTAACAGAGGAGAGAGTTTTTCTAAGTCTAGTTCTTCAACCCCTGTTTCAATATACTTTTCTAAAACAAAGTCTAAAAATTCTTTTTGTTTGTCATCTAGCAAATTAAATATATCATGTTGTGCGTTTGCAACTCTTTCTTCTCTAGTAATTGGTTTTTTTGCAGAGGCAATATATTCTAAGACATCAAATAAGTCGCTCTTTTCTGCCCCGATTAATTTTTGAGCCTCTTTTAATAAGTCCAAATCATATCCTGCGTCTTTAAGTTTTAGTAAAAATGCTTTTCTTGTTACAGGACTACTCCAAATGTCTCTTAATCTTTGTTCATTCTTAAATAATTTAGGTAACTCTCCAAATAGATTCTGTAAAAATTCCTTAGAGGAGATTGGTTTTCCACCTTTACCGAAAAAGTAAGTTGTGCTAATGTGTTGGATTTCCCTTTCTTTTCCATCAGCAAGTTTAATTTTAAGTTTTTTCTTCTTGTCAACTTCATCCTCAGGAATTTCATCTTTTTCTTTTACGAGTAGTGGTTTTGATAGCTTTCCTGTTGGGACTGGCTCTAAAGGTTCTCCATCCCATTCTGGGTCATTAAAGTTTTTGTAAGCATCAACAAAATCATAAAGAGTAAAAAATTCTTTTCCATCAAAAAGTCTTGTTCCTCTTCCGACAATTTGTTTAAATTCTATAATTGAGTTTACAGGTCTCATTAAAATAATATTTCTTATGTTTCTTGCGTCAACTCCTGTAGAAAGTTTTTGAGAAGTAGTTAAAATAGTAGGAATTGTTTTTTCATTATCTCTAAAATCTTCTAGGTATTCGTCTCCGAGTGCTCCATCGTTTGCAGTAACTCTTACACAATAATTTACTTCCTTACTTTTCTTATATTGATTTATTAAATCTCTAACAACTAATGCGTGGTCTTGAGTTGCACAGAAAACAATAGTTTTTTCATTTTGGTTAATTTCATCCATGAAAAGTTTTACTCTTTTAAATTCCCTTTCTTTTATTTTAATAATTTTATTAAAATCTGTTTCTTGATAAATTTTCCCAACCTCTACTTCTCCTTCTATAATTTTATCATCAGAAGTATAAACATATTCGTCTAAAGTAGTTTTAAATCTTCTAACTTTGAAGGGGGTTAAATATCCATCTTCAATACCTTCTTTTAAAGAATAAGTATAAAGAGGATTTCCAAAATATCTGTAAGTATCAATATTTTCTTTTCTTTTTGGTGTTGCTGTTAAACCTAATTGGACTGCTGGCGAAAAGTATTCCATAATTCCTCTCCAATTACCTTCGTCATTTGCTCCGCCTCTATGACATTCATCAATTATAATTAAATCAAAAAAGTCTTTTGGGTATTGCCCGAAATAAGGTGTATCATTTGGACCACACATAAAGGTTTGGAAAATTGTAAAGAAAATACTTCCATTTGTTGGGACTTTGCCTTTTTTATTTATTTCTTTAGGTTTAATTCTTATCAGAGCATCTTCTGGCAATGGTGAAAATTCATTAAATGCTTGATTTGCTAAATTATTTCTGTCTGTTAAAAATAAAACTCTTGGTTGTCTTGAACCATCTTTTCTTAAATTCCATCTTGAATGAAAAAGTTTCCAAACAATTTCAAAAGCTATTGATGTCTTTCCTGTTCCTGTTGCTAAGGTTAATAGTAATCTTTTTTTATTTTCTGCGATAGCATCAAGAACTTTAGTTATTGCGATTTCTTGATAAAACCTTGGTTTATTCTTTCCACCATATTGAACTGCATTAAATTTATCCTTCCATTCATTTTCAACCCTAAAAGTCTTATTCCAAAGTTGTTGAGGAGTTGGAAAACTTTTAACCAAGGCTTCTTTTCCCGTTTCCATATCTATTTGATAAATCTCATTACCATTTGTTGCGAAAGTAATATCTATGTGCAATTTCTCTGCATAATTTTTAGCTTGAGCAACACCTTCCCCAACCTCTGAAGATTTTTCTTTCGCTTCAATAACTGCAAGCTTTCTTCCGTTAAATTCTAGAATAAAATCTGCAAAAAGTGGCTTAGCTCTCTTGCCCCCTACTTGTATTCTACCTAAAGTTATCGGATAGTTTCTTCTAACTCGACTATTCTCAACCACCCCCCAACCACTTTGTTTAAGTTTAGGTTCAATTAATTCTGCTCTTGTATCATCTTCGCTCATGTTATTCTTTAACTAACTCTCCATTAAAAGCCTTTTGTAGGATAGCTTTCTTTAGCTCCTCTAAATCATTTAATTTTTGATGATAAATTGCTTCAAGTTTTTTCGTTTCTGTTGAAAGGGTATCTAGTTTTTGAACGATGGATTGTTGTTCTTTGAGAGATTTAGGATACGCAATATAAATTCCTTTTACTTCACTATCTGTTACAGCAGGATAACTTGCACCTTTTTGAAGTTTCTCCATTTGTTTATTAAAACCCTCTGTAAGAAAAAAATAGAAAACTAAATTGTTGTTAAGAAAATCTTTTGTTCTTAAAACAAAATAACCCGTGCTACAAACTTGCCCATTATATTCTTCAGGAATTAAAGCAACTCTGCTGTGGGTTGGTCTAACTGTAGCAAAGATAACATCGTTTGTTTTAATTAATTTTCTTGCTCTGCTGGGTGCATCCTTACCAAGTAAGGTAGTCGCATTTTCAATTTCTTTGGTTTCTTTATTTACACTTGATACATCGAGATATGTAAATTCTTCATTTGGTTTTTTAGTGGGGTCAATGGTTTCTGTTTTAAGTAAAACTTCCCCTAATGTCTTTTCTTCCCATTCTTGACCCTTATTCTCAAAGACGCTTTGTAAATGACTATCAAAAAGCTCTTTTGCATTTTTCAAATTCTTTTCTGCGTTTTCTTTTGCTTTAGATATTTTTTCAAAAGATTTATCTAAGATTTCTACTATACGTTTTTGAGTAGCGAGTGGAGGAACGCCTATTTTTTCCTCTGAATAATCCTTAAAATAAATATGGGGGATAGTTGCACCATTTCGATGTTTATTAAAATCAATTCCTTGAAGAAAATAATAGAGATAGCTAATGTCTATTTCCTTTTTAGGAATTAAATATTGTAATGTTCCGATAACTGATGAATATGCGGGTTGTAATGCTAACCTCCCAACACCAGCACCATCTTTGATTATGGAGATATATGCCTTATCTTGATGAAAAAAACTCACATTTTTTATTAAACCACTTGCACCAAAAATGGGATATTTTCCATTTTCATTGTCTAGTTGATTTTGCGAAACATTTGAAGATGCTTTATCACACACTTCCCCCAACTTCTTTGTTTCCCAATTATTTTTCATTTTTAATCCAGTCCTCTAGTAGTTTTTTTGAATTGTTAAAGTCTTCGTCTAATTTAGAAAAGTCTGGAGTTCGTTTGTAGTATACTAAAAAAATATAACCAGAAATAACAATTAAAATAAGAGAAATAAAGTATAAGTAAAGACTTCCACTAAATAAAATAAATATCATGGATAAAACCAGAGCGAATAAAGAAAATAAAATTAAATTTCTAGAATGTCTTATTAGCTTCCCTTCTTCATTCATAGAAATAAACGTCATATTTTCTAGTTGTTTTAGGGAAGCTATCAGCTCGATTTCAAAATTACCATTATCTAAACCTGCTAAAAAGTTCTTATCTAATTTAAACCAATGAACAGACGGATTGCCAACGACAAAATATTTTAATAAAATCACAATAGACAAAAATTGAGGGATTAGCGGGAATAAAATTAGCGGATTATTAAATAAACTAGTTGTGAAAAGAGTTACAGCTAGAATTGGCAAAAATGTTGAGATAACTAATAAAAAATCTATCATTCCTTTCGCTCGCCTCTCTCTCACATCATGCATTTGCTGATATGAATTCCAGAGCAATGGAAGATGTTCCCGAAGTCTTTTTATTCTATCTTCTTTAGTTTTCATGTTGTTTTTTCTCCGAAAGAAGTTTTTTAAAATATTCTTTTAGTTCGAGAACTGCCTTTTCTGACTTAGTTAAATTCTCAGTTTCCACCTTTCTGCTCCTTATCTTTTTTCTTTCTTCTTATCCAATTAATGATTGCTACAGCAAATTCGTTTTTTACTAATAAAAAGCTTAATATCTCGATACTAAGTATAAAATTAAGAGCTAGAGAATAATTTCTGATGTTTATATTGTAGAAGTTATATATTTTATTTGTCCCATCAATCTTTTTATTGATTGTTTCAATTCCCGCCTGTGTTAAATTAAAATATCCCTTTACTTCCTCAAAATCCTTTCTAGTTATAGTTTGATTTGCTAATGAAGTATAATTTGCTCTGCATTGTTCTAGTAGGAGTCTTGTTTGATTGATTATAACATAATCTGTATTGACCTGCGTTGTTAACTGATTTACCTGTTCTTGAAGGGGCTTACATTGGTCTTGGTTTGTTACACTGCTTAGACTAGAAAGAATAATGACTGCAATTATTCCAAAGAAAATCATTCCAAACAACCCTAAGACCGCTTTAATTGGGTCTATTTCTGCCATTTAAACTATCTCCTTAATTGAGTTAAGAATTTGCTCGCTATCTTTATCTAACTTTTTCATTTCCTCCAAAATTTCTTTTGGCTCTCTTAATCGTGATTCTTCTTTCTTATTAGGATTTTTAACAGACAAATCAAAAGTTTCTTGATTAATCTCTGCAACATTTACTGACCAAGAATTTTCAGAGTTTGCTTTTGTTTTTTGTAATTTTACAAACTCAGCTAAATCATTTTCGTTCAAAGGATTGGTTTTGCCTAAATTTCTATCTAGGTTAAGCGAATAATACCAAATCTTTTTAGTTGGTGTGCCTTTATCAAAAAATAAAATAACGGTCTTTACTCCCGCCCCAGTAAAAGTTCCTGCAGGTAAATCTAGGATGGTGTGCAAGTTACAACTTTCGAGCAAATGTTTCCTTAATGAAACAGAAGCATTATCTGAATTAGATAAAAAGGTGTTTTTGATAACAACTCCCGCCCTTCCACCTGCTTTTAATATTTTAATGAAGTGCTGTAAGAATAAAAATGCTGTCTCTCCTGTTTTAATTGGAAAATTCTGTTGAACTTCTTCTCTTTCTTTTCCACCGAATGGGGGATTTGCTAAAACAATACTATATCTGTCTTTCTCTTGTATATCTGAAAGATTTTCTGCTAGAGTATTTGTATGGAGAATATTTGGAGCTTCAATTCCGTGAAAAATCATATTCATAATTCCAATGATATAAGCAAGCGATTTTTTCTCTTTCCCATAAAAAGTTTTTGTCTGTAAAATCTCATCTTGTTTTGTTGAACGATTTTTATTATTTTCTTTTAGATGTTCAAATGCCTCACAAAGAAAACCAGCTGAACCAACTGCACCATCATAAATTTTATCTCCTATCTGGGGGTCGACAACTTTCACGATTGTTTTTATTAAAGGTCTCGGAGTGTAATATTCTCCACCATTTCTTCCAGCATTCCCCATATTCTGAATTTTTGACTCATACAAGTGTGACATCTCATGCTTTTCAGAACTAGAACGAAATTTTAATTGGTCTATAAGATTAATTATTTCTCTTAAATTATATCCGCTCTGAATTTTATTCTTAATCTCACTAAAAATCTCTCCAATTTTATATTGAATAGTGTCTGCATGTTCTGCGTCAGCTTTAAATTTCTTTAAGTAGGGAAATAGTTTTAAGTCAACAAAATCTTTTAAATCATCTCCGCTAAGTGCCTTATGATGGTCAAGTTTTCCCTCTTTATCTTTTGGGACAGCCCATACTTCCCATCTAAACTCTGGAGAAAGAAGCTCTTTATACTCCTTTCCGTCTAATTCAGCTTCAGTTCTTTTCTTTTTTTTATGGTCATCAAGATATTTTAAAAATAAAATCCAAGAAGTCTGTTCTACATAATCTAGCTCGCTTCCGCAACCTGCTTCTTTCCAAAGAATATCATCTATATTCTTAAATATTTGTTCGAACATTTTATTTATTGTAATTATAACTTTGTTTAATTAGTTCGAACATTTTATTTATTTCATCTTCATTTTTTGCTAAGACTTCATAATCTCCATTGCCCCAGTGTCCGATTTTTGGCTTTGTTAAATCTCTTGCAATTTTATAAGTGTCTTCTAGTTTTCCACTTGGCAAATTTAAAAAAGCTTTGATTGCATTTTTCTGCAAAACAATATCTACAAAATTAGTAGTTAATTTATAAGCGATATATTTTGATTTAGCTTCTTCTACAATAGATTCGTCTAAACCAATAATTTTATCTTTAAGCTTAAAGAAAAGTTCTTTTGTTCCTGAAGATGCTCCCTGTAAATGATTCTCAATACTATAGTCTTTTTGAAGCTTAGTTTCTGTTTCCTTTTCTTTTTTACCTTTTTCAAATATTTTAGTTGTGCTAATTTTTATAGTTCTCTGGGTGTCTGACTCTAGAAATAAAATATTTTCTTCATAAATTCTATACTTAAAAAGTTCTATTTTAATAGGCAAAAATTCAGCTGTGTCTAAGTCAAATTTATTATAACTCTCTGCAATACAAATAACTCTCGGAGAAGTCCAGTCAATTTCAAGGTTTATATTTTTGCTTTTGCATAATGTTTCAAATTCTGCCTTGTGGTCTAATAGCCATTTCAAATAAGAAAGCCCCTGATTTATAACATTATCATTTTGATTTCTTTTATACTCTATAATAACTGGGGCTCCGCCCTTGTCTATTCCCAAAGTATCTATTCTTCCGTGTGAACTTGTGCTGTATTCAGTTGCCAAAAAATCAACACTTAAAACAGTTTGTAGATTTTCCTCACACAACCGTTGTATGTCTTTTTCTTTTCCTAAGTCAACAGCAGTTAATTTTTCAACTTTAGAATTGGTTATCTTGAATATTGGCATGTTTTTATTTGTCTTTTCTCCTTTTTAATCATTTTCATCATTCCCTTGAGCAATTTTATTCTTTAATTCTTCAAGTCGATTCTTTTTTTCCGTGAATTGTTCTTTTGTTAAAAAACCGGGCAATCCAATTAATTTTTCCAATTTTGGAATCTCTTCATTTAGTCTCTCAAATTCAACTTGTTCTCCTTTTAATCTTTGATTTTCTTCTTTTCTCTCTTCTTTTCTTTTTAATATTTCTTCTCTATGCTCTTTTATAAAATCCTTAACCAGTTTTTTTATATCTGTTTTGTAAATATCCACCCCTTTATTCATAGCAAAAGTCATCATTTCAGGAATGAAGGAGATTCTTTTCATTTCTATACTCATCCAAGTCCTACCTAGGGTTCTAGAAACTTCTTGATTGGTCTCGTCTAATTTTAAAAGCATTTCAAATTCTTCTGGCTCCCACTCTTTATTAAAAGGATTGTCTGCCCCCAGCCTATCTGTCCTGAAAGAAGATTCTTTAAGTTCAACATGATAAAACATATCTCTCAGAAAATTTACCAACCTTTCTTTTTGCTCTTCATTCAATCTAATTGGAGAAGAAAAATCTATATTTCTTTTGTCTCCTTTAAGAAGAATCATTTTTTTCCTCCAAAAATTGTTTTATTATTGTTCTAGTTATTTTATTTGCTTCAAACCCTTTTGATTTTGCCCAAGAAACAAATTCTGGAATGAATTGGGCTCTTTGCATGGAAATACTCATTGAACTTCTCCCTAATTTTTTAATAAGTTCAGACTCTTTAATCGTTGGGTCTAGTAATAAGATTAACTCGTCTTCGCCCCATCTCTTTGGATGTCTATCTCCATCTGGATGCATGATTCTCTCTTTTTCTTTAACTTCCTTTATTTCTATTTCTTCATTTAACAAGCCTTTTAAAAAACTTTTAAATTTTTCAAATTGGTCTTCTTCCATGTAAATAGGATTTTCTAAATCTATAGCCCCTGATTTATTAACTAATATTTTCATTCTTCCTCCAAGTCTTTTCTTTTACTTAAACTAATTCTAAAATCTTTTTCTCTTCCTAATTTTTCATTTATTGATTTATCTAATTCGTTCTTCATTGCTTTAGAACTTAACTTTGGATAACAAATCATTGAAACTTCATTCCAGATTCCTTTATCTTTTAATAATTGGATAAATTGTTCTTTTTCTACTTCGTCTTCTGGAAGAACTATCTTTTCAAATTCCTTAACTTTAGCTGAATTATTAGAACCGTAAATTATATCTACTTTAAACTGACTTGCAAAATTAATTAATTTTTCTTTTAGTTCTTCTTCTTTATCTTCAATTTCTTTTTTCTTTATTTTTAATTCAGAGAATTCATCTACAATTTTTAATCCATCATCTTTTTTAAATTCTTCAACTGAAACTTCTGCCTTTGTTATTAATTCTAATTGATGTTTAAAAGACGGACATTTTGATTTAAACCCGCAGTAATTACATAATTGAGTAACTTGTGTTGGAAAATCATCTTCTTTAGTTGCTGTTTCTATCTCTTTGATTAATCCAATTGTTTCTTCTTCTAATTTTTCTAATTCTCCATCTGTTCTTTCTGAATAAACATCTTTGTTAAAGGCAAGCATGTGCCAAACTAATTTAACAGATTTAACATCTTGGAATTTTTCTTTTACCCAAATAGAATACATTGCTAATTGTCTATCTCCGTCTGCTTCTTCTTGGTCTTTCATTCCTGCATTTGTTTTGTAATCACAAACAAAGTAGTTTCCTTTATCATCACATGCAAATTTATCTATTCTTACATGCCATTGACTGCCGTCTTTCAAAGTCATTCTATCTTCTGTTTCTAAATCTAAAATAGTTAACTGGTCAAATGGTTTCATTCGGTCATAATAATCTTCAATGAACTTAGTTCCCATTTTCTTATAGTTTTCAGCAGTTAGTTTCTCTTTAACAACTAAAACATCTTCTGTATATTCTTTATCCCAATTATCTTTATAGAATTTTAATAGAGTAGCTTTAGAAACGAGCTTCTTGAATTTTTTATCTTTGTATAATTTCTCAAGAGTCTCATGAACTCTTTTCCCCATAAAGATTTCTATTGTTTCTTGTATGTCCGGTTCTTCATGTTCTATATATTGAAATTTGTATTTTCTTGGGCAGTTTTCAAAAGCAGAAACCTTTGAGTGCGAGTAGGTTGCCATTATTAAACTAATAAGACTAGGTTTAAAGGTTTTTCTTCTCTCCTAAGACATTAGTATTTTAAGATATTTAGATAGTTCCCTTGCCTCCACCCCCCACATTTTTTGACATTGTCAAAAAATGTCCCTCCAAACCTCGCTTATTTGGTAATAATATTCTGCATCGGAAGTATAACCCAATTCTCTTTCTACAACCTTGTTTTCTTTCACCAAGTCAAGTAGAACGAGTTGTTTTAGAACAAGTTCTATTGAGGCTCTAGGCATTTTTATAAGGTGAACAATACTACTTCTTTTACACCCCTCAAGAGTTTCATTCTGCAAGGCTATAATTACCTCAAGGACAGCTAATCTATCTGGGGGAATTGTATCTTTAGTCACTCTTTTTAATGTTTTTATTTCTTCTTCTCCTACTTCTTTCTTTTGTCTAATCAAAGCTAAAGCTCTAGAAAGCTTTTTTAGTTGTTTTACTAATCTGGTTGGCATTTCTGGAGTGGGAATATATTCATGAAAGAACTCAGAATTATCGTGAGATAATGATAAGGGTGTTCTTGCAAAAGCAATAAACTTAGCTAAAAGAGAAACCCGATCCCCATATTTAGAATCATCAAATTCTGGATTTATGCTTAAATCTAAGTTTTGAATAAATTTATTTGAATTTTCAGTTAGTTCTTTTCTCATAAAAACTTCACTACCTTCATTTTCTCTAGATTTTTTAGTTACTTTATCCGAATTTTCTCTCCATCTTATTTTTAAAAATCTCTCTCCTAATTGTTGCATTACTTTCCAATGTTTATCTATAACTGGAGTTACTCCCGCGATTAAACCAAATCGAGAGTCATAGCTTATTACTTCATCTAGGGTTCCTACTTTCTTAGAGAAACTTCCATCATAGGCTTCTCTAAACTGAGCGATTATTTCATTTCTCTCATCTCTATTTTTTTCAAGAATGGTTGTAAAATCTTTGAATATCAAAACTTTACCATTAAGTTGAGGCAATAAATCTTTCACCTTTTTTCTTAATTTTCCATTTCCAAGCATTAGACCAGAGATAAGAGTCTTAGAAGTCATATCTGACAAATGATAAGAATAATCTCCTTTGAAACTTCGTAATAACTCTGTTTTACTTCCTCCCGGGGGAGCTATAAGAAACAACCAAAGAGGATCTCCGCCTATCTTTTCTCCTATAACCCCTGCTAAGATAACATCTAGAACTTCTTCATCGTCTATATGTAACCATTTTCTTATCTTTTCTTTAAACTTTTCTAAAGGATATTTTTCTTTTGTTAATTCTTCAATTAAATTATTATCATTTAGTTCATATTCCATATTAAATTAACCCCTTGATTTTTCCAGACTTCCAATGAGGAACAAACTCTAAGGCAATCATAGTTTTAGACGAAGCTTTTTGAGTATCCGCACCATAATATTGAATAATCTTTAATTTTTGTTTCTCAGTTAATTCTTTTTTAAAGAATATATGAACATGGTAGCCCTTGGAACCCGTTGCATAGGCATAGAAAAGAGATTTCTTTTCTTTCAATGTTTTTATAATTTCATCAATTCTTTCTTTATCTTCTAAATCAAGAACAACTTCATTAGGTAAAATTTGTCTTTGATTTATGTTATCTAGCAGATAATCTTCCCAAGGATTAAGATGAAAACATAATTCCGAATACTTTTTCCATCTTGTAGCTTTTATTTCTCCGTTTACTTTAAATAATCCACACAGATAAAAATCGTATTTTTGTTGTCCAATTTTATAAAAAAGATAATCAAGCCGTTCTTTTTTGTTCATTTTTTGTTTTTTAATATATTTTTTAATTGTCGTAAGATTAAAATTTCTTCGGGTGTAGGGGGACGAGACAATTTTCGGCGTATTAACTCATTTTTATTTGTATTAAGTCTTCTTGCTTCCAATGTTAGACTTTCGAATTGATTATTATCTGTCATCAAGTGGATATGCCTATTCTTCTTTCCCATCTTTTCCCCCTTGATTTTGCAGAGATAATCTAAATTCTATTCTTTTTAATCTCTCGATTATTGTATCTAGATTAATTATGGTTTCTGTAATTTCATTTTCTTTTTTCATATATGTTCATGCCTATAGACATGTTTAAAAACTAAGTCTTACAAATCTGTAATAGCATGATCTTATCAAATAAAGAAATAATTGCCTTAAAGAACCCTAAAAATGTAAATGGTAAAGAGAGGTCGACTCTTATGAGCCGTGCAATGGAAAAAATAAACAAGTTAAATTCCGAACCTGTTAAAGAAGAACTTTCAGTTATAGCTAAGAATATGGAATGCTTTAATTTGTTAGAAATTATCAATGTATTAGTTAATGAATTGCCCGCTCATTTAGCAAAAGACCATTTTACTGAGAGAAATGAACATATTGATAAATCGATGTCTTGGGCTCTGGGGCATGGTAAAGAGTTGAAGAATATAACCGAAGAAGTAAGATATGTTGCTAAGGGATTAAAAACAAAAGAGTTTTTAAGATTTGGAGAAATCTCTTCACTCTTTTATATGAAAGATAAATCGGATAGAATTAGGGAAATAAAAAGGATGTATAAGAAAGATATTAATTTCGTCTTATCTCGAAAATTATCGATAGATGAAGAAGTTATTAAAATCAATTTTGTTAAAACCATTATTTTTAAAACTGCTAGAGAACTAAAGCATTTTACCCTTGAAAAGCTCCTCATTAGAATAATAGTAAATATTAAAAAAGCTAAAAATAAACCTAAAAAGATAAGGAAATTTGGAAAGTCAACATTAAAAAAACTAGTTTATCCATTTATTGAGCTAGGCATCATACAAAAAAGAGATTTTTCTGAAAATGAATTTATTCAAAAAGTGCGGGAAAAGATATTGTTGGGAGATTGTAAACCTCTAACTACAGAAAATTCAAAGATTAAACAAAAAAGATTTACTAAAAAGTTTGAAATTTATCCCTATTCTATAAATAAATTAGATGATAAAGAAGAATTGAAAATAAATCCCTATTATACTAACTTGGAGAAAAATATATAAACATATACATATATAATCAAGTAAGATAAAATAAACATCTCATTGATTCCGACTAATTCGTGGTTCTGTCGGTGTGGGCGTAATACCTTTTTGGCACCAACGAGAGAATCACTTTCTCCTTTATTTTTTATTCGGAGTTGCACACCAGATTTTTAAGATTCTTGTTAGAACAACCAAAATATAGAATATGGTAAACCAAAGCACAATTAGAAAGATAGTAGTTGCTGGCTTTAGATAAAATACATTCATTACACCAATCCAAACAGTAGCGGAACTCAAATAAGATCCGTTAAAAGAATAATTTTTTTCAAAACCCTGAAAAAGAATTATAACTACTAAGATTATTAGAAAATACCACCATCTTGGGATTTTAAACATTCCTTGATCTGCCTTTTTATTTCTCATAAATAGTTTATGCTGATTTAATTCTTAAAGGTTACTCTCCCGTTACTCTTTCTTTTTAACTAAAAAAAATAAAAGTATATACAAGTATATAGCAAGATTTAACAATTATTCTTCTATCTAAATATACCCGAGTAGAAAGAGTTCTGATAAATTTAAATATGAAAAGTCCAAAACAAGCTGTTGAAGAAATTCTTGGTTCTGCAGATATAAAAGTAAATGGCCAAAGGCCTTGGGACATAACAGTGCATAACTCTGATTTGTTTCCATTAGTTTTACAAGGCGGTTCTCTTGCATTAGGAGAATCTTATATGGCTGGTTGGTGGGATTCAGAGGCACTTGATCAATTTTTCTGTAGAGTACTCTCAAATGGATTAGAAGGAAATGTTAAAGGAAGTAAATTAAAAATGCTTGCGCCTTGGATAAAATCTGTTTTGCTAAATCCTCAGAATCCAAAAAGAGCTTGGGAAGTTGGAAAGGTTCATTATGATATTGGTAATGATCTTTACACAAAAATGCTTGGGCCCTCTATGGCATATAGCTGTGGTTATTGGAAAGATGCAAAAAATCTCGATCAAGCACAAGAAGCCAAATTAGAATTAATCTGTCAAAAGTTAGGATTAGAACCAGGTATGAGCTTATTAGATATTGGTTGTGGTTGGGGCGGATTAGCAAGACACGCTGCTGAAAAACATGGCGCAACAGTAGTTGGAATTACAATTTCTCAAGAACAAGCAAAGTTAGCTAGAGATTTATGTAATGGTTTACCTGTAGAAATAAAACTACAAGATTATCGAGATTTAAGAGGACAATTTGATAGAATTGCTTCAGTCGGAATGTATGAACATGTTGGGCCTAAAAATTATAGAACCTTTATGGAAGTTGCAGAGAGAGTATTAAAACCACAAGGATTATTCTTGCTTCATACAATTGGTAAAAATAAAAGAGGGGGAGTAGATCCTTGGATAGAAAAATATATTTTTCCAAACGGTCAGCTCCCAACACCGGCCCAAATTGTTAGTCCTGCTGAAGAATTACTTGTTCCTCAAGATTTTCATAACATTGGTCCAGACTACGATAAAACATTAATGGCTTGGCATAAAAACTTTAAGAATAATTGGGGCGAGATCAGAGCTCAAGAACCAGGAAGATATAATCCCGTATTTAAAAGAAGGTGGGATTATTATTTGTTAAGCTGCGCAGGAGCATTTAGAGCTGGCTCAATACATGTTTCACAAACTGTTTTTTCAAAAGGTAATCTTGGTAGCAGATATAACTGTGCAAGATAACCAGTTAGATTTATCTTAATTTATTGACATCTCTTCCGTTTGTGTCATATCCACTAAATCTAGTATCACTTGGTAATCTGTCTACAACTTTTAAAATTGCTGCGTACATAGGATCGGATTTTTCAATACCTTGTGTAATTCTTCTACCAAAATATCTAAAAAGTATTCTGGGTGGATTTTCCAAAAAATCTACGCTGTATCTTCCAACTTTAGTTTTATCTTCCCAAACTAATTTATCTTTGTGAGTTGTGCCTCTTTCGTCAGAATCAGAAGTTGGCGGAACTAATCCTAATTCATCTCTAAGAAAGATTCTTATTTTTGCTAAATCTCTTTCCTTTAAGGGATAAAATCCTAAAAATGCAAACCTTACCATTATTCTTATCTGAAACAAGTGTTTTTAATTTTTTCTAATTAGCTTCTAAATCTAGCCATGCAATAATCTACAAGTTCCTCGTCTTGGATTTGTCTTGATTCTGTTTCTGTTCTAATCATAAACAGCTTTTTCCCTTCAAGGTTTAAAAAAATTCTAATCTGGCTAGGATTTACTTTTATCAAACAAACATGTTTCCCATTGAATTCTTCTAAAATAATAGACAAATATTTGTTTAAAGAGTTGTAGATTTTGTGGGGAAAATACGGGCGGATAATATCATCAATAATCATTCGTTTATACCCATCTAATGAAAAATCTTTTTCCTGTTGTTTTAATTTTTCCAAATCTTTTTCAACACCAATCACCTCATAGCCTGATTCTGATTTTTTTTCTTTAACACCTATTACCAAACTTCCCCCTTCAGAATTCATTAATGCAGCAATAGACTTTGCAATAATGATTTTGGAAGCTTTTTGTTTAAAGGTATGAATGTCATATGATTTGCTTTCCTTGATATCTTGATCTTTATAGTTCAAACTCCAAAGAGCATCTGATTTAAATTCTATTTTGTAACTTTCCCCTCTTTTTACTAAATCTTCTACTTCTGTTCTTAGTTTTTCATTAACTATCTTTTCAACTCTTCCAATTTCCCCTGTTTTAAGAAGAACCATAATTCCTTTGGATTCATTTTTTTTAGTTCCCAAGTCTTCAACTATTCCAATTACCTTTTTTTTATCGCGAGTTAAGATTTCAACCCTCATACCTTTCTTTATCTCATCATCCATACTACCCAGAAAGAAATAATCTATAAAAACTCTTGCCATTACTTTCGAGTTTACTAATCCATTAATTATTAAAAGCCTGTTTTCTTAACCTATTTGTAAATAAGATGGAAATAAAAGTATTTGGGAGTGCAAAAGAAGTTACAGGTTCTTGTTATAGCTTAGTTACTAAAGAAGAAAAGATTCTAGTTGACTGCGGTATGTTTCAAGGGGGAAAAGATAATGTACGAAAAAACTTTGAGCCATTTCCATTTAATCCAAAAGAATATTCTGCTTTGTTATTAACTCACGCCCATTTAGACCATTGCGGAAGAATTCCCAAATTAGTAAAAGATGGTTTCAGAGGAAAAATATTCGCAACACCAGCAACAAAAGATTTAGCTTTGGTAATAATGATGGATTCTGCAAAAGTAGGAGCAGAAGAAACAAAACACGAGAATAAACGAAGAGCTGAAGAAGGACTTCCTCCAAGAAAACCTCTTTATGACGACTTTGATGTAAGAAATACAATGAAACTTTTTGTTAAAGTAGAATATTGTGAAGAGACAAAAATAACTAAAAATATCAGTGCAATGTTTTATGACGCAGGACATATTCTGGGTTCTTCTTCTATCCAAGTTCATGTAAATGAAAAAATAAAAACTTCTGTTGTTTTTTCCGGAGATTTGGGACAATCAAGTTCTGTTCTTGTTAAAAAAATTGACCCAATAAAAAAAGCAGATTACGTTTTTATCGAATCAACTTACGGAGATAGATTACATGAACCAATTGAAAAAAGAAAAACAGAACTGATTAGGGTGATTAAAGAATCTTACAAACGAGGGGGAAAACTAATGATTCCTTCTTTTGCAGTTGAAAGAACACAGGAATTACTTTATTACATTGGAAAATTTATGAGAGAAGGGCTTGTGCCAAGAATGCAAGTTTTCTTAGATTCACCTATGGCTATGAAAGCAACAGATGTTTTCACAAAGTACCCCGATTATTATAACCAAGATGTTCAAAATAGTTTAAAAGATAAAGTAGAACTTTTTGATTTTCCAGAATTAACTAGAACAGAATCTGTTGAAGACTCTAAAAAAATAAATTCAATTGAGGGTCCGTGCATTGTAATTGCTGGAAATGGTATGTGTTCTGCAGGAAGAATAAAACACCACATAAGAAATAATATAGATGATCCAAAAAGTACTTTATTATTTGTAGGTTTCCAAGTTACAGGAACTCTAGGTTATTGGATTAAAAAAGGAGAAACAAAAATAAAATTATTGGGTGATGAAAAAGAAGTTTTTGCAAAAATAGAATCAATAGAAGGTTTTTCAGCACATGCTGATTATCCTGTTCTTATTGATTGGTTAAAAGATTATTCTCCAAAACCAAAAAGAATTTTTATTACTCACGGAGAATTAGAACAATCAATTGCATTTGAAGATAGAATAAAAAAAGAAAAGTTCATAACTTATATTCCCTCTCTAGGTGAGAAGCTAGAATTGTAGACAAAACTATAAAAATATCTTAATCTTTCAGCCATCACCTATTTTATCTAATTTTCTTTTTAAAGATTTATTTTGTTGAGTATATGGATTAACAAGAATATAAAAATGGTTTCTTTCTATAATTGCTATGGAAAATAACTCAGAAGATTCTTTTATAACTGTTTATTACGCAGAGGATTGGAGAAAATGGCTTATTAAAAACCACCTAACTAAGAAAAAGATTGGTTTAATTCTTTACAAGAAGCACACAGGAAAACCTTCAATAAGTCACAGAGTTGCAATGGAAGAAGCAATATGTTTTGGTTGGATTGATACAACAATAAAAAAATTAGATGAAGAAAAATTTGTTAGATATTTTGTTAAAAGAGGAGATAATGCGAACTGGAGTAAAAATACTTTGAAATATGCAAAGAGATTGCTTAAAGAAAATAAAATGTTTCCTCAAGGAATTTTAAGATACAAGCAAGGACTAAAAAAGAGACCTCATGATCATGGAATTCCAAAAAATCCTGAAATGCCTTTAGAATTAAAAGAAGAACTTGAAAAAAATAATTTGCTAGAAAAATTTAAATCATTTAATAACTCAACAAAGAAAATGTTTTATAGAGGGATTTTAAGAGCAAAAACAAAACAAACAAAAGAAAAAAGAATTGCAAGTTTAATTAAACAAATATTAGAGAAAAATGGAAAATAAATCTTGGTATGTTTACATTCTGGAATGTCTTGATGGTTCTTATTATACTGGAGTTACTAATGACGTGGAAAAAAGAATGAAAGCGCATAAATCAGGCAAAGGAAGTAAATATGTAACAACAAAAGGATTTAGTCATTTAATTGCAACAAAAATTTGTAAGAATAAATCAGATGCGTGTAAAGCAGAATATTGGATTAAGAAAATTCCAAGAAAAGAAAAATTGAATGCTTTTAGACAATAACTTTATATACTGGAACTTTCTGAATTCTGTATGGGAAATAAAAAAAGACTTAAACATAATAAACAACAAGGAATGGCTCGGCGTGCTCGTTCAGGTAAGAGGCCAATGTCTCGCATACAGAAAAATGAAAGAAAAGCAGCTCGTGAACTTCAAAAGAAAAAACAATTAGAACTTAATGCTAAAAAAGAATAATTCTAGAAATCTTAAATATTTATTTTATTAATTTCCTAAAATAATTCTAATAACATCTTCAGCAGAATAGTTTGGATGCTCTAGAGAACAGAAACGCCCTATTCCTGCAAAATCATCTCCAAGTGTAACAAGAGCTTTTTCTGTAGTTCCATCAGCTAATGTCTGAGGCATACCAACATTTGCAAGAAGAGCATTACAAAGGCATTTTCTTCCAATTGTGTCCTCCCCCTTCCCCCCCTTTGCTAGGAATGCATCTTCTGGCTCAGCAGGACATCGATAACCAATCTGGCCATCATCACGTAAATAAAGAGTACGTAAAAATCCCAAGTCACAAATTCTTTTTCTTGCTTCATACACTTCTTGTTGAGATAAAGTTCCCTCGAGTTGAGCAACTTTAAATGGAAATCCAGTAGGAGATGCTCTTGGATCAGTAAATACTTTTGCTCTTCCTTTTAAAAAGTTGCGAACAAGCGCTTGTCTAATATTTGGATCAAACCCTGATTCAACACATAAAGCAAATGCTGTTCCAACTTGAATACCTGCAGCTCCTTCTTTTAATGCTTCACGAAATCTTTCAGGAGAACCATAAGTCCCAGCTAACCAAAATGGTAAACCTAATTTTCTCATCCCCCCCATATCCAAAACATCTCTTGGCCCATAAATAGGTTGACCATCTGCAGTGAGTTCTAATTTTCCTCTTGGGGGTGCATTGTGTCCTCCAGATTTTTCACCCTCCGCAACAAATCCAGAAATCTTCCCATTAGCTTTTTTGAGTAATATTTCTCCTAAAACTGAAGAAGAGATGATTGGGAAGAAATCAGGACGCAAAAGAGAATCCAGAGATTTTTCACTTTCTCTAAACGAAGCAGGATCAAAAGTAGCATAATATTTTTTATCTGAAGAAGCACCAAGAACATTAATCCTATACTCTGTAGCTTCATGATTTGCTAATGCATCTAAAACTCCCGGAATTTCTAAAGGAATACCCGCACCCATAATAACCGCATTCACTCCAGCTAACATTGCACCATAGATAGAAGGGAGATGAGGTAGCTGTATTTTTTCAAGATAATTAATCCCAACTGGATTTGAATGACCTTCACGTGCTAGAAAAACTTCGACGAAATTTCCAGCAATACAAAGTTCTTGTAACTCTCTTTTTCCTTCTGAATTATACATTCCAGTTAATTGGTATGGCCTTCCTTTTTCTTTACCACCAGGAATAAAATATCTATCTAAAATTCTTTTAGCCATATTCTTAAATGGGAAATGATCTAAGGCGTATCTAATTTCTCCCCCAGAATCACCATCTTGAAGTCCTCGTGCAAGTATTGCATCAAGTGCTGTTCCAGATACTACTCCTAATTGTCCTAATCTTGAAACAGCATTAGCAAGACGCCACTTTGAAACACGTGCGCCCATTCCTCCCTGAATTATTTTTATATCTTTTAGCATATAATTATACCTAAAAATGATTATTAAAGATTTTGGGTTTTGAGAAGATGTTTTTTTAACTCCTCACTTAAGATAAATTTTAAGGTCTTTCCCCCTCTCTGTTCTCAGCAATATATCTTTCGGCAAATATTCCTTTTCCCCAATCGTCTCTTCCTGATTGGTCTGTTTCAGAAGGGGCGTCTCTATTTTTATTGTAAGGAGAAGATAAACTTAATTGTAAACTTCTAAAGGCTTCACATTTTTCTCTATCTTTTGTTTGAGAATTACATTTTGGGTCTGTTGGAGAGTACCAAGTACAACCTTCTGCATATCTGCATAAATCTTTTGCTTTCATAAACACAGAATTAAATCTCTGTTTAAAATAATTTGTATTCTAGATAAAATAACGAGTTAGCAAGAAATAAGCTAATTAGTGAAGACTGAATCACAATAATCCTTTTAAAGAAGAACTACTACAAAAAGCGATGACAACTCGAATAGCAATTGTTGGATGGGGAAATGTTGGACGAGGAGTTTATCAGGCAATTAAAAGAAGTTCTGACATGGAACTTGCAGCTATTTTGTCGAGAGATTCTGTGAGGGTTATGAATGATCTTAGAGAAAGAGGTTGGTATGGGGTAAATAACAACCTTATTAGAAACACTGGTTCTGAAATGGAGGTGCAATTTGTTTATGACGTTGCAAAACCAGATGTAGCAATTCTATGTGGGGGTTCTGCTAAAGATTTACCTGAACAAGGCCCCAAGTTTTTAAAAATTTTTAATACAGTAGATAGTTTTGACACCCATGCAAATATTCCAGATTATTTTGCTAAAATGGATGCAATTGCGTCGGGAAATTGTCGTGTTGCAATTATTTCTGCGGGTTGGGATCCAGGAACATTTTCTTTAAAAAGAGTTTTAGGGGATGCTTTTATTCCAGCTTCAAAAAGATTTACTTTTTGGGGGCCTGGTGTAAGCCAAGGACATTCTGATGCATTAAGAAAAGTAGAAGGTGTTGCCGACGCTATTCAGTATACTATGCCAATTCAAGAGGCATTAACTCAAGTTAGAGCAGGACTTAATCTCCCACTAACTACCAGAGAGAAACATTGGAGAGATTGTCATGTTGCTCTTAAACCAGGTGCAGACCCAGAAATAGTAAGACAAGCAATTGTAACAATGCCGAATTATTTTGCAGATTATAATACATCAGTTACATTTGAGTCTCCAGAACAAATTGCTGAAAGAAAAAAACAAATGCCCCATGGTGGTTTTGTTATGACTAGCGGAGAAACAGGAAGGGGAAATAAAGCATTAGTTGAATATAGAAATGACTGGGCAAGTAATCCTGAAGCAACAGGAAGTATTTTAATTGCTTGTGCAAGAGCAAATCATAGGCTACAAAAAGAAGGAAAATTTGGAGCTTTCACGATGTTGGATCTTTCTCCAGCTTTGTTAAGTCCTCGTTCTAGAGAAGAATTATTAAAAGATTTTATGTAGTTAAGATAAAAGGTTTTTTTATGCCCGATTATTTTCTTTTTTTTATTTTCTTTAATCTTTTTTTACGTCTTTCTTTTGCTCTTTTTTTATGTTCAAGCATTCTCCAGAAATAGACTAAAAGAATTATCATAACAACTAGAGAAAGAACTGAATAGAGAATATTTCCATCTTTAACCGAATTAACAAAAAAGATAAATGCTACGGCAATTGAAAGAGCAGACAATAAAATCCAGCATACCATTATTATTAAAAGAATTCCTTCTAACCATAAATCTTTGATTCCTTTTTTCTTAGGCAGTTTATATCCCCAAATTTTATTATGAACTGGTCTAACAACATGTCTAGTTAATAATCCAATAACAAATGGCACAAATATTATTGCTAGAACTACAGCAATTACTTTAATTATAACTTGGCCTACCTCATTCATATTTACCTAAGTCCTTTATTCTTTTTAAATATGTCTTTTCCAAAACCCTTAAAACCCCTTACTCCTTCTTACATTTATGCCCAAGATAATAATTTTAACAGGCCCGCCTGGAGCAGGAAAATCAACAATAGGTGGAATTCTAGCAAAAAGAATAGCCAACAGCGCAGTTGTATCTTGCGATGATTTAAGAGATTGTATAAAAAATGGATATATTTCTCCAAAAGAAAAAGAAGGGAAAGACCAGTTAAAATTAGGTGCAAAAAATTCTATTCTGCTTGCTAAGAATTTTTACAATAATGGTTTTAATGTTTTTTTAGATGATGTCCTTCTTAGGGATAGGTTTGATCTTTATTATAACTCCCTTAAAGGTTGTAATTTAAAAATATTTTTATTAATGCCAACTAAAGAAGTTTTATCAAAAAGAGATTTAGAAAGAGGAGAAAATGCAATGAAAGAAAGATCTCTTCTTCTTCACGATAAATTTACTGAGTTTATAAAAAAAGAAAAAAAGTTTATTATTCTAGATACTTCTAATCATACTCGAGAACAAACAGCAGAAGAAATAATTAAATTAGCAGGTCTGGAATAAATGACATACGACATAATATTCGTATCTGGAGAAAAATACTTTGATCATCCTTTATGCGGAATTGCAATTTTAAAAAGACTTCTAGAAAAAAACAATTTTACAGTGGGGGTAATTGAAACACCCCAAACTGAAAAAGATGTAACAAAACTAGGAAAACCAAATTTATTTTTTGGAATAAGTTCAGGTGCAATTGATTCAATGCTAAGAAATTACACAGCTCTGAAAAAACCTAGAGAAGAAAAAGATCCCAAATACAAAAAAGAACTTCCAGATAGAGCAGTTTTAGTTTACAGTAATTGGGTTAAAAAATATTCTAAAGAATCAATTCTAGTTTTAGGTGGAGTTGAAGCTTCTCTGCGTAAGTTTACACATTATGACTATTGGGACGACCAATTAAAAAGGTCTTTAATTTATTCTTCAAGAGCAGACATTCTAGTTTATGGTTATGGTGAAAAACAATGCCTAGAAATTGCAAACAGAATAAAAAATAAACAAAACTTAGAAAACATAGAAGGTACTTGCATAAAATCAAAAGAACTTCCAAAAGAGTTTATAGAATTGCCAAGCCACGAAGAAGTTTCTAATTCAAAAGAAAAATTCTGCGAAATGCAAAATCTTCTAGACAACAATAAAAATTTAGCTCAAAAAACAGATAACTTTTACATTCTTCAATACAAATTTCCGATATACACTCCAAAAGAGTTAGACGAGTATTATGAATTAGGTTTTACAAGAAAGATAAATAATGTTGATTACATGAAAGGTTTTGAATTCTCAGTTGTTACACACAGAGGTTGTATCGGAAACTGTAATTTTTGCTCTTTGAGATTAATGTCAGATGGCAAAATAATTTCTCGTTCAGAAGAATCAATTCTAAGAGAAATAAATTGTATAACAAACCTTCCAAACTTCAAAGGAAACATAGATGATTTGGGCGGTCCTTCAGCCAATATGTACGGAATGGATTGCAGAAAATGTTTAAACAATTGCATAGATTGTGAAAAATTAGACAAATCACACAGAAGATTAATCAACCTCCTAAAAGAAATAAGAAAAATAAAAGAAGTGAAACATTTGTATGTCCGAAGCGGAATAAGATACGATTTAGTAACAGACGAATATTTGAAAGAAATAAAACCGCACATTTCAGGTCACCTAAAAATCGCTCCAGAACACATAAGTAAAAATGTCTTGGAAGCAATGAATAAAAACAAAGGAGACTTAGAAAAATTTATAAAAAAATTTAAGGAACTCGATTGTGGAGAACTTTCTTATTATTTCATGGTTGCTCATCCAGGTTCTACAATGAAAGAAGCAAAAGAACTAGCAGAAAAGCGAAAAACACTGAAAAACTCAGAATCTGTCCAGATTTTTACTCCAACTCCTATGACTGTTTCAACTTGCATGTATTATACTGGTTTAGACCCTAAAACAAAGAAACCAATTTTCGTTCCAAAAACATACAAAGAAAAGAAGGACCAAAAAAGAATTCTAGAACTAGATGCTTGGAAAAAGAAGGCATAAATATTATAAAAAAGTAATTTTTATTTTATACAAATATTTAAATATTAATATTCTCTCTATGTTTATGATAACTGATTCCCAAGGAAGAGTTAGAATCCCGGATGTTTGGACTAATGAAAACTGGAGAGAGGGTATTGATAATTCTTTTATCCTTATTTATCGCACTCCTGCTTTTGAAGTTCCAAGAGAATTTTATGGTGATGTTCGAGTTCAAGATTCTGCAATTGCACATGCAAAAGCAGTAAGAACCTCTGGATTAGTTAGCAGAGCAGAAGGTTTTGAATGGCTATGGGAAAGAGCAAGAAAAGAACCAACTATTCAAGATTATCATGATCCTTTGATTAGTGTTTGGTCGCCAAAAAAGAGAATTCCTAACTATCCTGGTGCAGATGAAAACGGAGCTATGCTTTTTATGGAAGGATTTTGGGGTTTTTCGCAAGGTTTTGGAATTAGATTTGAAGGAGAAGATGTTGTTCAAAAAAGATTTAGTCAATCAGTAATGGCTGCAAATAAATACTCTTTTAGAGGATTACCTCCTTTTTTAGATTACTGTACGGATGAAGGGGCAAGTTGTTTAACAGAATTAGCTCGACTTAATCCTGCAGAAGAAAGTGTGCAGAAATTATTTGCTTCTTTGAAAGCTAAAGCAGCTTAGTTATAAAAATATAAGATTTTTTACTGATTATCATAAGCATTATAAACCATCTTGAACTATTATTTCTCATGAAGTGTTTTGCAGACAATAAAAAAAGAAACTGCTGATGATTTTTCAAATAATTTTAGTTGTGCTAATGGGGTTTATGTCGTTTTTTATAGTTATGCAACTTCTCAAAAAAGAAAAAAGAACAACCGATGCCCATTTGCATTTTTCTTTTCCTGAAAATAATCAGGTTTTAGACAAACTTCCGATGAAAATACACGCAAGATTCGGGTTCCCAATAACAAATGAGTCTTATGTTAGAATAACAAAGGACAATCAGCCAATTAGCAACGGAGATACTTTTTTTGACAAAGATTCTTTAGGGTTGTATTATTTGTTTCACAAAGATTTGGGAAAGGGAAAATACGTCTTTAATTACGAAGTTTTTTTCTGGGGAGATGGCTCAGAAAAAGGAAGCTTTTGTTTTTTTGTTAAATAATAATTCTCTCAATTAACAACTTCAAGAAATTACCTGTTATACTTTTTACTGGTTTTTCTAGAACATTCTCATCAATTTCAAGTTTTTTTATTATTTCTCTTGATTGGTTTTTTGTTTTTCCTTGAGCAACTAATGAATACATAATTGCATTTTTTATTTTTCCATTCTTTCTTAAGATATCTAAAATAAGTTCTTCTTTTTTTGTTTTGTTTTTTTCTTTCAAACGAATTAAGTAAGAATCAACTCGGGGGATTGGATCAAATGCTTTTCTTGGAACCTCTTCTACTATCTCTACCCCATATGCTAAATTTGCAATTATTCCAATTTTTGATTCTTTTTCTTCTAGCAAATTTTTGAAGTTCTCTCCAATAATTAAAACTAAAAAAGGAATTTTCTCTTCAACAGCTTTCATTATTGTTTGCTCAGATAAGGAGTAAGGTATGTTTGCGACTATTTTTGTTCCGTTCCAAGAATGATCTAAAGCTGATCCGTAAATTACTCGCAGATTATCTACTTGCCTCTCTAATTTGCTAAGTTCTTCTTTAAATCTTTCATCTATCTCAAAAGTAATAACTCTTCCAACTTTTTTACAAAGCTCTTCTGTTAAGATACCTGGCCCAGCTCCAATCTCAATAACAACATCTTCTTCAGTTAGTTTTGCAATTTCAATTTCTTTTTTCAAGATCTTTTTGTCAATTAAAAAATGCTGGTCTTTTTCAGGAATTGGATCTGTCATAAAACTAGCAGTTTTTGGGTTATAAAAAACTGTCTATATTTAAAAACACAGCTTTTCTACTAGTTTAAAGAGATGGAAATATCTGTATTATCTTCGGGAAGTTCAGGAAATTGCTTTTATGTTTCTAATAATAATTCTGCTATTCTAATCGACGCTGGAATAAGTGCAAAGAGAGTAATCACTAGCTTAGAATTGCTTGGAAAAAACCCAGAAGAAATTCAAGGAATTTTTATAACACACGAACACACAGACCACATAAAAGGGGCAGATGTTCTAGCAAGAAAATTTAACATTCCAATTTTTGCAAATAAAAAAACAGCAAACTCAACCCCTCTTTGTGAAAACGAAGAACTTATTCACCATCTAAAAAACAACAAAGAAATAACCTTGGGGGATTTACAAATAGGCTGCTTTTCAAAATCACATAAAGCAGCAGACCCCGTATTTTTCTCTGTTCACGGAAATAAAAAAGTTTCTGTAATTACAGACGCGGGTTTTGCCTGTAAAAATATAATTGAACATGTTTCAGACTCTGACTTTTTGTGTTTAGAATCTAACCACGATTTAACTATGCTTGAGCAAGGACCTTACCCCTATTTTCTAAAAAAATGGATTAGCTCGGATATTGGTCACCTTTCAAATATGCAGGCTAGTTTGTGCGTTTTAGAACACGCTTCTAGTAATTTAAAAAATATCGTTCTATCTCACTTAAGTGAAAAAAATAACACCCCCAAAGTTGCATTAAAAACATTTTCAAATTTAATCAAAGAAAGAAGTGATTTAAACCCAAAAATCTCTGTTTCTCAACAGAATTTACCTACAAGCTTATTTAGAATTTAAGGCGTTAATCTATCTCTGTCTCTAGGAAACATTGTTGCTTCCTTAACATTCTCTAATCCGCATATAATTTGAGTTAATCTCTCTAAGCCAATACTCCAACCAGAATGTGGTGGTGCTCCATTTCTAAAGCTATCAATATATGACTTAAAGTTTTCAGGGTTTAATCCTTTGGCTTTTAATCTTTCTATTAACAATTCGGGGAGATGAATTCTTTGTCCACCTGATGAAATTTCAACACCGCCATACAAGTTATCAAATCCTTCACTTTGTTTAGCGTCTTTTTTCGCATCTTTAGTCATAATATAGAAAGGTTTAATCTTAGAAGGCCAAGAATGTGTAAAAACCATATCTCCGGGATACATATCACATAAAGCTCTTTCCTGTTCAGGTGTAAAATCTTCTCCAATTTTTCCGCCAACTTTTTTTATTGCATCTTCATAATCAAGATAAATTGCTTTAGGAATTTTCAAATTTTTAACTCCAAGAATTTCCAAATCTCTTTTACAATTTTTCAAAACTCTTTCAACAATATATTTTACAACCTCTTCTTGTTCTTTCATAATTTCCATTTGATTCATAAAAGCACATTCAATATCCATCTGTCTTATTTCATTAATGTGTCTAGTAGTATTGTGTTTTTCAGCTCTCCAAACAGGAGTAATCATAACTGTTTTTTCCATAGAACAAGCCATCATTTGTTTATACAATTGCGGACTTTGAGCTAAGTAAGCCTTTTTTTCAAAGTACTGAACAGGGAATAATTCTGTTCCGCCTTCAGATGCAGCAGAAATAATGCAAGGGGGTTGCATTTCTATAAATCCTTTTTTGTAAAAGTGTTCTCTAAATGCATTTTCTATTTCATTTTGAATTTTAAAAATAGCTTGAACTTTTTCTCTATGAAAATCTAAATATCGATAGTCTAATCTTTTTGGAAGATCTGTTTTAGAAAAGTCAGAAACATCTATCGGAAGCTCTTCAGCTTTTCCAAGGACAATAATTTTTTCAGGAATAACTTCTTTTCCTCCAGGTGCTTGTTTTGAGTCAGTAATTTTACCAATAACTTCAATTGCTGACTCTCGAGGTATTTTTTCCATTTCATCAAAATATTCAGCAGGAGTTTCTTTTTGTAATCCCGTTACTTGTACTCTTCCAGAAATATCTCTAAGCACAATGAATTTAACTTTTTTTAAGTCTCTAGAATCATAAACCCAACCTCTAAGTAAAACCTTCTCTCCAGCCTTTTTCTCAAATACTTCTTTTACATAGCTTCGTTCCATAACTTTCATAGAATTAGATGGTTTATAAATTTTACAATCCGAACGTCTTCTCAAATTCTTTCATCTTAGAATAAGCTTGGAAAAAACTTCTTCCTTTATCTGTAATTTCAACAAGTTCTAATTTTTTTACCATTCCGTTTTCTTCCATTTCACTTAAGTACAATTTCATCTGGTTGTGTGAAAGATTTGCTTTGTACATCAAATGCGTAGGTTTAATTTTTCCTTTTTTATCTAGGATTACCTGTAACATATCATAGATAATTTCTTTCCTACTTCTTTTCTTGTCAGAGTTATCCATATTCTTTTTTATTGTACCAGAAGATTTTGATCATAAGTGCTAATAAGAAAATATAACTAATTAGCTGAACAGTTTGTCCGATGACATACATTATCTCTAAATTTGAAAGCATAAAAATTAAATGACTTACTGTTAAAAGTCCAAACGCGTTTCTTAAAACTTGGGTATTACTTAACTTATTTTTTTTGTATAGGATGTAATATTTTCGGGTTATTACTGCTGAAAAGATAACTACTGTGATATGAAATAAGTAATAAACATCTAATCCAAAATAAGCAGAAAGCACTAGGAAATAAAATGCTAAAAATACGTCGCTAAAAGAAGTTTTTTTCCAAGGAAGTCTATAAATAACATACAATCCTGCAAGAGTTAAAAACTTGTGTAAAAAAGAACCAATATAATAAAAAATATCAACTGACCTTACAACCTTGTAGGTTATAACCATCTGTCCAACTGCCTGCGCAAAAAAGAAATCATAATACAAAACAAGTTTAGTTAATATTGTAGATATTTCTGCAATAGCAATAAGCAAGAATCCAATTCCAAGATAAAGTGCATTCTTATTCTTATTAAGTTTGTAACTTTTTAGTGCAAATATAAAAAATAGCATAAGAACAATAAAGCTAAAAATTTCTATCAGCACATCTGCACTAGCAAACCAGTCAGGACTGAACGCAACTCTCATAAATTTACATCGTTATTCAGTTTAAAAAGCTTATGAAACAACGTTCTCGACAACAATTCTTTACTGATTTTTCACAACTGACTTATAAGGGTATTCATTAAGATATTTAATTAAATCACAGGAGGTTAACATGGAAAACATTGCTTTCAAACGAGAGATACAAACTTTGTACAATCTTGGTTTAGAAGACTACGAAGTTCAGTATCTGGTCAGACAAAAGTACAAACAACTAGCAAGACAAACTAAGTGGAACTAATTTAATTTATTTTTTCTTTTTTATCACACATATACTTTAAAACACATTGAAATTTAAATTTTAATGATTGATTTTGAAGCAACAAGAAATAGCTTAATGGATAAGTCCTTAGACGCTATGATTTATCTTGGAATTCCAGAATTTCAAAAAACAGCAGAAAATGATTGGAAACCAGTTGTTCCAGTAAATAGAAGAGACCTTTTTGCAAGTATTAATTTCCTAAATGAGAATTTTAGTGATTCTCAACAAGTTGCTATTGACCAACATTGGCATTGCATGAGAGTTGGTTTATACTCTATGCCCATCATGAGTTATTTAGGGATAGAAAATCCTGGTTGGAGAAAAAAGATTTTTGCTTCTTTTTTTGTTCACGACGAAGATAAAGGAGCTTTTTTGAATGAACTTCGTAAGACAAATCCAACTCCAGAAGATTTAGAGAGGATAAGCTGGCATGCTTCCTTTAGTCAAAATATATTAAGATTTGAAGATGAAGATGTCTCTGCAATTGTAGAGCAACACCATTATCACAGAGATTTTAATAGATATCCAAAAAAACTTTTTTGGCCACAAACACCTGAAAGAAAAGTATTAGCACAAATTCTGGGAATTTTAGATGCGCAAGATGCAGCATCAACAAGAAGAAATGGAAGAACTATTCAAGATACAGGAAAAAAAGATTATCTTTCTCCTGATCAAGTAAAAACAGCAATTATGAGACAATATGGAAATCAACAATTATATTACACAGGTAATCTCTTAGCACCAATAGATACCGATGGAAGAGAATTTATTGAATTAATGTATTCAGTTGGTATTTTCAAATCTTCTTTTCCAACAGAAGAAGCAAGATTAAATCCATTTGCTGATGTGAAATTTGGTTAAATCTTTGTTATTTCTTTTACTTCAATAACTATTGCCCCTTTTGCAGGAAGTCCTTTATTTTCTTTTAAAGATTTAACAAAATTAAGATATTCTCCATAATCATAATAATCTGCTTTTCCTTTAATTTTATAACCAGCTTCTCCTTTCCAAAAAACCAAAGCTACTTTAGAGTTTTCTAGAATATTCTCTTTTGTTTTCCCCATATAATTATTTGTGATGATTATTTTGTTATCTTTAACTTTAGCGAACATTATTGGGATGTTATTTGGATTTCCACCTTTATCACAAGTTGCAACTGCAATTGTTGCCCTTTCAATTTCTTTTTTTATTTCTTCAACTTTCATTTACAACTTTCCAATCTTTTGACCTTCAGCACTATCTGCAACAGAAAAGCCCAAAGATTTTATTTTATCACGAATCTCATCTGATTTTTTCCAATCTTTATTTTTTCTTGCATTTTCTCTTTCTTCAACTAATTTTTTTACTTCAGCAGGAATTTCTATTTTTTCTTTTTCCAAAAGTTTTAATCCAAGAACTTTATCAATTTCTTTGAGGGTATTTATCTTGCCTTCTGCTTTTTCATCTCTAACTAAATTCCATAAAACTTGTAAGGCTTTAGGAGTATTCAAATCGTCGTTCATTGCTTCTTTAAATTCTTTTACTGCCTTATCATTTGTTTTTCCGTCATTTTCTAAATTTGATATTAGATTTTTTAATCTAGTATAAGCGGTTTTAGAGCTATTCAAAATTTCTAAGGAAAAATCTATTGGTTGCCTATAGCTCCCTGTTAAGATAAAATATCTATACACAAGAGGTTCATAACCTTGTTCTTCAAGTTCTTTAATTGTAAATAATCCGCCTTTAGACTTGGAAACCTTTTCTCCTCTAAATGTTAAAAAATTCTCATGCATCCAATAATTTACAAATTTTTTTCCAGTTGCACATTCACTTTGAGCAATTTCATTTGTATGATGAATTGAAATGTGATCTACTCCACCAGTATGAATATCAAATGTTTCCCCTAAATATTTCATAGACATAGCAGAACATTCTATATGCCAACCTGGAAATCCTAATCCCCAAGGGCTTTCCCATTCTTGTTGTCTTTTTCCTTTTTCTTCTGAAAATTTCCAAAGAGCAAAGTCAGTTTTATTTTTTTTCTCCCGCATATCAATTCTTTCCCCTGCTCTCAACCCCTTAATGTCAAGCTTAGCAAGTTTTCCATAATTTTTGAATTTAGAAGTATCAAAATAAATTCCATCTGAAGTTTTGTAAGTAAATCCTTTTTCTTCTAGTTTTTTTATTAATGCAATTTGTTCTTTTATATGTGCTGTTGCTTTACACCAAATTGCTGGTTCTTCTATATTTAATTTTTTTAAATCAGTTAAAAATAAATCAAAATAATACTTTGCAATATCTTGAGCACTTTTTCCCTCTTTTGCAGCTGCTTTTTCCATTTTGTCCTCCCCTTCATCTGCATCTGAGGTTAAATGCCCAACATCAGTAATATTTTCTACTTGTTTTACTTTGTAATTATTAAATTCAAGAGTTCTCCTTAGAATATCTGCAAAGAGATATGCTTTCAAATTACCAATATGCTGATACCAATAAACAGTAGGTCCACAAGTATACATTCCAACTTCTCCTTCTTTCAAAGGTTTAAACACTTGTTTCTTTCTAGTTAATGTGTTATAAAGTTTTAATACCATGTTTTTATCAAGAAAAAGGGGTTTTAATATTTTTGTTTATGCAGGGGGTTAATATTTAGCTAACACGAAGTATACTTTCTATTAAAGAAATATTTATAAATTCGTTTTTTGTGTCTTAGTTATGATAAAGAGGTTATTTGCATTTGTTTTGGTTTTTGCATTAGTTTTGTCTTTTGTTGTTGCAGTAGAAACACAAATTACTGTTCGAACAGTTCCTGGTTGTAATGTTACTATAACTGCTTTTTCTAAAGATAGCGGAGAATTTATTGTATTTGGCAAAGAAAAAGGCTTATCTGACGAAAATGGTTTTTACAACGTATCTTTTAGTACAGGAAGTGGCAACTTTGGTATGCATGTTTATGTAACCCAAAATAACAGAGAAATTTCTTCTCAAAGATTTCCAGAAGATTTTAAATCAGGAAAATCTGTTAATGTTGTAGTAGCTCCAGAATGGTATAACGTATCTTTAATCGATGAAGTTAACAACGCAAATCAGGTCGGAGAACAATCAGAACCTGCTTTAGCACCAATTACAGTTTCAGATAACACAACTAGCCAAGTCACAAATAACACAGCCACACAAGAAGATATTCAACCAACTAACACAACTAATTCTCTTCCAATTACCGGAAATCCAGTTTCAACTGAAGGAATTTTAACTGCACAAAATATTTACATTGCTTTAGGAGTAATAGCTGCCATAGTGATTATTTGGGTGATTATCTGGTTAATAAGAAAACCAAGATCAGAAGAAGCTGAATTAAGAAAAGTACAAGCTAGAATAAGTTCAATTACAAGTGAAATAGAATCAATTAAAAGAAAAAAACAATCTCAAAAAGAAAGTTTATCTACAGAACTAGATAAATTAAACCAAATGGAAGAAGAGTTAAAGAGAGAACAACAGCAACCCCAACAACAGCCTTCTCCACAAAATCAACAGTATTATAACGGCCAGCAGGGCGGCACATATTAAATTTATATACTTTCTTTTTTGTATTCTATTATGGAATTTAAAAATTTCTTAAAAATATTCCTAGCCTTAATTCTTATTCTGCTTATTTTCTTTGCTTTTTATGGAAACAGTTTTTACGACTTATCTTTTGAACCAAAAAATTACAACTTTTCTTTATCTTCTGGAGAAATGCAATTTTATCCTAATCTAAGATACTCTGATTCAAAAATTTCTTATTCTATTGAAGATTGTCCTTTACAGAGGAAAGCAGATATGGAGAATGCCTTTCTAATGTTAAGCAATTTAACGAAATTAAGCTTTTACACGAGAGAAAACCCAGAGATAATGATTTACTGCAGCGACATTCAAAGAACTCAGGAAAACCTCTTTATCGCTGGAGAAGGGGGGCCAATAAATATTACTAGTGCCGGTAAATTTAATGTGATAAGCAAGGGCAGAATTCTTCTTTTAAAACAGTCTGATTGTTCTTTTTCAAACATAGCTTTACACGAACTTCTTCATGCCTTGGGCTTTACTCATTCTCTAAACAAAAGAAACCTCATGTATAATGTAACTAATTGCAATCAGCAAATAGGAGAAGACGTAATTCAAAAAATAAATGAGCTGTATGCTACGCCCTCTTTACCAGATTTAACAGTTGAGAAGGGCAGTCTTTTTTATTTAAACAATTATCTTAATATGTCTTTTAATGTTTTTAATAATGGGCTTTCAACTTCCACTCCTTTTGTTGTTAAAGTATACAATGGGAACAAAGAAATTAAAGAATATTCAGTTGATTCCTTAAGACCGGGATATGGGAATGTGATAACTATCACAAATATTTATTTAGAAAAAGTAGAAAAAATAAAATTAAGTATAGAATATTCTGGACAAGAGTTAGATAAAAACAATAATGAGATTTATTTAAATTAATTACTCATCAAGTTCTTCAATCATATCTTCAAATCCTATTCCGTCTGTGTCCAAAGAATCTTCTTGCAACGCCGATTCTTCGACAGTAATTTGCGCAGTTTTTTTCACTCTCATTTTTTCTTAATCTTTTATTATTATTGGGGTTTTTAAATACTTCGGTTGTTTTTCCGTCTATAAGACCTATTTATCCGAGTGTAACAATCTTTTTAAACTACAAGTCTTTTCTTTATCTTGTCCGTTTCTTCAGGAGTGTTTCATCAGAAACCTACGCAGAAAATTTTGTTTGTTTTTCAAAAATTTCTAGAATTAATTATTTACAACAATCACAACTGTCTTTAGAACAATCACAATCATCTTCGCATTCTTCAGTTACTTCTTCTGCATCCTGAACTAAAGAAGCAAGAGCATCAAATGCCTCTGTACCTTCAAAGAAAGTAATCCATTCTTGAGGTTCCAGTTCTCCTTCTGCAACTTTGTTATAAAAAATTTCTTGCGCGCTTTCTTCGTCTTCAGCTTCGATTTCTTCTTCAAAAGAATCAATAACATATGCTTTTATCTTGAATTTTGTCATGGTTAATTAGAAATTAAAGAGTATAAAAAGGTTTCTTACAACTGCGAAGTTTTAAATATTTAAGTTTATTAAGTCGTTAATGGGAAAGATAAGCTACTTATTGATATTTACAATAATTTTTTTTGCAAGCGTTAGTGCAAGTAATTACTCTTTAACTTTTAACCAATCAGGGGGAGAAAGTTCTTTTCTAAAGAAAATAGTTTTTGATAACAATTATTCTAATGCAGAAATAATTCTTAACCTAGAAAAAGGAGTAGTCATAGAAAATAAAGAAGTTTTTCCAGAAGGATATAAAATAGAGACAGACGGGGAAGTTATTTCAATTAAATGGGATTTGAGAAATGTAACTAACGGTCAAACTTTTGCAATATTTGTTAATCTAGAAAAACCAAATCAAATAAATTATTTTTACTCGGGGGTTATTCTTTTTATTTTAATTTTAGCTATTATGGCTTTTATTTTTTATCTAAGGAAGAAAAATAAAAAAGAAAAAAAAAGTTACGGCTATTTGCTTGATTCAGAAAAGAAAATAATTTCAGAGTTAGACAAAGCAGAGAGAAAAGAACTTTGGCAAAAGCAACTTCAAATCTCAACTCAATTTAGCAAAGCAAAGCTTTCAAGACTTTTAAGAAATTTAGAATCTAGAGGATTAATTAAGAGAATTCCACTTGGAAACACAAATAGAATTGTTCTAAAATAGTTTTTATCTTGTTCCACCTTGTTTCAAGGAGATATTAAATAGGGGTTTTACTTGACTTTCTTATCCTTGACAGGATGTAAATCGCTGTAAGGAGGTTAAATATGATACAAACAAAAACAATAATGTTCGCAATGGTTATGGCATTTGCTTTAGTCATGCTTAGTTCGCATTTAGTTTTAGCTGAAGAAAATAACACTTTAGCTATATCTGGACAAGAGTCTAATCAAACATTAGATAACAAAACTCTTGCAGAACTAAACGACGAATTAAATGAGTCTGTTAGTGGTTCTAAAATTTTCTGGAAAAAAACAGAACTTTGGTTCACTTTTAACAACGAGAAAATTGCAAAAAAACAATTAGACCTAGCTAGACTTGAATTAATAAGGGCAAGACATGCTGCAGATAATAACAATACACGAGCAATGGAAAAAGCAATCGAGGCACACAATGCTTACATTGAGAAAGTTCAAAAAAGAATTCAGAATATGGATGAAAGCTCAAATAAAAAGGCTCTTAATTCTTCTGCTGAAAAATTAGGAGGATTAGAAAGAGCAATTGAAGTGCATGAGTTAAGAATATCTAAACTTAATGAGATACTTGCAACATCAAATATTTCTGAAGAAGAAATAACAAAAATTCAGAAGCAGATAGATCAAGCGGAAAATGTAACTTCTCATTTAAAAGATGTTGAGCTAGATCAAAAAGAAAAACTTAAAACAAAGTTAATGGCTATCTCAAATATGACTGAACAAGAAGCTAATGAAACAATTGAAAAATTTGAAGATAACGAGAATTTATCTAAAATAAAAGAATTTGTTTATGAAAAAAAATTAGCTCATGCAGAAAAAGTTTTGGAAAAAACTCGTGAAAAACTTCAAGAAAGAAATGAATCTGGGAAAAATATAACTTCCCAAGAACAAAAGATTCAGAATTTTGAAGATAAGCTTGAGCAAATAAAAGAGCAACATCAAGAACAATCTCAAAATAAAGTTGCTAAAAAATAGTCTAAAAACTAATTTTATTTTTTTTATTTTTTATAACGAAACTTTAAATAAAGCCAATTCTACTTTCTAAGATGGAAATACATTTAGCCTCAATGGAAAACATAACCTGCTGGGCATTCAGAAAGCTATGCAAGGGAGCATCAGATTCCTACACCGGAGTTCTTAGCTTGACTAATCTAGTAAAAAGAGAGAATACCTGGGAAGAAATAGACACCTTCCAAATTGAAGGGCAGAGACAATGGATTCAGATTGCAACATCAAAAGAAAAAGAATGTTTTGCCTTTCTTCAAAAGCTAGAGGAAGAAATTAAAAAACATCCTGAAAAATATAATATTTACGGAATTCAACTGAATGCAAGTTGCCCCTCTCCAAACTTAATAAAAATAGGCCAAGGTCCAGCTTTAATCAAACGCGTAACAAAAGTCTGTAATCTGCTAAAAGAATTACTAAAACAAAATAAATACAAAATAGGAATAAAATTAAGATTAGGTTTGAATGAAACAGAAGTAAAACAAAGAAAAATACTTACTTTGTTTAAAGAGCTTGAAAAAATAGCGCAGGATAATTTAAACTTTACAAATGTAACAATTCACTTAAAACACGCTCAAGAACCTTCTTCAAGCGCATACAATTATTCTTTACTTAATGAATTAGCTTCTTTTAATTTGCCTTTGATTATCAACGGTGGAATAAGAAACTTTCAGGATCTGGAAAAAGTGACTAGCTTAGTTTCTCCCGAAAATAGAAAAAACATAAAAGGGGTGATGATTGGGAGAGAAGCTTTGAAAAATCCAAATTGTTTTTTAGAAATTCAAAATAAGATTAATGAAAAAAATCTTCCTTCTAGAACTTCCCAAGAACTAAAAAAAGAATTTAGTGAACTTTGCAAAAAACATACGCCAAAAGAAATTTATTTTAAAACAATTAACGAAAGAGTTAGGATTTAGATTTTTACTTCTTCGTCAGAATCATCTTCTATTATATCTTCAACTTCTTCAATTTCAACAGCTTCTAGAATTTTTAATATTTTATCTAGTTTTGTGTTAATTTCTTTAAATTGATCTTGAGACATTCCTGAACTAGAACCACTTCTTGAATTTCCTCTAGAATCTCCACTATTTCTAAAACAATCACTACAAAGAACTGGTTTATCTCCTGTTGGTTTAAAAGGAACTTGACATTCTTTTTTACATTTATCACAAACAACATCGTGCATTTCAGGTCTTGGTCTGTCAGAATTTCTGTCTCGACTAAATCCGCCTCTGCCTCCGAATCCACCAGAACGTCTGTTAAAACGATCTCCTCTGAATCCATCATTACTATCTCTAAAATTTCCCATATTAAACTAATAAAAAATCCGTTTATAAAGGTTTGTTATTTGATTCCCCAGAAGAAAAGATTTTAATTTTGGCAGAATTATTTTATTTTACTGTTTCTTCTTTTTTTACTTCTTTTGCTTTGGGTGGAACTCTTTCTCCGTAATTTGTACTAACTCTTTCAAGACGAACTTCAGTAGTCCAAGGCCCATGCGAATCAAGAGGAGAGATTCTTTTTTCGAACTTTGTGCCTCTGCCCCCATTGCCCCCTATTGTTGCTTCAAGAGTGATGCGGTTAGTTGCAGCACCATAATTAATTTCTGGAACAGTTAATACGAGTTTATTGCCGTTTATTGTCCCAGTTAGATCCCCCTCTTCGTGATCGTAAAGCTCATGTTGTAGCACTCCCTGAATTTTATTTCCATACTGTCTAAATGACCAAAAATTAAAGTTATACTCTTTCTCTGGACCAAACCACCCACCACTCCAACCATGCTCATACCATGTTCCTCTAACATCAATAGTATTCGGAGCAACAAATTCTTTTGGTTGGTTAGTGCCTTCTCTGTCAGCACTGAATAAAGGAGTTGCTACAAGTGCTGCCCCAATAAACAATCCTTGAACTAAGTTTCTTAATTTCATAATGTTTTCCTTAACTAAATAAAATACAGTTAACTATTTAATACTTTCTCAGAAATATTCACTACTGACAACTTAAACAATTTAAAAAATAACAAACAGCGTCGATAAAAAGTTATCCCCCCTTGAACAGATTAGAAGCGATCATTTACGAAGAGAATTACTAATCAACTGTTTGATTAAGAATTATAAAACTAATTCTTCTAAGGGTCTAAACTCTTTATCCAAAGGTAATGTTTCTTCTCTTACTTTTCCATTTTCTCTATAGACTCGATAAGCTCTTGCATTGGGAGAAGAAGTAATAATTCGATATTTATCCTCGACAACTTCAATTGCAGCACAGTTGTCTAAAGCTATAGAAACACCACCATGTTTCAGAACCATCTTTTTAAGTGAACCGCGTCTATTCCTCTCAACATTATAATGTGGGCAACTCATTAGGGGGATAAATCCTAAACCTTTAAGCATAATCATCTTAAATTTTTTCTTAGGTCCGAACCGCATAGAATCAGAATTTGCATAATCAAACCAGCAAATATCTCCCGCACTTATACCGGATAAAATAATTCCTTTATTTCCCGCTTCTTCTAATAGCTTATCTACGCCTAATCTTCTCCATAATTTTAACATTCGCAGAGTATTTCCGCCACCAACATAAATAATATCTGAAGAAAGTATTCTTCTCCTTATTTCTTCTTTTGAGGGTCTTTCTTTAATTAAGTAAAGAACGTCTGTTTCACAGCCCAACATCTTACCATAGTATCTTTCAAATGTAAAGTAATATCCTTTAGAATCTCCTGAAGCAGTAGGTAATAACAACGCTTTTGGGTGAGCTTTACCAGTAAGTTTGATTATTTCCTGGTCTATTGCTCGAGTTTCAATAGGATATCTTCCACCGTCCTTATTTGGTCTTCCTATCTCTCCACCACCAATAGCTACAATTTTCATAATGTTCTGATAAGGGGGATAATTATAAATCTTTCTTTAATAAAATAAAAATCCCCCCCCGGTAAAACCAAAATGGATTCTTTAGGGATTAATTATTTTAAATAAAAAAGGGCACAGAGAGAAATCTTATTTTCCTTAATCGTGTTGGCTCCAGGGAACATTCCTATAATGTCCAACTGCGCCATCTTCAGGATTTTGCCCGTCTTCATAAATTGGACCTTTAATTACTCCATTTGGACTAATAGTTCCATGAACCACTCTTCCATCTTCCATTCTTTTAACAATAGGAACAGGGTGACCTAATTTTGTTGCCTCGTCTCTTAATCTTTGTTGATTATCTGGAGCAGGTGTTACGCCAGTTTCTAATCTTATCTTTCCCATAGTATTCAATGGGCTCATTTATTTATAAACTTTCTTAAAAAATATTCACTACTGATAACATAAACAATTTTTTAGAAATTGAGTTCGATACCACCATTTCAAGAAATGTTATTCGTCAATAAAAATAAAAATCCCCCCTCCCAGAATCGAACTGGGCATCTCTCGGGTTCTGCTGAACATTTTGGCTTATCAGACTTCATAGTTATCCATAATGGAATCTCTGTCTTAGTTATTAACTACAGCCAAGCGCTCTACCACTGAGCTAAGGGAGGACGTTTGTTGCATATTTCTATGCTTTAATGAAAACTAAATTGATTTTATAAACATTTCCTTAGAAAAATAATCATATTTTTAGTCTTCTCTTATAACTTGTTCAGAAACAAAGAAAGTTTGATTTGAAGTAACTTCCTTGATTTTTCCGTCCTTTTCGAAGAATGCAGCTGTCGGAGGTAAAGCAAATCTACCTAAAACACCTAACTTAGAATATACAATGTAAGATAACATTCTTATTTCTCCAGCTTCTAAATGATCAAAATCCCAAACAATCTTTCTATTTAGTTCATCTACTTTTTTAGGTTGTTCTCCACTAAATTTTTCATAAACTTTAACAAGAGCAGGCAATCTATCGACAATACTAACTCTTTCAACATCTTTCTTAGCATTTACTGCAATTGTAATTTTCAAAGCAAATTCTCCACCTTTAGCCCTAACAAAAGAAACTCTTTTTCTCAAGTAAAGTTCTCTTCTTCCGAGGTAGATTTTAGCAACAATAATTAAAACAACAACTAAGATAAGTACAATAAAAGGAAGAGTCCAATTTGTAGTTATTTTAACACTTAATTTTTCACTTGGTTTAAGCTCTTGAATCCAATAATAATCATAAAAAATTCCTTTCCTTTCAATAGATGAAGGGTTTTTACTAAATGTAGAAAATAATCTTGAAATAATATTTTTAGTTTCAGCGACTTCTGCAATTTCTAATGTGTTTCCCTCATTAGATTGTTCAACTGTTCTTGATCTTATAATAAATCCAGAAGTTTTGTCATTAGTAATTAAATTAGCTTTTTCAACAAAACTAAAAGGTGTTTCTATTTCTCCTGTTAATCCCCTATATTCTACATCTGCAAATAAAGTGTAAAATCCTGCTTGCAGTTTTTTAACATCACTTTCGTTATTTATCTGTACTGTAAATGTTTTTCTTCCAAAAGGTTCTAAATCAAACACAGACTCTTTTTCAAAAAAAGCAGAATATATTTTGGCGTCTAAATTACTAAATGTTTTTCCCTCTTTATTATAAATAAAAACATCAAAAGTATTATCTTCTACATTCAGGTCTCTTGCTCCGATTTCAAAAACATCTTTTAAATCTCGTATTTCAAAAACCAATTTACCCTCGTATTTTTCTCCAGAAGGATTTGCTAAAACATAAGCCAATGCGTAAAACCCTCGAACTTGTAAATCATCTCGAGATTGTATTTCTAAATTAATTGTTTTTGATTCACCAACACCAAGAGTAAATGTTTCTTCAGGCCCAGGACTCATGATAAATCCATATGAATTATAGACTCTTAATGTTTGACCACTAGAACCAAGATTTTCTACTTTAAGCTGGAAAGTTAAAGAATCATTAATTCCCATTATTTGTAACTGATCTTCACCAACACTCGTAACTTGCAAGTTCATTGCCAATACTGCGGGCATAAACAAAAGTGCTAAAATGATTATTAAACTCTTTTTCATATTTAGATTAAAAATAAAATGTATTTAAGTATTTCGGTTCTTTTTTATAAACTATTTTCTACCTTCTAAATCCAAGTAAGCCTTGGCTTGATCTAAGAATTCAACACAATCTCCTGCGACTTTATCTTCAAATTGGTCTACTCTTGAAGGAATTACCCACTTTTCATAAATTGCTCTTAAGAATTTTAAAAACCCAGACTGGTCAAATTTTCCTTGATAATCTTTAATTAGACTTCCTGTTACTTTTACTTTTACTTCTCCTTCTTCTGTGCTTATTTTTTTATCTCCTTTTTGTATTTCAACTTTCTTCAGCATTCTTATTTCAAATGTAACTTTAATTTCCATCTTAAAATAATCTGTGAGTTTTCGAGTGCCTTCCCATTCAATATCCATTTCTTTAGAATCTCCTTTTACTTTTTCAGTGTATTTTTTTTCCTGTAAATCTGAAAGTCCTGTTTCTTCATTAAGCCACTCATAACAAAATTTGTAAAAATCCGCAAACTTCATATAACCCCTATATTTAATATTTGTAGATACTATCTTGTCTTTTTCTGCTGTAGCCATAGACATTTGTAGGAAATTTGATTTAAATACTTTACTTTATCACAACAATGCTTAAATAATGAAGAAAAGATGAATGGGTATGTCAGAAAGACCAGTAGTATTAATGCCAGAAGATATTCAAAGAATAATGGGAAAAGATGCACAAAGAAATAATATTCTAGCAGCTAAAATGGTTGCAGAAGTTGTGAAAACAACTCTTGGACCTAAAGGAATGGATAAAATGTTAGTTTCTCCAACAGGTGAAATAATTGTTACCAACGACGGAGTTACAATTTTAGAAGAAATGCAAATAGAACATCCTGCTGCAAAAATGATGGTTGAAATTGCTAAGACCCAAGAAACAGAAGTTGGAGACGGAACAACAACAGCAGTAATGTTAGCAGGAAAACTTTTAGAAAATGCAGAAAGACTTCTAGATAAAAAAATTCATCCAACTGTTATTACAAAAGGATATAGGATGGCTGCAGATAAAGCTCAAGAGATTCTCCAAGAAGTTGCATTAAAAATAACGCCAAACGATATAGATGTTTTAGCTCAAATAGCAATGACTGCAATGACTGGGAAAGGTGCAGAAGATTCTCGAGAAAAGTTTGCAAGAATAATTGTTGAAGCAGTTAAACAAGTAGAAACAAATGGAAAAGTAGATGTCTCTGATATTAAAATACAAAAATCAAAAGGAGACGGAATAGAGGACACTGAACTAATAAAAGGAATTGTTTTAGACAAAGAAAAAGTTTCTCAAGATATGCCTTTGAAAGTCAGCAACGCTAAAATTGCTTTAATTGATTTTCCACTTGAAATAAAAAACCCAGAAATAGAAACAAAAGTTTCAATTTCCTCTCCAGAACAACTTCAAAACTTTTTAACTCAAGAAGAAAGGGTAATAAGAGAAATGATAAAAGCAATAATTGCTTCAGGTGCGAATACGTTATTTTGCCAAAAAGGAATTGACGATTTTGCTCAATATCTTCTTAGCAAAGCAGGAGTTTATGCTTGTAGAAGAGTTGCAAGAAGCGATTTAGAAAAAGTTTCAAAAGCAACAGGCGGAAGAATAGTTTCTAATTTATCTGAATTATCTTCAAATGAGCTAGGAGAAGCAGCACTTGTTGAAGAAATAAAAATAGGAAATGATGCAATGACCTATATCCGTGGCTGTAAAAATCCAAAAGCACTTACTATTTTATTGCACGGCGGTTCAGATCATGTTATTGATGAAATAGAAAGAGCAATTAGAGATGGACTTGGCGACGTGATTAGTGCATTAAAAACAGGTTTAGTTGTAACAGGGGGGGGAGCAATAGAAATGGAACTTTCAAAAAGACTTAGGGAATTTTCTCAATCATTAAAAGGAAGAGAACAACTTGCTGTAATGGAATTTGCTTCTGCTTTAGAATTTATTCCTTCAACTTTAGCTGAAAATGCAGGAATGGATCCAATAGAAGTTTTAACAGAATTAAAAGCAAGACACGACGCTGGAGAAGTACACGCTGGTTTGAATTTATTTACAGGAAAAGTAGAAGATGTTTTCAGAGCAAGAATAATTGAACCATTTAAAATAAAAAGTCAGGCAATTGCCTCTGCAACAGAAGTTTCTACAATGATTCTTAGAATTGATGATGTTATTGCTTCAACAGGCAAAAACACAATGAGTTCTGCAGGAAAAAGATTTAACGGAATGGACGGATTAGATTAAGCTCAATAAATAAATTTAAAACCTACTTTTTCTAGTTCTTTTTATGTATTGGCATATAATTTTAACAGAGAAATGTAATTCAAAATGCAGGTATTGCTATGAAAAGTCTATGAAAGAATTTGATAATGGTTTAGATAAAAAATTTAGCTTTGATTTTTCTTCACCTTGTGACTTTTCTGTGCACGTTGTGAAATTAAAAAAGTTTATTGAACAAGATAAAAATCCCGTAATTGTTTTTTATGGAGGAGAGCCTCTTTTACAAATTGAAAAGATAAAAGAAATTATGGATTTGATAAACGCAAGGTTTTGCATGCAAACAAACGGAAAACTTCTTGATAAATTACCAGAGAAATACATAAAAAGATTTTCTAGAATTTTAGTTTCTATAGACGGAGATAAAGAAAGAACAGACATAAACAGAGGGAAAGGAACATTTGAGTTAATTACAAAAAATATTAAACTAATAAGAAAAAAAGGATTTAAGGGAGAAATTGTGGCGAGAATGACAATTGCTTCTGATTGCCCTGACTTATTTAAACAAGTAAAAAATATTCTTTCTTTAAATTTGTTTGATTCAGTGCATTGGCAAATAGACGCTGGCTTTTACAAAGAAGATTTTGACAAAATAAAACATAAATCCTTTTTTAAAGAATACAATGAAAATGTTTCTCAGCTAGTTTTGTTTTGGTTAGAAGAAATAAAAAATGGAAAAGTTCTAAAATTTTATCCTTTCTTAGGAATTTTTGAGTCTCTTTATTATAACAGAAAAACAAAATTAAGGTGCGGTGCAGGTTACGCCGGTTACGCAATTACAACAGACGGAAAAATAGCTGCTTGTCCAATTATGAACAACATAAAAGATTTTTATTGTGGGACTGTTGATTCTAAATTAAACGAAATTAAAAAAATAGAAGTTACTGAACCCTGCATTTCTTGTGAAATAAAAGATTTATGTGGGGGGAGATGTCTTTACAGTAATTATTCAAAACTTTGGCCAAAAGAAGGACAGGATTTAGTTTGTTTTTCTGTAAAACATTTAATTCAAGAAATAACAAATGTGCTCCCAGAAATAAAATTAGCAATTTTCAACAAAAAGGTTTTAGAAAGAGACTTTGAATATGAGAAATATTTCGGCCCAGAAATAATACCTTAGGATATAAATTTTTATAAACTGTTCTTTTCTACCCTTTTGATGAAATTCTTAAGTGGATTATTTTCTAGAAAAACTCCTGACGAAAAAGCAATGGGTTTGCTTAGTTCTGTTGGGGCTAATGGAGATCCTAACTTAGCTAAAAGAGGAGAAAGGTGGTGGAAAATCAGGGCAGAAACTTACGAATTAATCTCTCATGTTGTTAATGATGGTGCGCGAAGGTATTTGGTGGATGTTGCCTCCAAACTAGACACCCAATACGGCACTTCCACAAATCAAGGAAGGATAGCATAAACAACGCAACCAAGAATAATTATCGCTGAAATAATATTTCTCCAACTAGGTTTTTCTTTTAAGAAAATTATTGCAAGAATATAAATAAAAATTGGAGAAAGCATAACCAACAATGTTGTGAAAACAACTCCGAGTTGCATATACCCATAATAGACAATTACTCGATACACCACCCAAAGTGCAGCTATTCCCAAAATTGTAAAATCCATTTTTTTGTTTAATTCCTTAAATTGCGGTTTAAAAAAAACAACAGCAATTATTGCAACCCCAACACATCTCAGAAAATAAAAAGAAAAAGGATTATAAAAATCAAGAATAAACACAGAACAAATTAATTCTAATGCAAAAAATAAACTACCAAAAATTGAAGCTAAGAAATATTTATTACATGAAAGATGATGTTTTTTTATGTGCGAAAAAACTAAAGCTAAAGCAGCTATAAAAGCAGGAATAAGAACATGGAAATTTCTTTCGAATAATTTGCTAAATTCAAAACTAAAAGCTAAAGCAAGTAAAATTACAAATAAGGGTTCTAACATTCTTGCTGGTTCTAAACTGCTTATCTTATCTCCTTTTATCGAATAAAAAATTAGAATATTTGCAATTAAGGAAAAAATAATCACTAGCACTAAAAGAGAGATATTTGCAAGACTAAGTGCTTCTGGTTCGACTTTCCAGAAAAAAAATATTAAAGGTAACATAATAAGAACAACAGCCAAAAAAGTTGCAGATGTAAAAACTTTAGTGCTTATTTTTCTCTTTCGTAGAATTATTTTTTCTAGTAAAGTGCTTCCTGCAAGCGCCAATGCCCCAAAAATAGGAAATAGTACCATCTCTTTTTAATCTAAATTAAATGCTGTTTAAAAGTTTATTGTAATTAAGCTGTGCTAAGAATTTTTGCAAGCCTCCCCAAGTCATTTTCAGATTTTCCTGGTGAGAGGTAATAAGTTCCTGAATCAACAGGGTTCCAATAAGGAACTTTTTTTAAATGTGCAATTGCAATGACTTCTCCTTGTCCTTGTGTAAAACTCATAATTCTAACTCTCCCAAATACACCATGATTGTACTCCAATGGCGTAAGATTTAACCCCCTTTGGCTAGCTAATGTTCTTAGGTCTTCTATAGCTCTAGAATATGAGCTAGCTTCATCTAAATTAATTCTTAATTTTTTCCCTTGAAGTTGAACACTTGTTATCATGGTGTTACTACCAGAAAGTAACTTTAAAAAGCTTTCTCTTGGACTTTCAGAAACTATATAAATTAAAGTTAACTACCTTAACCAAGCAAAATGTTATTCGCAAAAAAAGAGAGTTACTATGTTTATTTGTTCAGACACGGACAAACAGTTTACAATGAAAAAGGAATTTTTACAGGTTGGCACAATCCTGGCTTGACAAAAAAAGGAATTGAAGATGCAAAAAAAGTAGCAGAAAAGTTAAAAGATAAAAAGTTTAGAGTTGCTTTTCATACTTCCTTAATGAGAAGCGAAGAGACACTAAAAGAAGTTCTTAAATTTCATCCAGAATGCAAAATATTAATCGAAGATGACAGAATGATTGAAAGACGCTATGGAACTTTAGAAGGAACTTCACATGACGATTTTATTAAAAAGATAGGAAGAAGATTACTCAGATTAGACACAGAAGGGGACGCCTATGAAGATTTATCTCCAGCATTAAGACTTAAATTAGAAATATTGCTCGGAAAAGAAGAATTTGATGTAATTCACAGAGGTTGGGATATTCCCCCGCCAGGTGGAGAAAGTTTTGCAATGGTTGAAAAAAGAGTTGCAAGTTTTGTAGATTATCTGAAAGAATTCATGAGAAAAAACAAATGCAATGTCGCTATTTCTGCACATGGAAACTCAATTCGTTTATTCAGAAAAATAATGGGAAAATCTTCAAAAGAAGACACAGTTAAATGGTTCATCCCATATGACGATTTTTATGAGTATGAAGTTAAGGTATAATTGTTCTCTTTCAATAAAACTAGAATAAAAGTTAAAAAAATAAAAAAAATGATTCGCTTAAGTTGATCTAATTATCAATTAAAATCTTCTTGGAGCTTTCTTTGCATAACACTCTTTACAGTAAACTGGTTTGCCTTCTGTTGGTTTGAATGGAACTTCGCATTCCTTCTTACATTCAGAACAAACTGCTTTATGCATTTCTCTTGGTCCGTTGAAGTCTCTTCGAGGGCCTCTATTAAAGCCTCCTCGTGATCCTCCGTCAAAATTTCCCACGTTGTATTTTTCCTCCGTTCATATAATACACAGATTTCTCTGTGTCTTGTTTAAATTTGAAGATTTTATGCCTATTTAAAGGTTTGTTATTATTGGGAAAGGGGGAATTAGTTAGCTTTTTATATCTAAATTCTATCTAGTTTTATGGCAAAGAAATTTTATGTTACAACACCAATATACTACCCAAACGATATACCTCATATTGGGCATGCGTACACAACAATAGCTGGAGATATATTAGCTAGATGGCACAGAGTTTTAGGAGACAAAGTTTTTTTCTTAACAGGAACAGATGAACATGGAAAAAAAATAGAACAAACAGCAAAAAACGCAGGAAAAAAACCAAAAGAATTTGTAGATGAATTAGTTCCTAAATTCAAAGAAGCTTGGAAAATACTAAACATAGATTACGACCATTTTATTAGAACAACAGATAAAGAACACGAGAAAGTTGTTAAAGAAGTTCTAAAAAAAGTTCATGAAAAAGGAGACATTTATTTGGGAGAATATTCTGGTTTTTATTGTACTGGTTGTGAAGCTTATTACACTGAAAAAGATTTAGAAGATGGTTGTTGTCCAATACATAAGAAAAAAATAGAAAAACTAAAAGAAAAATCCTATTTTTTTAAATTGTCGAAATATCAAGATAAATTATTAAAATTCTATGAAGAAAACCCTAATTTTATTTTACCAAAAAATAGAGCACTTGAAATAATTAACAGAGTTAAAGAAGGACTAAATGATTTGAGTATTTCTAGAACAACTTTTGATTGGGGAATAAAAGTTCCATTCGACGAAAAACATATCGTATATGTTTGGTTTGATGCATTATTTAACTATTATTCTGCAACAAGAATGAAAGGAAAAGAAAGTTTCTGGCCAGCTGATGTTCATTTAATTGGAAAAGATATTTCCTGGTTTCACGTAGTATATTGGCCAGCTTTTTTAATGTCTGCTGGAATTGAACTTCCAAAATCTGTTTTTTCACATGGTTGGTGGACATTTGATAATGAAAAAATTTCAAAATCTAGAGGAAAAGTAATAAATGTAGAAGAACTTGCAAAAATCGCCGGTGTTGATTCAGCTAGATATTTTTTATTTAGAGAAGGAACATTTGGGGAAGATGGAAACTTTTCAGAACAAGCACTTAAGGATAGGCATAATAATGAATTAGCAAATAAGTTAGGAAATTTAGTTTCAAGAGTTGCAGGGGTTATAGAAAAGAACGGAATAAGCAAAACAAAGAATACTTTGTTAGAAAAATTAGATTTAGAAAAAATTAAATTTCTTTTAGAGAAATACGAAATAGACAAAGCACTTTCTGAAATCTTTGCTTTTATTGATAACTGTAATGAATACATCCAAAACAAAAAACCTTGGGAAACAGGGGATAAAAAAGTTCTTTATGAACTAGCAGATAGCATTAAAGCAATTGCAATTTTACTTTGGCCATTTATACCGGGAACCTCTGAAAAAATCGCAGAACAATTTGATTTTAAAGTTGGAAAAAACACAATTAAAGAAATAGAAAAACCTCTTTCAGAAAAAGCTAAGGTTAAAAAAGGCCAACATTTATTTGAAAGAGTTGAATAAATAGGCGTGGATAGTTAAATGGTAGAATATGACCTTGCCAAGGTCGTGACCCGGGTTCAATCCCCGGTCCGCGCATTTAATCTAAGCAACTTTTTACAAATCCATCAAATAAAGGAGCAGGATTTATCAAAGAACTTTTGAATTCTGGATGAGCTTGGGTTGCGACAAAAAATTTGTTATTAGGCAGTTCAATAAATTCGACTAATCTTTCATCTGGACTTTTTCCACTTAAAACTAAACCTTTTTCTTCAAGTAGTTTATGGTAATCTGGATTAACTTCATATCTATGCCTATGCCTTTCTGTAATCTCTGTTTTACCATAAATCTTCGCAACTTTTGAAGTTTCTTTTAAAATTGCAGGATAACTTCCCAACCTCATTGTTGCTCCTTTCTCAGTTATTGCTTTTTGTTCGGGGAGGATGTCTATTACTTTATGTAAAACATTTGGATTTACTTCTGTTGTGTTCGCATCTAAACCACAAACATTCCTTGCAAATTCAACAACAGCTAACTGCAAACCATAGCAAATTCCTAAAAAAGGAACGTTTTTCTCTCGAGCATATTGAATTGCTTTGATTTTTCCTTCTACACCAGAAGAACCAAATCCACCAGGAATTAAAATTCCTTTGTACTTAGACAAATCAATAGAACCCTCTTCAAGTGATTTAGAACTTATCCAATGGATATTTATCTTTGTTTTATTTTTTGCCCCAGCATGTTTTAGTGCTTGATCTATTGATAAGTATGAATCAGTCAGCTGATAATTTCCCGTTTCAAGATATTTACCCACAATTGCAATATCTACTTCTTTTTCGGGGCGTAATATGGAATCAATTCTTTCTTTCCACAATCTCCAGTCAGGTGCTTTTTTAATTTCTAAATTTAATCTTCCAAGTATCTTTTCTCCAAATTTTTCTTGTTCTAGATTAAGGGGGATTATGTAGATAGTATTTGGTTTGCCTTCTCCGCTAACATCAGGCATAGAAATAATTCTGTTTGCAGGAATATTGGAATATTCTTCTATTTTTCTTTTTCTTGGTTCATCCAGTTCTTCTTTTCCACGACATAAAATAAAATCAGGTTGAATTCCTTCTTCTTTCAGTAATTTTATTGCAAGCTGGGTTGGTTTTGTTTTCATTTCGTTAATGTGGCTGGGGATGGGCATGTAAGTTACTAGAATATGGCAAACATTTTCTTTACCTAATTCATTTTCTAATTTTTTAGCTGCAAATAAGAACGGGACATTTTCATAATCACCAACAGTTCCGCCTATTTCAACTAAAAGAACATCATTTCCTTCTCCAATTTCTTGTAGTCTTGAAATAATTTCTCTAGGAACATGTGGGATGAATTGAACAGTTTCTCCTAAAAAATCGCCTCTTCTTTCTTTTTCAATTAAACTTTTGTAAATTTGCCCTGTTGTAATGCTATTTTTTTTAGATAAATTTTGTTCCAGGAATCTTTCATAATTTCCTAAATCCTGGTCTATTTCTCCACCATCATCTGTAACCCAAACTTCTCCATGTTCAGTTGGTCTCAGTGTTCCAGCGTCGCAATTTATATAAGGATCTATTTTGGCAACATTAACTTTGTACCCATATTCTTTTATTATTTTAGCAATAGAAGAAGTAGTAACTCCTTTACCAACACCAGAAATTACTCCGCCATAAACAAAAAGGTATTTTAACATAAATTATCAAAACTTCTTTTTCTTTATAAATAAAGTCAAGATTAAATATACAATAATGAAATGCAAATGTTCTTAAATGCCCGAATGCTTTCTTTTTTTATATCCCCATTTTTCTAGAATTATTAGAATAATATTTTAGTTATTTTGTATCAGTAAGCCACTTAAATATTGACAAAGCCACTAACATTGCTCCTATTAAAAATATAAAAAAACCTGTAAAAACTACAAGGGGGATAAATACTCCTAATGAGCTGTGTTCAAAATCTGGCACTATAAACAGGATAGAATATAACACACTTAAAACTAAAAAGAATGAACTTAATCCAAACAAGATAGTAACCAAATTTTGTTTCATTTTTATAAACTAAATAATGGCCCCAACCGGAATCGAACCGGTGATCTTCTCGGTGTAAACGAGACGTCGTAACCACTAGACTATGGGGCCTTACAAAAATCATAGAATTACATGGCTTTTAAATTTTACTTAATCCTAATAACATTTATAAACACTTTCCGACTTTTTAGAGCATGGACAAAGATGCGCCTATTCCCGGAATGGATTTAGATTTTAAGTATTCTGCAAAAAAACCTATGATGCCTTCAAATGTTGGCGAAGCTTCTAAGGAAATGGAAGCAACAAAAAAAGAGCTCGAACAATTCAAGGACTGGATTTTAAAAAATTACAAATTTACTCAATCATTAAGTATTCTGCCTCAACAATCAATTCCAATGTTCGTCGATGAAGAAGAAGTTCCTAAAGAAACAGAAAAATTTATTCAAATTTATATGGTTGTTCCAGAAGACCAATTCAAAGAAATTCCAAAAATAAAAAAAGAAGTTGTAAAAGAACTTGAAAAATTAAAACAAAAGGCCTGGTTGCAAATTAAAACTCCTGTTGATTTATGGGAGGCTTGTTTAGACAGTAAGTTTGAATTAGTCGACGCTGTTGCAATGTCTTTTCCATTATACGATGAAGGTTTTTTAGGTGCCCTAAGAATGTCAAGCATACACAAATCTTTGGTTTTACAGAAATTTGAAAAATATGTAGTTTCTTATGTTGTTGGTGGAAGTTTCTTAAGAGGGGATGCAACAAAGACAAGTGATGTAGATGTTTTTATAATTATCAACGATACAGATGTAAAAAGAATGCCTCGTTTAGAATTAAAAGAAAGAATAAGACAATTTGTTTACCAATATGTTGCAGATGCTGCTGCTTTAGCTGGAGTTAAAAATACTTTACATATTCAGTCTTACTTATTAACTGAATTCTGGGAATCTGTAAAAGATGCTCAACCAGTTATTTTTACTTTTATTAGAGATGGAATCCCTTTATACGACCAAGGAACTTTTTTACCTTGGAAAGCACTTTTGAAAATGGGTAAGTTGAAACCTTCACCAGAATCAATTGACTTATTTATTAAAACAGCTGAAAGAACAAAAGAAATTGTTGATAGAAGACTTATCGACGCTATGATTGATGTTTATTACGAAGTTCTGAATCCTTCACAGGCACTTTTAATGCTTCACGGAGTTCCACCCCCAACACATAAGGAAACTCCAAAATTAATCGAAGAAGAATTTGTGGAAAAGGAAAAAATGCTAAAAAAATCAGATATAGAAATTGTTTACAAAGTTGTTAAATTATTCAAAGATTACGAGCACGGAAAAATTAACAAAATTTCTGGTAAAGAAGTTGATGAGTTAGTTAAAGCAGGAGATGACTACTTGAAAAAATTAAAAGACTTGAGGGTCAAAATAGAAAAAAGAGCAGAAGAAAAAACTCTTTTACAGATGGATAAAGATATCACACAATTACTTGAAAACATGTTTGGGAAAAAATCAAAACAAGAATTAATTAAATCATTTGACAAATTAGCAAAATCAGGTAAGTTTACAGATAGACACTCAAAGATTCTTAGGGAAGTTATTGCTATTCAAGACGAATTCAAGAAAGGAAAAACAGATATTAACAAGATAGACAATGTTAGAAAAAATGCAGCTGTCTTAATTGCGGACCTTATTGAATACAACCAAAGGTGTGATTTAGCTGTTCTGGATAAAACAAGAATGCATTTAAAATATAAAGAAAAAGAAAAAGAAAAAAGAGCAGAACTTTTATTTGCAAACGGAGTTGGATTTTTATTAATGGATAACAAAGTAAAGAAATTAACAGATAAAGTTCAGGATTCAAATATGGAAGAGGTTTCTAAAGCTATTGAAGCTCAAAAAGAAAAGAAAGCAGTTGACTTTAACCCGCATATTTTTGTTTTAGTAAAGCAAGAGCTAGGTAATTATGAGATTATTTTCTAATTAACTAAAATTATAAACCCTTACTTCTTAGTTTTTTTATGAAATACTTATTTATCCTTGGAAGAAACTTGCAGTTATCTATTGTAGAAATTTTTTCATTTTGTAAGAGAAAAGACATAGAAGTTAAAAGTTACCTTATTAAAAACAATGGATTCCTTTTAGAAACAGATAAAGAACTTCCTGAAAATACAATTGACTGTTTAGGGGGAACTATCTCTTTTGGGAAAGTAATTGCAGAAGGAAAATTAAAAGATGTTACAAAAAAGCTCGATAGTATAATGATCTACCTCGGAACAAGCAACAAATTAAATTATGCTCTTTGGAATTTTGCAGAAGAATCTTACGAAGATATTCAAACTTATTTAAAATACAGATTTAAGGAAGAGAAATTAAAGGCAACAGAAAAAAGAATCTCTAACTTAATAAAAATGCAAGATGGAAAAGAGGTTCTAAATATCAATTCAAGCAAACTAATTGGTGAAGAATATTTTGTCTTTGAAGATAAAAAGGAAGTTTATTTTGGTAAAATAGAAAAAAAGTGTGATTATGAACAACTCGAAAAAAGAGATATGGAAAAACCAGTTAGAAGAAATGAACTTGCAATTTCTCCTCGTTTAGCTAAGATTATGGTGAACTTATCTGAAATAAAAGATAATGAAATACTTTTAGACCCTTTTTGCGGAATTGGAGTAGTTTTACAAGAAGCACTTTTACAAGATTTAGATGTTGTTGGAATTGATTTTGATAAAGAAGCAATAGAAGGTTGTAAAAAAAATCTTGCGTTTATGAATTTTCCAAGAAACAAATATTTAGTATTTAACAACGATTCAAGAAAAGCTCGAATAGAAAAAGCAAATGTTCTCGTTGCTGAACCTGATTTAGGAAAAATACTTAAAAAAGTTCCAACAAAAGAAGAAGCTCAAGAAACAATGCGTGCTTTTGAGAACCTTATGATTTCTGTTATAAGAAACTTCAGAGAAAAACTTACAGGGAAAATAGTTTTTACTTCTCCTTTAATTCAACTTCATCAAAAAAGACTTTCTTGTGATATAAACCGGATTTTAGAAGAAACAGGATACAAACTAGCAGAACTTGATGGAATTAGTTTTCCAATTCCCGAATATAGGGAAAGTCAGATAGTTGGAAGAAATATTTTTGTTCTAGAAAAATGATTAGCCAGGAATATATTGATGCATTAAAAAAGATTAACGAAAAATTAAAAAATTCAGGAATCTGGTGGGCAGTTATCGGAAAAACTAACCTTGCTTTACATGGAATTAACTTAACCCCTTCTCATCTAGGGATAATCTTCAAAAACAAAGATTTGCATAAATTTCTCGAGCTGTTTTCAGAGTACAAATCTTCACATATAGAGCTTCTTCCAAATAAGGAAGCAGAAGAATTTTATTTATTTTTAGGAAATGTCGAAGTTTTAGTTTGTGCAGAACATTCTTATGGAACATATTTTACTATTAAACAAGACATTGAAGAAATTAAAATAGATGATTTTTCTATTAATGTTTATTCTTTAAAATCCGAATTAAGTGCTTATAGAAACCTGGGATTAGATGAACCAGCTAGAGTCATAGAAGACTTCTTAGAATCAGCAAAGAAATAAATCACAACAATCTATAAAAACACAAATTCTTATTGCATTTTATGGAAAAAATTGAGCATAATTGCGGTTTGTGCGTTGCCCACAGCTTGCATGATGTTCACTCTTTTATTAAGTCTCTGCAACATAGAGGAAGAGAGGCCGCAGGAATAGCCTTTATCGGTGATAAAAAAATAGATGTTATAAAATGGGTTGGGAGAGTTGAGACATTTGATTTAGAAGATTTTTATAAAATATTTCCAATAACAGAATATCACACATTTATTGCCCATGTAAGATATGCAACAAGAGGAAGAAAAGATAAAATTCTTGATGATGCACATCCACATGTGATTGGTGGAAAAGAAGAAAACAGAGGAAATCATATAATAATAAGAGATTGTGATGCTATTATTGCGCATAATGGGCAAGTTAATCCGGAATTTTTTTCTAAGTTAGATAAATCTAAATTCAAAACAGGTTGTGATACAGAAGCATTATTATGGTACTTTAAAGATAACGGGGAAAGAGGAATTTTAAATAATCTCCCTGGAGCATATACCTTGGCAATTGCAAGTAAAGATAGAAAAGAAGTTATTGTTATGCGAGATAAAGCAGGGATTAAACCAGGAGTTTTAGGTTGGAAAGACGGAAAATATTGCGTTTCATCTGAAGATTGTTTTTTTAGAGAAAAAGGAGTTTCATTTAAAGAAAATTTAGATCCGGGTTCAGTTTATTATTTTTCACCTGAAGGAGATTATAGAAAAGAAAAAGTAGCTGTGCCCCAAGAAAAACACTGTTTCTTCGAATATAATTATATTTCAAATGTTGATTCTTCTTTGAATAATGTTTCTGTTAGAAGAGTTAGAGAATTATTGGGGGAAGCACTTGCAGAAGAATTTCCTTTGAAAGCAGATGTTGTTACTTTTCTTCCTCGTTGTCCAGAAGTTGCAGCAAGAGCATATTCAATAAAAACAGAAATTCCTTTTCAATATATTTTTTATAAACCTCGAGATGAAAGAGCTTTTTTAGGTTCAACTTTAGAAGAAAGAAAAAGTTCAATTAAAAATAATCTTTATCTAATTCCGGAAATTAATGGAACAAATTATTCTGAATTTTTAAGAGGAAAAACAATTGTTTTAATTGATGATTCAACTATTAGAGGAAATAATTCCAAATGTGCTATAGAACTTTTAAAAAATGCAGGAGTTTCAAAAATTTATTTACTTAATTACACGCCAAAGATCGGGCTTATTGGTGCTGATGAAATAAAAAGAGGATGTTCTTATGGGGTTGATATGCCTCCAGAAGATAACTTTGTTGTAGTCAACGAGGATAAAACTAAAAATAGAACAGAAGAAGAGATAAATGAGCAAATAGGTGCAGAAGTAAAATTTCTTTCTGTTTGGGGAATGCTTTTAGCATTTGAAAAAGCAGGAATTCCAAAAGACAAACTTTGTTATTTCTGTATTGGTGGGGAAAAACCTTTTTAGCGCAAGCTTTAAAAACTAATTTTCGTGATATAAACTTATGACAAAAGGAAGAGTTATACAATTTAGAGTAGGAAGACACACTGTTACACCAAAACATTTTTTAATAGAAGTTCCAGGATGTGATTCTCGAGAAAAAGCTACAAAATTCGTCGGAAAAGAAGTTGTTTGGAAATCACCAGCAGGTTTGCACATTCAAGGAAAAATTGCTGCTGCTCACGGAAATAAAGGAGTAATTCGAGCAATCTTCGAAAAAGGTCTTCCAGGTCAAGCTGTAACAACTGAGGTTGAAATAAAATAAAATGCCATTAAGACACGCACGAGCATACACACATAGGCACGCAGTTGCTTACACTAGAACTAGTAAGAAAAAAAATAGATCTTACATAAAAGTTGTTCCCCCCCATCCAATTACAAAATTCAACATGGGTAAAACAAAGCTCATTGGAAAAAATAAATTCCCTTACAAATTAGCGATGGTTTGTGCAGAAAAATGGATACAAATGAGGCCAAATGCAGTTGAAGCTTCAAGACAGTTCATAAACAAACAAATGGAAATTAACCTGGCTGGAAATTATATTCTAAGAACACCTTTATTTCCCCATCATATTCAAAGAGAAAATAAAATGTTGACTGGTGCAGGTGCTGACCGTATGTCTACTGGTATGCAGTTATCATTTGGTAAATGTATTAGCAGAGCAATTCTTTTCAAAGAAGGAAAAGTAATATTCGAAGCAGAACTTGCAACACCTAAGGCAGTTCAATTAACGAGATCATATTACAAAAAAGTTAAGGCAAAACTACCTTGTAAAACCAACATAATCTTACAAGAAATTAAAGTTCAATAATTAACTTTTTTCTAAAAGTCTTTTTGCTTCAAGATACCTGGCGCAATCACATTTTCCTGGTTCAGCATAAATTCTTTCACTACAACTGCAAACTATGCCCGTCAGACAAGCTACGTATTCTTGATTATCTGTAGTTAATCGTGTTCCCAAAAATCCGCAGATTTGTTTTAGACTTTTTTTATCCGTTCTAGCGTTTTCCATAACCTTCTATTTTTCTCCTGTTTATAAGTCTTGTGTTTGTTCCCACTGCTTAGTTACAACAACCGAAAGATTTAAATAGTTTAATTATATCGGAAAGATATGACAAACACAAATTATGATGCAGTAAGAAGATATGACCTAGCAAATGCAGGTGTAGCTCTTTTAAGCCAAAAAAATATGCCTGGTGCAAGAAAAACTCTTGATAAATTACTTGCTTCTTTTGGTTGGGATGAAGATGATGCTTCAGGGTTACTTGCAGGAATGGATGTAGCCTCAGATAAAGGAGCTCAAGCAGCAATATTAACTTACGCTCAAAAAAGTGCTGAGAGAAGAGGAAGATTAAGCTTAGAAGAATTACCTACTTTCTTTGATCAAGATTTTGGAAAATATGTTCCAAAAAAGAATCAAGACAAAACTAGAGCTTACTTTGCTTCATTCGGAAAGACATTAGGAGAAATGAGAAAAGAACTAGGAGTCGCAAACTCAAGACTAGACCCAAAATACAGAGCTAACTTTAGTGAAGGACAAATTAAAGCAGCAGAAAAAACTCAGAAAAAGTATGAAGACCTAGCCTTTATGATTCAATCATTCGAACAAGCAGAAATTGACAGAATGGTAAGACCAATTCAAACAGCATCAATAAAAGATCAGTTTAAAGAAATAACTGATGGTTTGCCTAACGCAGCTTAATTTATTTTTATAATTGTATTAGCTCGCTAACCAACTTAGCCATCACATTAACAAATTCTTCTGACCTTTCTTCCCATTCGTCTATATTCATGCCTTTAATGTCGTGTATTTTTCCGTGCGAAATTCCTTTGTGTAAATCATAAAGCTCTTTGAACCAAACAACATACTTCATCTTTAGTCTATCTTGGTCTACGAAAGTTTCCTTGAGATACATCGCAATGTGTTCTGGAGAAGGAGGATTTATTTTTGCAGCAATAAGTGCAGCATGCGACGAATCTACCATTGCCCAAAACAATCCCTCTATAGACGACAATTGCATATTTTTACTTCTTAGAAGATGAATCGGTGCTCTTTCTAAACAAGCATAAATTGCTTCAGGTGTTGCTTTAACTTTCCCCATAATAACTAAGGCCTTTATTGGCTCAAAAAATCCAGCAAAATCAATTAACGCTTCCCCATATCGGATCATATTCATCAAAGCAGGATCTCCCCTCATTAAATCTTCCCACCATGTACTCAACTTCATTGTGTTAACATGTAATGCTTTGTTGTATGGATTTGCTTTAACAATCTTTTCAAGTTCTTCTCTATACCAAGCAATTAATTCTTGGTCCCATTTTATCCCAACATCGTCTATAACAATAAAAACATCTATATCTGAACCAGGCACAGCTTCTTTTTTAACTTGAGAACCGAAGAGCACAACACTTTTTATTATTTTATCTAACCTTTGATAGACTTTTACTGCAAAATCCATTGCAATCTCTTTTTCTGTTTTAAGTTGCAAAGTTGGCATTTCTGCCTTTTTCTTTTCAAAAGACTTCTGTCTTTCTTTTTTTATTTTAGAATCTTTTTTCACCATCTTCTATTTTTATTAAGTTAATTTAGTTTTTAAATTATTCCATCGGCCTACCAGTAGTTCTACTTCCACCAGCTTGCGGAATATTTCCACCGAGCTCCATTGGTAATTGTGAAAATCCAGCACCGAACATATTATAGTTTGTTTGGGGAAGCATCATTCCGAATCCACCAAAATAACCCTGTGCTAATTTTCCAGCATGATCCCAATATTGTCCAACTCCTGTTGAATACATTGGAGAACTCATTCCTTCTAAACTCGGCCCAATTGGTGTTCCGGCCCCCTTTGTTGTGTGCTGTGTCCACCAGTCAGCAGCTTCAATAACTTTATCAACATTAAGATCTGATCCTTTTTTTCCAAGTTTCTCCATAATTTGTTTGAAAGGAACATTACCCATTCCCATCGGCAATTCAGTGTGTTCCATACCAAAATTATCTGAAAGATGAACATGTTTTAAATAAGGTGCAAATTTTCCTGCTTCTTCTACAATTTTCTCGTCGGAGTATCCTTTTTGTCTAAGCATATTCAAATGCCCTACATCTAATGTTGCCCCGATTAATTTGTCTGCTTTCTGTTTTGCCTCAGATTCAGATATTCCAAGACCACCCTCGCTAGTTGATTTTATTGCATTTTTAACAAATACATTTCTTGATTCCTGAACCATTTTTGCAACATCTTCTCCAGTTGAGAACTGTTGATTTGCAGGAGGATTTTCAAGAATGACCATTGGTGTTTCATTTTCTTTTCCCTGATCACTAAAATACTTTAGTGCTTTGAATGCAGCGTTACCAAAGGTTTCTGCACTTTTTCCCATCATAAATTCATCTGCTCTTTGGATAAGTTCAGGCGGGCTTATTTTTTCAAAAGCATCTAAACTTTCATCAATTATTTTCTGTCTTAATGCAAAACTTACATTACTCTTTGGAGCTTTGTTAATTTTAAGTGCATCTTCTTCTATTTTTTTGTAGAGTTCCTGAAGGATTTTTTTATCAGCTTGATTACCAGTTGCATTAGCTTTTCTAGACGCTAAGTCATACAAAGATTTTACTTCTCTGTAAGAATCATTCAAATAAGCACCAGCTCTACTCATTAATTTTTTCCCTTGTTCTTCTGCAGGAAGTAATTCATTTCCAGCTTTTTCCTCAGCTTCAGCTCCAAATGCAAGCGGTGCGGCGTTTCCAAGTTGTTCTTTTCCAACATCCCTATAATAAGCAAGATGTCTTAATTGTTGAGACCAAGCTTCTTCATTTTGAAGAGCAATTTCTGTTTTAACATCAATCTTTTTTTCTTCTCCAGGAAAGAATCTTTCTTTTAATGGAAGTTTTTGAAATCCACCTGTTTCAGTATTTATAACTAAAGTTCCTTTTTGAACAACATTTCCTTTCTCGTCTACGCTTATTTCTTCAGATGGAAGTGCATTAGAGGTGTGGAAATTTACAGTAATCCCATTTGGATTAGCGTCGTGTGCCCTTATTAAATTCTGATAAACTTGCCTTTCTATAGAAGCTCTTTCAGAATCACTATAACCATTTTGTCCCAACCCAGAAGGTTCAATGATTAAACCATGCATACTTACCTTTGTTCCAGTTAATTGTGCAAGTCTATGAACTTCTTTTAATTGTTCTTGGGGAATAGAATCAAATACTTTTGGAATTACGGGAGCTAGTTCTATTCTTTTTAAACCTAAATTTAATTTTTCTGAAACCTCTTTGACAATTGCAGCAACTTGCGGATTTGTTGAAACAGAAAGCTGTCCAGCAGGAACTCTATATCCTGAAAAATAACTTTTATTGGGGTCTATACTAGAATATCCCCCAGTATACATGCTCTCAATTTTATAATTATCTGCCATCTCTTTTATTTATAGACGTATTAGCGATTTATTAAACTTTCTAAGGAAGATCTTTATACTTTTTATCTTCTTCAAAAATACCGCCTCTTTTGAGTCGAGCCATTGTTTCAACATCCATAATTCTTTCTTCGTGAGAAAATGAAGATTGATCAAAATCATTTGCTCTATTGATGACCCCCACATTTTGTCCAGAATTTCTGCTAACAGCCCCTTCTTGAATTTCGTTTCTTAATCTTGGTGCAACCCAACCAGAACTGGATCTAGAATCTGAACTAATTTCCATAGGTGAATAAAGAGTTTTTTGAGCAGGAACATATGTAACTGTTTTTGAACTTGAAGTTGTTTCTGTTTTAGGTAAAGTTTCAACTGCTGTTTCTAGTTGAGGTTGCCTTTGGGAGCTTGTTGAGAGTATATTCGTGCCAATGTTAAAATTTTGCATTCTGGGAGTTTCACGGAAATCAGACTGAATATTTTCTTCAAATGCATCTGCGGCTTCTTTACTTAGTGTTGTTTTTTCTTTGTTAATATCCAACTTGAGTTTGTTATTTTTTTCATCAGAAGGTTTTTTTGAGAAAGCTTCTTTCAATTTTTTGTCATCTATCTTTAGCCTTTTCTTTTCTACCATCTTTTATAGAAGAATAAGAATTATTTAATCCTTTCTAATTAAGAATTATCTACTGGGGGTCGAAATTAGGCATTCCATGAACCTTCTTATATACATTCATAAGATTAAAAGTAATTCCAGCAGCATCTTTAGCTACCATAGATCGAATGTGCTCTTTTTCTAGCCAACTGTCGGGAGCAACAATAATCTCTTTTGTAGGGTCGTCTTTTTTCTTATCCTCTTTTTTTTCTTCTTTTTTTCTGTCATACCATCCAATAAGTGCTAAAAAAGGATTAACATCGTAGCTAGAAGGAGTTTCTTTTTCTTTTGATTCTTTAATTTCTGCAGCTGCTTTTTTATCATCTAAGAAAAAATCTATTTCTTTTTGTATTTCTTCTAAACTTTCTCCAGAAATGTCGCTAACTAATTTCATTAAGTCTCCAATGTCTGACTTAGAAATATCTTGATTTAATTTTTTAATTTCATCTTCATTTAGGGAGTAGCCTCTAAATGTTACTTCTGCTCTTCCTCCAAAAAGTACATGCTGCCCAACTTTTTGCGGAATTCCTCTAAATGTAAAACTAACTAAAACACATGGAAAATAATTTCTTTTTAATTTTAAATTTCTGAAATTTTTTGGAAGGGTGCCTTCTCTGGAATATTGGGGAATTAATTCTTGTATTCCTCTTCCTTTCCCAAATAAAACCGTTTCTAAAACAACTGTATTAAATGCTTTAACTAAAGCAGGATTTCTTCCAGAATCTTTTTGTTCTAAATCAGCAGCAGCTTTCAAATATGGTTTAACCCAACGAGAATAAAGCTTTAGACTAGAAACCTGGCTCTTCAAATAATTTCTTTGTATTTCATATCTTTTCTTTAATTCTTGTTCTGATTCTACTACCCAAATATTAAATTCTGCAATTCTTTGCTCTACAATTCTTTTTACTCTTTCATTTAAGTCAATATTTTTTACATCTTTTTCATCTTTAGCAGCTAAAAATGCGTCGAGTAAAGTAGCAAAACCAGCTTGTCCAAGTGCCATTCCTTTAATACTTGAATTTCCTTTTTGAATGTCAACTTTATCCATCCAAATTTGCTTTAAGGATAGCCTTGCAGAATCTCCATGAACTTTGTCTTTTAATTGTTGGTAGCTTTGTAATCTTATTCTAAATTCTTTTAAGTCATAGATGATATTTAATATTGCTTTTAGAACCATAAATACATCCCCCATAATTTTTGCTCCTTGCTGTTGCATTATTGTCATTCTTTGATTTAATTCTCCAAAATGTCCAGAACCAGGAGAGGCAGTAAAATTATCGTAGAGTTTTTCTACTGAAAGACCAAAACTTTCATTCATTAAATCAAGTAAGAAAAAGTAAATTGGTTCCAATGTTTCAGAACTTGAGTCATAAACAAGTTTGTGTTCTGCTTCAGGGCCTTTCTTTTTTTTATAATACGGACTAACTTCCAAAATCATCTCTTCTACTGGTTTCATTTCTGCCATAATAATACATATTTTTGACATTTAAAAAAGCTACTAAAATTTAAATACTCCAAAATATTCAGAATACCATGGGATTATTCACAAGAAAAAAAGAGGTTCTAGATTTAACAGATAGATATTTTAGACAACAAGAAAGATTAAAGGCAATCCAAGACTCCCAATCTCAAAGTGGTTTAATTTCTCCTCCAGCAACTGCAACTTCTCAAGAAAGTTCATTTGGTTTTTTTGGGAGTATGGCAAATGTTGGCGCTTCAAATACCACGCCTTCTTCTAATTCAGATGAGACAATGATTTTGGGAATGGATAATACTGAAGATAAAAGAAAAAAACTAGCAAAAAGAATTCTCGACATGACAACAAGAATAGAGGATATGAGTAATCAAATTTATCATATGCAACAAAGGTTAGAAGTTCTAGAAAGAAAGTTTGGGACTAGCGGGTTTTAATTAAATTTATTAATCCATATTTCTTAGCAAAAACATGAAAGATGTAGAAAAAAAAGCATTAGGTTATGCATTGAAAAATGCAATAGCTCACGAAGGAAAAGCAAATCAAGGTGCAATAATTTCTGGTTTATTTGCAGAAGGCCTAAAAAAAGAAGAAGTTAAAGAGGTAATTAAGCAAGTAAGTGAAGTTCTTAAAAAAGTAAATGCAATGACTTTAGAACAACAAGAAAAAGAATTTGAAAAATTAAAAGATAAATTAAGTGAAAGAGAAGAAAGACAAGGTCTTCCCGAATTACCAAATGTTCCACCAAAAACAGGAGTTGTAATGCGTTTTGCGCCAGCACCTTCCGGCCCTTTGCATCTTGGCCATATTATTGGAACTCTAATTAATTATCTTTTTGTGCAAAGATATGGCGGAAAATTTTATATAAGAATCGAAGATACAAATCCAGAAAAAATAGATCCTGCCGCATACAAAGGAATAGTTGAATCTTGCAATTGGCTTTTTCCTAATATAACTGATTACATTATTCAATCAGAGAGAATAGAAATTTATTACAAATATGCTGAAAAATTAATTAATTCTGGGGATGCCTACGTTTGTACTTGCTCTCAAGAAGAGTTCAAAGAATTTTCTTCTCAAATGAAAGAATGTCCTTGCAGAAAACTTTCTGTTAAAGAAAATTTAGTGAAATGGAAAAAAATGTTAGATAAAAAAGGTTTCAAAGAAGGAGAAGCTGTTTTGAGATTTAAATCAAATATGAATGATCCAAATCCTGCAATGAGAGATTTTCCTTTGGCTAGGGTAAATGAGCATAAACATCCCAAGCAAGGAACAAAATATCGGGTTTGGCCATTGATGAATCTTTCTGTAACAGTCGATGATTTAGAATACGGCATGACTCATATTGTTAGGGGAAAAGATCACATGGATAATGCTAAAAGGCAGGCAATGATTTACAAAGTTTTAGGATTTGAAAATAAAATACCTTGGACATTTTTTATGGGAAGAATAAAATTTACAGATTTGGATTTGTCTAAGAGAAAAATTAAAGCAGCAATTGACGCAGGTGAATTCGAAGGCTGGGAAGATGCCAGACTTCCAACTTTAGCATCATTAAAAAAGAGAGGATATAAACCAGAAGCGTTTTACAAACTTGCAGAGCACAGGGGTTTAACAGATGTTGATAAAGTAATGGAGAGTAAAGATATTTTCAAATTAATTGATGAATTTAATCTGGAAGCATAGTCTCGAGAAGAAAAAGGTTTTTAAAGAGCAAAGAATTAGTATTTTTACATAATCAAAAGGAGGTAAACATGAATAATAATAAAAGAGCGATGACTGCTGTTGTTGCTACCGTAATTCTAGTTGCTTTAGTTATAATTGCAATAGGAATTGTTTCTGTTGTAATCTTCGGAATAGTTGATAGTGGAGCTAACGAAGCAAGTAATGAAGCAAAATGTCTTGGAACAATTATGAAAATAGACAATGCTACAAAAGATGTTGATGGTATTTACACAATTAGAGTTAGCAGAATTAGTGGAAGCGAAGAAATTAGTGGTGTTGCAATAACTTTAATTAGCGATACTAATGCTAATTCAAACATTTCTTACAAGGTTGGGGATGTAGCTTCTGGAGCAGGTTCAGTTGTGGCTACAATAGCTACTGATACTTACGGGTATCTTGCGGATGCTAACAAAGTTAAAGCTACAGCATACTTCAACGGAACAAATATCAAATACTGTTCAGCAAGTCAAGAAGTAAAAATAGCTTAAACAAACTTTATTTTTTATTTTTTTATTAATTTTCTTTTTAGAAAGGTTTTAGTTAGAAAAATATTTATTCTTTCCTTAAAACATAAACTTCATCATTTTTTCTAACAAGAGAAGGGACTTTAATTCCAACCTCTTCGCTCTTTGAAGCTTGACTTACTGGTTTATGATTAACTTGCATGCTTTCAATTTTTGTATTAAGAATTCCAGTTGTTTTTCCAATTATTGAAATTTCATCCCCAATTTTTAATCCAGAAACAAGTTTTATTGTAGCAACGTTTATCTCCCCAAAATAATGAAGAATTTTTCCAATAAAATGTTTCTTAATTGCAGAAGCGCTATGCTCCATTGAAGCAAAATCCTTAGGAGTTGGTTTTCCCAAATAAAAACCAGAAGAAAATCCTTTATTGTAAATACTTTCCAGTTCTTTCATGCCCCTTTCAATTTCTTTTTTTGAAAGTTTTTTATCTAATGCTTTTCTATAAATTCTAACTACAGTATCAACATATCTTGGGTCTCTATTCCTTCCTTCAATTTTAAATACAGTTATTCCTGCTTTTTTCATTTTTTCAATTAAAGGCAAAGTACACAAATCTTTTGCAGACATTACTTTATCATTTTCTAGTTCAAGTTCGTATCCTTCTTGTTTATCCTTAACTAAATAACTTCTTCTGCACGGGTGCAAACATTCGCCCCTATTTGCAGACTTGTTAAATAAAAATTGACTCGTGAAACATCTTCCAGAAACAGCGACGCACATTGCACCATGAACAAAAGCTTCAACATCAATTACTTTAGAAATTTCTTTTATTTGTTTTAAATTAAGTTCTCTTGCTAAAACAATTCTTTCTGCTCCAAGTTTTTTGTAGAATTTTGCTGATTCAACATTTGCAACAGAAGCCTGAGTGGAAATATGAAAAGGAATTTTATATTTTTCACAAAGAGTTATCACAGAAGGATCCCAACAAATAACAGCGTCGACTTTTCCTTTAATCTGCTTAATAACTTTCTCAATTTCTTTAAGTTCTTCAGAATAAACAATTGTATTTAAAGTTAGATATTTTTTTACTTTCTTACCGCAAATATCTTTTATTTTGTCTAAATCTTTTATTGAAAAGTTTTTAGCTTTAGCTCTCATTGAAAATTCTTGCAATCCAAAATAAACTGCATCAGCTCCTGCATTAACTGCTGCAACTAACATAGGAAAATCTCCTGCCGGCGCTAATAACTCAAATCTTTGCTTCATTTTACTCCTAATTTCAAGAGATATTTAAATCTTTCAAAAGCCAGTTGGGGTAGTTACTACCAGGTAGTTACATAAGCGAAAGATTTATAAATCAAATTTTTTAAAAGATAATATGGAGACAGAACAAACAACATTAGAAAGTATAAGAGTAAGGGGAGCTTTGTATGCTCTTGCAGAATTTGATTTAAATCCAGAACAAAAAAGAAGGGCTTATCGGGAAGCTCTATCTGTTTTAGATGAAGAAACAAGAGGAAGAATACTCAGCTTTTTTGAAACAGAGGGCGTATTTAGTAACGAAAACGTTCTTGAGAGGGCAGTAAGAACAAGTTCTTCACATCAAACACCAGACCTTTGTGCTTGGAAACTTATTTTTGCAAGAAATAAAGAAAAGGGCGGGGAATCTTGTAGAAGATGTTCTGGCTATAATGTAGCTTGTCGAACATATGCCTCACCAGAAAACACATCAAATTAATCGAAAATTTTAAATACTTCAACAAACTAAAAATAACATGACAAAAAATATACTCGCTATGCGAGATTGTCGGCATTGATCAAACAGAATATTTTTCTAGCTGTGTCTCTGCAAAACCTTTTAAAACAACTTTATCTTTAATTAAATATAGCTATAATGGCGGATGTATTTTAACGGTAGAATCTAGACCTGTGGCGTCTGAGACGTGGGTTCGACTCCCACCTTCCGCTTTTAGAACAAATTAACATGGAAAAAATAAGACTAGACTTTGAGAAAATGAATGGATTAGTTCCAGCAATAGTTCAAGATTCTAAAACAAACGAAGTTTTGATGTTAGGTTTTATGAATGAAGAAGCTTGGAATAAAACAAATGAAATAGGAAAAGTAACTTTTTGGAGTAGAACAAGAAATAAACTCTGGACAAAGGGGGAAACTTCAGGAGACTTCCTAATAGTTAAAAATATATACCTTGATTGTGATGATGATACTGTCTTAATAAAAGCAGAACCAAAAGGGCCAACATGCCATACTGGAAATAAAACCTGTTTTTTTAAGGAGATAAAATGAATAAAATAAAATTAGGAATACCAAAAGGAAGTCTTCAAGAAGCAACAATTAACTTATTTAAAAAAGCAGGATTTAACATACATGTTAGTGAAAGATCATACAAACCATCTGTAGATGACTCGGAGATAGAATGTCTTCTTATACGAGCTCAAGAAATACCCAAGTATGTTGAACAAGGTGTTTTAGATGCAGGATTATCTGGAAAAGATTGGATTACTGAAACAGACGCCGATGTTGAAGAAGTAGCAGATTTAGTTTATGCAAAAAACGGATTTGGGAAAGTAAAATTAGTAATTGCTGTACCCGAAGATTCTCCAATAAAATCTATAAAAGATTTAGAAGGAAAAAGAATAGCAACAGAATTAGTTAATGTAACTAAAAAATATTTGAAGAAAAATAAAGTTAACGCAGAAGTTGAATTTTCTTGGGGTGCAACAGAAGTGAAAGTTCCAGAACTTGTAGATGCTATTTCAGAACTTACTGAAACAGGTTCTTCTTTAAAGGCAAATAAATTAAAAGTTATCGATACTATTTTAGAGTCTACTACAAAATTTATGGCAAACAAAAAATCTATGCAAGATTCTTGGAAAAGAGATAAAATAAAAGAAATAGCTCTTTTATTAAACGGAGCATTAGTTGCTGGAAATAAAGTTGGGTTAAAAATGAATATAAATGAAAAAGATCTTAATTCAGTAATTGCAATTCTACCTTCTCTTAAGAATCCAACGATTTCTCCTCTTTTTGAAACAAGTTGGCTTGCAGTTGAAGCAATTATTGATGAAAAAATAGTTAGAGAAATAATTCCAAAACTAAAAAAAGCAGGTGCTCAAGGAATAATAGAATATCCTTTAAATAAAGTTATTGAATAGAGGTAAAAAAATGAATATCTTATTTATATGCAGACACAATAGATTTAGAAGTAAAGTAGCTGAAGCTTATTTTAAAAAAATTAACAAAAATAAAAATATTCAAGTAAGAAGTGCGGGGATTTTTCCAGGCGGATATCCTTTAGATAAAGAGGAAGTTCGAGTTACTAAAAAATTAGGAATTAATTTAACTGGGAAACCACAAGCAATTACAACTAAACTTCTTAGATGGAAAAATATAATTGTTGCTGTAACCGATGATTTACCAAAAGGTTTATTTAACTACTCTTCCTACAAAAATAAAGTTATCGAATGGAAAATTCAAGATGTTTTAGAAAACGATAACTCAGCGAAAATAGAAAAAATAGTTAGAGAAATTATGAATAGAGTTGAAAATTTAGTTAAAAAGTTGGAGAATACAAAATGAACACAGAAACAGTAAAAGGATTTCAAGATTTTTCAGGAGAAGAAGCTAAAAAAAGAGAAGCAATAAGAAAAATTATAGTTGCAACTTTTGAAAAATATGGATTTGAACCAGCAGAAACACCGGTTGTAGAATTTCGTGAATTTGTTCAAGGAGAAAACAAAAATGACGAAGCTGTTTCAGATATCTTCAAATTAAAGGACAGGGGAGAAAGAGAACTTGCTTTGAGATATGAATTTACATTTCAATTAAAAAGATTAATGCAAAATAAAAAATTACCTTTCAAAAGATATCAACTTGGGCCTGTTTTCAGAGATGAACCAACTCAAGGAAATAGATTAAGGCAATTTACACAATGTGATGTTGATATTGTTGGCAGTTCCTTGAAAGATGATGCAGAAATTTTGGCTTTAACTTCAGAATTAATGAAAGAACTAAAAATAGATGCAGAAATTTACGTGGGCAATAGGGCATTACTTAATGAGGTATTGGAAACAATAGGAGTTACAGAAAACAAAGAGCAAGTTCTAAGAGAAATAGACAAACTAGGCAAAATATCTGAAAAAGAGATGAGAGAAAATCTAAAAAAATTAAATGCAGAAAAACTTTTAGAAATAATAAAAAAACCAGAATCTTATTTTGAAAAATTTACTTCTTACCAACAAATAAAGGAACTAAGAGAAACCTGCAAATTTTATGGAATTGAAATTAACTTTTCTCCTTCCTTAGTTCGTGGTTTAAGTTATTACAATAAAAATGTATTTGAAGTTAAAACAAAAAAGATTAAAGAAACAATAACTGGGGGTGGAAGTTTCATGTTTAACGGAATCCAATGCACAGGTATTTCTTTTGGGTTAGATCGATTGAGTTTAATCGCAGATATCCAATCAGAAAAAGAAAGTTATTTAGTTATTTCATTAGGAAAAGATAAGGAATCAATTAAGATTGCAAAAGAACTAAGAGAAAAAGAAAATTCTGTTTCAATTTTTTATGGAAAACCAAGCAAAGCATTAGAATATGCAAATTCTTACAAAATAAATAATGTAATCTTCGTCGGAGAAGACGAGGTTAAATCAAAAAAATTTAAAATAAAGAACATGTCTTCTGGAAAAGAAAGTTTGCTGAAATTATAATTATTCTATTTTTTACAGAAATCTAAAATAACTTCCTTATTTCTAACTTCAGGATGAAATAAAACGCCATAAATTTCTTTATTTTTATGTCTTACTGCCTGAGGAATATTTGAATTAGTAAATTCTTCAAATTCTTTTGGAAAATCAACAAAATTATTATGTAGATGATAAACTTCTTGCTTTCCCATTAAACCTAAGAACTCTTTTTTAAAATCCTCGGAGTAAAAACCTATTTCTATTTTGTTGTTTATCCTTCCTCCAAAAACCAAACCAATAATTTGCATTCCCGCGCATATTCCTAAAATAGGTTTTCTTGTTTCTTTAATCCATTCAAAGTTAGCAATATAATTCAAAAAATCATTATCCTTCAAAGAAGTTCCGCAAATTATTATTTTTTCGTAATTATCTAAATCTTCTTTTTCTATATCTTTGTAATTTTTAGTAAAATAATCTAATTTTCCATTTTTTAAAATTTCTTCAACTGGTTTTACAAATTCTAATTCGTGAAGCTTTTCTTTGCATGTTGAAATAAGAAGAATTTTTTTATGCATACGCCTTTAACCACCCCAATCTTTTTAGCAAACTTGCATCATGCACAGGAACAATAGTATTGTTCAATTTTTCTCCATTTTGGGTAAGGGTCCATGCATCGTAAAATACGCAAGTATTCATATTCTTTACAGCTCTGGTATATGGGTCTGCTAATTCTACTTGTCCGTTTACTCCAACTACTGTTGCCCAATGATCTTCTTGATATTCTGGATCCGTGTAACAAACATGGGGGAATAGTCCCCTCTTTATTATTTTTGTAAGCATCTCAAGTGTTCCATTTCTTTTTATGTGTACTGGGAAGAACCCCATTCTTCTTAAAGCATCAACTATATTTTCTGGTTCACAACCGCCATCTCCCCAAGGAATTTCTATTCCATCTTCTTTTCTAGTAAACGTTAAAAGTCCAGCATAAAGTTGAGGAAGATTTCTTCCTTGAGCAAATAATGCATCTGCTTGTACTCTTGAAGCTCCGCAATGATCTCCCAATTGACCAATGTATATAGGATATTTTCTTCTCATTTCATTCTCCAGCTATTTCCTTCCCCAATAACTTCTGGCTTTCCAAGATTTATATTTTTAGAAAACAAAGGGCAGCTAACAACAAGACTCTCAAATTCTCCACCTTCCCCAGCAGGATTTATTTGATACTTCTCTTGTAACATTTTAAGTTCTTCAATTGTTTTTTCGTCGATTTTTCTTCTAACCCACTCTTTTGTAAACGGAAAAGCTGCGACTCCGGCAATAATTACTTGAAATTTACTTTTCAAAAGTTCGTTTAGAATTTCCACCTGGTCTTTTTGCCAAAGGGGATTAAAACATTCTATGCTCAACTTATTGCAAATCTTTTGTATTCTAGAAGCCTGATAAACAGAACCAACAGCACCAGTAACAATTCCTCTTATTTTATATTTCTTTATAGCGAGTTTTATTGCCTTTTCTAAGTCCTCAAGTTCTTTTTCCTTTTCACCTTTTGTTGTTAGTTGTATCATAGGCAAAGCCATAGATTCGGCTTGTTGTTCAGTTAAGTTAATTGCAGGAGTATGGAACATAAAACTGTCTTTATTTTCTGAAACAATTGTAATTAAACAAGAAATTTCGTGCCCAGCTTGCTTAGCTAGGTAGGTTGCATAAGTTGAATCCTTACCTCCAGAAAATAATGCTCCGAGTTTCATAAAGGTCTCATTTAAAAATCATTTAAATAATTAACTAATTAATCTTTAATCTCTTCAGGAAAAGCTTCTGAATCATCGTATAGCTGTTCCTCAAACTTTTCATTAACTGGATTTTCAAAATCAGAATTCATCATCTCAGCTATTTTTTCTTTTGGATTTCCAGATTTATTTAGTTCTTCGAGTTCTTTTCTTAAATCTGCTAAAGGATCTGGATTGTGTTTTAAATATTCTTTTCTCATCCAGATATAAATTTCTTCAAAATGTCCGCTTTGTTCTAACCATACTCTTTGCTGTGCTTCTAAATGCAACAAAGGTGAAAAGCACATAACTTGCTCATCTCGCGTTCTTCCAAAAATTGGTGAAAAAGGAACTTTTTTATCTCCTTTCTTTTCTTGAAAATGTCCAACTAAACGAAGATACATCTCTCTTATTTTATCCTTAAGATGATATTTTGTTTTTGGTAATGAAAACGAAGTTTCTCTAAGTGCATTCTTCTGAATAATTGCTTTGTTTATTCTCCTATTCTCTGTTGTTATTGCTTTACTTAAAGAATCTATAAGTTCTTGCAAACTAACTTTCTTAAAACGAGGTATTGGACTACGGGGCATCAAATTAGGTATTTCTTCAGTAAGTTCTATCCTCTCTAAAACATACTTCTTTTGTTCTTTTTTTCCAAACAAAATTTCATCCACACTTTTAATGTATTTGTTTAAGAGCATTTCTGTTTTTATCCTCAAAAGCAAAGAAGCTGCTAAAAGAACTTTACTAGAAATAAGGAAATCTGCTTCTTGTAACTCTTGGATTTTGTCAAGATATTTATTTGTTAGAATTACGATGTTTATATTCCAAGGATCAAGCTGTTCTGAATTAATCAAGTCATAAATAATTTCTTGCCATCCAATTTCTCTACTAAACACAAGGTCGTGTATTTTTTCCTGTGACACATTGACAGAATTTAATTCATTGCCTCTTTCTTCAACCCCATTTGCCATACCTCTTTTAAAATCAAGAAGTTTATAAACATTAATTTGATCAAATAGAAGCACCATTTAACTCCTAAAACTGATGTCACTACTTAATTACAACACACCGAAAGGTTTAAATAGTTCTAAGCTATCAAATTATTATCACCTCTTTTTACCCAGGAGAGGCTTCAGGCCAGCTTTTTGTCGGTTTGAAGAATCTCCGAGGGTTTATAATCTTCTCAAAAATTAGGAAATATTCACTTGTGGCTCAATTAAAGGAAAATAACCTTAAAGCGAACCTTTATATAGTAGTGGCACATAATCATATTATACTCAAAAAGAGAAAGTCGTGGATTTACGCATTTAGTTTTTATTATCTGCTACCACGCAATTATATTCTATTCTTTAATGCGTTCCATTATGGTTTCTTTTTATTCTATTTGCTAATGCCCTATGTAACGCTATCTTATCGTTTTTGAATCTATATCTTATAATTTTTTTTCTGATTGGCAACAATAATAATGAACCTATTAACCCAACCCCTGTTACAATCACAAACAAGATTGGGTACCCAAAAAATTCTGCAGCAGCCCCACCAGCCGCAGCTGCTAAACCAGGGCCCAATCCAACTGCTACTGAATCAATACCCCATTCTGTTGATTCTTTTCCATGATCCATATGCTTTGAGAAAATTGATGTCCAACCAGATGTTGACATTGCAATAAAAATACCATATACTGCCTGTAAAACATAAATATGCCAAGCTCGCGTAGAATAAAGATATCCTATTGGAATTAGGCTTGTTATTAATAATCCTACAAACATAAGGTTATACGCAATTTTCTGGCTCTTATCTGCATACATCCCAAATGGAATTCGTACAATACTTCTAACAATAAGATTAATTGAAGCTGCAAGTCCGATAACTAGCACTCCTGCTCCAGCAATGTTCTGAAGAATAAAAACAGAAAATATCGGAGATATCAAACCCCAACCAGTATAAAAAACTAAATCAGAATATATTAGATACTTGATGATGTTGTTAAGTTTTATGTTTATCATGCTCTTTTAATAAGTTAATCATATTCTACTTATAAATATTTATCAAAAAGTCCTTGGCCTATTTGCCTTTAAACTCAGAATAATGGCACTTACCACAATAGATTCTATCTTTTGTGTCCATTAAGAATATTCCAGGCCCACATCTTGGACAGAATTTTGCCTTTGTAATTTTATCTCCAATTATTTTGTATTTTTTGTATTTTTGACTAGTTGGTTTGTTCTTTCTTTTCTTTTTGCCTTTTGGTCCTTTCTTTTCTGCCATTTTATTGTGCTCCAGCTTTTGCAGCGTCGTCAATTGCTTTTTTTTCAGCTGCTACTTGCTTTTGTGTTTTAATTACTGTTTTAATTTTATCTTCTTTTGAAGCATAAACTTGAACATCAACTTTAAAACATTGTTGCCCAAATTTTCCTTTTATTGTTTTAATATGAACTGCTTCAGGAGTTGATGAATATTTTTTAGCTACAAATTCAGCAACATCTTTTTTACTTGGAGCTGAAGTTGCATCGATATTAAATACAATTTCTCTTCTTTTCAAAGATTTGTTATTTTTTTCACTTATTAATTTTAGGTTTTCCATATTATCTTGTTTTTATTGCAAAGTTTCCTTTGTTTTTTAAATTTAATTTTGTAGCAAGTTCTGATTTTTCGGGGTTGAACACAATCATCCTTCCTTTGAAACCTTCTGTTACTTCTTTACTTCCACACTGGGGACATTTATCTCCCTCGAAGAAAATAGTGCTACATATTTTGCATGCTTTATCTTTTGTTGACATTTTATTTTTTCTTCTCCTTTTTAGGTTTAGCTTCTTTAGCTTCATCTTTTGCAACTTTTTTTGCTTCTTTTTCTTTTTTCAAAGCATCTTCTTTAATCCATTCAATTTTTCCTAAACCAGGTTGTCTCATTGTTAAACCAATCTTTGGCAAGTCTCCTTTATGACTTAAAGCAACAACTCTCGCTAAACATAAATCTCCACTCTTCAAACTTCTCTTTGAATCTTTACCAGTTAAAACATTTGATTTACTAAAACTAACAAAGTCATTCATAGCTTGAGAAATATGTATCATTCCTTTCATAACACCCAAATCAATGAAAGCACCGAAAGTCGCGATTTCAGAAATTTCTCCTAAAACTAACTCCTGCACTTCAGGTTTCCATACCAATAATTTGAAAGCAGAATTATAATAAGCAGCACCATCTCCCGGAATAATAACTCCTTCACCGACGTCAAGAACTTCTACAACAGAAACAACTTGTCCCATTTCCTTATCGTAATATTCTTTGTAAGTTTCTTTAAGTTGTTTTTCAACAGCTTCTGCAGTAGGCAATCCAAACAATCTTGGCTCTACTCTTACATAATCTTCAACTTCAGCTAAGTAAAACATAAAAACTATAACAAAAAATGGTTTAAAAAGGTTACTAAGAGAAAGTTTTTAGTGAAATGTTCATAACCTTGATTTATGGGGCTTTCTTGGAGAAAATTTAAATCTAAAAATCCTTAGATCTTTTTGTCTAAAAAGCTGACTAAATAAAAATTATCTCTAAATTCTGAAAATAAATTTTTCTCCCCAATCATTAACAAATAGTTATATCACTACGAAGTGACAACAACTAGAAGGGTTTATATACTCTTAAGCTACCTTAATCCTATGGTAAGAAGATTAGTTGAAAGGAACATTAATGTAACAGTATTGATACTCGTAGCAATCCAAACTATTGTTTTAGCCTTAATTATAAGTCTTTTATTTAACCTTAGCACAATGGAAAACGTAGTAATGAGCTGGATATTTACTGCATTATTTGCAATATTCTGTTTTTTCTTGATAAAAGATAAAATAATAGTCCTAGAAAGAAAAATACCTTTTGAAAATAAAACAATAGAAATAGTCGAGAGACCAGTTTATATTGATAGACCAGTTATTCAAGAAATTCAAGTTCCAGTTGAAAATAAAATAATAGAAGTTGTAGACAGACCAGTTTATACTGAAAGATTAGTTTACAGAGATAAACCTAAAACTAAACTTCACATTAAAAAATATAACTACCTTGCTTCAACTGAAGAAAAAAGATACCACCTCCGAAAATGTAGACTCTCACGAATAATCAAGAAAAAATACAAAATACAAAATGATTCAGCAGAGTTTTTTAAGAAAAGACATTACGTCCCTTGTAAACTTTGTATTAAGAAATAATTTCAAGTTGTTTTTTTCCTTTCACAACCAATTTTCTATTTCTAAATTTCTCTTTTAATTTTTTGTCCAAAGTTGCAATAATTAATTTTTCATCTTTTCTTGCAAGTTCAATAATCCCTTTATCGACGTGATTTCCAATTGAAATTGTTTCGAATTTTTCTCCTTCTAAAATTTTCAAAGCAAGTTCTGTGTTAGGTAATTTTTTTAATTCCCCAATTACTTCTTCAGGAATAACTGCAATAATTCCATTTTCTTCGAGAAATTTAAAGAAATCAACTTTCTGTTTAACACAAGTCAGGATAAAGTTTGTATCTAATATGGCCTTCATTTGAGAAAACCCCCGCAATATTTTAGAATAAATGGAAATCTTTGATTTGCTTTCATATTAAAATAGAAGATTACAACTATAAAAACTTAACATTTATATAATCTTTTTGCTTTTTTAGAACATGAGCGGACCAGGCGAAGGAAAAATAAAAATTGGAAAAGCAGATGTTTATATCCATCTTAAAGGAAAATCTGGTGCACGAGTTACTCACGTGGATATTGAATTAGATGAGATAAACAAAATAATAAAACCCGGAGAAGCAAGCTATGTGCAAGGAAAAGAAGGCGGAGTTTTTATTGGTTTAAAAAAAGACATGATAAAAAAGGCGGAGGAATTAAAATAATTACTTCTTTTTTCTTGGTTTATTTAACTTTACCTGATTTAACCAAATTAATACTGCAGTGGGGATAATAAACCACCAACTCACAAAAAAAGATAAAACTAAACAAATCAATGCAATTAGGGCTTGAATCATTACTTTTGTGTTCATAATATTAAATGGGCGCGGAGGGAATTGAACCCTCGAATAGCGGGCTGGAGCCGCTCAGTTTACCACTAGCCTACGCACCCATAAAATTCTTAACTTTCTTATGTTTAAAAGAGTTTCTAAGAACTAATCTTTAGTAAAAACATTTTTTTGTTTATTCATTCTTCATAATGCATTTCTCTAAATCTTGCTCAGAAATGTTTTTTTCTTTTTCTTGAAAATCCTTAAGAAATTCAATAAGTTTATCTTGAAACATTTTTTTTATTTCTCCACTTAAAATTTCTCCTTTTTTGTATCTATCTTCAAGAATATCCGCTTCTTTTTCTTCTAAGAAAAAAGCTTTAAGATATTGAAAAGACATATCTTGTTCTGGATTTCCCCCCATTTTTCTATGCTCCTCAATTGTTTTTTGACCACCAGATAAAGCACTATTTACTTTTTTCTTAACAGTTTTTTCATCATCCTTTAAGAATATTGCATTGTTTCTAGACTTAGACATTTTTTCTCCATCTAATCCAGGCAAGAATTTAAGGTGAACTATTGCTGGTTTGTTATATCCCATTCTTCCAGCAATATCTCTACAAATTCTAATATGTGCATCTTCATCGGGGCCAATTGGAACAAGAACATTTTTAATTCCAAATTTTTCTTGGGGAAATAGTATATGTGCTGCTTGAATTGAAGGATAAAAATGTAAACCAATATTATTTTCTGGAGAATACCCGTATGTTGCTTTAATTTCAGAATAATTTATTTTTTTAGAAAGTTTAATTGCTAAATTGTATATATTTGTGTATATTTGGTCAATTATAAAATATGTGTTCTTCGGATCAAAACCATAGGCTAAAAATTGTTTTGCAAGTTCTTTTGAGAATTTCAATGCTTGTTCTTGCGTCTCAACCTTTCCAGCAACATAACTTTCATCATCTGAAATTGGAACAAAAACAGGAATTCCAAATTTTTTTTGAAAATAGAGGTTAGTATCAAAAACAACTTTATGACCAAGATGCAAAGTACCAGAAGCATTTGCACCAGAAACAATTGCACATTTTTCTCCTTTCTTTAATGCTTTGAAAAATTTATCAAAATCTCTATGGGAATAAATCAACCCTTTCTGAAAAGTGTAACATTCCGGAATATCTTTTAATTCCGAAGCTCTACTAGCACCAAATTCTGTTACTAATTTTTCATTGTCTTCTAATATGTTCTCTTGCATAATAAGTATTATAAATAAGGGTTTTTATATATTTACATGTCTCGAAAAAGTTTAGTAAAAAAAGAGATCTTAGAAAAGTTTGGCAAAGAAAATTCAATAGACTTACCTTATTTTTTAAAAGAAATTAGTAAAATATCCCAAGCGATTGGGGACTTTCAAGAGAATAAACCGTTTTTTCAGGGTAACAAAATAAACTTTAGCATTTCAAAAAAACCATTATCTTCTCAGAAAATGTATGACAATTTCAAAAACTTTTTATCTGGTTGTATAAACTGGAAATCAAATAGAACTCAATTTAATATTACTCCCCCTTCACCATATACGACTATTGCTGCTAATTCTATAACCTCTTTACTTAATCCTAATGCTATTTGGGACGTTGCAGAAGGAAAATTGGGAAATCTGGAAGTTTATCTTTCTAAATATTTAGCCTCTTTAGCTAATTGGAATAATAACCCTTCGGGAATTTTTACTTTTGGGGGAACAGGAACAAATATGTATGGCATCAAAATTGGCATAAATAAAAGTATTGGAAACTTTGCAGAGAAAGGTATCGATGAAAATGTTTATGTAATTTCCAATGACGAAGGTCATTCTTGCCATGTAACTTTATGCAATTGGTTGGGTCTTCCAAAGAAAAACTGTTTGCGAATAAAAACAAACAAAAAAGGAATAATCAACCATAAGATGCTTTTAAAAAAAGTAGAAGAATTAATAAAAAATGGGAAGAAGATTGGGTGTATTATTCTTAATGGTGGAACAAATTTTAATTTAGCAATTGATCCAATAAGAAAAATATCCAAAGGATTAATAATTTTGAAAAAGAAGTATTCTTTAGATTACCTTCCCCACCTCCATGTTGATTCAGTTATTGGTTGGGTATTTCTTCTTTTCAAAGATTACGACTTTAATAAAAATTCACTTCATTTTCCAAAAGAGATAGTCAATAGATTAAAAAAGATTTATTCAAAGATTAAACAAATAGAATTTGCTGATTCTTTTGGTGTTGACTTTCACAAGACATGTTTTTGCCCTTACTCCACTAGTACCTTTATGTTAAAAAATGCAGAAGATTGGAGGTTAATAAGTGCAGAGGGGAATGTATTTATTCATCAAGATTTTAATAGAGGAGATTACAAGCCAGGACAATACTCTCTAGAAACCTCCAGGCCCGCAACAGGAATAGTTAGCGCATATGTTACTTTAAACAGTCTTGGAATAGACGGAATAAGATCTATTTTAGCCAATTACCTTTATGTATCTAATGATCTTAGAAAAAGGATCTTAAAATCTAAGAAATTGTCAAGTTTAAATGCTGACTCTGATGGTTGGGCAACATTTTTTATTGTAAATAAAGATCGTAAAACAAGTTTTGATAAACTATACCTAAATAAATACAACGAAGAACTTTCTAAAAATAATCTATTGCAAAAAGAGTTTTATTCTTTTTTAGAAAAGAAATACAATTTTCAACTGCCATGGTTTATCGGTTTTAACAAGTGTTACAAAAAGAATCTTTATGATCAACCGATTTCTTGTTTAAAGTGGTATCCTATGAGCCCATATATGAACATACTCTCAAATAAGGAGTTCATCAGATGGATAGAAGGGAATTATGAAGAATTTAAAAATAAAAAGAATTAGTAATTTATTTTTAGAGAAAAATTAGAGCAGGAGAATTATACTCTATTTAGTAGAAAAATACTTAAAGTACTATTAATGCTGATTCTTATGGTAGAAACAGTTCTAAGTGGTATGCGTCCTACCGGAAGGCTTCATATAGGCCATGTTGTTGGAGCGTTGGATAATTGGGTAAAATTACAAAATGAGGGCAATACTACTTTTTATTTTGTTGCTGATTGGCATGCAATAACTACTCAAACAGATACGCGAAATATGAAATCTGACACAATTGAAATGGTTAAAGACTGGTTAGCGGCAGGTATAGATCCCAACAAAAGTACGCTATTTATTCAATCCCAAGTACCCCAACATGCAGAGTTAGGTTTGATTTTTGAGAGACTTACTAATCTTGGGAGAGCAGAAAGAGTACCAACTTTTAGAGGTTATGCTGCGACTATTCTTAGAAAAACCTATGAAGAAGGAAAAGAGGACGATTTAACTTTTACTCCAGAGGAACTAACCGACGCAAAGGGGCAAATTTCTCTTGGGTTTTTAGCCTATCCAGTTCTTCAGGCAGCAGATATTTTACTTTATGGCACGACTAATGTTCCGGTCGGAGAAGATCAAATTCCGCATATTGAATTAACCCGAGAAATTGCAAGAAAATTTAACAATCTTTATGGCCCTGTTTTTACTATACCCGACTATTCTTTAACGCAATCACCAAGAATTTTGGGGACAGATGGGAGAAAAATGAGCAAAAGTTTAGGAAACGTAATTCTTCCGACAGATGATTTTGAGACTATCCTCCGTGGAGTTAGAAAAATGAAAATTGATCAAACAAGACAAGCAAGAACAATCCCCGGAGATCCAGAGAAATGCACTGTTTATGACCTTCACTATGCCTTTTCTTCTGATGAAAACCATCTTGAAATTTCACGTAAGTGTAGATCAGCAGGAATTGGCTGTGGAGATTGTAAACAAGAAGCAGCAAGAGCAGTATTTAACAGATTTAAAGAACATAAAGAAAGACGTGAAGCTCTGGAAGGAAAAGATAAATACCTTCTAGAAGTTTTACTTGATGGTTCATCTAAAGCAAGAAGAGTAGCATCTCAAACATTAGCGAAAGTCAAAGAACAGATGCTACTTGATTATAAAGTCTAATTAATTATTTCTTTTAAAATGAAAGAACTTACTGATCTTGGTTTTAAAGAAAGAGAAATTGAGAAAGTAAATACCTTTATTTTTATGGTTAGTCCTGTTCTTAAATCTCATTTAGGAAATTCGTTTGAGATATATGATTTATGTTCTGGAAATGGTTTAACAAGTTTTATGTTTCTTTTATTAAGTTTAGCAGGTAAATCAGTTATGTACGATACTAGGCAAACAAATAAATTTATTAAATTGCAAAAATTATTCAGAACGCATAGGTTTGATTATCAATTTCACCAACAAGACATAAATTTACCTATTTATTTGAGCCAGAATAAAAATAAGAAAGCAATAATTTCAATTCATCCTTGTGCTGGGCTAGCAGATAGAGTTATTCAAATCAGTCTTGATTCAAAGCTCCCATTTGCCCTAATGACCTGCTGCCATAAACAAATAGAATCTGTTTCTTACACTTTAAGAAATCCCCCTGATTCAAGGTTAATGCTTTATGAAGAAACCTCAGATTATATTGATTTAGTGAGGCAAAGGTATATTGAAGAAAGAGGTTGGTTTTGTTATAGATTTGAAATAGATAAAAGAATCTCTCCTAGAAACCACATTTTAGTTGGAGTTCCAAAGAGTTAAATATCTAACTGATTACCTAACTAATACTATCTGAATGATACCTCTTCCAAAGTATCCAGTTTTTTATAACCTTTTCCTTTAAATTTAGCTACCGCGTATGAGTCAATGCAATGAATGGGATATATTTTGTTTATATTCTCTTTTTCTAAAAAATTTAATACTTCGTCTGTCCTTTGTTTATTAATCAAATGTAATCCTCCAAATATCGCAAATATCTTTTCCTCAGAACAAACCTTTTTCGCATACTCAATTATATTTTCAATACCCGAATGAGAACATCCAGTTACAATCAATAAACCTTTACTTGTTTTTACAACTATCGCAGAATCATCCAAACAATAATCTATCTTTCCATTTGATAACCTTCCCGGAAAAAGATCTGGGCTAAATCTTTTTTTACGTGGAATTTGACCTAAAAAAACAATTTTATCTTCTAATATCCAAAATGGTTTTTTTGAATGTAAAATATGGAATTTTTCTTTTAATGATTCAAATGAAAAAGGACAACCTATTTTTTGTTCCCCAAAAAATTTTGGATGTAATGCTACAGGGTGGCAAATTAATTTTGTTTTTTCTTTAAATTCTAATTTAGTTAATCCAGAAGTGTGATCAATATGTCCGTGGCTTAACACAATAAAGTCAAGATTGTCTAAAGATAATCCTATCTTTTTAGCATTTTCTATTACCTCATCTCCAACCCCTAAATCCAACAAAATTTTTTTTCCAAAAAAAGATAGGTAAATAGAAAGCCCTGACTTCTGGTTATCAAATTGTTCAAGTTCGTTATTAAGCACAATTATCTTATTTTCTTTTTCAAAATCAAAACTTTTTTTAGTTAAACTCATTTTAGAAATTAGAATAGATTAATCTAATTAGAATCGCCAAATCCACCAATATTCAATAAACTTAATCATATTAATATCTCTTTTAACTCCAATTTAAATCTTTCCTCTTTGTTTAAGTACTTGGAATACTCTTGTAATTCCTATTCCTGCGCCACTTTTTTCTACTTCAGGAAGATAATTTCTGTAAGTTAGATTTCCACCACCAGCAATAGCACCATTACAATCTTCTACTCTCGCATCAAAGATTAGACGGTCACAGGCATTCCAACTTTTACCTAAGAAGGGTAAGATTTGACGATTAACATTTGGACTAAGAGCCTCGTTTATTTGATTTAGTGCAGCTATTCCTTCCTGATATAGCGAATCAGAGGATATTCTGCTTAGTTCAGACAAAGATAAATCAACCTTGCTCATTAAGCCCATAAACGACGCGATTTCTTTTGCAACATCATCTACCCCAACACATCTTTCTTGGTATAATCTCAAAAATTTTTGAGGATCGTCATTTGCTCTTTGAATTATTTCTAAAACTTTTTCTCTTTCATCAGAAGGAACTCTAGCTAAAAGACCTTTCATTAACCTACCATCCCCAAATCTTATTCTAACATCTTTTAAACCTGCATCAGCTAATATAGAATGTGCTGTTTCCATTGCATCTAAACTAGAAGACAACCATTCTTGCCCCAGAAGTTCATATCCAATTTGCCAAAAGTTTCTTGTTTTTCCTTTTGCTACGTCAGTAGGAGGCTCATTTCTTACAAAAGGCTGAGAATAAAAAATTCTAGCTTGGAGAAGTTGTTTTCTTTTCATAAAATCATATGTTCTCATAGTTCCTTCTGGAAGAACAACAACATTTTTCTCCCCATTTAAAGAAACATAAACAAGATTTTCCATAAACCTTTCTCCCAAATGATTGACGTTTTCCCTGAATATTCTGTCTGTTGCCAATAATCCGGGATTTAACTCTTGAAAACCTCTTGAATCTAAAGTATCTTCTATAGTACGAACTAAATGCCGAAATTTTCTTGCTTCATCCCCATAGAGCTCTAAAACACCAGGTACTGTATCCATAGGATATTTATCTTTTAAGTATTTTTAAATCTTGTTAAAGAGAAGAAGAAACAAAATTTACTAATTCATTTTTTTTACTTTTGCGATTACACTATCCACAAGGATATCAAGAGTATCTACTTTTGGGAAATTTTCTTTTTCTAACATAACTGCAAATTCAGTGCACCCCAAAATAACTGTCTCGACTCCCTCATTAAGATATTTTAAACAGATTTCTTTTGCTTTTTTAATTTGTTCTTCTTTTTGTCTTCCTTTATTAAAATTAAAAATGCATTTAGACAGGACTTTCTGTTCATAAACTTCTGGAATGAGAGATGTTATTCCTTCAAATTTGTATAGTCCTTCATTAAGTGCGAATGGAGTTCCAATAACAAAAACACTTTTAATACTACCTTTTTTAAGAAAAAATTCAACTTCTTTTCTTAAGTCAAGAATTGGAGTTTTAATTTCTTTTTGTAAACTATTTAAGAACAAATGAACAGTATTACACACCATCACCATAAAATCAGGATTTAACAATTCCAACTCTTTCAAACCTTGGATGTACTCTTTTAAGTCGTCATTTGTTACTTTTACATTTATTAATTCTTTTCCAGGTATGCTATTAATAATTATTTGAGGATAATCTTGATTATTTTTTATTAATTTTTCTTCTTGTAACTTTTTTATTAGCTTATGATAAAATTCTGCACTTGCTTCTGGGCCAATTCCTCCTAAAACTCCTATTTTAATCATTTCAGTAAAGATCTTTCATCTTTATTAATTTATATAATCTTCTAGGTTTTAAAGATTACGTTTAGAAAATATTTAAAAATGATCTAAAATTAATACTTTCATGAATTTACTCAATAAAAAAAGTTTAATAACCCTCGTAATTATTTTAATACTAATTATCTCGGGATTTATAGTTATGACCAAAATGAAAAAACAAGAGAGTACCCAAGTGTTAATAAAAACAACAGAAGGAAATATAACAATAGAACTTTATTCAGATAAAGCTCCAATAACAGTTGAAAATTTCTTAAGATATGTTGATGCAAAATCATACGACGGAGTTATTTTTCACAGAGTAATAAAAGATTTTATGATTCAAACAGGCGGTTTCAAAGAAGACGGAAGCCAAATAACGACTTTTTCTCAGATAAAATTAGAATCTAACAACGGGTTAAAAAACGAAAGAGGAACATTAGCAATGGCAAGAACTCCTCTTCCAAACAGCGCAACAAGTCAATTTTTTATAAATGTGGGGAATAACGACTTTTTAAATTACGGAGTTAGAGACGAAGGTTACGCTGTCTTTGCAAAAGTAATAATCGGGATGGAAGTTATAGACAAAATTCAAGCAATGCAAACAACAACAAAATTCGGAATGTCAGATTGGCCTGTTACAGATGTGAAAATAATCAGTGTTGAAAGAGTTTAATTTTGCTTTCACAAAGTTTATAAACACACATGAATTGAGGTTCATATGAGTTTATGTTCATCTAAAACCTATCATGTATTTTTCTCAAATTTAGCAAATCCTTTGAGAATACAAATTATTACTTCATTACAAGAAAAAGAAAAATGCGTTATGGATTTATCTAAAGAACTTGGAGTAGAACAAAGTAAACTTTCACACGCACTTGCTTCATTAAGATTATGTAACATTGTAGAAGTTAGACAAAAAGGAAAAGAAAGAGTTTATACTTTAAATAAAAAAACAGTTGTTCCAATTTTAAAACTAATTGACCAACATGCTAAATCTTTTTGTAAAAACGGGTGTAAGTGCAAATGATTGGGATAAAAATAAGAAGATTTAAGAAAAAAGATGCAGAAGAAGTTGCAAAATTAATAACCAGAAATGATGTAGAATTTACTTCTAAATTTTATCCAAAGCGCATTATTGATAAATGGGTTAAAGAAATGTCTCCAAATTATATTCTTAAAAAATCAGATGGGGGAATTTGTTACGTTGCAGAAAAAGATAAGAAATTAATGGGGTATATTAATCTCGGAGGAAATGAAATAAAAAAGTTATTTGTTATACCCGACGAACACAGAAAAGGAATTGGTAGCTTATTATTAACAAAAATAGAAGAACTTTGTAAAAAGAGGGGAATTAGAACATTAATCCTCAATAGCAATATTTCTGCTCAAGGATTTTATATTTCAAGAGGGTTTACTAAAAAAGGAGAAGGATTTGAAGAAGTAGATGGGGGTAAATTTCCTATTGCTAAAATGGAGAAAAAAATAAAATGTTCGGAATAAATAAAAAAGCACTTTACTTTGACAATGCAGCAACAACACCAGTTGACGAAAAAGTTGTAAAGGCAATGCTTCCGTATTTTTCAGAAAAGTTTGGGAATGCGTCAAGTGCTCACTCAAAAGGAAGAGATGCTAAAGAAGCACTAGAAAGCTCAAGAAAGACAATAGCCAAAGCAATCAACGCAAAAACGTCAGAAATAATTTTCACTTCAGGTGGGACGGAATCAAATAATTTAGCTCTGAAAGGTTTATTTTTTGCAAATAAAGAAAAGAACCACCTCATAACAACAAAAATAGAACATGATTGTATTTTGAATTCGTGTAAATGGCTGGAAACACAAGGAGCAAAAATAACTTATCTCGAAGTAGATTCAGAAGGTTTTGTAAAATTAGACGAACTAGAAAAAGCAATTACTTCTAAAACTTTAGTTGTTTCTGTAATTCACGGAAATAATGAAATAGGAACAATTCAAGATCTAAAAAAAATAGGCGAAATCTGCAAAAAAAATAAAGTTCTTTTTCACACAGATGCTTGTCAAAGTTTTACAAAAACAGAATTGGATGTTAATAAAATGAATTTAGATTTAGTAACTCTGAATGCCCATAAAATTCACGGACCAAAAGGAGTTGGAGCACTTTACATTAGAGATGGAACAAATATCATCCCATTAGCACACGGAGGAGGACACGAAAGAAAACTTCGTTCAGGAACAGAAAACATTCCAGGTATTGTTGGTTTTGCAGAATCAGTAAAAATTGCATCAGAAAAAGAAATAAGAAACATGGCAAAAATAAGAGACAAAATAATAGAAGGGATCTTAAAAATAGAAAATACAAAATTAAACGGAGCAAAAGGAGAAAAAAGACTTGCAAATAACATTAATGTTTCTTTTATGAACATCGAGGGAGAAGCAATTGGAGGTTACCTTGAAGATTATGGAATTCAAACTTCAACAGGTTCTGCTTGTAACTCACACAGTTTAGAGCCAAGTCATGTTTTAAAATCAATAGGATTAAGCCCAATAGAAAGCAATTCTTCAATAAGAATAACAATAAACAAATACACAACTGAAGAAGATGCAAATTACTTTTCAGACTGTCTAAATAAAGTTGTAAGAAAGTTGAGGGCTTTGAGTCCACTGGTAAGATGAAATCAGAAGAAGTAAGAAAAATAGTAAGTAAAGGATATACAAAAATAGCGAAGGGAGAAGGTTCTTGTTGTACTTGCAGTTCTAAGAAAAATGAACAAGAGGAAATTGCAAAAAATATTGGATATAGCAAAGAAGAATTAAAAGTCCCAGGAAATCTTGGTTTAGGTTGCGGAAATCCAATTGCACTTTCTAACATGAAAGAGGGGGACACTGTTTTAGATTTGGGAAGTGGAGCAGGTTTTGATTGTTTCTTAGCCTCAAGAAAAGTTGGAAAAACAGGAAAAGTAATTGGTGTTGACATGACAGTTAAGATGATACAAAGAGCAAGAGAAAACGCATTAAAGAATAATTATTCTAATGTAGAATTTAAATTAGGAGAAATAGAAAATCTACCTATTCAAGATGAATCAATTGACGTAATTATTTCAAATTGTGTTATTAACTTATCCCCAGAAAAAGAAAAGGTTTTCAAAGAAGCAAAAAGAGTTCTGAAAAAATCAGGAAAAATGTATGTTTCGGATATTGTTTTATTAAAAGAACTTGAAGAAGAGAGAAAAAACAATCCAGAATTACTTTGTGGATGCGTTGCTGGAGCTGTTCTAAAAGAAGATTATCTAAACATCGCAAAAAAAGCAGGACTTAAAGTTAAAATTCTTGGAGAAGACACAGGTATAAGCAAAAAACAGTATTCGGGAATTCCATTAGAAAGTTTAAAATTGGAGCTAACAAAATGAAATCAGAAGAAGGAACAATAAGACTTGCAAAAATAGAAGATGCAAAAAGGATAACTGACTTATTTAACAGTAATAAGTTTGTTTTAGGAGATAATAAAATAAAGTATTTTGAATCAGAAATAAAAGAGTACATAAAGAAAAAAATTGACAGAGTAATTGTATTTGAAAAAGATAATAAAATTATCGGTGTATTTTTAGCTCAGTTTTGGAGTGATTATATTTATATTCATACTGCAATTATTGATAGAAAATATATACAGCACGGAATAGGGACTAAATTATTAGAATATCTTGAAAAACACGGGAAAAAAGAGAAAAAAGACCTCATTGAAGTTGAAGTAGAAACAGATAATAAAATTATGAACCAATTTCTTCAAAAAAGAAAATTTAAGAGGGGGAAAAAGTTTTTCTACTATTCAAAGGAGTTAAAATGAAAAATGAGGAATGTGTAATCTACGCTAAAAGTAAAAACAAGATAGTGCAAACGATATACAAAACTAAGAAGGGGTGGATGCAAAAAAGCGCAAAGGGCAATTTTTTTCCAATGACTGCAGAACAAGTATTATCACATATTCTTCCTCCTCTTGCAGGGAAGAGTAAAGCTATTTTAGAAGTAAAATCCAAGAAAATAAAGAAAAAATGAAACTCCCAACAAAACCAAAAAAGAAAGCAAAAGAAATAACAGCTAAGACAAAAATTGGAGATTTAATGCAACAAAATCCAGAAGCAGCTGAAGCTTTGATGGATGCTGGAATGAGTTGTGCAATGTGCCCTATGGCTCAAATGGAGACCTTAGAGCAAGGTTGTATGGGCCATGGCATGTCAAAGAAGCAAATAAATGATCTATTAAAAAAGGTGAATAAGAAATAAAATGGAAAACAACGAATATACAAAAAAGCTGATGCAACGGTTTAAGCATCCGAAATTTGTAAAGAAATTGAAAAATCCAAATGGAATTGGAGAAGTTGGAAACATAAACTGTTTATTGCCTCAAGAAAAGATTGTCCTAAATGGAGATTATCAAGAAATAAAGAATACTAAAGAAGGAGATTTAGTTTTTTCCCATGATTTAAAAGAAAATAAGATAGTTAAGAGGTTTTCTAGAAAACACTCAGGAAAAATAATAAAATTAAAAAACACTCTTGGAGAAATTTCACTAACCCCAGAACATCTTGTTTATTCAATTGTTCTTCCAAATAAAAGAAAGTTTAAGTCAAATAAAGGAAAAAAAGAACTAATCCCTGCTTGGTATCATTGCGAGGATTTAAAAAAAGGAGATATTATTTTGTATCCTATTAATTCTTATAAACAAGATCAAAGATTTCTAAATATTGATTTACCTAAATCTAAATGGGACTTTAATAGTCCAAATTTGCCTAAAAGGGTTCCTTTAGAAGAAGATTTACTAAGATTATTTGGGTATTTTTTAGCAGAAGGAAATATTCAAGAAAAGCCTTCTAGAAACTTTATTTCTTTTAGTCTAAATATAAATGAAGAAGATATTGCAAAAGATATACAAAAAATATGTAGAAAGTTATTTAATTTAGAAGTTACAATTAGAAAAGAAGAAAAAAGAAATGTTTTAATTGTTTTTATTTATAATTCTCAATTATCTAGAATATTTAAACAACTTTTTGGGAATGGGGCTCAAAATAAGAAAATTCCAAAGTTAGTTATGGATTTACCTATAAAAAAACAAGAGAGTTTGGTATATGGGATGTGGAAAGGGGACGGATATATTAATATTAATAGAACTGGACCCAGAGCAGGATATTCTACAATTTCTTATAATTTAATTCAGCAATTGAAACTATTACTTTTAAGACAGGGCATTATTCCTTCTATTTATGAAGAAAAAGAAAAGAAAGTGAAAGGAATTAATCATAAAAAATCATATAGAATTCATGTTGGACAAAGAGATTCATTAATAAAAATTGCTAATTTGTTAAATATAAATTATTATCCAAAATCATACAAATCAATTAATTCATGGATAGAAGAAAATTATTTATACACACCAATTACTCAAGTAAAAAGAAAAATTTATTCTGGTGATGTATTTAATTTAGAAGTTGAAAATGCTCACTCATTTACTTCTGAAGCCTTTTTAGTTCATAACTGCGGAGATATTATGCATTTAGAAATAGATGTCGACGATAAAACTCAAAAAATAAAAGATATTGGTTTCAAAACATTTGGTTGCGGAGCAGCAATTGCCTCATCAGATATTGTCTGCGAATTAGCAAAAGGAAAAACAATCAAAGAAGCAAAGAAACTTAACAAAGATCAAGTTGTAAAAAAGCTGGGTGGAATGCCTCCGATAAAAGTTCATTGTTCAATCTTAGGAATAGAAGCTTTAAATAAGGCAATTGACAATTATAAAAATAGTAAAAAGGAGGTAAAAAATGGCAAGTAAAAAAAGAGTAAAGGAAGCATGTTCAACTGATTGCAAATGTGGTTGCGGACATAAAGTTTGTGGAACTTTAGTTTCAGCTGCAATAATTGCTTTATTGTGGATTTGGCCCGCAGAAATGTGGTCTAAGATTGTAATAACGGTTTTAGCAGCAGTAGGAATATTAGCACACTTAAAAAAGTGTAATTGCTAAACAACAAAATTTTTTATTTTTTTATTTAAATTATCAATAAGAACTAACATTCATAAGTCTTTTAAACAAAGTTTGAACTAAAATAAAATGGAAAACAAAAACGTTGGTTGGTTAATAATCGGACTTTCAATTGTAATTGGCGTTATAGTTTGGATTTTTAACAGAGGGCTAAGAGACATTGTTGCTCAAACATGTTCTCATGGGCCAACCTGCACAATGTATGACACAATTTCCTTGCAAACTTGGTTTAGCGTAGCAATCGCCGCAGTTATTTTAGTGATAGGGATAGTATTCCTTTTTATAAAACCAAAAGAAAGAACAATCATTAAAACAATTAAAGAGAAAAGAAAACCAGTTTCTCTCGAAGGACTGGACACAAAAGAAAAAGAAGTTGTTAAACTAGTTCAACAAGAAAATGGAGCAATCTTCCAAGCAACTTTAATGGAAAAAATGAGTATAGGTAAAGTCGGATTAACAAGATTGTTGGATAAGCTAGAATCAAAACAAATAATTGAAAGAAAACGTAGGGGCATGAACAATATTGTTGTGCTGAAATAAGTTTATAAATCTCGTAATATTAAAGTAAGTATGGTGGAAAAAGAGGAACAAAAAAGGTTCAGAGCAGATACGAGAAATTTAATTGATGTAACTCTTCTTGGAATTTGTATAACTCTTTTTGGTTTAGTTTCAACAATAAAACCAGATATGGTCTCACAAAATCCTTTTTTCACATTACAATTAGTTTTAGCTGTTCCATTTTTTGTATGCGGTCTGTTGGCAAGAATAAAGGAAGCATCATACAAAGACTCGCATAGATGGAAGAAATTAAGTTTCATTAGTTTTACATTAGCATACGGCTTTTTTATAAATTCAATAGGGCTTTTACTTTCTTTTATAGCTCCTCTTTATGTCCCAATGGTTTTTTTCGGAGTTAATACGTTATTAACCCTAACCAGAGCAGGCATAGTTGTATCTTATAACTCTTCAAAATGGAAGGGGAGAGCATTAAGAGAATTTACCCACATAGTGATTATACTCTTTTTAGGAGTTTTACCAACATTAAGAATTTATTAAAATTAGAATAAACAAAATAGACTCAGAAGAAGTTTTATTTGCCCCATCTCCAGCGAGGTTTTTCACCTTTTTTATAACAAATCCAAATCAATAGTCCAGTAATAATAAAAATAACTAAAAGATTTTTTAACCATTCATGATCAAAGCTAAGAAGAGCAAAAACAAATAAAATCGCCCAAGCCAATAAGATTAACCAACCTTGCCAAGCACAAGGATACCATCCCCAGCCATAATTTTTTGCTCTAAACCACAAGTTATCCATTTTAATAAAATTTCAATTTAATTACTGCAGTAATCGCGTTAATAATGCTTCAAGTTCTGCTCTTTGGCTCTCGTTTAATGAAGATACTTTATTTTTTAGTGTGTCTAGTTTAGAAGAAAGAGTTATGTCGATATTTTCTTGTTGAGTTTGAATTACTTGTTCTTCAACACCACAATAACCCGCTCCTGTTTTATCATCTATAACACAAGAAGTTCCTTCTGTACAAATCACAGAACCTGCTGCAGAACCAACAGAACCCCGAGTACATTTATATTGGGCTACTTTATTCTCGTCAACACAGTAGTCTTTCCATTCATACGGCATAAATCCACCATTATTCATAGGTGTTGCTTTTTTAATAGCAATAAGAGTAGAGGAATTACCATTAGTCCAATCCTTATAAACAACATCTCCTTTTCTAGCTAAACCAGATATTACTCCCGGAATAGTTGGGTCATTAGATGGATCACTATCTTCCATACAAGAAGAATAACATCCAATTAATGGGCTACATTGTTCTTCATTACTACATTCAGTTAATTGACTTGTAATTATCCCTGTTTCAGAATTGCAAGAATAATTTAGAAAATTATTACTTCCTTTTGATTTCTTACATTTATTTGTTTTCCAAAAACCACTATCATCTAAAATTGCTCTTCCTAAACTCTCTCCTTTGCCTGAAACAACACTAAAACATTTAGTGGTATTGGGGCTTTCTTCAGGTAATTTTGCCCATCTTGAAGCAACTCTAATTGCTCCATTAAATTCAATAACTTCTTCTTTACAGTATCCTACTCCTAGCTCTGCTGAACTAAGAACAACTGATTTCATCTGCCCGTTTTCGCAATAATATTCGGTTATGCTTTGAGAAAAACTTAAACCATCTCTAGGCATGTTATGCATTCTTTTATCAAATTTAAAATTTATTTTTTTTCCGTAAGAAATACATCTATCATAAAAATACATTTTCCCATATTTGTAATCTATTGACACAACTCCCGCAATACTAGAGTCTGTTCCATTATCTGAATCAGTACAATTTCCAGTTGGATATCCTACGGGCCTATAACCACAAGTAGGGCAACTATCAGGAGAAAACTCAGGACTTTTGCCCCATGTAGACGGATTCCACCAAGCAGCACTTACAACGCCGGTAATTAATACTGAAAGAATAAGGCATAACATCAAACCACTTTTTTTATTCATATTCAATTTAAACTGGGCGACTATTTAAATATTTCTTAATCTTGTGTTGAAAAACACACATCTAAAGGAGAGGTTATAGTAAGGGGAAACTTGGTTCCCCCCTGTAACTAGTTACTCCAAAGGGATTATAATAAACATTTTCTTGCTAAAAATAATTAAATCATATGGAGGTTAAAATGAATACATGGTTAATTGCGGCTATTGTTATTGGAGTGCTTGCTATTGCAGGATTTACAGTTGCGAATACAATAACAGTTAGCGCAGACGTGCCTGCGCAAAAAACAGCTAGTTGTGGTTCAGGTTCTTGTAATGGAACTTGTACTGCAGGAAATGGTTGTGGAGCAGCATCTTGCGGAGCAACGACAGGTGGAACTTGTAGTTGTGGCAAGAGATAAATTTTTTATTAGCCGGAAGAAATTCCGGTTTTTATTTTTTTATTAAAATTATTTTAAAAAGGGGAAATTACAAATGCAAATCTTCTAAGAAGAGTTAAAATATAATTTATTCTTCTAAATGAAAAGGTCTATCTTCTGTTTGAGATAAATTCAGGCCTCTTGGGGGTTCGTTATAATTTCCTGATCTCCCTTCTCTTTGAGCTACAGCTAGTAACATTGAGTCTACTCTTAAACCGATAAAATATATCTCGCCTTGTTCTGATCCCATAAATCTCTAGCAAAAACATGGTTTATAAACCTTCTTCAGAACAATAAACCCTAAAAACCCAGTGTTTCTTAACTCTTGATGGAAACAAGAATAGCTGTTGTTGCACGAGATAAAAACATGTTCAATGAACTTTGCACACAGATAAACGACAGAAAAGAACTCAAACTTGACTTCAAAAATCCAGAAATATTAGTTTCATGTGGTGGGGATGGAACTTTACTTTTTGCAGAAAGAAGTTACCCTGGAATTCCAAAACTGATCTTAAGACACAATAGTATTTGCAAAAAATGCGAATTTGTAGATCACGAAGAAGCACTTAACATTATAATAAAAAAGCAATATCAACTAAAAAGTTATCCTAAAATAGATGTTCTAATCAAAACAAGAAGAGGAGAAATTCGAAGAATAGCAACAAATGATGTTATAATAAGAAACATCCTTCCTTACAAAGCACTTAGATTTAAAGTTAAAATAAAAGACCAAATAAATAAAGAATTTATTGGAGATGGGGTTGTTGTTGCCTCTGCTTTCGGAAGCACAGGTTATTTTCATTCTATAACAAGAAAAAACTTCACAACAGGAATTGGGATAGCTTTTAACAACACAACAGAACCTCAACATCCTTTCTTTCTAAACAACCAAGAAATTGAAATAGAAATAACAAGGGACGAAGCTCATCTAACAACAGACAACTATGAAAAAATATTCACCCTACACGAAGGAGATAAAATATTTTTAAGAAAATCTGAATATACCTTGAAAGTTATAAAGATGAGAGATTAAAAAAATAAAAATAAAAAAAAGAAATTTTATTTTAGCTTAAATGATGCTGTGACACTAGCACTTATTTCTTGTTCTGAAGGTTGAATATTTGTTGCAGCTTCCTTAGCCATCATTGAATCTGAAGCCATTCCTGACCCAGAATAAACATTCCAAGGATTATAGTTATAATTATCAACACTAGTTGAAACCAAAGCTCCAACTTTTTTTCCAAATCCTTCTGCAAGTGCCTGTGCTTTTATTCGAGCATCTTGTGCAGCGAGTTTTATTGCTTCTGCTTTGTATTCAGATTGTTTCGCAGTTGAAAGTTCAAAGTTTATGTAACTTACTCCAGCTCCAGCTTCAACACCAGCGTCTATAACTTGGCCGATTTTTGAAGTTTCAGATGAATTAAGCTCAACTCTTACTGAATGAGTTGCTTTGTAACCTTTGTCAACTTGTCTACCATTTATCCATTGAATATCTGGATAAACATTAAAGTTAGTTGTCTGAATCTGTTTTCTTTCAAATCCAAGTTTAACTAAATTAGTGATTAAATTATCAATAATCTCAGAATTAGCTGTTGTTGCTTCTTCGCTCGTAGCTCCTGAAGTTTCGACATTAAAGTAAACTCCAATTATATCTGGACTAGCTTTTACATTTGCTAAACCCTGAACAGTTATTGGTTTGTTTAAAGACCCACCTGGTGAACCCCACATCGCAAATCCAATTAAAGCAAGAATAATTACTCCTAGCACAATAACTCCTGTTATTTGTACAGATTTTTCCACTTTTGTTTTATTACCTCCTTCCATCTTTATTACTGAATTTTTCATTTTATAATTTCCTCCAGTTTAGTGTTGTAAAGAGAATTAGTACTAAAAGAGCTCCTGCTAAAAACCAACTCCATATTGGAAAAGACCAAGAAGCGCCAGATGTAGCTTGGCTTGCTTCACTTGCACCAGCCATTAAGTTAGGAGCAATATTTTGGGTTTCTTTAGCAACATCAAATACTTTTTCTTTTAAAGTTAAACCATAAACAGCCAAAGCACCAACAAAAGAAATAGCTAAAGCAGGAAGAATAGATTTTATCTTTGAAGAAATACTTGCTTTTGGAGAAATAATTATTGACTTATTTGAAAGTTTGTAAATTACAATCTTTTTTCCTTTTTGGCTCCAGAAAAAGTTCCTTGATTTTTCAATTATTTCTGCATCAATTAAATTCTTAAGGTTATACTCAATTGTATTAATCGGAACTTTAAGCTCTTGAGCTAAATCTTGTTCACTAGAATCTTTTTCAGCAAGTTGATTAATTATTTTCTGTGCGGTTTTACTTGAAAGTACTTTAGCAAGTTTCTTTGCTCTTTCATCGTCTAGCGAGATAAGCATATACTTATTTTCCATAAAACTATACAATTTTGATGTTTATAAATAACTCGAAGACTTCAAGTTTGATTGAAGTAACTCTTAAAAACATCTATTTCTTTAATAAAATATGAACCTCTCTCAAAAAGTAGAATCTCAAGTTAAGAAAACACTTCAAGAAATAAAACTCCCTAAGAAAGAAAAAATTCTTGTTGCTTTATCTGGAGGAAAGGATTCTACAGCTGTTGCCTATTTGTTAAAAAAACTAGGTTACAACATTTACGGATTCCATATAAATCTTAAAATAGGAAAATACAGCGAAGATTGTCTCAAAGCAGTTCAAGAACTCTGTACCCAAAATAAAATTCCTCTAGAAGTTTATGACATAAAAAAAGAAATGGGCGCTTCTATGTGTTACCTTCGTTCAACAATTCAAAATTCTCAAAAAGGAAAAGGACTAAAAAATTGTGCAATATGCGGGGTAATAAAAAAATGGATTTTTAATAAAGAAGCAAGAAAATTAAAAGCAGATAAAATAGCAACAGGCCATAATCTCGACGACGAAGTTCAAACATTTTTAATGAACATCTTCAAAGGTTCTCCAAATCTAAGTGCAAATTCAGGTGCAATAACTCAAAATCAAGCAAATAAAAAATTCATTCCTAGAATAAAACCTTTATTTTATGTTTTAGAAGAAGATGTTCGTAATTATGTTAAACAAAAAGGACTTCCTGTAAATTTTGCAAAATGTCCTTGTTCTTATGATTCATATAGAATTCAGCTTCGTTCTTTCTTAGAAAAACTTCCAGGAAAACAAAAGGAAAATTTAATGAAAAGTTTTAACAAGCTTCATGAAAAATTAAGCAAAAACAAAGACACAAGAATGGTTTATTGTGAAATCTGCGGAGAACCTGCAAGAAATTCTATTTGCAAGAAATGCGAATTAATGGGGATGAAGTAAGTTAAATTCGCCGTCTTACTCTTCTTACTAAACTATCAAAACCATTTAAGTTAATAGTTAAGTCAGGAAATCTTTCTCGAACAGCACACGCAATTTTATTTCTATCTCTGCCCCCATTATGCATTAATGCTCCGGGGTTGTTGTATAAAGAAAAAATGAACTCTATTTGGTCAGAAGTGTAATCGTTCGCCCCCCTTGTTTCATGACTTCTTCTAACTGCTTCTCTTCTTTCTTTTTCACCCATTTGACTTAGCCCCGGATGATATTGTGAAACAGTTTTGTATCCTCTAAATTTTCTGTGAATTAAAGCCATAGCTTTTTTTTCATTAGCAGGAATAACTTTAGCTAAAGCTTTTTTTAACGCAGCTATTGCAACTTCAGGATATTCCCCATGCAAATCTGGAATAAATCTTTGTGCAAGTCTTTCATAACTCCAAAGGCTATCTAAATAGGATTGATGATTAGCGTAGTTTATTTCTGAAGAAAAAGGAAAAAGAGTACAATATAAACCAGACATTTGAACAACCACCTCTCTTCTTGTTCTCAAAAGATTATCTGCTACTTCTTCTGCTTTCATTAAAACAAATCTTCCTTCTCTTGAAAGAGGTCTTTGACTTTGCATACAATTGCTTAGCTTGTCTCCTTAAATTTTTTTCTATTTCACAAAAGTTCGCACAAAATTTATTTTTTATAATTTTTCTTCAAAAAAGGTTGTTGTTCAAAAAAGTAGTGATGAATATTTAAATACTAGTTTTAGTTTCACAATTTGCTTTCATACAATTCGTAGTAAGTCAATAAAGCTCTAACTACAATATGTTGTATGGCTCAAAAAAAACATGGACTGTCCATATTGTTCAAATACAACCCATAGGGTAACTGACAAAAGAAGCTCTCCAACAGGAATAAGAAGAAGGCGTGAATGTTTAAAATGCAAAAAAAGATTCACAACATACGAACAAATAGACAAAGGAGACCTTTGGGTAATAAAAAAGAACGGAACAAGAGAAAAATTCGACAGAGAAAAAGTTTTGAGAGGAATACAAAGAGCTTGCGAAAAACGTCCTGTTCAAGAAAAAATAATTCAGGACGCATTAAACGAAATAGAAGAAACATTAAGAAAAAAAGGAACTAAAGAAGTAAAAAGTTCGTTAATAGGAGAACAAGTCATGAAAAAACTGAAAAAAATTGACAACGTAGCTTACATTCGTTTTGCATCTGTTTATAGAGAATTCAAAGATCTTGACGATTTTAAAAATCAAATAAAGGAATTATAATGATAAATCAAAATAAAAATTCGGGGGAATTTTCATAATGGAAGAAAAATTTTTCAAAGAATTAATAGAAAAGGTACAATCTTATTTTGAAAATGGTGGAAGTCATGGATTTGACCATACAGAGAGAGTTCTAAATTTATCTTTAAAAATTTCTGAAGAAGTTAAAGGAATTGACTTGGATGTGGTAAAAGCAGCAGCAATCCTCCACGATATTGCAAGATTAATGGAAGATAAGGGGAAAATAAGCTGTCATGCAGAAGAAGGAGCTAAATTAGCAAAAGAAATCTTAGAAAAAACAAATTTTCCAAGAGAAAAAATAGAGAAAGTTTGCTATTCAATAAAAGTTCATAGACATAGTTCAAATATTACTCCAGAAACAAAAGAAGCAGAAATTCTTCAAGATGCAGATAGGTTAGATGCTCTTGGTGCAATAACAATAGCAAGAATGTTTTCAACAGGTGGGAAAATGGAAAGACCCTTATACAAACCAGAAATACCTTTTGGAGACGTAAAAAAAGGTTACGACTGTGATTCCACTATTCATGGATTTTACGGAAAAATATTAAAAATAAAACCAGAAACATTCAAAACAGCCAAAGCAAAAAAAATTGCAAAACACAGATACAAAATTGTTGAAGATTTTTTAACTGAATTTAAAAAAGAATGGGCTGGTGAGTTATAATGTTATCAAAAGTAAGAAAAAGAGACGGAAGTGTTGTAAGTTTTGAATCAGAGAAAATTACAAATGCAATTTGGAAAGCAGTAAAAGCAGTTGGTGGGACAGACCAAGAAAAAGCAAAATACATTTCTGATTTAGTTGTAAAACAATTAGAAGAAAAATACGGCCAATATGGAATTCCAGAAGTAGAAGAAATACAAAATACAATTGAAAAAGTTTTGATTGAAGAAAGACATGCTAAAGTTGCAAAAGCATTTATTTTATACAGACAATCGCACGAAGAACTAAGAAATATTAAAGGTTTATTCGACACAATCGAAGCTGTCGATGATTATATTGGATTAAATGATTGGATGGTAAAAGAAAATTCTAACATGGATTTCTCTTTACAAGGTTTAAATAATTACATTGCAACAAAAATAATTACTAATTATTGGATGAGAAGAATTTATCCTGAAGCAATAAGAAAATCTCACGAAAACGGAGAAATACATATACATGACTTGGGAACATTAGGAGCATATTGTGTTGGTTGGGATTTGAAAGATTTGTTGATGATGGGCTTTACAGGTGTTCCTGGAAAAGTGGCTTCAAAACCAGCAAAACATTTGAGAACAGCACTAGGACAAATGGTAAACTTTTTCTACACATTACAGGGGGAAACAGCAGGAGCACAAGCATTCAGTAACTTTGACACTTTACTAGCACCGTTCATAAAATATGATAACTTAAGTTACACCGAAGTAAAACAGTCTATGCAAGAATTTTTATTTAATTTAGCTGTACCGACAAGAGTAGGATTTCAGACACCATTTACAAATATTACTATGGATTTAGAATGCCCTTCTTATATGAAATCAGAACCAGTAATTATTGGAGGTAAACCACAAATAGAAAAATACGGAGACTTCCAAAAAGAAATGGAAATGATTAATCAAGCATTCTGCGAAGTAATGATTCAAGGAGATGCAGACGGCAGAGTTTTTACTTTCCCAATTCCAACCTATAACATAACAAAAGATTTCCAATGGGATAACCCAAATTTAAGTTCACTTTGGGAAATGACTGCAAAATACGGAATTCCTTATTTTTCTAATTTTATAAATTCTGATATGAGCCCAGAAGATGCAAGAAGTATGTGTTGTAGATTGCGTTTAGACCAAACAGAACTAAGAAAAAGAGGGGGAGGATTATTTGGAAGTAATCCCCAAACAGGAAGCATAGGTGTTGTTACAATAAATTTACCAAGAATAGGATTTACCTCAGGAACAGAAGAAGAATTTTTTGAAAAAATAGAAGAACTCATGGAACTATCAAAAGAATCTTTAGAAATAAAAAGAAAAGCAATAGAAACTCTAACTCTAAAGGGGTTGTATCCTTATTCAAAATTTTATCTAAGACAGGTACACAAAAGATTTGGAGAATATTGGAAAAATCATTTTGCAACAATAGGATTACTTGGAATGAATGAAGCAATAAAAAACTTTCTACCTAATGAAGATATAACAACTGAAAAAGGAAAGGCCTTTGCTTTGAAAATTTTGGATTTTATGAGAAAAAAAATGGAAGAATTTCAACAGGAAACAGGAAATATCTATAATTTAGAAGCAACACCGGCAGAAGGAACATCCTACAGATTTGCGAGAATGGATAAAAAAAGATTCCCAAAAATAATTGTAGCAAATGATTCTGCAGTAAGAGAAAAGGGAGCACAACCCTATTACACAAATTCAACCCAACTTCCAGTAAATTATACAAATGATCCATTTGAAGCTTTAGAGCTACAAGATGAGTTACAAACAAAGTATACTGGGGGAACTGTTCTTCACTTTTTCCTAGGAGAAAGAATAACTCCCGAAGCAGCAAAAATATTTGTAAAAAAAGTTTCAGAAAATTATCACCTGCCTTACTTTACATTAACCCCAACTTTCTCTATTTGTCCAAAACACGGATATTTAGCAGGAGAATGGAAGTATTGCCCAAAATGCGACGCTGAGATAGGATACACAGAAGAATTAGCAACAGAAGATTCATTAGAAAGAGCAAATAGGGCCCAAGCAATGGACGCCATAAAAGAAAAACCATTACAAACAACTATCAGAGATCACGAAAGTTCAGCATCTATTCAAAATAACACAAACTAAAATGGAGGTAAAAATGCAACGACAAGAGTGTGAAATAGTTTCAAGAGTTGTTGGTTATATGAGACCAATAAAAAATTGGAACCAAGGAAAACAAGCAGAATTCGAAGATAGAAAAATGTTTGATGTTTCCAAAGAATAATATTTTGGGGGGATTGGAAAGCCAATTCCTTTTTACTTTTTATAAAGATGATACTAGCTGGTTTTGAAAGATTTACATTAATAGACTATCCCAAAAAAATGGCCTGCATAATTTTCTTACATGGGTGTAATTTCCGTTGTTCTTTTTGCCACAATCCAGAATTAGTAATAGAAAAATCTGAAGAGAAAATAGATGAAGAGAAGATATTTGATTTTTTAAAAAAGAGAAGCAAAAAAATAGAGGGAGTTGTTATTTCTGGTGGAGAACCGCTAATAACTTTAAAAGAATCTTTTTTAAGAAAGATAAAAGAGTTGGGCTATCTAATTAAGCTAGACACCAACGGCAGTTTCCCTGAAAAACTCCAAGATTTTATCGAAAAGGGGTTAATTGACTTTGTTTCAATGGACATAAAGTCCTCTCCAGAAAAGTACGAAGAAGTAACTCAAACAAAAGTTAATCTCAAGGATATTGAAAAAAGCATAAAAATAATTTCTAAACTAAAAAACTACGAATTTAGGACAACAATTGTAAAAAAATATCACAATCTAGAAGAAATTAAGAAAATGGTTAAATGGTTAAATAAAATTACAGAAAAAAAGCCAAGAACATTAGTGCTTCAAGGATTCAAAAACTCAGGGAAATTAATTAATCCTGAACTGAAAAAAGAACAAAATGTCCAAGATGAATATCTAGAAGAACTGAAAAAAGAGATAAAACATGATTTTGAAGAAGTTGTGATTAGGAATTAAATTTGTATCAATTAAGCAGCCCTTTCTAAAACAACATTTTCTAATTTTCCAATTTTAACAGATTTTCTGAAATCTTTTTTTATTGCTTCTTTTGTAAACTTCCTTGCTCTATTAATGTAAGAATTAGTCATATCAATTAAATCTCCAACGCCCGGAATGAATGATGCGGCTTCGTAAGAAGACCAAATAGGAAGCGCTCTGTAGTCTTTTGTTTTTCCCAAGTAATACCTAGCATAAATTGCTTTTGGAATAAGTTCAGGTATTTCTTCTAAAGCTGATGCAAGATTCCCAGCACCACTACTAACAACTCCAGCAGCATCACATATTAATCCAATTCCACTAGTAATTCTATCCCAACTATCAACAAGTTTGCCCCCGATAAGAATTCCCCGATACTTTCTCAGATTTTCTTTAGCAATATTTTCTAAATGATTTCTGTATTGCGGATTTGAAATAACTGCTTGCCTAATGTATTCATCTTCTCTTAATATTTCGTTTACAAAATCAGAAACTTTTTCTCGAGAAAAAATAGGAAGTATTGCCCCAAGTCCCCTTTTTGTTTTTTCTGTAGCATATTTTGCTTTAAGCATTTTGCTTACCATGCTTCTTGTTGCTCCATTACTTGTCTCGGCCTCACTCTATTCATAAATTCTTCCATTTCTGCACGAGAGACATATCTTTCTTCCATTCTTCCTTTTTCTTTTCTTTCTCTTCTTTTCCTTAAAAGATATTTAATTGCTTTATACAAAACATAAGTTCCAGCGCCATACATCAAAGGAACCTTAGCAAAATTCCAAGCACCTTTTAAAAGAGTCTTACCAACTGTTTTAGCCACATTACCTGCAAGTCCAGTCGCAAAGCCAGCGGGATTGGTAATTACTTTGTAAAGAGCCCCGCCATAATTTTTAAATGAGTTAGCATAAGAGTACAATCTCCCGGGGAGCCCATAAACAATATTTTTAGCAGAACCAGCATATTTTCCCAGACCTTCCCTCAAAGAACCTAAACTATACTGAGAAATCGCTCTTCTCCAAACAGGAGATCTTTCCGCCACATACTTACTAGAATTTCGAACAGATTCTATAAAAGACCTCATGAAAGCAGGATTTTTTTTGCCAAACTTTTTATAAAATTCTCTAAAAGCAGGATTCTTCAAAGCATACTTTTCTATCACTTCTCCAACTTGACTAGGATATTCTTGTAAATGTTGTAAAAATCCAGCAGAATCACCAGCAACTTTTCCTTCTAATCCAATTGCCATGTTAGTTCTTTAACTCTTTAACTGCACTAGCGTAAGTAAGTATGCCTTTCAAAGCATTGTTTTCTATAACTGGAACATAAAAGTTGTCTCTTTGAACCATCTTACCAAAAATCTCTTTTATAGAATCGTTCACATCTGCAATAATTTCTAAAGGAAAGCTCATAATATCTTTTGCTTTTGTTTTTTTCAAATCTTTTCCCTGAGCAACAACTCTGTCATTTATATCAACGACAGAAATAATTCCGATTGGAAATTTTTTTGAATTAAGAACATAAACTCTTCTCTCTTGAAAGTGATGTATTTTTTTTGCAACATCAATAACAGAATCATTTTCATCAACACTAACTGCTTTAACCAAATAACAAGACTTAACTGTTTTAATCACCATCTTAAACTAATCAGCCCTTGCATATTTATAAACCTTATTAAAAAAGACTTCAACACAAAAACCTTTAAAAGAGCTCATTATGTCTAATAAAGATGACAGAAAAAGTTCCAGAGCTTACAAATGGAGAATTTGAAGCATTTACTAAGCAAGGTTTAGTTTTAATTGATTTTTTTGCAGAATGGTGCATGCCTTGTCTTATGATGGCTCCTATTTTAGAAGAACTTTCTGAAACAATGAAAGGAAAAGCAAAAGTTGGTAAAGTTGATGTTTCTGACAACGAACCAATTGCAAGAAAATTTAATGTTAGCTCAATCCCAAATTTTACAATATTAAAAGACGGAAAATTAATGGAACAAATTATTGGCTCAACTTCTTTAGAAGAATTAGAAGAAAAACTTAAAGGGTATCTGTAAAAATAAGCGAAAACTTAAAAATATTAAAAACATAAAGAAATATGAAAAAAGAGTTATTTGAAACAAATCCAGCAAAAGCATCTAACCGACTTACAATAAATTCCTTTATGATGGGTAGCGTGTTCTTTATTTTTACTTTAATTTGGACTTTAAGCCCAGAAAGATTTAGCCCAATAATAATCGCCCAATTGGTATTTTCTATCCCGCTTTTATTTGTTTCAAGTTTAGCTTATTCTAAAATTGCTTATTGGAAAGAAACAAAACTTTGGGATTCATTAGGATGGTTTACAAATAACATTGCGAATATTTTTCTACTGAATGTCGTAGGTTTGATGGTAGCGCAAATGTTTATTCATATGGCTTTATTTTACTTCGGATTAATTATCTTTCTAATGTTTATTTATTCCGCGATAAATGTAATTTATAAAAGGAATGCATTCAAAGAAAAATTGTTTAAGTTTTTGTTTATAGTAGCAGGATTAACGTTTGGTGGGATTTTACCAATTTTAGGGGCATATTAAAAAATTTACTTGAACCATTTTTAAAGGAGAGGTTATTTGCGCCCCACATTTTCAATTAATTTTGCTAAATTTTCTCCCCATTGTTGTTTGTTTTGGTTGAGAGGATTTAACATTATCATGACATGAACATAAGCCTGCCAAAATAAAAAAGATGTTGGATTAAAAAAATCAATTTGACTAAATCTCCTTTTAAGAAAGTGATTTGACTCTTTTTCTCTTTCTACACAACCAACCCAAAGATAAGCCAAATCTTTATGGGGATCATTAACTCCGGAAAATTCCAAATCAATTACTGCAGAAATTTCATCTTGTCCTAAAATATTATCTGGTCTAAAATCTCCGTGAGTAACTCTCTTATCTTCACAAGAATAAACTTCAGACAGCCTTCTTAATTTATTTAAAAGTTCAGGATTAATAACTCCTTGTTCAATTAACCTCTCTGCTTCTCTAACAAGTTTCTCAGAATAACCTGAAAAAGAATAAAAACCTTGGGGGGGTAATTCTCCAATTTTTAATGCCATTTTTACTAGTTCTTCAAGTTTTGTTTCATTTTTAATTTGAGAAGTATAGCTTTGTTGCGTGAAATAAGGATAAACGTTAACAAGATGTCTTGATTGAAGGATTTCTGGGCATGGGATTCCTCCTGCTCTAAACAGAGGATTAGATCTAGTTTCATTTCTCCAGCAAAAATCATCTTTAAATATCTTAACTACTCTTCCTTTTCTATCTAAAAAAACAGAATTATAATTTTGATATAACTTCTTCATTTAAAAAAGTCACATCTTTTAAGATTTTAGTTGGAATTATATTCGAAATCCAGATTGTCTTAATTTTAAGTTTTTCTGCTGGAGAAATATCTGAACTTAAAGAATTACCGATGCAAATAACTTCTTCTGGTTTTAAGTTATATTTTTCAAGAACAACTCTTAATGCTCTGCTATCTGACTTAGAAAAACCAGTATCTTTGTTAGTAATAATTTCTTTAAAAAAGTTCAAACAATTATTAAATTTAAGTTCTTCAATCTTTAATGTTTTTGATCCGTCAGAAAGCAACAAGAGTTCATAATTTTTTGAAAATTCAACAAGAAGTGCTTTAACCTCTTGGCGAATAATCCCCGTTTTATAATGATTAACATACTCATGCATATATTCTTCTAATTGAACTTCTGTAAATGGAATTTTAAAATGATCAAAAGCATATTGAAATGTTTTCTTCACATCACCCATAGAGATTCTATTTGCCATTACAAACTCTGCTATTTTTTCGGAATTTTCAATTTTCCCAAGGGATTCCAAAATTATTTTCTTTTCATCGCGTTCAATTAATGTCCCGTCATAATCAAATATTATTGTTTTGATTTTTGTTTCCATAGTTCTCCTAAAATCCAGTCTATTAATAACCTAGAGTGGATACACATTTGGTTATCTTTAGAATATAAGCTCCCCTTAATAGATTTTGCGTTATATGCACATCCACCGCCGCAAATAGAAATAAATGGACATCCTATACAACCCTTAAAATTAAATGGAATTCTATTTTCCCAATACCCAAATATTTTTTGATCTTTTTTATAATTTTTATTTCTAATGTCTCCTTTAAAATATTCTCCTGTAGTAGAAAAAGCATGACAGGGACCAACAGAACCATCATAACGAACAACTATTTGATTACCATATGCGGCACAATCTTTTGCATAAACTTTATTTGAAGTAATATCTCCTAATCTTCTCATAACTCTATCCTCATAAATTCCTTTTTCTTTTAATATTTTAAATGCAGAAAATAACTTCTTTGTCGAAACTTTGATACTACAACCAAATTTATTTTTATTACCTACTTGGCTTATTAAAAAATTAAACCCAACTGCTCTGGGAGTTAATTTACTAGCATAAAAATTTGCAACTTCTTCTAATTTATTTACATTATGTTTTCCAATAGTTGAAGAAATAGAAACGTCAACGCCTTCTTTTTTTAGAATGTTATATCCCCTTACACCAGAATCATAACTTCCCTCTTCTAAAGAATTTACTCTAAAGAGATTATGGATGCTTTTTGGACCATCTATTGAAACACTTACAGAAACATCCTTCTTCTTTAAGAATTTTGCCAATTTTTCCCCAATTAAAGTACCATTCGTGATTAAAATAAGTTTTACTTTTTTATCTATTTTTCTTATTTTTTGAATTGATTTAATTAAAACATTCTTATTCAAAGTTGGTTCTCCACCATAAAAAAATATCTTTTTTTCTCCAACAGAATTCTTCATAAAATAATCAATTGCTGCATTGGCAACATCATAGCCCATAAATCTTTTATCTAGTTTAAAGTCAGTATTCCCCGCTTTTTCAAAACAGTATTTACAAGAAAGATTACATGCTTGCGTTAATAAGAGATACATTAAATGAAGGTTATTATCTAAATTCTTCTTTATGTTATCAAAGTATTTTTCCTCAGAGAAATTTGCTGGGACTAAAAATTTTTCTTTTACTAAATCATTCATGCCCGAGATTTTTTCAAAGTTTCTTTTTTTAAGATAAAAATAATCTTTTTTTGAAATAAATGCAAAATGATGGCCTTCAATAGGGTTGTACAGCCCAATAACGTTTTTACTAATTAGTTTCATATGCAAGTTTTTAACTAACCTTAAATCTATTCGAGACATATTAGCTATCAGAACAGTCACATCCACAAGAGCAACCACACGCACAACTACAGCTTCCACATCTACCGCAAGAAGAACCACAACTTGATCCACCACCACACATAGAATCACATGTACTTGCAGAATAAGGAGATACTCCTAATCCAGATAAATATTGTAAATCTGTTTTGTCAACAATTAATACTTCATCAACCTTAGATCGAAGTGTTTTTGCCATATTTTTTAATAGGAGAAGTAATATATAAGCATTTCTATAATTAAGAATATATGCTCCTTTTCTTTTTGTAACCCCTATTAAGTTACATAAAAAGCGAAAGATTTAAATACGGGTTTTTTCTATAAAAACTATGAAAACAAGAAGTTATCTCGCAATCGGCGCATCAGCATTAGTTCTTGCTGGAGCAGGATTGTATTCTGCAAAAGAACCAATTAGAGGCTTATGGAATGATTTAAGACAGATAGTTTATTCACAAGATATGGTGCAACATATGGATGCTCATAACACGAAGAGCAATGGCTTGCTTTCACAATTGCAATCTATTCCAAAATCAGATCCAAGATACCAAGAAATTAGAGATCAGTTAATGAAAGTTCGAGGCGAAGAATTTGATCAAGAAATAAATGCTAGACAAATAGAATATTACAAAAGATTTGGAAATAAAAGATAAAAGCAAGAGAAAATTAGATTGATTCTTAACGTTATGTTTATATAGTTTTTTTTAATAGTATTTTTATGAAAAAAAGAGGATGGATTTACTTTTTATACGTATTGTATTTGTTACAATTAGGCATATTTGTAAGTTCACTTAGTGGGTGTGATCCAGATGCGGCTGATTGTACTAACGCTTGCTCTAGTTTGTTTAAAGCAGGATATTACTCAGAACCATGGAATGTTGATGCCCAGGGGTGCAAAGATTCAACAGCTAATCCATGGAGCTATGCAATGAAAGCTGATGCCTGTACCCTTTCTGGAGTTTCTGGTTCTGGAAGTGATTGCGCAAATTATATGACTATGATGGATGGAACTTACTTTTGTCCTTCTGGAGAAAGAATGGGGAGAACTGTTTTGATTTCGGACTGTTCTTGTAGCGGGGGAACTTGTCTAACTCCTCTTACAGATATATTTAATTTAAGTAATGAATTTTTTAGTGGAATAGCTTCAGACGCCACCTTTCCAACCCTCTCAATAATTTATCCATCAAACAATACAAATTACACAACAAATGTTTCTCAACTAAATTATTCTGCTTCAGATAATATCGGGTTAGATAAGTGCTGGTACTCAATAAATAATGGAACAACAAATTCATCTGTGGTTTCTGCAAATACAAATTTTACAGGAGTGATTAGTTCAGAAGGAACAAATTATTGGACTTTATATTGTAATGATACTTCAAATAATATTAATTCAACTCAAATATCTTTTTTCAAAGATACAACTGCGCCAGTAATCTCTTTAATTTCACCAGCAAATGAAAATTCAACAAACCTAGAAGTTATTTTCAAGTATAATGTAACAGACGAATCAACAATCTCAAACTGTTCTTTAATTTTAAATAATGTAATAAACGAAACAAAAACTTCAATAACAAATGCAACAACTTTGAACTTCACAAAATCTTTGGCAACAGGAAACTACAACTGGAGTATTAACTGCACAGATTCTTGGGCAAATAAAGGAAATTCTTCGTCGAGAAACATTTCAGTAGATATAACAGCACCAACAATAACAATAACTTCTCCAACAGGAACTTACACAACAA
>Ga0247842_10000228_pt1 | contig 126900 bp, 117 predicted proteins | sample LaCruzMarch2015__3_FD_192411 | JGI IMG/M metagenome (GOLD analysis project Ga0247842, IMG submission 192411) | Freshwater microbial communities from meromictic Lake La Cruz, Castile-La Mancha, Spain - LaCruzMarch2015_19m | ecosystem: Environmental > Aquatic > Freshwater > Lake | place: Spain... | reverse complement strand
TCTGAATATTTTGCTCAACAAGATCAAACTGGCAAAGTCAGCCTCCGAACGATTGGCGGCGTAAATACGTAACCGAATTTATGAATCAAGGTACTAAGTTATGCTTGTGCTGTGTTTCAAGGTTCTCTTTATTGTATTCGTTCTGCACTCTGACAGGCGCAAGTTGCTCTTGTCGTTGTAGTCGTTTATGGAGGGATTCGTCATGTTGCTTAATCTGATTTTTTCGTTGAAGGTCCATTTTTACTCCATAACAATAATTATATGGATCGGTATAAAACCCCAAACACCGCAATATTTGCCATATTAGACGCCGACGGAAACGGCAGAGATTCGATGATAAATATCCTTATATCTGCTATTTGCATCTTTACGTCGGTTTTATCGTGGCGTCTTATATGGATCTGCATAAAATCCTCCTGGTTCTGTCAAAGCGTATCTACCGGACTGCGCACGCCGGTCGGCCCACGGTTGAGGACATGGGTGTAAAATTATATAGGTCTGTTCGGTCCGGCGGCTGTAATGGCGCGAGCGCAGCGCTTCCCGGAGTTGATCGAGGAGTTTTGCTTTGGGCGGTGCCGGTGCATCGTCGTAAAGGACGCCACCCGTCTTCCCGGATGAAGTGGTTTGATGAGTGGGTATGATTTTCAACGGCACTTTTGTTCCGGCCATTCCTCTGCCTCAAAAACCTTTGAAACGTACGGAAGAAACCTTAAGAACCTGCGATGCGCATCAAAATCATTGTGTTGGAAAGTAACGGCACTTAAACACCTTGAGAGCCATTTGTCAATGATTTCAGCAGCCGATATATCAAGACGCCTTTTCAAGGCGCTCCGCTACCCAAACTTTGATAATAGATTGTCTGGGTACACCCAAACGCCTTGCTTCTTTATCCAGCAATTGAATCATCCAAACGGGAAAATCTACATTTACCCTTTTCTGTTCCTGCTCCGGTCGTCTTGCCTTTGACATATCAAGCTGTTGGGAAATATCCCCGCCCTCATCAAATTTTTTATCAAACTCACGAGCTTTCATATATATCAACCTCCTCTTTTCTGGATCGTCGCACCGAAATAATTCTTATTTTTTCGGACCGATAAGTAATAACGCCTGACCAGTACTTCCCTGAAACATTGCCGATCACCAGAAATCTTGGCTCATCGCTGGTTTTAACTGGAATCTCAATTAGATCAGGATCAGTCCACAGAATTTGGGCTTCATAAAAGTCAATCCCATGCTTTTCCTTATTGCTGTTACTTTTTATCGGATCAAATTCAAATTCCATAGTATAATTATTATACCTCCTATATACATAAGGTCAATAATTTTTTGGGCGTGATTTCTGACATCCATTCTCTGAGGGGGGCCATCCCGGCGGCGGCGCCGGCCAGCCGACAATTTGCTTGAAATTGACGCGATTGATGCTATGGTATCGGCCCCATGGAGGAGAGCGAGATTGATGATGGAAGTGATCCGCGGCAGCCAGAACATCCCCGAGAGCCTGAAGGGCGCCTTCGTGACCATCGGCAATTTCGACGGGGTCCATCTCGGCCACCGGTTCATTTTCCGGAGGCTCGTCGAAGAGGCGCACCGTGAGGGGCGCCCGGCCGTAGCGATCAGCTTCGACCCCCACCCGAAGATGGTCCTCCACCCCGAGCTGCGCCCCTTCTACCTGATCACCACTCCCGAGGAGAAGCGCCACCTTCTCGAAAGCCTTGGGATTGACGCCTTCATCCTGATCCCCTTTTCCGTCGAATACGCCAGGACCTCGGCGGAGGAGTTCGTCCGGGGGATTCTCTGGGAGAGGCTGCGGATCCGGCGGATCCTCATCGGCCACGACTACACCTTCGGCCGGGGTAGGGAGGGGAACGAGGCCTTCCTGACCGAAGCCGGCCACCGCTTGGGATTTGATGTCGAGGTGATGAACGCCTTTTCCATTGGCGATACCGTCATCAGCAGCACGAAGATCCGGGAAGCCCTCCTCGCCGGCGAGGTTCGTTTCGCTACGGCCCTTCTGGGGCGGCCCTACAATCTCGGCGGCCGGGTGATCTCCGGGAACCATCGGGGGGCAGGGCTCGGCTTCCCGACGGCAAACATCGCCCCCGACAAGGAGCTGGTCCCCGCCCGCGGCGTTTACGCCGTCCGGGTCCTCCGGGAGGGGAAGAGCCTTGAAGGGGTTCTCAGCATCGGCGTCAACCCGACCTTCGCCGACAATACACGGTCCGTCGAGGTCTACATCTTTGATTTTCAGCAGGACATCTACGGAGAGACACTGGAGATCCTCTTCATCGAACGGATCCGCGACGAGGTCCGTTTCGAGAACCCCGGGAAGCTGATCATGCAGATCGGACGGGACATCGAACGGGCCAGGGAGATCCTCCGGGCGGAAGGATAAGAGAGCTCCCCCTCCCCCGGGGGATGTGGAACAAGGGGAGGGAGAGCATGGGAGCTTATTGCAACTGTTTTTCCCGGTAGAGCCGGTAGCGGCGCATCTCTGCTAGCGCCTCGGAGGCCATCTCCACCGTCGAATAGACGGGAATGCCCGCCTGCTCCATCCGAATCACGTCGTCCATCATGAATTCCTTGCAGGCCACGCAGGCGAGGATGGGTTTCCCCTGATAGTCGATCGATCGCAGGGAGTCCACGAAGGAGCCGAGGATCTCACCCTGGATCACCACGATAAAGCCGCCCACGTCTTCGCTCTCCACTCCGATTTCGATGGTCTTTCTAAGCTGGTCGGGATCCATGCTGAAGGAGTAGTCCACCGGATTCACGGTTCTGACGTAATCCGGCAGGATCCGCAGCAGGCGGGTTTTGAGTTCCGGTTCGAGGTCGGCCAGCCGCAGACCGTTCAGGTAGAGCGTGTCGGTTGCGGCAACCCCGAGCGACCCGGTATAGGTGACGACCAGCATCCCGTCCGACGGGGGCAGCGGCTGCTTGGCGAAGGCCTTCATCAGGCCGAAGAGGTGCTCATTGTCCCGCGCGCGGATGATCCCGCTTTGCCTGAAGGCCGCGGCGTTGATCTCGTCATTGCCGGCGAGCGATGCCGTGTGGGAGGAGACGGCCATCTTCCCCGCCTCGGTCCGCCCCGATTTCAGCGCTATGATCGGCTTGACGGCGGTGACTGCACGGGCCACGTCGATGAACCTCCGCCCGCTCGTGACATCCTCCATGTACATCGCGATCACGTCGATGTTTTCATCTTTTCCGAGGAATTCCAGGATGTCCGTCTCGCTGATGTCCATCTTGTTGCCGATCGTCGCCACGATCCCGAAATCCATGACCCGGCGCAAACCCGTCAGGATGCCGGCCGCATAGACGCCGGCCTGGGCGACCATCCCGATGTTGCCCCGCCCGAGCTCTTCCATCAGGCCGATGGACTGGACCATCCGGTGGTGGGTGTTGATCACGCCGGAGCAGTTGGGGCCGAGGATCCGGCAACCGTGCGCCTCGATCATCTCCTTGATCCGCGCCTGCGCCTTCTTCCCCTCCGCGCCTGTCTCGGCGAAACCCGCCGTCTCGACGACGATGAAGCGGACCCCTTTTTTACAGCACGCCTCGATCGCTTCAGGGGCCGCCTCCGCGGGAACGATCACGATGGCCAGATCGACCTCGCCCGGCACGTCCATGATGCTCCGAAAGGCCTTGACGCCCTGGACCTCATCATTCTTGGGATTGACGGGGTAGATCTTGCCCGCATACCTGTGGAAGAGCAGGTTCCGCAGTACGTTGTAGCCCAGTTTTCCTTTCGCCCCGGAGGCACCGATCACGGCGATGCTTTTGGGATAGAACAGGTTCCGGAGATCCGTGGCCGGCCGCGCGGCGATCTGCTCCGCCGCCTCCCCGACGAACATCCGGGCGTCCACAACGCAATTGCCATTGGGGTAGAGGAATACCGGGTTCAAATCGAGTTCACGGATCTCGGGGAAGGCGGTGACCAGATCGGAAATGCGCAATAGCAGGTTCTTCAGCGCCGCCAGATCGACCGACCGGCCCCGATAGCCCGCAAGCAGCGGATAGCCCTTGATCTCCCCGATCATCTCCTCGACATCCCGTTCGGTCACCGGCAGGACGCGGAAGGTGACGTCCTTGAGAACCTCGACGAAGATCCCCCCCAGGCCGAACATCAGGACCGGCCCGAAGTTCGCATCACGGGTCACGCCGATGATCGCCTCCACGCCGGGGGCGGCCATCGCCTGGACGGAAACGCCGATGATATGCTGATAGCGGTAGGCACCGACAATCTCCCGGTAGGCCTCCCGGACCTCCTCGGGATCGTTCAGGTTGAGCCGGACGCCGCCGGAATCGGATTTGTGGACGACGTCGGGGGAGACGATCTTCAGGGCCACGGGGTAGCCGACGCTATGGGCCATCTCGGCCGCATCATCCTCGGAGCCGGCCACGAGATAGCCGGTGGTCGCGATCCCCATCCCCTCCAGGAGCTCCTTGCACTCATGCTCCATCAGATAGGTCCGGTTCTCCCGGCGGGCCTGCTCCAGGATCTCGCGGAATTCCGCAGTGGGGATCCCCCGAGCCGGCTCATCGGCCGCGACCGGCACGGCCGGCATCTCCTCCGCATCCGGAAGGGTCATTTCCACCGGGAAGCTGACCTCCCGGAGACCCGTTTCCAGGCGCGTTTCTTCGATTCTCATGACGACATCTCCCCCTTAATTTGTGCAGCCGCGCGGGCGGCCCGGCTTGAAGACAAAATGAGACCTTTGAAAAACACGCCGTTCGTCATTGCGAGGAGGCCAAAGGTCGACGAAGCAATCCCATAACCTGTATTGATGAGATTGCTTCGGGCTAAAGCCCTCGCAACGACTGCGTCGGATTGCCACGGCGCTCCGCACCTCGCAATGACAGGGTGGACATCGCCTCGCCATGACTGCAAGGACAGAAATTCAAAAGCCCAAAAATGAATTTTTCTCAATCCATAGAGAGACTAACATGCCAACGGTCGGGAAGATATCGGCAGGTTGCTGATTATCACGTCGGACGGTTGTCCAAGTTTGTGACGGTGTTTGTCTTACAAGAAGGGGATTACCAGAAGGTGGTTGTGGCGTAATCGACGAGGTGGTTCTGGATCGCGTAGAGGGTGAGCTCCGCGTTCTTCTTCATGTTCATCTTTTCCATCACCCGGCTGCGGTAGGTGCTGATCGTCTTGACGCTGAGGCAGAGTTCGTCGGCGATCTCCTTCACGGACTTGCCGGAGGCGAGCATCAGCATCACCTGGTACTCCCGGTCGGAGAGGGTGGCGTGGGGGGGCTTCTTCGTATCGATGTCCAGTTCGAGGGCCAGCTTCTCCGCAAGGGAGGAGCTCACATATTTCCGGCCGCAGGAGACCTTGCGGATTGCCCCGATCAGTTCATCCGGGGCGCTCGCCTTGGTCAGATAGCCGGAGGCCCCAGCCCGGAGGGTACGGACGGCGTACTGTTCCTCCGCATGCATGCTGAGAATCAGGACCGGCAGCTTCGGGCGCTCCGCCTTGATCTCCTTGAGAATCTCGAGGCCGCTGCGGCCGGGCATGGAGATGTCCAGCAGCACGACGTCGAATTCGCCGCTCCGGATCTTGGCCAGGGCCTCCTGGCCGCCGGCCGCCTCGTCCCGGACGGCCATATCGTTCACATCCGCGAGGATTTGCTTCAAGCCCTCACGGACGATCGCATGGTCGTCGACCACCAGGATCCGGATCATGGTTCGTGCTCCCCGGGGGCTTCGCCGTTGCCCCCCCGGACGGCAATCTTCGCGGGACAGAGCGGAATGGCGACCGTAACCGTCGTGCCCTCCTCGCGGTTCCCCGTGATGCGCAACTCGCCGCCCCAGAGATGGGCCCGCTCCCTCATCCCGATGATGCCGAAGGCGCGGTCGTCTTCGCTCTGCATCCTCGTGATCCCCCGGCCGTTGTCGGCCACGGTCAGCACGATCCGGTCCTCGATCCGCTCCAGGCTGACCTCCGCACGCGTCGCCCCGGCATGGCGGGCGATGTTCGTCAGGGTCTCCTGAAAGATCCTAAAGAGCGCCGTTGCAAGGTCGCGGTCCAGTTCCAGGTCGTCGGCCGCAAGCGCAGCCGTGCAGGCGATGCCGGAGCGGTTCTGAAAATCCGCGGCCTGCCATTCGATGGCCGCCGCAAGACCCAGGTCGTCCAGGAGCCCCGGACGGAGCTCCGTCGCAATGCGGTGGACCGTCTCGATCGTCGCGTCGGCCAGTTTCGACATCTGCTGCATCTTTGTATGCAGCGGCTTCAGCTCGGCCGGGAGACGGCTCTTCAGCCAGGCAAGATCCATCTTGAGGGCCGTCAGGGTCTGTCCCAGTTCGTCGTGAATCTCGCGGGCGATCCTTGTGCGCTCCTCCTCCCGGACGGTCTGCTGATGGGCGGACAGGTTGCGCAGTTCCTGCCGGGAGTGCTCCAACTCTTTCTCCGCCTGGATCCGCTCGGTGATGTCCTCATAGGTCACGACAATCCGCCGCTCGCGAAGCGTCTCGCCGATTCTCGATGCGCGGACCATGCAGATGATGTCGAGACCGTCCTTCCGCCGGCAGGGAAACTCAGTGTGGAAGGTTCGCTGTTTCACGAGGGCGTTATAGAAGAGGTCGGCGATCTCCTCATACTCCTTGTCGCTCCGGTACAGGATCCGGCTGTTCTTCCCGATCAGCTCCTCCGGCCGCCAGCCGAAGACGGCCTTGACCGCATTGTTGGCGAAGTTGAAGACCCGGTTGTGCAGGCCGATGACGGCATGGGGGATCGCATCGAGGATCGACGATTCGAGCGCCTCCAACTCCTCAAGGCGGGTCCGGGCCTCCTTCTGCTCGGTGATGTTCATCGAGTTCCCAAGGACGGCCGGCCTCCCGCCGTAGTGGATCGATGTCACCGACTCCAGGATCCACTTCGTCCGGCCGTCGCTGGTGATGATCCGGAACTCGTAGGGCGAAAAGCGCTGTCCCTTCAGCATCCGGATGGCGTTCTTGCGCGCCGGCACCCGGTCGACGGGATGGATGAGGCTGAGCGAATCCATCCCGAGCATCTCCTCCTCGGTATAGCCGGCGTATTCCTGGATGTGGGGGTTGGCGAACTGAAATTTTCCGTCCTGGAGGATGTAGACCCCGGCCTGGGAGCTGTTCGCCAGGGTTCGGTAGAGGTCTTCGTCAAACGGACGCGACTTGCTCATCAAATTTATGCCTCCCCGGAAGCCGGGATTGTGGATAAATCTTCGATGGTCCGTATAACCCAGTTGCGGGGAAAAAGAAAGAGGCTTATCGTATGACCGGAAAGGGTGCGGAAGCGGTCATGCCTTTTGTATCCTGCCGGCTGAAAAAGACGTCGCCGATGCAGCCCTCCGCTTCGCTTTTGGTGTACTGGGAGTTGATGTGGAACTGGATCCCGTGCGTGACGGTATCCACCCCCTTGAGATCCCGGAAGAGTTTTCGGAAGTCCTCGTAGAGGTTACGGCGTTCGGCATACCACTCCCCGATGCGATCGGCCTTGTTGCGGACCACCACATACCGCATTTTTCCCCCACCGATCTGTTCGCTCCGACCCATCCATCCCCGCGGGGCTTCGTTGTCCCAGATATAGCCGATAATGGGGGTGTTCAGCACCGCCGGGAAGCCAAGCGACGGAAAGGCTACGTAGAGCTGGACGGCCTGGTCGTCCGTCGATGCCTTCCGAACATCTCCGCCGCGCGGCAGGCGGACGGCCTTCCACTGCCAGTTCAGAAAGGGATATTCCTTGAGATCAACATGAAGCTCTCGCTTGATTCCGAAGGAGGAGTTGTGGTCACTGACCAGGCGAACGATGATATTCTCCCCCGCCTTTTCCAGACGGAGGTTCACCGTCCCCGCTTTCCGGTCGAGAGCCCAGCCCGGGGGAATCCCCCGGACGAGTTCCGCCGACGCAAAATACGATGCCGGGATCATCTCGCTTTCCGCGGCCGACGCCCCCGTCACAAGGCCCAGGATCAGCAGAATACAAAAGAACAGGGACGTCACGATCGTGCGTCCCTTCAAGGTTGGTTTAATCATCGTTTCCTATTCTTTGACCGTCTTGAGGGATCCGATCTCTTTGCCCCGGTACCGGCTCATGATCTCCGTCCGGGTTAGAACGGCTTCCACCCGCGGGACATGGGCCTCGATGTTCCCCCGGCCCCCCTCCTCTTCGCGGTCGATCAGTGCGATCACCCGGTCGATGACCAGGCCCGCCCCCTTGGCCCGAACAATGGCGGCAATCGTGGAACCGCCGGTGGTGATCACGTCATCGAGGATCGCGACCCGGTCTCCCGGTCGCACATTTCCCTCGATGCCGCTCATCATGCCGTGATCCTTGACATCCTTCCGGACGATGAAGGATTGGATCGGTTTTCCCTTCTGGTAGGAGATGACCGACAGCGCGTTGGCGAGCGGGTCCGCCCCGAGGGTCAGGCCGCCGGCCGCCGTCACATCCGAATCGGCCAGCATCGCGAACACGATCTCCCCGATGAGGTTCATCCCCTCCGGGTCGAGCGTCGTGGGTTTGCAGTTGTAATAGTAGTTGCTCTTCCGCCCGGAGACCAGCGTGAAGGGCGGATTGTCGCTGTATTTGAACGTTTTCTCGAGGATGATCTCGATGAGCCTTTCCTTTGCCTTCCCGATATCCATTTCTCCCCCTGATTCCCGTAACTGCGGGGTCCCTATCATATTTTATCAGGCCTTGCCAGTGGAAAATGCACTAACATTCATTCGGGATGTTATCGTAAAACGTCGCCGGTATGACGTTGGTAGAGAATTTTCGACTTATCACGAAATCGTCATTCAGGGCCCATCGCATGGCGGCTATTCAACAGCCTACCCGGAGATGGTCGCCCGCCGCACGAATCTGCATCAGCTCCGTAACGGCGGGGTCGGCGACGGCGAGGGTCAGGCCCGAGGCCTGCGCCGCGGCCAGCAGATACGCCTGAAGCCACGCCTGCTCCGGCAGCCCCTTCCCGACCTCGGTGAGATCGAGGAGCGTTCGGAAACCGAGGCTTTGCGCGCACCGGGAAATCATTCCGAGCGCCGCCCGGAGCGCCTCCGGATTCTGCGTCCGGGGCGTGCAATCGATGACGATCTCCTCCTTCGCAAAGCCATAGCCCCTTGCGTCGGCAACGGCCTTGCGGATCGCTTCCCGTTTGCCGTCCATAGGGAAAGGAATAACCGGGATGGCCCCGTATTTCGCGACCACCGGCAGGAGCGCCGCCGCATCCGATTCGGCGATGCGGACCACGAGCCGGCCGGGATAGAAGCGGAGCGTCTGTTCGACCGTCTCGACCCGTTTCGCATCGATCAGCAAAGAAGAACGCGTCGTCGGGGCGAGCGTTTCCAGGATCTTCCGGGTGGTCTCCGTCTCGTCGAGGCCGGCCGTGCCTGCCTTCAGCAGAAGAATCTGCGCCCCCTCCTTTTCCTGCGCCCGCGCCGTCTGCCGGGCCGGTCCAAGATCCCCGTTCAAGAGCCCCTGGCGCACCGCCTCGTTCTCAGCCGCATTCAACCGCGAGCCTGCAATCGCAAGGGATCTTCCCTCTTCGAGGACCAGGGCGTTCCGGGCCGAGCTTGCGGCGGCCGCAACGTGGCGCGCCGGGGCAACCGGGTTCACGGCGGTCAGGGCATCCCGGAGCGCCCGGATATGGGCCGGCGTTGTCCCGCAACAGCCGCCGATCAGGTTCACGCCGGCGGCGGCAAGCGGTCTCCCGAAACCGGCGAAACCGGCGGCATCCAAGTCGAAGACCGTGGCGTCCCCGACCAGCGTCGGCAGTCCCGCGTTCGGTTTGGCGACCAGGGGAACGGTTGCATGGGGTTTCATTGCGGCAATGAGCCCGAGCATCCCCTCCGGCCCGGCGGAACAGTTGCAGCCGACGGCATCCGCCCCCAGGCTCTGGAGGGTGACGAGCGCCGACACCGGATCGGTGCCGTTGAGCGTCCGGCCGTGTTTTTCATAGGTCATGGTCACCATGCAGAAGAGGTCGCAGAGCTCGCGGACCGCAATCAGCGCGGCACGCGCCTCCTGGATGTCCATCATCGTCTCGATCACAAAGAGATCGACGCCCCCTTCCAGGAGCCCCTGCGCCTGCTCCCGGAAGAGCGCGACGGAATCCGCGAAGGGAACATCGCCGAAAGGCTCGACGAAATGGCCGGTGGGGCCGATATCCCCAGCAACGAGCCCCCGGCCTGCGGCCCGGACTGCGATTTCGGCAAGCGACCGGTTTGTCTCCCGGACGTTCGTGAGATTGTACTGGCCCATCTTGAGCCGGTTCGCCCCGAAGGTCGACGTGTAGACGATATCCGCTCCGGCCTCCCGGTAGGCCGTATGGATCTCCGCAACCGCCTCCGGATGGGCAACGCACCAGGCCTCCGGACAGACACCCGCCGGCAGCCCCCGCTTGTGGAGTTCCGTCCCCATCGCGCCGTCCAGAATCAGAACCTTTTTCCGCAACAGGCTCAGGATTCGACTTTTTGGATTCATGATCTCCTCTCACATTCTCTGCAACATGGGCCGTCCGGGCACCTGTGGGCGATGATCGGTTTCCCGCTGGAAGCGCGCATCCGTCGGCTTTTTATGCCGGAAGCGTCCGGACCTTTCCGGCCACAAGATCCCCCATCTCCGCGGTGCCGACGACGACGGCGCCCTCCTGGCGGATATCCTGCGTCCGGAAACCTTCCTTCAGGACCGTGCGGACGGCCTTCTCGACGAGGGCCGCCTGATCCGGCATCTCCAGGGAGTACCGGAGCATCATCGCCGTCGACAGGATCGTGGCCAGGGGGTTGGCAACGCCCTTCCCGGCGATGTCGGGGGCGGAACCGTGGCTCGGCTCGTACATTGCCGTCTTCGCCCCCAGACTCGCGGAGGGAAGCATCCCCAGGGAGCCGGTCAGCATCGACGCCTCGTCGCTCAGGATGTCGCCGAACATATTCGTCGTCACGATCACGTCGAACTGGCCGGGGTTCCGGATGAGCTGCATCGCGCAGTTGTCCACATACATGTGCTGGAGTTCGACATCCGGATAGTCCCGGCCGACCTCGGTCACGACCTCCCGCCAGAGCTCCGTCATCTCCAGCACGTTGGCCTTGTCCACGGAGAGGAGCTTTTTGCGGCGCCCGCGCGCCAGGTCGAACCCCACCTTCGCGATCCGGCGGATCTCCGCCTCGGTGTAAACCATCGTGTTGACCCCGATCCGCTGGCCGTTTTCGATCCGGACGCCGCGGGGCTTGCCGAAGTAGGCATCCCCCAGCAACTCCCGGACGATCAGCAGATCGATCCCCCGGACGACGTCGGGTTTGAGGGGCGAAGCGTCCAGCAGGTCCTCGAAAACGACGACCGGACGAAGGTTCGCATAAAGGCCCAGACCCGACCGCAGGCCCAGGAGTCCCCGCTCCGGCCGGACGCTGTAATCGAGGGGTTCCCATTTCGGACCGCCCACGGCGCCCAGCAAAACGGCGTCGCTCGAAAGCGCCAGTTCCATCACCTGGTCGGGAAGGGGGGTGCCGAAACGGTCATAGGCCGCGCCGCCGACAAAACCCTCCTCCATCGCGAAACGGACGCCTGCAAGGTCGGCCACGACGCCAAGCACCTTGACCGCCTCCCGCACGATCTCGGGTCCGATCCCGTCGCCGGGAAGGACCGCAATGCGATATTTCCTCATTTCGCCCTCCCTTTCGCGATGTGGTTCATCAGGCCGCCGTCGGCAATGAGCTCCTGCATGAAGGGCGGCACCGGCGGGATCCGAAGGGGACCGGTCGCAGCGCCTGCGATCCGGATCATCCCTCCGTCCGCATCCACCTCGATTTCCGCCCCGTTTTCCACCAGACCCCACAGCTCGCCGGATTCGAAAATGGGAAGCCCCATGTTGAAGGAATTCCGGTAGAAGATCCGGGCGAAACTCCGGGCAACGACGCAGGCGATCCCCGCCGCCTTGATGGCGATCGGGGCGTGCTCCCGCGATGAGCCGCAGCCGAAATTCTCCCCCGCGACGAGGATGTCGCCCGGCCGCATTTTTTTCATGAATTCCGGATCGGCGTCCTCCATGCAATGGGCCGCCAGCCCCTGAGGATCGTAAATATTAAGATACCGCGCCGGGATGATCGCATCGGTATCGATGTTGTCTCCAAACTTCCAGATTCTGCCTCTGATTTTCATATCGTCAAATCCTTTCAAAAAAGATCCAGCGCTCTGTCGAAAGCCCGTCGCCTCGATACCCTCCTATAACTGTTCCGGCCCGGCAAGGCGGCCCGCAACGGCCGACGCGGCGGCGACGGCCGGCCCGGCGAGGTAGACCTCGCTCCCCGGATGGCCCATCCGCCCGACAAAATTCCGGTTCGTCGTCGCGACCGACCTCTCCCCCTTGGCCAGGATTCCCATGTAGCCGCCGAGACAGGGGCCGCAGGTCGGCAGGCTGATCACCGCCCCGGCATCGAGGAAGATATCGAAGAGCCCCTCGTGCATCGCCTGCCGGTAAACCGCCGGCGTCGCGGGGATGATGATGAGGCGAAGCCCCCTGGCCGCGTGACGCCCCTTGAGGATTTCGGCCGCCACGCGCAGGTCCTCGATCCGGCCGTTTGTGCAGGAGCCGATGATCGACTGGTCGATCCGGACGTCCCCGACCGTGCTGATCCCCCTCGCGTTGGAGGGGAGATGGGGGAAGGAAACCTGGGGCTCGATCCCCGCCGCATCGATGTCGACGACCGAATGGTACACCGCATCGGGATCGGAATCGAAAAATTCGTACTTTCGTTCGGCCCGGCCGTGGACATAAGCCTCCGTGATCGCATCGGGGATGAAGATCCCGTTTTTCCCCCCCGCCTCGATCGCCATGTTGGCCATCGTCAGGCGGTCGGCCATCGGGAGACTGCCGATGGTCTCGCCGGTGAACTCCATCGCCCGGTAGAGGGCGCCGTCCACGCCGATCCGGCCGATCGTATGGAGGATCAGGTCCTTGCCGCCCACCCAGGGTCTAAGCTTGCCGTGATAGACGAATTTCATGGTCTCGGGCACCTTGAACCAGAGTTCGCCGGTCAGCATGGCCGCAGCCAGATCGGTGCTCCCCACGCCGGTGGCAAAGGCGCCTACCGCCCCGTAGGTGCAGGTGTGGCTGTCGGCGCCGATAACGAGATCCCCGGGACCCACGATCCCCTTCTCCGGCAGCAGGGCATGCTCCACACCCGCCTCGCCGACCTCGAAGTAATGGCTGATCTCGTGTTCGTGGGCAAATTCCCGCATGGTCTTGCATTGCTCGGCCGATTCGATGTCCTTGTTCGGGGCAAAGTGGTCGGGAACAAGGACGATCCGGTCCCGGTCGAAGACCTTCTTCCCCCCCGCCTTGCGGAAGACATCGATGGCAATCGGCGCTGTGATGTCGTTACCGAGGGCGATATCGACCCGAGCGTTCAGCAGCATCCCGGGACGCACCTCGTCGAGGTCCGCGTGTCGGGCGAGTATCTTTTCCGTAATGGTCATTCCCATGGTTCCCTGTCTCCTTCGGTGCTGATGATAATGTCCTGTAAACGTCTATTCATACCGGATCTTGTCCGTTTATGCAATCTTGACCTTTTTGATATCCTTGCTAAGCCACTCCAGACGGTTCAGCGCGTTGATGTAAGCCTTGGCCGAAGCAACCAGAATGTCGGGATGCGCGCCCCTTCCGACGGCGGAACGGCCGTTGAACTTGAGCTGCACCATCGCCTCCCCCTGGGCGTCCGTCCCTCCCGTGACCGCATTGACCGCGTACTTCAGCAGGGGATACTCCGCCCGCGTGATCTTCCGGATCGCCGCAAAGGTCGCGTCCACCGGCCCCACGCCGAAACCGGCTTCCTGGACCATCTTTCCGTCCACCTCCATCTGCATCGTCGCCGTCGGCACCGTGGCGTTGCCGCTCACGACGTTGAGATAGAGGAACCGGTATCGCTCCTCGCCCCGGAAGGCCTCCTCATAGACGATCGCATCCAGATCTTCATCGTAGATCTCCTTCTTCATGTCGGCCAGTTCCTTGAAGCGGACGAAGATCCGGTTGATCTCCTCCTCGGTGAGGCCGTAACCCAACGCCCGGAGGCGGTCGGCGATCGCGTGGCGGCCCGAGTGCTTGCCCAGGACGATGTGGGTATCGGAGATCCCGACCGACTGCGGGGTCATGATCTCGTAGGTGCTCTTCTCCTTGATCAGGCCGTCCTGGTGGATGCCCGACTCGTGGGCGAACGCGTTCGCCCCGACGATCGCCTTGTTCGGCTGGACGTGGATGCCCGTGATCTGCGTCAGCAGGCGCGAAGATTTGTGGATCTGCTCGGTTTTGATCCCGGTCCAGAGGCCGAACAGGTCCTTCCGGGTCTTGAGGGCCATCACCACCTCTTCCATCGCACTGTTTCCCGCCCGCTCGCCGATCCCGTTGATCGTGCACTCCACCTGGCGCGCCCCGTTCATCAGGGCGGCCAGCGTGTTGGCCGTGGCAAGGCCGAGGTCGTTGTGGCAGTGGACCGATACGACTGCCTGCCGAATGTTCTTTACCCTCGCAAAGAGCGTCGCGATCAGGTCGCCGAACTCCCCCGGAATGGCGTAACCCACCGTATCCGGAATGTTCACTGTGGTCGCCCCGGCGGCGATGACCGCTTCGACCATCTCGCAGAGGTAGTCGCGATCGCTCCTGGTTGCATCCATCGGGGAGAACTCTACGTCCCGTGTGTAGCCGCAGGCATGGGCGACGGCTTTGCTGGCCTCCCGGAGCACCTCGGCGCGCGTCTTTTTGAGCTGGTATTTCAGATGGATGTCCGACGACGAGATGAAGGTGTGGATCCGGGGAGAAGCCGCTACGGAAACGGCCTCCCAGGCGCGATCGATGTCGGCGCAATTCGCCCGCGCGAGCCCCGCGATCCGGCAGCCCCGGATCTCCCGGGCGATCTGCCGCACGGATGCAAAATCTCCATCCGATGCAACCGGAAACCCGGCCTCGATGATGTCCACGCCCATTTTTTCAAGCTGACGAGCGATCCGCAGTTTCTCGTCCGGGTTCATGCTCGCCCCCGGCGACTGCTCACCGTCCCGGAGCGTCGTGTCGAAGATGAAAACCCTGTTTTCCGCCTTGCCTTCCGTTGTCTCCATGATGAACTCCTTTTCGCACAAAATAAAAAGGCCATGGGTTTTGCCGCCCATGGCCTTTAGGTTTCGTCTTTGTTGTCTTGTGTTACGGTTTTCCTAAAAACGACGGGCGGCGATGCCTATGCAAAAGGCAAAGAAGAGCGAGGCCCAACAAAAGGAGGGGCAGAATAATCATAAAGTCGATGTTCGCTCTTTCCGCAGCCACTGTCATTTGAAGACTACCTGTCATCGTTTTTCCGGAACCGTCTCCGGTCCGGGAGCCTACACTGAAGGCGACGTCTAAACCAAAGCTTCGTTCGTGTCAAGCCTTTTCATGAGAAACAGGAAAATAACCTCACGGATCCCCCTTCCTGTGAAAATCCGAGAGGCTCCGGCGCAACAAAGAGGGAGGGAAAACAGGAAAAGGGAGATCATCCACATCGGCGAGGAGGGCGCCTGGTCTTGACGGATGATCCCCCTGTTGTTGTTATCATTTGCCGGTTATTATAACCCCGGACCGCCAAAACATCCTGCACAACCCGGCGCCCCGGGACCGAAACCGCGCGCGGGACCGGGACCGAAACCGCGCGAGGGACCGGGGCCGGGACTGAAGGGTTTGTTCATCTCTCTCTGTTCAGGCGTGAGAACCTTCGCGGCTTCCAGACGATAGGCCGTCATCCTGTCCTCCATCTGATCCCGGAGGGAACGCATCTCCTTCTGGGCGGCTGTGATTTTCGCCTGATCCGGACTTGGTTCCAACCAGAGTTTCCGGATTTCATCCCGCTTGGCGAACATCTGTTCCCGCAGGGGTTTCATCTCTTTCAACTGCGTCTCGCGCATCTCTTTGATCTTTGCCGTCTGCTCCGCCGTCAGGTTCAACCCGGCCGGTCCCTGAAAATTGCACCGCGCGCAAGGATCATAACCCGGACCCCGCCCCCGGCCAAAGGCGAAGGCCGAGGTTGCAACCGCCGCCACAAAGAGCACGACCATGACTGTCAACGTTACTTTTTTCATTTTCATTCTCCCTTATAACCGTTTTACATTTTTGATCCATTTTCCCGCAAAACCTGATTCCTGATGTTCGCGGTCTCTGTTTTGCTTCTGTTTAAAGCAACAGCCGTGCCAAAAATACATGCAAACTGCAACATGACGGTTTTACTTGCTTATATTGATCCTCTGTCGGACCGCGCCTAGTCCATGGTTGATCAGCACAGAAAAATATGGATCATAAGTATCCAGTTGTGGTATCCAGTTGTCTAACAAGTATCCAGGCACCGTTCCCGCGGAGGAGGCTTCCGGGGCGCGGTACGGTCATGGGAAAGGCTCGAAATCAAAAGGAAAGGGATATGAAGGGCAAGCGATACGGCAGGAAGCGATTCTGGGCGGTGATCCCGCCCTGGCTGATCATCGGGGCGGTCGTGATTCTCGTCCCCGTCTTCATCTTCATGACGCTGGAAAACATCAACCGGCAGAAGGAACAGACGACACGCCTCCTCGTGGAGAAGGGGGCGGCCCTGATCCGTTCCTTCGAAGCGGGCGCCCGGACGGGGATCGGGCTCAGTTGGGGCGGCTTCCAGCTCCAGAAGCTCCTCATGGAGACGGCCGAGCAGCCGGACATCGACTACCTGATCGTGACCGACACCCGAGGAACGATCCTGGCCGACAACGATCCCCTGCGGATCGGCGCGATCTACGGCCAGGACCTCGATCTGGCGAAAATCGCCGGTTCCGAGAAACCCGCCTGGCGGCAGGTTCCGAACCGCGAAGGGGCCGACACCTTCGAGGTCTATCGGCGGTTTGCGCCGACGAGAGGACACCTCCCGGGGCTTCCCGATCCCTTCTCGGCGCGATCACGTCCGGGGGCGCCCCCTCCCGGGCTTTCCGTTTCGCCTCCGCCTAACCGGTCTGCACCGGCGGAATCGGGTACGCCGGGCCTGATCATCTTCGTCGGCCTGGACATGGGACCGATTGTGGCCGCCCACGAAGAGGACACCCGTCATACGATCTGGATGGCCGTCCTCTTTCTCCTCATCGGCTGCGCGGGGATCATCTCGCTGCTCCTCGCCCAGGGCTACCGCACGGCGCGGAGTTCCCTCTCCCGGATCAAGGCCTTCTCCGACAGTCTCGTCATGAACATGCCGATCGGCCTCATTGCCACCGACGCCGGGGGAAGGCTGAACGCATTCAACCAGACGGCGGAGGAGATCCTCAAGCGCACCGCCCGGGAGGTCCTCGGAAAACCGGCGGAGGAGATCCTTCCGGGGGGCTGCGGGGAGCTTTTCCGGACGCTTGCCGCGGAGCGGCGGCTCATCGAACGGGAAATCGATTGCACCGTGGCGGAGGGGCGGACAATCCCGCTTTCGGTGATCGCGACGACACTCCGCGAGGAGGACGGCGCCTTCGTCGGTCATGTCATCCTCTTTCGGGACATGACGGAGATCCGTCGCCTCGAAGAGGAGGTCGCCCGGAGCCGGCGTCTCGCCTCCCTGGGAAGCCTCGCCGCCGGCGTCGCCCACGAGATCCGGAATCCGCTCAGTTCGATCAAGGGATTCGCCACCTGGTTCAGGGAGCGCTACCGGGACAATCCCGAAGACCGGGAGACGGCGGAGGTGATGATCCGCGAGGTGGACCGGCTGAACCGCGTCATCACGCAACTTCTGGAATTTGCCCGACCGCTGACGATGGATCGCGTCCCGACCCCCCTCCCGGCCGTGATCCGTCACGCACTGAAGATGGTCGAAGGCGAGGCACACCGAAAGGGAGTCTCCCTCAAAACGGACCTCTCTGCGGAGATCGGGGAGATCCCCCTCGACGCCGACCGGATGACCCAGGTCTTCCTGAACCTATATCTCAATGCCATCGCAGCGATGGATGCGGGGGGCATTCTTCGCGTCTCCCTCGTGCGGCGGGACGAACAGACCGTCCGGATCACGGTTGCCGATACCGGCATCGGCATCCCCAAAGAGGACCTCCCCCGGGTTTTCGACCCCTATTTCACGACCCGATCGTCGGGAACGGGACTGGGGCTCGCCATCGTCCACAAGATCGTCGAGGCCCACGGCGGGGAGGTTCATCTGGAAAGTGAACCCGGGCAGGGCACGACGGCCGTGATCCTCCTCCCGGTGAAAACGGAAACGAAAGGGTGATCCATTCATGAAGGCAAACCATTCCATTCTCGTGGCGGATGACGATCTGGCCCACCGGACGATGCTGAGGACGCTCCTCTCGGGCTGGGGCTATGCAATCACGGAGGCCGACGACGGCGGAAGCGCCGTCGCGGCCGTGCAGGGCCGGCCCTTCGACCTGATCCTGATGGACATCCGGATGATCAAGGTTTCGGGCCTCGCGGCGCTTGCCGAGATCAAGGCCTTCAACCCGGCAATCCCGGTCGTCATTATGACGGCCTACGCCTCCGTGGAGACGGCCGTGGAGGCGCTCAAGAAAGGGGCCTACGACTACCTGACGAAGCCGCTCGATTTCGACGAACTCCGCCTCACGCTGGAACGGGCGATGGAGCACAGCCGCCTGAAAGAGGAGAACCTCCTGCTGAAAGAGAGCCTGGGCGACCGCTTCGACCGGCGGAACATGATCGGGCGCTCCGCCGCCATGAACCGGCTGCTGGATACCGCGTCCCAGGTGGCCCCCTCGGAGGCGACGGTCCTGATCACCGGGGAATCGGGGACGGGCAAGGAGATGATCGCGGGGCTCATCCACTTCAACAGCCTCCGGAAGGAGCGGCCGTTCATCAAGTTCAACTGCGCAGCGATCGCCGAAACCCTTCTGGAATCGGAGCTCTTCGGCCATGAGAAGGGGGCTTTCACCGGGGCCGACCGGCGCCGGGAGGGAAAGTTCCGGCAGGCCGACGGGGGAAGCCTTTTCCTCGACGAGGTCAGCGAGATGTCGCTCGGGATGCAGGTGAAGCTGCTGCGCGTCCTCCAGGAGCGGGAGATCACCCGCGTCGGCGGCGAGGAGGTGATCCAGGTCGATGTCCGTCTCATTGCCGCGACGAACCGCGACCTCCTCAAAGAGATCACGGCCGGGCGCTTCCGGGAGGACCTCTTCTATCGCCTGAACGTCGTCACGCTCCGCGTCCCGCCGCTTCGGGAGAGGATCGAAGACATCCCGCTCCTCGCCCAGGATTTTCTCGCCCGCTTTGCCGAAAAGAACCATAAAACGATCAAGGGGTTCACACCGCAGGCGATGGATCGGCTGCTCCGCCATCCCTGGCCGGGCAACGTCCGGGAGTTGATGAACGCGGTGGAACGCGGGGTTGTCCTCTCCCGGGGGGATTACCTCGACGAGGAGGAGCCGGCCCTCCTGCTGCCGGAGCAATCCGCCGAAGGGGAAACTGCCCCGGCGTCCGCCACAACGGTCGGAACGACGGCCCCTCCAGGAGACCCTGCCGCCGCCGGGATGATTCCGGGCGACACCGTTGCGACCGGGAAAACCGGAGCGGCCGCGTCCCTTGAGGAGGTGGAGCGGGAAACGATCCTCCGCACGCTTGCCGCAGCCTCCGGCAACAAGAGCGAGGCCGCCCGCCGCCTCGGCATCACCCGGCGAACCCTCCACCAGAAGCTCCGGAAATACGGAATGATGTAAACCGCAAAGCCCCTCTCGGGGCGAAACCATTCCGAGATTTCAGCGAGGCATCGATCCTCCCGACAAGCCCCACTTTCCGAGGTAATCGTGAAGGCCATGCCTTAAGAAAGCGGTTTTCAAACAGGCGCCGCCGTGATAAAGGCAGGGCCGAATCACAAAGAAGGGGGTTTTAAGCGTGTCATTGGTCGGGAAAAATATCGATGCCTTCTGCTCGCGGTGTCAGCTTACCCTGGCCCACATCGTCCTGTATGAGGTGGGGGGGGTGGTCCGCGCGGTGAAGTGCAAGACCTGCGGGGCCGAACACCGCTATCACGGACCGACGCCGGAAAAGAGGCGTTCCGTTCCGGCCGAGAGGCGGATCGGGGTGGCGCCGGCGGTCCGGCCGCGAACGGTCCGCCCGGCGGATGCAAGGCTGTGGGAGGCGCGGAATGCCTCGCTCACACCGGATGTTGTCGTCTGGGATTACAAACTGACGGAACGCTACGAGAAGGGCGATGTGATCACCCATCCGAGCTTCGGCCGCGGCTTCGTCGAATCGATCACGGCGGACGGAATGGAGGTCCTCTTCGGGGAGGGGCGGAAACGAATGGCGATGAACCGCCCGGAGACCGGTGCATGATGGACGCCCCGCTCTCCCGGAAGTCCCAGATGTTCCTGCTTTCGTTGCTGACCGGGATTTTTTTCCTCAACATCCTGTTGCGGGTCGTGCTGGCGCCGCTCCTGCCGGTGATCGAAGCGGAGCTCGGTTTCAACCACACCGTTTCGGGCAGCCTCTTCATGATGATCGCCCTGGGCTATGCGATGGGGCTCTTCGGATCGGGATTCGTCTCGGCTCACCTCACGCACCGCCGGACGATCGTCATCGCCGCCGTCGCCGGTGGCTGCGCTTTGTTCTTCATCGCGGCAAGTCACAGCCTCTGGGCAATCCAGCTCGGTCTTGTTTTCCTGGGCGTCGCCACCGGTCTCTATCTCCCCTCAGGGATGACGACTATCACCGCTGCAATCCGTTCCGTCCACTGGGGAAAGGCGATCGCCTTCCACGAATTCGCCCCCAGCTTCGCCTTCATCCTCGCCCCGTTTATCGTCGAGGGGCTCCTTATGATCTGTCGCTGGCAGGAAATCCTCATCCTGATCGGCGCGATTTCCCTCATTCTGGGGCTGGTTTTTCTCCGCCTCGCCCCCGGCGGCGATTTCACCGGAGAGGCGCCCACGCTCGGCAACATCCGTCTGCTGATCGGGAAGCCGGCCTTCTGGATCATGGTCGTCCTCTTCTCCCTGGCTATCGGCTCCAGCATGGGCATCTACAGCATGATGCCGCTCTACCTCGTCGCGGAGAGGGGGATCGACCGGGAGCTGTCCAACATGCTGATCGGACTGTCGCGGATTCCCCTCCTCATCATGGGGCTCGCCGCCGGCTGGGTCTCGGACCGCATCGGCCCGAAACCGACGATCGCCGTCGCGATCCTGTTCATCGGTTTGATGACGATCCTCCTCGGCCTGCTCCCCGGCCGCTGGGTTATGCTGATGGTGTTCCTCCAGCCGATGCTGACGGTCTCTTTCTTCCCCGCCGGCTTTACGATCCTCTCCCGGATTGTCCCGCCGCGCGCCCGGAATCTCTCCGTTTCGCTCACGATGTTCATCAGCTACCTCATCGGCGCCGGCGTTTTCCCGACGATCATAGGGATCTTCGGGGACAAGGGGGCCTTCGGCATGTCCTTTATTCTACTGGGTAGTCTGATGATTCTGAGCATTTTTCTGCTGCCCCGTCTGATCCTGACGGAGGGGAAAGAGAACTGACAGGCTTTTGAACAGCCTGCAAGAGCGACTTGCTGAGCGCTCAGTAACCAAGCCGCGCAAAGAGACAGAGGCCGTTGCGCATCTCCCGGCGGATCAGGGCCTCTTTCTCCAGTTGGATCAGATGGACATAGGTCTCGTTGAGGGCGAGGAGGCGGTCGAACGGGGACTGAATTTCACCGAAGATGACCCGGGATACCTCACGGCTGCTCTTCGGCTCCTCCGTCAAGGCCTGCAGCGCGAGTCCCGATCTTTCACGGTGGTGCTCGCGCATCGCGGCGATCCTCCCCGTGAGATCGGGAAAGGGTCGGCCGTGCGCCGGACATACCATGCTGACCGGCAGCTCCTCGACCCGCGCCAGCGAGGATAGAAAGCTCTCCAGCGGCCGGAAGGTCGTATCCGTCAGATCGGGGCTGAGGTTCGGCGTAATGTGAGGCAGGATGTGATCCCCGGCGATCAGGAAACGCTCCTCCGGCAGGTAGAGGGAAATATGGCCACGGCTATGCCCAGGCGTCCCGATGACCTCCACCGCCCTGCCGCCTACGGTGAGCTGATCCCCATCGGCGAGGATCCCCGCGGCACAAAAAGGCGATGTGGCTGTCCGGAAAGCGGAAACCGCCCGGGTCACCATGTCCATCGTACCGCCGTCGAGGCCGTGCTCCAGCGCGAAGCCCCTCAGGCGCAAGAGACGATCCTCCTGCCGGACAAAGGCGCGGATGGTCTGCTCTTCGATCTCCGACAGGTAAATAGACGCGCCGGAACGGCCCGCGATGATACCGGCCAGACCGCAGTGGTCCATGTGAAAATGGGTGATCAGGATCCGACGGCAATCCTCTACCCGCAGCCCCATCCCGGCGAGAGAGTCCTCCAGTGCCGGCAGGACCCCCGGCAGGTTGGGACCGGTGTCGATCAGCGTGAAACCGCCCTCTTCCGGAAAGGCAAAGACATTGACATGCTTCAGGCGAAAGGGCATGGGAAGCGTGATCATGACGATCCCCTGCGCCATCTCGCGGATACCTGTTTTCAATGGTTATTCCTCCCCCTTTTCCGCTAACGGGCTGTTGAAAAACAACCTGTTGGGCAGGCTGTTCAAAAATGCTCAGATGCAAGGCGCGCAAAAACCGCAGAGCGAGGCGTATATAGAAATACGTCGAGCGATGAGGTTTGCAGTGCAACGCAGCAGATGAACGTTTTGGAAGCCCCGCCCACAGGGCGGGGCTTCCCGGTAGGGAACCCATCTGTTTTTTGTTGCGCCCTAATCCCCTCCCCCACGGCGGGGATTACGGGATGCGCTCCCGGTCAGCAGCCTGCTAACGGGCCGATTCTACATACGCTACAATCATCTCGCCGAGTGTCCGGACGACATGTTCGAACTTCGCCTCGTCCCGTTCGAGGAGCGTCATCCGGAAACCGGGCAGATCGGTAAAGAAGGAGGTCAGCGGAATCACGCAGATCCCCGTGGCGGCCAAGAGGTAATAGACGAACCGTTTGTCGAATTCAATCGGCTCCGCTACCAGCCCCTCGATGTAGGCCCGGACGTCGCCCTGCGGGATCGTCAGTTTCTGGCGACTGTTGAGAACCGCCTCGTTGAAGACGACGGTCATGTAGAAGGCGCCGCAGGTTCGGTTCACCATTACATAGGGGAGGTCTTTGAGGATACCGTAGGCGATGTTGGAGAGCTTTTCATAGTGGCGGAGCCTTTCCTGCAGGTAGGGCTGGTACTCCGGGTGGGTCATGATCCGGGGGATCGCCATCTGCGGGAGGGTCGTCGAGCAGACCTCCGACATCTTCTGGGTCAGGATTGCATCGATATAACGGGCAAAGGTCTGATCCTTATCGGCATTGTAGATCTCCATCCAGCCGCAGCGGGAACCGGGCCAGGGGAACTCCTTGGAGATCCCCTTCATGCTGATCCCCGGGACATCGCCGATGATGTCCGACAGCGGAACGGTCTTTTTCCCGTTGAAGATAATGTTGTGGTAGGTCTCGTCGAAGATCAGGAAGAGGTCGAAGCGGCGGGCGATATCGACGATCCGGGTCAGCGTCTCCTCGGGATAGACGTAGCCGGTCGGGTTGTCGGGATTGATGACGAGGATGCCGACAATCGCCTTGTGGCTCTTCACCTTCCGCTCCAGCTCGTTGATGTCCGGAGACCAGTCGCAGTAGGGGTTCATCCGGTAGGTATTCGGCGGAAAGGAGGCGTGGTGAACCTCCGCCAGCAGATGCGTGGAGTAGGTCGGCTCCGGCATGATGATCCGCACGTCGAGGCGGATCGCGCTGTAGGCACGGGCGATCGCGTCGCCCAGACCGTTGAAGAAGATGATGTCCTCCGGTGTGATCTGCGCCTTTCCACGGCGGTTGACCTTTTCCGCAAGGAATTCGCGGGTCGCGCCCATCCCCTTTGTCGGTGAATAGCCGTAGGCGCAGTCTTCGCGCAGCAGGTCGGCGAGGACCTCCCGCATCCATTCGGGAACCTTCTCGCCTTTTTGCACGGGATCGCCGATGTTCTCCCAGACCACCTCCACGCCGGACTGCTTCAACCGGTTGGCAACATTTACAATGTGGCGGATCTCATAAACAAGTCCGCTTCCACTCTTGGCAATATCGAATCTCATTCCGGCCTCTCATGACTTACGGTGATGGATTAAATAATTTTTTGTCCCTTAAACCTTCTTACGCCGGTTGTCCAGATTTATTCTTCAGGGGAACGGCTGTGCAAACGCCACAGCGATTCGATCTTTCGGATCGGGTAGGAGGCGGGGTTACCCCCGCCGTCCTCCCACACCACCAAAAAAAACCGGCCGAACATCGCTGTTCGGCCGGTCCACTGCTTGTTGATTGAAACTGGTTACTTGGTTGCCGGAGCGGCCGGTGCTGCAGGAGCAGCCGGTGCTGCGGGGGCGGCCGGTGTCGCCTCGGGAGCAGGCGCGGGAGCCGGGGCAGCCGTCGGAGCCGGTTTCGCTTCTTCGGCCTTCTTGCACCCAACCACTGCAAAAGATAACGCCGCGACTAAAAACAGGGAAATAATGACAGCAAATACCTTCTTCATTTGGGCACCTCCTTTCTATATAATCATGGCATTGAGGGATATCCCTCGAATCGGACTGCTAAATAAATCACAATTATTTACTTGTCAAGATAATTTCATCATTATATTAGAATGAGTGATTATGGCACCTGTCCCCCCGGAAGTAAAGAACGTCCTTCAAAACCGGGACGGAGCCTGCGAGGAGAGAAATTCAGATGATGCGTGTGGTGGATGCGCTGCCCGGCAAGGAAGAGATCGCGGCGTGCGGCATGGTCGAGAAAAATTTCTGGACCGACCCGGACGCCTACTGGCATTTTGTTGAGCAATACCGCCGGGACTTCCTTGCGTTTGAACGCACTTTCTCCGGCAACGCCCGGACGGCGGATGGAACAACGGATCCGGGCCATACCGGCAGGACCCTCGCCGCAGCGGAAGAGTCCTGCATCGAGGCCTTCGACCGGAGCCGCCCCCCCTTCTACTATCACCGGGGTTCCCTTTACCGTTACCGGATCGATCGAACCGGTCCGGCCGAACGGCCGATCATCCTGGACTGTTATGAGCGGAGCGAGGTCACCGGCAGTGTCGTGGGAATCCCCATTTACTCTCAACGGCAAGGCTTCCTGATGCGGGTCTGCCTCTGGATTGAAAAACGGCTCCAGGAACGGGAACGAAGGGAAAAGGGTTGATCATTATGAACACAGAGCAGACATCCCTCCGCGGCATGGTTTACGCCTCCCTCTTCGGGGCGCTCACCGCCGTGGGGGCCTACATCATCATCCCGGTACCGCCGGTGCCGATTACCCTCCAGACCCTCTTTCTCGGTCTGGCCGGGACGCTTCTGGGAGGTCGTCTCGGGGCGCTCAGCCAGGTGGTCTACCTTTTCCTCGGCATCATTGGCCTGCCGGTCTTTGCGGGCGGCAAGGCGGGCATCGGGGTCCTCTTCGGACCGACGGGCGGCTACCTGATCGGATTTATCGCCGCCGCCTTCGTCATCGGCAAACTCACCGCGCTGAAGGCGCGTCCCGGCTTTGCGTGGCTCTGCCTCTCGCTCGTCGCGGGGACGGCGGTCCTCTACACGCTGGGCGTCCTCCAGCTTGCCCTCGTCGCCCGCCTGACCCCGCTGAAGGCGCTGGCCGTCGGCGTCCTCCCGTTCCTCCCGGGTGACGGGATCAAGATCGTCCTAACGGCGTGGATCGCACTCAAGCTCCGGGACCGTCTCGGCGGGAAGCTCCTATGATTCACGTCGAAAATCTGACCTACCGCTACGACGCCGGGGAGCCCGATTGCCTCCGGGGGATCGGGCTCGATATCGAAGAGGGGGCCCATACGGCGCTGATCGGTCCGAACGGCTGCGGCAAGACCACGCTCATCAAGCACCTGAACGCCCTTCTGTTCCCCCGGGCCGGAACGGTCTGCGTGGATGGGATGATGACGACCGAAGCGGCCTCCGTTCGGGAGATACGCCGGCGGGTCGGGATGGTCTTCCAGAACCCGGACAGCCAGATCGTGGGGATGACGGTGGAGGAGGACGTCGCCTTCGGGCCGGGAAACCTCGCCCTTCCCTCCGCGGAAATCCGGCGCCGCGTCGATGAATCCCTGGCGATGGTCGGGATGACGGGTTTCGAGAAACGCGCCCCCCATACCCTCTCGGGCGGGGAGAAGCGCCTCCTCTCCATCGCCGGCGTGGTCGCGATGAACCCCCGCTACATCGCCTTCGACGAACCGACAGCCTATCTCGACCCGGCCGGGAAACAACGCGTCCTGGAAATCATCCGGAAGCTGAACCGGGAGGGAATCGCAATCATCCACATCGCCCACGACATGCGGGACGTGGCCGAGGCGGACCGGGTCGTGGTCCTGGACCGGGGGCAGGTGCTGCTGACCGGAACGCCGGCGGAGGTGTTCGAACGGGCGGACCTGCTGATTGCCGTCGGTCTCGACGGCCTCCCGCAAGAGGGCGGGTCATGATCCGTCTGGGACAGTACCTGCCGGCCGACACGGCCGTTCACCGCCTCGACCCGCGGGTGAAGATCCTCTCCGTCGTCGCGCTCAGCATGATGATCTTCGCCGCGACCTGGCCGGAGATCCTGCTGATCAGCCTCTTTCTCATCGCGGTCATCCGTGCGACCCGGATGACGCCCGTCCAGGCCCTGGGCGCGCTCCGGCCCGTGGCGGTTTTCATGGCAATGATCTTCCTCGTCCACCTCCTCTTTACCGAGGGGCTGCCGATCCTGTCGCTCACCCCGTTGCCGGTCCGGATCACCCGGGAGGGGCTCGTCCGGGGAATTTACGTCACCTGGCAGTTCGCCGGCCTTGTGCTTGCCGCCGCCATCCTCACGCGGTCGACCTCCCCCTCCGACCTGGTCGGGGGGATCGAGCGGCTCCTCCGGCCGCTTTCCCGAATCGGAATACCGTCGCAGGATCTCGCGATGATGATCGCGATGGCGCTTCGCTTCATGCCGATGCTTCTGGAGGAGTACGACCGGCTCCGGATGGCGCAGATGGCGCGGGGGGCGGATTTCACAACGGGAAGCATCGCCCTTCGGACCCGCGCCGTCTCGTCGCTCGCAGTCCCGCTGCTCCTCTCCGCCTTCCGCCGGGCCGACGAGCTCGCCGTCGCCATGGAGGCGCGGGGTTACCGGCGCGGCCCCCGGACCACGCTCCGCGAATTGGCGTTTTCCCGATGCGATCTGGGCGCCTTCGCCGCCATGACCGCATTTTTTCTCGCAAATTTTGTATTAAGGATGGCGATCCGCTGAAAAGTCTGATAAGGGGCTCGCTGAACCCGGAGAGAAAGAATGATGTCATGAAAAACAGTTGGACGTTCGTCAATACCGCGGCAAAGCTCGCGAAGGCCGAGAAGTCGATCCTTTCCGCCCCGGTCATCGCGCTCGACACGGAGTACGACTCCTTCCGCTACTTTCGGGAAAAGCTCTGCCTCCTCCAGATCCAGGCCGGGGAGCGGACCTGGCTGATCGATCCGCTGGCGGAGGGGCTCGATCTCTCCTTTCTCGGCGATGTGCTGAGCGATCCGGAGATCCTCAAGATCTTCCACGCCGGCGACAACGACATCCGGATCCTGAAGCGGGACTACGACTTCTCCTTCCGGAACATCTTCGACACCCACCGCGCTGCATCCCTGCTGGGTTTTCGGCAGCTCGCCCTCACCACGCTTCTGGAGATCCACCTCGGCGTCAAGCTCGAAAAGAAGATGCAGCGCTCCCGGTGGGATATTCGCCCCCTCTCCGAGGAGCAGCTGGACTATGCCGCCCTCGACACGGCCCACCTGCCCGGCCTATACCGGAAGCTGGACGCGGAACTGCTTGAAAAGGGTCTGGAAAAAGAGGCGAAACACCACTTTGTCGGGTTGACCGCGGTTGTCTGGCGGCCGAAAGCCCTCGACCGTGTGGGCCACCGGAAGCTCCCCGGCTATGCGCAACTGACCCCCGACCAGAAGGAGCGGGTTCGGCAGCTCTACCGCTGGCGCTTCGAAAAGGCGGACGAGATCAACCGCGCCTGTTTCATGCTGCTGCCCGATCCGCAGCTCGTTGCCCTCGCGCGCCTGGAGGCCGCATCCCTTGCGACCCTGGCCGGGCCGGGCCTCCTCTCCGCCGAAGGCTCACACCGCTTCGGTCCGGAGCTCCTCAAGATCCTCCAGGCGAACTGAAAAGCGGGGCCGGACGGATTGAGCCGCAACCCATCGTAAAAAGAGTCATGCAGGAGAAATATATCTTCTTGCATTTATATGGATAATGGATATACGTTATCGATTAATCGGATCATTATCATAACTTTCCTGCCCCCGCCCGGTTTTTCCTTTGCTCAGAAATGATCCGGAGGTTGCAGAAACTTAAAAGGGTGTTTTGGATATGGAAAATCCTGATCTCCAATCGGTCACTCCGGATGAATTGAAAATCGGCATGTATGTGATCCTGCCTCTGTCCTGGCACCAGCACCCCTTTTTGAAAAACCACTTCCTCATCCAATCTGCAGAGGAAATTAACAAAATCAGGGAACTCGGGACCAAAGGCATCCAGATCGATCTTTCCAAAAGCCGCCCGGTTGAAAGACCCTCCGCAACAGAACCGCAGGCATCCTCCGCGTCGGAACAACAGAAGGTTGCGCAGAAGGTCGTTACGGATGACCTCATCGCCACCATCCATGACGAGTCGCTGCCGCCCCAGGATAAATCACAGCTCGTCCGCCGGCACTCGATCACCATGATGAAAAGCCTGTTGGAAAATCCTACCGCGCAAAACATGAAGGAGGCCCAAAAAGGCATCTCCGAGGTGGTCAACCTGATCCTGACCGACGATGACACGCTGCACTACCTCCTCGATATCACTTCCCATGATTTTTACACCTATACCCACTCGGTCGGCGTGGGCGTTCTGGGCATCGCCCTTGCCAAATCCCTGTTTAAGGATTCAACCAATCATGACATGCGGGCGTTGGGGGTGGGATTTTTTCTGCATGACGTCGGCAAAGTCGGGATCAATCCGTCGATTATCACAAAACCCGGCAAACTGACCTCCGCGGAGATGCAGGAGATGAGGCGTCACCCGTCGCTGGGGTACAAACTGCTCCATGAAACAAGACAGCTCACGGAAGAAGCGAAAACCATTGTCCTCCAGCATCATGAGCGGGTCGACGGCTCCGGCTATCCCAAGGGGCTGCGCGGAGGAGATATTCATATCTACGGCCGGATCTGTTCAATTGCCGATGTTTATGACGCCCTGACCTCGGACCGCCCGTACCGGAAGAAGATGCCGCCATTCGTTGCATTGAAAATCATGCATGAGGAGATGATCAACCATTTTCAAAACGACCTTTTTCAGAAATTCGTCATGATGTTCAAAGCACCCGCATAAAATCAGCGCAATGAGAGAGATGAGGCGCAACACAGCAGGAGCCTGCCCCTGCGAAAGCAGGGGGGCTTTTTACGAAGCCGTCAGAAATAGCTGTGGAGGCTGTCGAGATAGTTCACCCCGAGGTAGGTGAACAGCACGGAGGCGAAGCCGAGAAGGGCCATCCAGGCCATCCGCCGCCCCCGCCATCCCCGGACGGAACGGGCGTGGAGCATCACCGCATAGACGATCCAGGTGATGAGCGACCAGGTCTCCTTGGGGTCCCAGCTCCAGTAGGATCCCCAGGCGTAGTGGGCCCAGACGGAACCGGTCATGATCCCGAGGCTCAGCAGCACAAAACCGAGGACGACGCCCTGGTAGAGAAGCTCCTCAAGCGCGTCGAATGCCGGGATCAGGCTAAGAAACGTCCCTTCCTCCGTTCCGCCATCCCGCCCCCTCCCTTTGAGCAGGTACATGATCCCCACGGCAAAGGCCACCGCGAAGGAGGCGTAGCCCAGAAAACAGGTAAGAACATGGACGGTGAGCCAGTTGCTCTGCAGGGCCGGGATGAGGGGCTGGATCCGGTCGCTCACACCCGGGGAAATCGAGGCGAAAGCCAGAAGGAAAAAGGCGATGGGGACCACAAAGGCGCCGAGGCTGCGGCTGCGCGTTCTCCATTCGATGATCAGGTAGAGGAGCAGGACCGCCCAGGCGAAGAAGATGAGCGACTCGTAGAAGTTCGCGAGCGGCACATGGCCGATCCCGAGGTCGTAGGAGCTCTTCCAGCGCAGCAGGAGGGCCGCGCTGTGCAACAGGAAGCCGATCCGGGCGATCCATGAGGCCGCGCTTCCCCAGAATTCCCTCCCCCGGACCATGCGGACGAGATACAGAAGAAATGAAAGCAGGTAGACAAAGGTCACCCCGCTCAGGATCACCGAATCGCTCATGAATGTCCCTCCGCCTTTCCGATCTCCGCCAGCAGTCGCTTCATCTCATTTTCCAGACCGACCGGATCCCGGTTGCTCGATCCGGCAAGGCCGATCCGGCTTTTCCCCTTCTCCTCCTCCAGCACGATCCGGAACCGGCGGTGGGAAAAAAAGAAGGTGATCATGAGACCGGCGACCAGCAGTGCCGCCCCTCCGGCGACCAGGGGGACGCCCGGATCACGGGCCGCCTGAAGCACCGTGTAGAACCTCTCTCCCTTTTTCTGCATGGAAAAGAGGTAAGGGGCAAAAAGACCGGGGTTCATCAGGGGGACCTGCGCGAGCACCCCCGGATTTGCCGACTTGATCCGCTCGATGTTCTCGAAGACCCAGAACTGGACATTCCCCCGTGTCGATGTAACGGAGAGCTTCACGGCCGGCCCCATCCGCATGAGGTCGTTCTCCGCGCGGATGACCTCAACCTCCCCCTCCCCGCCGGGAAGGGAGAAGCGGTCGCCGACGGCTGTCTCCCGTTCGTCGGCATTTCCCTTCCCCCGGACATAGGAGAGCACCAGACGGCCGCCGGGCAGCATGCCATAGCTCGACTGATAGAAACGCAGGCCGCCGAAGGTGATCGGGTGGTTGACGAGGAGCGCCCCCTGCCGGACGACTTTCCCCTTTTCAAGAAAGGTCAGGTCGGAACGGAAGACCTTTGGGGCGCCGTCCTCATAGTTCTCCACGGTAAAACGGTCGCAGCGAATGGCGAAGGGAAGGGTCTCTGCCTCCTTTCCGCCCCGGAACTGCATCGTGTTTACGGTATCCCCCTCCGCAATTTCCACATAGCCCTGGACGCCAAAAATGGCGCCGGCGAGCCCCCCCGCAATCAGCAGAAGAATACCCAGGTGGACGACAAAGACCCCGAAACGGGAAAAAGCCCCTTTCCCGCCGGTGAGAACAAATCCCGGGGATGTCTCTGCCCGCTGGACCCTCCCGCAGCGCTTCCGGAGGAGAACCTCCAGCCGGGAGGCCTCCTCCGCGACCGGCTTGTCCGTCACGACGATCCATTCCGCTGGGAGATCATCGAGGCGCACCGCTCCATCCGGCACAGCGCCGCCGCGGAACTGCCTCCAGGCCGCGGGAAAGCGATCCAGGGAACAGGCGGTTAGATTGACGGCCAGCAGCACGAGCAGCAGGACAAACCAGGTGGAATGGTAGACGTCGAAAAGCTGCAGTGCTTTGAAAACGGCCAACAGGGCGGGATGGAGACGGGCCGCGAAGGCCTCCGCTGCCGCCTGTTGAGGAATGACCGTTCCCAGTAGGGCCCCCAGGGCGATCACGCCCAGCAGGACGACCGCCAGCCGCATGGAGGTCCAAAATTCCCTGAAACCGGTATGTTTGCTAGCCATGCCCATCCTTTCCATGCGCTGTCCGAAAATCCCCGTCGGTCCCTCTTTCCCCATGGATGGAGACAGCCCCACCTTTTTGGGTTCGGAAGGAAGGCATCCGGCACCGTCCGGGAGATCGGGAGCGGGTATCTGCAGGAAAGATCTTTAACACAAAAACGGACCGCTGCCAAGCAGTAGCCTGTCGGAAGAAGGTCGGGCGTCGATCCGTCGTGCACGGTTTCCAGGTGATGAAATAACTTTGATAGTCACTGCTTTTAGGGTATCATAAGAAAAACATCACAGCATTACCGAGGGAGCACTGAGTGAGGGGTCGATTCGTTACGGGTACAATTCTCTTTTCCCTGATCGTCCTGCTGGTCTTTGTCACATCGACCACGGCCAAGAATGAAAGCTCCTGCGTGACCTGCCACACCGACGAAGCCGCGCTGAAAAAACTCTGCAAGGTTCCGGAGATTCCGACCGGCGAGGCGGAGGGGTGAGCGGGGGCGCCTCCGCCGGTTTCGGCGGAAACGTACTACCGGGGTTTCCTCGTCGACAGGAAACTGATCGGGGAGGACGAGCATTTCGCCAAAGGGTGCACCGCCTGTCACCAGGGCGACGATTCGCAGCCGGACAAAGACCTGGCCCACAAGGGGAGGGAAAAGCGGCCGTCCGATAACCTCAAGGTCTGCGAGGAGTGCCACGCCCCGATCGTTTCGACCTACCGCAAATCGCTGCACTACACGACGATCGGCCAGCGGAACCGCGTTACCGAGAGGATGTCCCCCGCGGAAACGAAGCACTTCGACGCCAATGTCTTCGAGAAGTCCTGCCGGGCCTGTCATGCCTCCTGCGGCGACTGCCACGTGAAGTCCCCGCAGATCAGCGGCATCAGCGTCGGCCTCATCCAGGGACACCGGTTTGTGAAAAAGGATGAGGGCAAAACCTGCGCCTTCTGCCACGGCGGGAGGGTTTATCCCGAGTTCACCGGCGAATACGGGGGCACGGCCGACGTCCATTACCAGAAGGGCATGATGTGCATGGACTGCCACAAAAAGCGCGAATTCCACGGCGATGGAAAGGCATACCAGGCCAAGGAGGAGGTAAAGGACCGGCCCTCCTGCCGGGACTGCCATCGCCTGGGAGGGGAGGCGAAGCTCACGGCCCAAGTCGCCCACCTCAAGCACCAGGACAAGGTGACCTGTTTCGGGTGCCATTCCTCGGCGGAGTATCGCAACTGCTATGATTGTCATGTGGGCGGCGGGTCGGAGGCAAAGCCGGGCTTCATGCTCGGCATGAGCCCCAAGAACAAAAAACAGATCACGACCCTGCGGCTGATCCCCACAGTCCGGGACAGTTTCCAGAACGCGGGGATCCGAATGGAGCAGTTCGATCGTCTGCCCAACTACTGGGACACCCCGGCGCACAACATCCGGAAACGCACCGAGCGAACCCGCTACTGCGACGCCTGCCATGAAGAGAGAAAGGGCTTCCTGACCAAGGAAAAGCTCATCAAGGACGGTTCCAAGGCCAACCTGGAGCTGTTACATACCCCCAAACCCATACCCATCAGTGAATAGGAGGAATTTATGAAAAGAGCGAAACTGTTAACAACCATCCTCGGCATCGTCTTTCTGCTCTCCCTGGCTTGCGTCTCCATCGCCGGGGCGATCGAGCCCGTCGTCACCACCAACTGGCTGGAACAGAACCTCGGCAAGGTCATTGTCCTGGACGTGCGGAAGGTCGAGGAGTACAAGGCCGGTCACATCCCCGACGCCGTCAACGTCGTTTACGGCTCCTGGGCCGTCAAGAAGGGGGAACTGCTCAACGAGCTGCCCGCCGATGACGACCTGAAGGACATCCTCTCTTCGGCCGGCATCGAAGCGGCTTCGCCGGTCGTCGTCGTGGGTAAAATGGACGCCCCGGGGGATCGGGTCGATGCCGCCCGGGTCGCCTGGACGCTCAAGTACGCGGGCGTGGAGAACGTCGCGCTGCTGAGCGGCGGGTACAACAAATGGATCTCCGACAAGAAGGCCGTTTCGACCGACGCCGCCAAACCCCGGGCCAAGGCCTTCAAGGGGCAGTTCCAGAAAAATCTGCTTGCCAAGAAGAGCGACGTGCTGGCGGCTCTGGGAAAGGCCGTAATTGTGGATGTCCGCGAGCCCGATTTCTTCGAAGGCAAAAAGAAGATGGATTTCGTCACCCGGATGGGACACATCAAGGGCGCCGTGAATCTGCCCACTTCGGTGATGTACGAGAGCGACGGGACCTACAAGGCCAAGGACGCGCTGGCAACCCTTGCCGCAGGCGTAGTCGGCGCCGACAAGGACAAGGAGATCCTCATCTACTGCGACACGGGAAAGTTTTGCACCGCCTGGTGGTTCATGCTGCATGAGGTCCTGGGCTACAAGAACGTCAGATCCTACGACGGCTCGACGATGGAATGGGCCAAGGACGCCTCAGCGCCGATGGAGCCGTAAGGGTTGATTCGGCGGTGAGGTACGGACCTGTTCTATGGCCCGCACTTCACCGCCGGACGATTAGCAGGGTGTTGAAAAACACCCCGCTGGGCAGGCTGTTCAAAAGCTTGTCCCGTACTTGATACGGGATGCTCAGATGCAAGGCGTTCAAAAACTTCAAGAGCGAGGCGTATATTGAAATACGTCGAGCACGCCTGCCCCGGCGAAAGCCGAGGAGGTTTGCAGACGCAACTTGAGCAGATGAGCGTTTCAGCCTGTTGGAAGGGGAATTCCTTGGGATCGAAAGGCACGGCGGCTGCGGCTTGCATGATTCTGGTTTTGTCCGCGCTCCCGCTTCAGGCGGCTGAGTGGCGTCACCGCGACATCTGGCTCAAGAATGAGTTGGGGGAACGGATCTCCTCTGCGAGGAACGCCGCGGACGCCTACAGCCCCCGGAAGACTTGCGGGACCTGCCACGGCTACACGACGATCACCTCGGGATACCATTTTCAGCAGGGGTTCGACGAGATGGGTGAGGGGCGTGATCCGCGTCGTCCCTGGGATCTCTCCCCGGGTCTCTTCGGGAAGGGGTGCATCCCGGGGATCGTCTCCGGCCGCGTTGCTTCAAAGAAGGATATGGATCCTCATGGGGACGACCTGTCCGCCTTCGACTGGATCGGCGCCGGCGGAAAGTTCGGACCCGACGGCAGGCCGGTTTCCGCGGCCTGCGGCTGGACCCATCCGGGAGGGGGCCCTCTGGAATATGGCCGGAAAAGCGATGGGAAACCCGACTTTTCAAGAACGCTGCTCGAAGGGGAGAGGTTGAGCCGTTCGTCCCGCGACGGGGATTACAGTTCCCGCTCGACTCCCGACGGGCGGAGCCATTTCCGGGAAAGCGGTGTCGTCGAGGGGGACTGCCTGCTGTGCCATCTGCCCGGCTACCGCATGGAGCGCAGAAACGGGGAGATCGGCCGGAGAAACTACCGCTGGGCCGCAACGGCCGGCGCCGGCCTGGGTGAGATCCGGGGCGCGGTCTTTACCTATGCCGATCCGAAGGCCGGACCGGATGCCGGTTCCTTTTCGGTGGGCGCATGGAACTTCTCGCAGAGTCCCGGCGTCGATTATTTCTGGAAAAACAGCAACCTCTTCACGAAGGAGGGCAAGCTCCGGGGAAGGCTGATCCGCAAACAGGTAGGCTCCCAGAATTGCCTGCAATGCCACCGGGGGATGGACGCCCGGAAAACGGGTACGCTCCATGAAGCGTCCTATGACGTTCACATTGCGGCGGGTCTTCAGTGCACGGACTGCCACCCGCTAACGGGCAATACGAAAGCGCAGCGCCTCCGCCATCAGGTCGCCAAGGGATTCTCGCCGGAGGGAACCGTAAAGGACCGCCTCGACGGCGTCGGTATGATGACCTGCGCGAAATGCCATCTCGAAGGCCGATACCGGCCGACGCGCCCGGGCATGTCGAAGGAGGCCCGGAATCCGGCGAAAACGCACGCGGAGAAGTTTCCCCGGGGGACGTTCCATTTTTCCCTGCTGCACTGCTCGGCCTGCCATTCCACCGCACAGCACGGCCGGGCGATCTACCTTAGGGACGCCGCCGCCGGTGAGGAACTCCTGTACACGGCGGACCGCCTGGAACGGGTGGGCCTGCCGGACGATTGGAGCGGAAACGCGTCCGCGCCCTGGCAGCCCTGGATCACTCGCTACGAGCGGGTCAAGGGGGAGGGGGAGCGCTACATTCCCTGCGTGACGAGGGCCTCCCAATGGTTCGGGGAAAAGTTAGGGGACGGCCGGATCCGTCCGATCGCCCTGGACCATGTCCGGCGGGCCGCGAAGAGCGTCAAAGGGCTGTCATTGGCGGCCGTCCGGAACATCCGGGGCGAAGAGGTCAAAGAGACGACCGTTGCCACAGACGAGGATATCCGGCGGATGATCCGGGCGCTCTCGGGACAAGGGTTTCCCGATGTCGTCTTTGTCTCCGACCGCGTTTATGCCCTCCGGGAGGACAGGGTCGTCCCCTTCGAGGCGCCGGCGGCGGCGCCGGGTCAATCCTTCCCGGCCCCGGACGGGACCGCTTTTTGGTTCGGGGAGAGGCAGGAAGGCGGCGAGATCAAACCGATCAGCCTCCAGTATGTCCTCCAGGCCTTCCGGGCCCTGGAGGGGATCACCATGGCGGAGGTGAAAGCACCCCGGGGCGGGACAAGGGTGGAACCGGACGTCTCCACGGGGAAGGATATCCGCCTGGCGATCCGGGCCCTGGAGAAGATGTCATTTCACAATGTGGTCTTCATCGCCGGCAGACTCTACGAGCTGCGTCAGGAAAAGCTGATCTCCTCCGAGATCCCGCCCTCTCTGCGTCCGCCCGCCGAAGCCTCGCGCACGCAACCGGTGAAATGGTTCGGGGAGAGGCAGGCGGACGGGTCGATCCGGCCGATCGGTCCCGGGTCTGTCCGCCAGGCCCTGAGCGGTCTGAAGGGACTTTCGCTGATCGAGGTCAAAAACGAATGGGGCCGAACGATGCCGGCCCAGACCGTTGCCACCGAGGCGGACATCCGTTCCATGATCGGGACGCTGACCGAGGCGGGATTCAAGAACGTCGTTCTGGTCGGCAGGCGCCTGTATGAGGTTCGCCGGGGAACCCTGATCTCCGCCGAGATCGTCCGGGCGGGGGAGAGACCCTCCTTCGCCGTCCATCACAACGTGGTTGCCGTCGAAAAGAAGAAAACATACGGCGCCAAGGGAAGCCCCGACGGCTGCCTGGATTGCCACAACGACAACGCGCCCTTTTTTGCGAAGCTGAAGATCCTCCATCCGGGCCGTTTTCTGAAGGAGAATTACCCGACGCCGAAGGAACCGAACGCAGAGCCGCAGATGTACGGGTGGGGCATCCGCACCGTGCCCGCCCACGAATGATGAGGTTTGCCATGCGCCGCCATTTGAAACAGGGGTTTTCGTGGATCGCCGTCCTGCTCCTTCCGTTCCTCTGTGCGGTGACGGAGGCCGCGGAAAGCGGGTGGCAAAAGATCCCGCCGCAGGATCTCGCGCGGATGGTCGCGGAGGGGGGAAAACCATTCCTTATCAACACCATGGGAGAGATCGAATGTCTTGACCACAGCATCGCGGGGTCTCTCTGCATCCCTTCCGAGGAGTTTGAAAAAAGGATCTCCGAACTCCCCCCCCGGAAGGATCGGATGCTGGTTTTGTATTGCGAAAGCGACGCCGTGCAAAAAAGCTGCGAGGCCGCGGATCTGGCTATCCGGAACGGATACACGGCCGTCCGGGTCCTGGATGGTGGCATGCAGGCCTGGAAAGGCGCCGGTTACGCAACGGTGGCGGTGGAGCGGATCCCCCGCCGGGCGGTTTCGTCGCTCAAGCCGCCCGTTCTGCGCAAAAGGCTGGCGGAAAAAATGAATATCCTGCTGGTGGACATCCGTTCGGAGGGCGCCTTTCAAAGCGGCCATATCGGGGGCGCCGTCAATCTCCCGATGTACCAATTGCACCGGCGCTATCGGGAGCTGCCCATCAACCGCCCCCTGATCCTCGTGGACAACCGGGGTTTTCGCTCCCCGCTGGCGGCAAGCTATCTGGCCGCAAAGGGCTACGCCGTGGAGAGGCTCTTCGGCGGCATGACCTCCTGGAGGGCCATGCTTGCGAAGGAAAAGAACAACGCCAAAAGGCAATAGCATGCGACAATCGCACCGAACCTTTATGACGATCCTGCTGCTTGCGGGAATCGCCGCACTCTCCCCGGCGGGGCTTGCGGAGCGGCCCGCCTGGGCGGCGGCGCCGGATTGTCTTTCCTGCCACGACGATCATCTCTACCGCAGGGAGTTTCCCAGATCTGTCCATGGCGACAACAGCTGCACGAGCTGCCACACGGGCATCACGAACCCGGAGCGCCACAGCGCCGGCCTGGAAAAACCGTCCCCCGTGAATTGCGGAAGCTGCCACGAACAGATCGCAGGGGAATACCGCCGGAACTTCCATTATCTTGAGCTCGATTTCCGCTGCAATGACTGCCACCGGGACATCCATTCCTTCCGGGCCAAGGCGAAGAATTCCAAACGGGCCGTCATCGAAAAATGCACCGAGTGCCACGCCAACGAGGAATACGTCGCCTCCGGACACGCCGAGGCGGTGCTCAAGGGAAACCAGGACGCCGCGGCCTGTGCGGACTGCCATGGCCTCCACAGCACGCAGGTCTTCCACACCTCCCTGGAAAAGTACCCCGAGCAGGCCCGGGAGTTTTACAGCCGCAACTGCAAACGCTGCCACGCCGATCCGGCCCTGGCAAAACGAAACAACCTCTCCGCCGAGATCGTCACCTATTACGAGCAGACCTACCACGGCAAGGTCCAGGACATCGGATATCCCGCCAGGGTGGCAGGCTGCGCGGATTGCCACACCACCCACAACATCCTCCCGAAGGAGGATCCCCGCTCCAGCATCCATCCGAGCAATCTGGTGCAGAACTGCGGGCGCTGCCATACGGGCTTCCATCCCCGCTTCGTCGACTACAAGGCCCATCCCGATTACCGGGACCGCAAACGCTATCCCGCGCTGTACTGGACCTTCGTGGCCATGTCCGGCCTTCTCGCGGGGACCTTGTGCTTCTTCTGGATCCACACCTGCCTGTGGTGGCGCAAGACATACTGGGAAAAGCACCGCATGGAGAAGCTGGGCATCCTGCCGCCGGCACTGCTGGCCAAGGGCGAGGGGTTGCAGCAGATCCAGCGCTTCTCCGGCCGGGAGCGTATCATGCACGTCCTTTTAATCCTTAGCTTCTTTACGCTGGTCATGACGGGATTCCCGCTGAAGTACCATGACGCAACCTGGTCGGGGACGCTCATCCGCTTCTGGGGGGGTGCATATCAGGCGGGTCTGTTCCACCGCGGGGCGGCCCTGCTGCTGATCGCTATCGTCGCCTACGTCGCCTGGCTGTCGCTTCGTTTCCTCTTTCCCAAGGGGCAGGGACGACGCGGTTTTCTCGGGCGGCTCTTCGGTCCCGATTCCCTCGTCCCCAATTGGAAGGACTGGGAGGACATCAAAGGGATGTTCCGCTGGTTCTTCGACCGGGGAGAGATGCCGGAATTCGAGCGCTGGACCTACTGGGAAAAGTTCGACTTCTGGGCCGTATTCTGGGGGATGTTTGCCATCGGCGGCTCCGGCATTCTTTTGTGGGTGCCGGAGTGGTCATCGTACCTCTTTCCCGGCTGGGTGCTCAACATGGCCGCCCTCGTCCACTCCGAAGAGGCCCTGCTGGCGGCGCTCTTCATCTTCACGGTGCACTTCTTCAACACCCATTTCATACCGAACAAGTTCCCTCTGGACCGGATCATCTTCACGGGCGCCTACGCGCTGGAAGACCTGAAGGAACAGCGGTCTCTGCATTACAAACGCCTCCGGGACGACGCCCGTCTCGAATCGATGAAGCGGCCCTACCCGGGCATTCCCCTGAAGCTTCTCGGGGCGACCTTCGGTCTGACCAGCCTGCTGCTCGGGCTGTTCCTGCTCGGCCATATCCTCTGGTCCGTGTTCCTGTTCTGAGATTTTCGGTGATTCCGACGGGGAAAAAACGTTCAGGGGAGATCGCGGTTCGCTTCTTCCAGCAGGGAAGATATCCCTTGTTCCAGTTGATCGAACCGGCGGATCAGCTTTTTCGCCTCCTCCGTGAGGTGCATGCCGGTTCGTCCGGGATCGGTTATCACGAGCTTCATTCCGAGACGCTCCTCGGAGGCCTTGACGCGTCCCCAGGCGGCTCGATAGGACATGTCCAGTTTCTTCGCTGCGGCGTTGAGGCTATGGCATTCGTCGATGGCCTTGAACAGAACATCCCGCCCGGGTCCGAAAATGACCTTCCCGTTTTTTTCCAGCCAGATCTTGTGTTTGATTTCCATGATGCAGACCTTCCCCGAGTTTGAAGATAGGAGCCATTGACGGCTAAATCTATCAAATTACGTACTGCTCGGCAAGACATATGTCATAAATGTCATAATATACCGATATCACTACATTATTTTGTAAATATTGATTGACACGGACGCAACGAATCGATTAAGTATCCGTTCACGAGGGAACCTTAACTTAAGAAGCCGGACAGCGATCCGGTGGGTTTGGTAAAGGTTATCGGATGTGTTTTTACGCAAAATACCGTTCCAACGACCTGCGCTTCCGCTTCCGCGCTTCATCCATACCAACCATCACGGAGGACCAATCATGAAGAAATGTTCAATTGTTGTGGCGGTGATCTTCATCGCCGTCTCCATTGTCTTTGCCGGCTGGGTGTCGGCGCAGACGAAGATTGCCCCCAGCGGCGCCGCTGTCTGGGACTTTATGAAAAAGGCGGACTACGCGAAGAAATGGAAGATGTGGCCCGACTCCAAGCCCCTGCACAAGGGCGTCGATCCGCACGGCGTGCTGCTGAATGTCTATGTCAACGATGCGGCACTCAAGGGGATCGCCGCCAAGAAGGGAAAACTCCCGGTGGAGTCGATGGTCGTCATCGACAATTTCAAGGCCGACAAAAAACTCGAATTCATCGGCGTCATGTACAAGGTCAAAGGCTACAACCCCTCGGATGGAGACTGGTTCTGGGCGCAGTATACCCCGGACGGCAAGGTGGTGGAGGAGGGCAAGATCGACGAGTGCATCCGCTGCCATGCGGCACAGAAGACCAACGATTACGTCTATTCGAGCAAGCTGAAATAGCGTTACATTAATCAATGGAGGTTTCTATGAAAGAAGAGATCAAGATTCCTGAGAGCATCAACAAGCAGACGTCGCGACGCGGCTTCCTGAAGGGAGCGGTGATGACCACGGGCGGGGCAATCGCCCTGGCGACCATCGGCGGCGTCAAGCCGAAGGAGGTCAAGGCGGCGGAGGCGCCAAAGGTCGTGCAGCGTTACCTGTTCGTGGAGCGCCAGAACTGCACGGGCTGCCGCGCCTGCGAGTATGCCTGCAACATCAAGCACGAAGGCGTGGTGCGGCCCTCCACGGCCCGCGTCCATGTCTACAAGCACAAGGGTGTCGTGGATGTGCCCGTGATCTGCTGGCACTGCGATGACCATCCCTGTATTGCCGCCTGCCCCACCAATCCCAAGTCGCTCACGGTGGATCCCAAGAGCAACGGGATCATCGTCAACGAGAAGACCTGCCTGGGCGAAAAATGCATGAAGTGCGCCGAGGCCTGTCCCGCCGAATATGTGCGGGTCCATCCCGATTCGGGAAATCCCGTTATGTGCGACATGTGCGGCGGCGATCCGGAGTGCGTGAAGGCCTGCTTGCAGCAGTCCGGCAAACCCCAGGGTCCCTGTCTGATTGCCAATACCCTCGGCTTCGGCGTCAACTTGGCCTACCGGAACGTCAAACCCGTCAAGGCGGCTGAAGACATGATGGACCTGCTGTTCTATCCCAGCAAGGGCGATAGGCCCAAGACTGGCAAATCCGGGAAGGGGAGGTGATCGCCATGACAGCACCCAAAGGTGGATATTTCGGAAAAATTCTGGAAGTGGATCTGAGCAAGGGAGAGGTCAAGACCCGACCCCTGACCGATGAACTGGCCCGCAAATTCATCGGCGGCTCCGGCCTGGGAGCCCACTATCTGACGTCGGAGTACAAGGCGAAGCACGATCCCTGGGCCGAGGACAGCTTCATCTTCATCGGTCCCGGCCCCTTGAACGGCACCTTCTGCCCCGGCACACGGGCGAGCTTCGTGAACCAGAGCGTCTACACGGGCCTGATCAGCCATGCCGAAGTGGGCGGCCATTTCGGCAACGAGATCAAGTGGGCCGGTTGGGACGGCATCTACATCAAGGGAAAGTCGAAGAAGCCGGTCTGGCTCTCCATCAAGGACGACAAGGCCGAACTCAAGGACGCCTCGAAGATGTGGGGCAAGGACACGGCCGTTGCCGATGAGATGATCCTCAAGGAGATGAAGGATCCCTACGCCCGGACGGCCGTCATCGGCCCGGCCGGCGAGAACATGGTCCCCTACGCGGCCGTGATCGTCGAGCGCACCCGCGCCGCGGCCCGGACCAGCACCGGCGCCCTCATGGGGAACAAGAAGCTCAAGGGCATCGGCATCCGCGGGACCAAGGCCGTTCCGACCGTCGATGTGGCGAAATTCACCGAGGCGGCGAAAGTGGCCCTCCAGTACGATGTGGACCGCGAAGCCTGGCAGGGGATCAAGCGCTGGGGTACCGGCGGCCTGCTGGAACAGAAGCAGTGGGTGACCAGCTCCCTCATCACCAAGAATTTCCAGACCACCTGGTATCCCGACATCGAGCACATCGGCGGCGAGCAGGCGGCCCGGACCTTCTGGAAGCGCCACGTGGCCTGCAACAACTGCCCGGTCCACTGCATGAAGCTGGGCGTGATCCGCGACGGCAAGTACCGGGGTCTCATCGCCGAAGGTCCCGAGTACGAGACGGGCGGCCTGCTGGGAAGCAACCTGCTGATGAAGGACTTTGCCGGCATGATGGCCATGATCGAACTCACCGACGCCCTGGGCGTCGACTCCATCTCCATGGGCGGGGTCCTGGCCTTCACCACGGAGTGTATCGACAAGGGTGTGCTCACGGCAGCCGACCTCGACGGGATCAAACCCAAGTGGGGCAACGCCGATGCCTACATGGAGCTGATCCGCAAGACCTGCTACCAGGAAGGCAAGGCGGGCAAGCTCCTCTCCATGGGCGTCAAGAAGATGTCTCAGAAGATCGGCAAGGGCTCCGAAGCCTGGGCCGTCAACGTCAAGGGCAAGGAAATCGCGGCCCACGATCCGCGGGGCGACAAGGGCCGGGCCTACAGCTACGCCATGGGCCAGTGCGGCGGCGATCACCACGAGGGCGACAGTTCCGACCTCCAGGCCCGCTGGGGCATGATCAACTCGCTGTGCATGTGCTCCTTCGTCGGCGGCGTGCCCTGGCTCAGGGAGACGCCGGGCGTGGTCCTCAACATGCTCAACCCGCTCTGCGGCTGGGACATGACGGACCAGGAGTACTGGGCCACCTGCCGCCGCATTATCACCACGGAGCGCTGCTTCAACGTCCGCGAGGGCATCAGCGCCAAGGACGACCGGCTGCACAAGCGCTTCCTCACCGAACCGCTGCCCGAGGGCCCCAAGAAGGGGTGGGTCTTCACGGCGGAAGACGAGAAGAAGATGCACGATGCCTACTACAAGCACTTCGGCTGGGATGAAAAGGGCATTCCGACGGAGGCGACGCTCAAGTCCCTCGATCTGGATTACCTGCTCGACGACATCCAGGCGGCCAGGAAGATCCTGTAAAAAACTTTTGGACAGGGGCGGGAGGCTTTGGCTTTTCCGCCCCTGTTTTTTCGCCGGCTTGTTTTTGACATTCATCAAGGTTTGCACTTGAAGCCGGGGTTCTTTTGTAGGAAGATACGCCCCGGTTGTTTGTATATTTGTCAACGGTTCGAGGTTCTCCATGCCGCTTTCCCGCCGGGATATGCTCCGGATCGTTGTTGCCGGGGCTGTTTCGGGATCCGTCTTTGGCCTGATCAAGGTCGGCGGCGCCAAGGCGCTTCCGCGCCCGCCGGGGGCCCTGGTCGAACCGGAGTTTCTCAAGGCCTGCGCCCGCTGCTACCAGTGCATCGATATCTGCCCCGCCGACGCGCTCCATCCGGCCTCCATTCTTACCGGCATGGCCAATGCCGGCACGCCTGTCCTCGACTGGAAAAAATGCAGCATGTGCCTGGAGTGCATCAAGATCTGCCCGACGGGCGCCATCCAGAAGATCGCCAAATCCGAGATCGATATCGGCAATGCCGTCATCGCCCGGGAAACCTGCCTGCAGTGGTCCGGCAAGGAGGCCTGCGACAAGTGTTTCAAGGCCTGCCGGTACAAGGCGATCTCACTGGACGAGAAAAAGAATCCGTCCGTAGTCGAAGAGAACTGCAACGGCTGCGGCGCCTGCGAACGCCGCTGCCCGACGAAGCCGGTCAGGTCCGTCACCGTCCTCTACGATCGCGTGAAACGCTTCGATCCGCCGCAGGGTCGGTTCCTGGTCCGTCCCGAGGACCGGACGGGCGCCGAGGGCGAGCGCGAGTTTTACGACCCGCTGATCGCGCGGATCCAGTCTCTGGCCGAGCGATACGGTCTGTGGAAAGGGGAGGAATAAGCCGTGACGCCGGAGACCCCCCTGGATAACCCCAGACAAACCGCCGTGGGCGCGCTGCCCATCCTCATCGAGGGTGGCGGTGCCGCCGGGATCTCGGCCAGCCTGGATCTGGCCGCCGCGGGCCGGAGCGTCCACCTCATCGAACGCACCGCCGTTCTCGGCGGACAGGTGTTGCGTCTCGACAAGCTCTATCCCACCGACCACTGCGCCTTTTGCCCCCTCTGGACGGATATCCGCCGTCTCCAGGGAGAGCCCGGGATTACGGTCCACCTCTCCTCTGTCATTGCATCCCTGGAGGCGTCCGCGGAGGGAAACCTCGCGACGATCGTGACGAAGCCCCCTTTCATTGCGCCGGAACGCTGCATCAGTTGCGGCAGGTGCGCGGAGGCCTGCCCGCTGGGTGCGGCGCGGCCGCTCGGCGAACACATCTATCCGCCCTCCTTCCGGATCGACGAGAAGATCTGCGACCGTTGCGGCCGCTGCGTAGGGGTTTGTCCCACCGCGGCAATCGATCTTGCCCGGCAGGAAGAGCGAAAGACCCTCAAAATCGCAAAGGCGATCCGGGCCGCCGGCTTTGTTGAAGCTGATCTGAAGCCTTTGCCGGAATTCGGCTACGGGCTGCACCCGGACATCATGACCTCGCTGGAGTTCGAGGCCTGGACGGCGGAGGCCGGCCAAAACGGCGGCCGCATCGTGCGCAAATCCGGCGGCGGCAGCCCCGCGAACATCGCCTTCATCCAGTGCAGCGGCGCACGCGACAAGAGGCTGCTGCCCTGGTGCTCGGCGGTCTGCTGCATGCACGCCCTCAAGCAATCCTCTTGGGTGAAGCGCCGGGATGCCGGCATCGACTGCTGGATCTTCTACACGGATCTCCGCACGGTGGGACGCGACTACTACGCCTATTCGCAACGGGCCGTGGACGAGGCGGGCGTACGTCTCGTCCGGGGGCGTCCGGGGCTCATCTATCCCCTTCCGGGCGGCGGCATCGCCGTGAAATACGAGGATACATTGACTCAGAAACGGGAAATCCGCCGTTTCGACATGGTGGTCCTCAACGGAAATCTGCGACCGTCCGTCGGGGACGGTTACGGCGCCGAACCGCCCGCCGACGCCTGCGGTTTCGCCGCCGAGCCGGCGGATGTGGCGCAATCGGCCTGCCAGGGATCTTCGACGGCAATGAAGGTCCTCATCGGCGAGAGGGAGGGCTCATGCCGGGCGTGATCGCGTTTCTTTGCCGCTGCTGCGGCGAGATTGAACCGACGGTCGATCTACCGGCGCTCCGCGAGCGGATCGGCCGCGAGGAAGGCGTTGCCGCTGTTGAGCTCCGCGATACGCTCTGCCTGCCGGAAGACCGCGCGGCGATCCTCAAGGCCTTTGAGGAGAGCGGCGCCGACCGGATTCTGCTTGCGGCCTGCTCTCCCTACGGGAAGGTCGGCAATGTTGTCGCGAAGCTGTCGGCGGCCTGCGGTAATGATCGCTCGCGTGTCCGCCTGATCGACATCCGCGAGGGGTGCGCCTGGATCCATCGGGGAGACCCCGCAGGGGCGACGGCCAAGGCCTGCGACCTCATGCGGATGGGGCTGGGATTTATGCGGCACGGCAAGCAGTCCGCCGACGCGGTCGTTTCCGTGCGGCCCGAATGCCTCGTGGTGGGGGCGGGTTCGGCGGGACTGGCGGCTGCGGGTTCCATCGCCCGGGCCGGTTATCCCGTTCACCTGGTCGAGCGCGGCGCCGCCGGCGGCGGAATGGTCAAACTCCTCTCCCACGTCTATCCCACCGACGCCGGGGCGGAGGAGAGGTTGGCACCCTACCTTGAGGCGATCGCCGAAAACCCGCTGATCACCTTCCATGGCAAGACCCGCGTGGCTGCTGCGACCGGTTATGCCGGCGATTTCAAAATCCGCCTCGCCTCCGAGAAGGGCGAGAAGAACCTGCGCGTGGGGACGGTCATCCTGGCCACGGGGGCCGGGGTCTGGCTTCCCCGGGGGCTCTACCGGTACGGCGAGTTGAAAGAGATCCTGACGCTGATGGAGCTCGAACGTCGCCAGCGGGAGGGCAAAGCGGCCGCAAAACGGACCGTCTTCATCCAATGCGTCGGCGCGCGTTGCCCGGAACGTCCATATTGCGCCACGATCTGCTGCCCCTCCAGCATCAAGAACGCCGTCCTTCTTCGAAAGGCCGATCCCGACGCCGAGGTGACGATCCTGCACCGTGACATCATGACGCCGGGCCATATCCTGGAGCGCTACTATCGCAGCGCCCTCGAGGCGGGCGTTCGTTTCATCCGCTTCGCTGAAGCACAGCCGCCGGTCGTTTTGGGCGAAGGCCGGGTCGGGCGCGTCGAGGTTTTCGACGCGATCAGCGGTCTCACGCGCGAGATCGAGGCGGATCAGGTCATCCTGAGCACGCCGCTTGTCGCCAACGCCGACAATGCGAAACTGGCCGAACTCTTTCATCTCCCGCTCGACGGCTACGGTTTTTTCCGGGAGGACTACCCCCTCCATCCGCTGGAAACCAGGCAGGCGGGAGTTTTTATCTGCGGCTCGGCCCGCTGGCCCGTCGCCTCCGGCGAAGCGGTCACGCAGGGTGAGGGGGCGGCGATGAAGGCGCTTTCGATCCTCGGCCGGAAAGAAATATCGGCGCTCTCCATGAGCCGTCTGCCCGAGGGCAAACTCGGACACGCCCGGATCGAGGACGGCTCCTGCTCGGGCTGCGGAAACTGCGTGGCCGTCTGCCCCTATGGGGCCTGCGCATTGCAGCCGGTGGGCGGGGTCTTCGTCAGCCGGGCCAACAAGATGCGATGCCGGGCCTGCGGAAGCTGCACGTCCGTCTGTCCGAACGGCACGGTCCAGATGCCCGAACACAACGCCCGGGCCGTAGGCGCCATGATCCGCCGGGCCTTTGCCGAGGGGGACGCCCGATGAACAGCCAGATGACCGACAAAACGCCTTCGCCCCGCGTCCTGGTTTTTGCCTGCCGCTGGTGCGCACTGGTCGGGGCCGACGCCGCTGGCAGGGGGAAGGCCGAATTGCCCGCCTCGTTCCGCTTGATTCCCGTGGAGTGCGCCTCCATGGTGGAACCGGATTCCGTCCTGCGGGCCTTTGCCAGCGGCGCCGACGGCGTGGCGGTCATGGGGTGCCATCTGGGCGGCTGCCGGTTCAACGACGCCAACCACGTGGCCGTCAAAAGAATGGAGGCCCTCGGGGATCTGCTCGATACGGTGGGGATCGGCCGCAGAAGGCTCCTGCTGAGTTTCGGCACCGCCCATGAGGGGCGCCAATTTGCAGAGGTCCTGGAGGCCTTCTTCCGGGAGCTTGCGCCGCTGTCTTCGCTTGCGGCGTGGCAAAAACCCCTGTTGAATCAACCTTCGTTTCGGTGAGAGAGCGATGTTGGAACTGCTAAATACAATCCGTGAAAAAGCGCAAACGCTCCTGGCCGAGAGAAGGGCCGACGGCGTTTTGTGCCTCGGAGGCAACCGTTTCAACGTCGTGCAGCCCCGGCTTCTCCACAAACCGGAGGAGGTCGGTTCGCTCGAGATCGCACCCAAGTGGAACCTCGCCAAGCTCGCCATGCAGATGCTTCGCGCAGCGGAAAAATCCTACCGCCTGGCCGTTGTCTGCCGGGGGTGCGACGAGCGCGCCCTTCTGGAGCTCGGGAAGCGGAACCAGATCGATGCTTCCCGGATGACCATTCTCGGGTACACGTGCAGCCGCGAGCAGGCCGAATCCTGCCTCTGCGCTCGGCCCTATCCGGAAAATCCCGCTGCCGGCGAGAAGATCGCCGGGGTCGATCCCTTCGCGGACCCGCGCCTTTCGGGACTCCTGACCGGGGACGACGGCGAGCGCATGGCGCGCTGGACGAGCCTTTTGAGGCGGTGCCTGAAGTGCTATGGCTGCCGGAACGCCTGCCCGATCTGCGTCTGCACCCCCTGCAAGTTGGAGGACGATCTCTGGGTGGAGCGGGCTGCCGTGCCGACGGAGATGATTCCCTATCACCTGATCCGCGCCTTTCACCTGTCGGACACCTGCGTCGCCTGCGGGGCCTGCCAGGACGCCTGCCCGGTCGGCATCCCGCTGATGGCCCTGCAACTGGTCATGCGTCGGAAACTTTTGGAGAGGTACGGCTACGAGGCGGGACTTCAGGCGGACCGAAAGTCGCCGCTGCTGATGGATTTCGACCATGCATTGCCCGCAGGGCTCACGCTTCCGGCGTGGACGGTTTCGAGCGAGGTTTCCCATGAGCGCTGAACTGGTCCGCACCACCTGCCCCTACTGCGGCACCGGCTGCGGCCTGCTGCTCAAGGTCGAACAGGGCCTTCTGACAGGGACGCTGCCCGACCGGGAGCATCCCGTGAGCCGGGGAACCCTCTGCATCAAGGGATGGTCGGCCCACGAGTTCGTCGCCTCGCCGGAGCGCCTGACGCAGCCGCTGCTCAGGGACGGCGACTCTTTCCGGCCGATCTCCTGGGACGAGGCGATCGCCCTGGCGGCCGGCAAGCTGCGGGATGCGGCGGACCAGTATGGCCCCGATGCCGTCGGGGGGCTCTCCTCGGCCAAGTGCACGAACGAGGAGAACTACCTCTTCCAGCGGCTGATCCGCGCCGCCTTTCAGACCAACAACGTGGACCACTGCGCGCGTCTCTGCCACGCCCCGACGACGGTCGCCATGGTTCAGACCCTGGGCAGCGGGGCGATGACCAACTCCATTTCCGACTTGGCAGGGGCCGACTTCATCCTCGTCATCGGCTCGAACGCCGCCGAGAGCCACCCGGTTCTGATGGGGGAGATCTACAAGGCGATCGACCGCGGCGCGCGCCTGGTGGTCGTCGATCCGCGGCGCACGGCCGTCGCGGAAAACGCGGCGGAGCACCTCCGAATCCGTCCCGGGACCGACATCCCGCTTCTGTGCGGCATGATGCGCCACCTCGTCGATGCGAAACTGATCAACGAGGACTTCATCCAGGGGAGGACCGAGGAGTTCGGACCTTTCCTGGAATTCCTGAAGGGCTGGACGGTCGAGCGTGCGGCGCAGGAGACGGGGATTTCCGCCGAACGGATCCGGGAGACGGCAAGGAGCTACGCCCGGGCCGGACAGGCCGCCATCGTTTACTGCATGGGGATCACCCAGCATGCCTGCGGCACGGCCAATGTGATCGCCATCTGCGACCTGGCCATGCTCTGCGGTCAGGTGGGGAAGGAATTTTCGGGAATCTATCCCTTGCGCGGCCAAAACAACGTCCAGGGCGCCTGCGACATGGGGGCGCTTCCCAATGTCTTTCCCGGCTACCAGGCCGTCGCCGATCCCGCCCTCCGGGCAAAGTTCGCGAAGGCATGGGGTGTTGCGGAGCTCACGGACCGTCCGGGTCTGACCGTGACCGAGATGATCTCCCGGGCAGGGAAAGGGATCCGGGCGCTCTACATCATGGCGGAAAACCCCATGCTGAGCGATCCCGACGTGACCCACGTCAAGGAGTCCCTCGGAAAACTCGATTTCCTGATCGTCCAGGACATCTTTCTCACGGAGACGGCGCGCCTGGCCCACCTCGTCCTGCCGGGGGCCTGCTTTGCCGAAAAGACGGGGACCTTCACCAACACGGAGCGCCGCTTCCAGCTTCTCCACAGGGCGGTGGCGCCCCCCGGCGAAGCGCTGGATGACTTCACGATCCTCTGCCGGATGTCGCAGGCCCTGGGAGTTCCCGTCCCGTACGATACGCCTGCGGCGGCTATGGCGGAGATCGCATCCCTCTGCCCGGCCTACGGCGGGATCCGCCATGAACGCCTGGAAAAGGTGGGCTTGCAATGGCCCTGTCCCGATCCCGAACATCCGGGGACCCGTTTCCTTCATCAGGGAAAGTTCACGCGCGGCCTGGGACGCTTTGTCCGGCCCGACCATACGCCGCCCAAAGAGATGCCGGATGCCGAGTATCCCTTCTATCTGAACACGGGCCGCATGTTCGCCCACTACCACACGGGAACGATGACGCGCCGCTCCCCCTTCCTGAACCGCGAACGGGAAGGCGCCTACGCCGAGATCCATCCGGACGACGCGGCGCGGATCGGGGTCCGCCACGGCCGGAAGATCCGGATCACGACCCGCCGCGGCACCATCGTGACGGCAGCCCTCCTGACGACCCGTGTCGTCCCGGGGACGGTCTTCGTACCGTTCCATTTTTCGGAGGCCGGGGCGAACGTGCTGACGAACCCGGTCCTGGATCCCGTCTCGAAGATCCCGGAGTTCAAGGTCTGCGCGGCGCGCGTGGAAAAGGAGGCGGACGATGGCGGGTCTTGACGAAAGCCTCCGCCGGATCGGAAAAGAGGCGGGGATCGACCGCTGCGTCGAGTGCGGGCGCTGTACGGCCGTCTGCCCGATGGCGGAGATGTATGTGAATTTCTCGATTGCGATGTCGCCCCGCGGCATCATCAAGAAGGCCCTGACGGGCGAATCGCTTGCGGCAGACCGGAACCTCTGGTACTGCACCGAGTGCAACGCGGGAACCGACGCCTGCCCGCAGCAGGTGAGCTGCCGGGATCTGGTCCGCGGGTTGCGCCGCCTGGCCCTGGATGCGGGGAAACAGGAAGAGATGAGCGTCTGTCCCTGCTGCGGGGAGCGATTCCTCGCCCTCCCTGTCGAGGATTTCGTACTGGGAAGGCTCAGGGAAGAACCGCCCAATGTCAAAAACTGGCTCAAGCTCTGCCCCGCCTGCCGCCGGGAGGGCTACCTCCGGAGAAACGCGTAGAAGGATACGGCAAAGACGATGGAACCTGCCAACAATATAAGGGACAACGAACTCGGGATCGACGACCTCCGTCCCCGGAGGCTTGAGAAGCGGACCCTGATGGACCGTTTCATGCCCCGCCGTCGCCCCTTCATCCTCTTCGATCCCGACCGCTGCACGGGCTGCGGAACCTGCGAGACGATCTGCGCGACCAGAAACGTAGGATCGATCGCGCCCGCATCGGCGAGCATCCGCGTCATCCGGAACGATGCCCGGGGACGGAACCTTGCGGTCTACTGTCAGCACTGCCGCAAGCCGCTTTGCGTTGAAGCCTGCCCGACGCGGGCGATGACCAGGGGCGAGGACGGCATCGTCCGCATCGAGAAGCTCTTCTGCACATCCTGCGGTCTATGCACCGCCGCCTGCCCGGAGGCTGCGCCGTTGCGCGACGGCCGCACATCCGAAATCCGCAAGTGCGACCTCTGCGAAGGGGACCCCCTGTGCGTGCGGCACTGCCCGAATAGCGCCCTGACCTACACCAAGGGAAAGGCATTCCGCTGGATCAAGGGGGTCCGCTGGACGGTGCAACTGATTTCGTTTATGCTCTTGGTTCTGGTCTTCCTGGGGACCTTCTGCTACTTCAACGCCGGAAGCTTCGGCCTGGCCTGCCCGACGGGCGCATTGCAGAACATTTTCGCCACGGGACGGGTCCTGCTGGCGGGCCTGACGAGCCTCCTGGCGATCTTTCTGCTGACGGTTCTCTTGGGCCGCTTCTTCTGCGGCTGGATCTGTCCGTTCGGCTTCGTGCTGGATCTCGTGGATCGGATCATTCCGAAGAAGTTCGGCCTGCCTTCGTTCCTCAAGACCCGGATGGCCAAGTACGGCATCCTGGGCGGCGCCGCCGCCGGGAGCGCCGCCTTCGGCTTCCAGGTATTCTGCACGGTCTGCCCCATCGGAACCCTGTGCCGCTCATACGGTCAACAGGCGATGTTCCGGGGCGCGGAAATGGCGATCGTGCCGCTGCTCGCCGGACTCGAATTGACGGAGCGCCGGAGCTGGTGCCGGTACTTCTGCCCCGTGGGGGCGCTTCTGGCGCTCTTTGCATCGCTGCACCTGCTCAAGATCGTGATCGGCGCCAAGCAATGCAAGAAATTCTCGTGCATCCAGTGCGCGGAGGTCTGTCCGATGGGCATCATCAACGCGGACAAGCTGCGCGAGGGGCTGTCGCCCGAAATTCCCATGACGGAATGCATCGGCTGCCTGCGCTGCCTGGACCGCTGCCCCTACGGCGCGGCGAAGATCCGCTTCCGCTGGCAGAAGGGCGTACCCGGGGAGGTGGAGCGATGAGCGATTTACGGACGGCCGTTGTCCGTCTTGACAAGCGCACCGCCGAAGTCGTAACCCCAGACGGGGATCTCCGGTGGGAATCCATCGGCGCGGCGCTCAACCTGGCCCTGATCGAACGTTACGGCGCAGAGAGCCTCGTCTTCGGCGGGGGTCCGCTCACAGGCACCCTCGCCCCGGCCTCGGCGCTCCTCGTCGGTTCGTTTGTATCGGCCTGGCCGGCCCGAGCGGACCGATCCGCACCGGCAACATCGACCCGCCATGTGCCGCTGCTGCTGACGGCCGGGCCGGACTTCCGGTTTTCCGGAATCGATCATCTCGTGCTGCTGGGCGCCGCGGAGCGGCCGACCCTGCTCCACATCGACGGCGGCCGTGTCCGCTTCGTGGAGCTGCCGCCGCAGGCGGCCGACATGCCTTCGCTGGAAAACTTGCTTCGGCGCTCCGCGCCCCCCTTCAGGTCGGCGATCCTGACCTCTCCTGCGGCCGACGCGGGTGTTCACTTTGCCTCCGCCTCCCTCGGCCTCAAGGGTTCCCTCGACAAGGCGGGCCTCGCCGGGGCGATGGCAGCGAAGAATCTCAAGGGGATACTGCTCGGCGGTTCCGGGGGGATCGCCTTTGTGGCCGAGGACCTTAAGCGGTCGCTGGAACTGGTGGCGAAACTGAAGGGAGAGCGGAAAAAAACGGGTGGTTTCGTCTCCGTCGTAGAGGCGGCCGGCGGCGGGGATTGCCTGAAGGTTCTGAAGGGGGCGAAGCTTCGCGATGCCGCCTGCTTCCACTGCCCCGCGCCCTGCATGGTTCATGCTCAATTTGCCGGGGCCGATCCCCGAGTTCCGCCGGGGCCGAAGCAGCAAAACGGCCTTCTTCTGCTGGATCACATGGGCTGGATCGCCCTGGCCAAAAGGCGCGGCAAAGGCGCCCTTTCCCTGCTCGCGGAATCCATTCGCCTGGGCCTCGATCCCTCCGCCGTGGCGTCGCTTCTTCCCGCAGAGGGTGGAAAAGAAGGCCTGACTTCCGACTTTGCCGTTCTATTCGATCTGGCCAAAGGCGCCGGTCCTTCTCCGTCCATGTCGTCCGCCGCAGCAGATCTGACCTTCGGAGTTTCTCCTCTTGTGCCCGGGACCGGCGAAGAGGCGTGCCGGCGAACCGCCCTTGCCTTTGTCCTGGGCGTTTGCCCCCTGTTCCTGCTGCGGTTTCCGCAGATCAGCGGGGATCTTGCTGCCTTCCTGCCTGCGGGTGTCGAGCCGGCCTGCGTGAAGCGGTCTGCCGAAAGAGTGATCACCCAAGGATAAGTTGTTCGGTTCATCAGGGATGATGTTTACTTTTCCTCATAAGAAGGATTTATGCCGTCCATTGCCTTGTCCTGCTGTCTTCGGATGAATTGACCTTTTCCTCCTGATGCTCCGCAAGAAAGCTCCCAAGTTCGTCAAAAGTGCATTTTGGTGATCAATTGGTGCCGTCAAGCCCAGGCAGCGCGTCGAGCATCATGCCTTCTAAGGTACCATTGAGCTGAAACCCCACGACATTCCTGTCCGATGAGTAGGCAATGTAGGTGGCGCCGCTGATATCCTGCATGAAGATCGCCTCCGCATAATGGACCACCTTGGCATGGCCGCCGACGGGGAGCACCTGGGTGGCCACCACGGTTCCACTGTCGTTATAGGCGGTCAGGGTAACGGACGCAGCGCCGCCTTCCGTATTGACAAAGGCAATACCGGTCCAGCCGCCGTTCTTCTCGATCTTGGCAAAGATACCCGCCTTCGAGCCGGTCCCGCCGCTTTCTGCATAAGCCGCAAGCTGGTTGCCGTCGGCGGTGCTGAAAAGCTCAAAGCCGCTGAGGGGCCTTGTGGAGTCTATCTTGAACCATGCTGTCTGAGCCGGAAGGCCGAGTTCCGAAACGATGCCGACATATTTCCCCTTCCCCGCTATGGAAAGGGTCGAGGGGGAAAGGGGAGCCCCCTGGGCACTGTAGGGGGTGATGGTGATCGTACACGCCGACTCCGCCGGGTTATAGGCCACAATGCCGGTCCACCAGCCATTGCTGTCCACATGGGGGTAGTATATGGTCGAGGCGGTTTTGTCTGTAAGGAGGATTCCTTCCATCTGGGTAGCGCTTCCGATACTGCCGAACAACTCCAATCCAATGACGCCGCTTGCATTGGTGATCACCGCCGAGCGAATGTTCGGCTGGAGGGGTTGATTTAACAGGCTCCCGATCGTGAAGACCCGGCGTTGATTGGGATTGAGTGTGTAGGGAACGGTCACACCATTGTTAAAGGTAATGGTCAGGTTCTTCGTTTCCGAGGTGGTGTTCACCAGGGTTAGCCCGGTCCACCATTGGGCGCTTGAGTCTATGTGTGAGATATAGATGTCTGACGTGTTCACCACCTTTACCGCAGGGATTGCCGCTCTATAAATACCTGCCTGATAGAGCTTCGTGTAGCCTTGGACTGTAGCAGAGTCTGTTTCAAAGATGATGTAGCCTATGTTTAAGTGGTTTGTAAACTCATCGGCAACGGTGATCTGTCTCCGGCCGTGAGCAAAAAGTGTGACAGCTTTGGCCTCGATGAGCTGCCCATCATTGCTGAAACCCCTCAAGGCACCGGTGACTGTCTGATCGGAGCTGGTATTTATGATGGCTATCTCCGTTTGCCAGGGAAGGCTTGTGTCTATATGGGGGAAGTAGAGAGGCGCATTGGAGCCAGTCTTGGTAATGGTAAATGGTTGATCGTTTTGATCTTGAAACTGCCATGCATTATTAACCCTGTTTCCGACCCATACGATAGATGATGTCGCTGGTGTGTTCGGAACTACCCATGAGTAAGAAGTTTCGAAAGGTGAAAGAGGACCCGCTATTTGCTGCCAAACGTCATTATTATACAAATAAATATGGATCAAACTGGCTGAGTGCAGATTAGAAGAGGTCCAGGTAATAGCATGTGTACTCCCCGTTGTCCACGACTCACCCCCGTTCGGAGAAATGATCTGGATACCTGGAGGTCCAGTCTTATTTGCCAAACAGCTTGCCGTCGAACCGCCGTTTGATCCCGTACAACTCCAGGTCCACGGCCCGTTGCCGCTTACCGCCGTCGCCGTCCCAGCATCACAGAGGTTTGTGGTGGGCGCTGTCGTTAATGTCCGCCCGTCGGATGAACCGCAAACCCCGGTTACCCTTGGTCCCGTTTTATTTGCCGAACAGCTCGCTGTCGAGCCGCCGTTTGATCCCGTACAACTCCAGGTCCACGGCCCACTACCGCTCACCGCCGTCGCCGTTCCAGCACTACAGAGGTTTGTGGCGGGCGCCATCGCGAATGTCTGTCCGTTGGATGAACCGCAAACCCCGTTTATCGGGAGTGCCACTATCGTTACCGTTACTCCGCTTGCCGTCACGGAATCATCCGATGTGAAGACAACATTTATCGATGACCCGGTTACGGTAAACGTCTGGTTAATCCCGTATCCGCTTAACGACTTCTGAAGAACATTGCTTGAATTATAGATCCTGATAAAGTCATATCCTGCTTCTGTATTGCCGGTCACCGTCACCGTCAGTGATGTGGCGCCCGGTATCGACAGCGTGTCCGTGATGTTCGCATTGTTCCCGTAAGCACCCGTGGTAAACGTCGTATGCGGTCCGGTCTTATTGGCCGAACAGCTCGCGGTTGAACCACCGCTTGATCCGATACAACTCCAGGTCCACGGCCCGCTGCCGCTGACCGCCGTTGCCGTCCCGGCGCTGCAGAGGTTTGTCGTGGGCGCCGTCGCGAATGTCTGACCGTTGGATGAACCGCAAACCCCGTTTATGACGCCTCCTTCACCGATTGTCATTGTCATGCCGGTCGCAGGGGCAGAGATACTCGTGACGGAAAAGTCGCTGGCCGTCCCATTATAGAAAGCCGAATTTGGGTTTGTCATGGAGTCCCAATTGCTGTTATTCCCCGAGTAGAAAAGGGTTGTCTTATCCCCTCGGCAGGTCGTCGTCAACATATTACAGGCTGCGGTGCTGGCCTGTTCGGCCATTACACCCTGGTGTCCGCCGCTGACATAAGCATTGGACCCGACCGCATTGTCGACATGTATAATGAGCAATCCTCCCTGCCAGGTCGACCCAAAGCCGGTTTTCCCGCGAATGCCGAGGTCCCATCCGGTCGGGTAGCGGTTTTCCATCAGAAAATATTCCGTCGTACTGAAAGAGGTTTTGACCAGCTTGATGGCCGAGGTGTTGGATTGCAGAGGTGGGTTCAGGGTCACGGCGCCGCTGGCTGAAGTCTGCGGCACCGTCCAGCCAAGATATTCACGCGACCAGGCGTCCAGGGCAACTGGAGTCGTCCCGCTCTCTTCACCGGTGTCGGCGCCCCAGCTTCCGCCCGCCATGAGCGAGAAATTGCCAAGCCCCCCATTATGGCTATTCGTATCGTAAAGATCGGGCAGCTCGCATATCTGGTGCCCCATTTCGTGGGCGATCACTCCCATGGGATGTTGCACATCGTTGTTGTTCAGTTCACCGTTCAGTGCCCAGCGCTGGACATTTTTCGAGCCTGCCGTCAGGCCGGTGGCGGTGGTCCGCCAGGCATGTGCCCAGACGTTGGGAGTCTTGGTCGATCCGGAGCGCTCGTAGCCGGCGTGTATAAAATAAATGCAGAGCTCGCTGGTCTGCAGAATGCCGTCGCCGTTGGTGTCGTACAAGTTGAAGTCGATAAAGGAGGAGGCCTGCGCCAGTGCGGCATTCCCAAGTTGTTGATCCTGGGAAAATGTGAAGGTTCCCCCGTAATTTGGATGATTCGTAGCCAGCGTCACCGAAATCACCCCGGGGTCGCCCGATTGAGTGTGGGATACCGGAACAATGGAGAAATTATTGAAGGAATTGTCGTTGAAGAATTTTGCAACCGCTTTCGCCGACGTGGAAAACACACTCGTATTCCATGAGGCCGCCGTGGTGGAAAGGCTTCGATCGGCATAACTGACAAGGATGATAAGAACGTTTCGACTGCCTGAAACCGGGGTGTTGACCCAGGGAGCCGCTGAAGATTCCATTTCATTGTAGGATCGAGTGGGTGTCATGTGCGGATCCGGTCTCACGCCGCGCATGATCGTGTCGGGAAGGGTGATGGGAACTTGATCGACAATGATCCCGCTACCGATCAATCGACCGTTGGATTCTTTGACAGCATATTCCCAAAACTGAGTGGAGCCGTTTTGGATAATTGTGTAGCCCTCGGCCGTTTCCACCCAATTCGAGAATTCATCGCCCAGGATTCTTGCTTGGAAAACCCTCCCATCCGGCTGCGTGAAAGAGATCAATTCGCCGGAGCCCGGCCCTGCCATGCAAGGCGGTGGGCAGACGAACAAAATGACAAGAGCTGCCAACAACACGACCAAAGTGAAACTTTTGTGATTTTTCCACATGGAAAGCGACCTCCATTCATATTCATGAAAAACAGGATTTACGGCTCCCCGCGGGGGTGGGGCGGACCGGGGACAATAACCGCTTCAATTTCTCTTCCGTTCTCAATAAACCGATCCACCACGAACGGGTCCGTTGAACGGATGCCGTATTGATTGAAAGGTATTTCGCTGTTGGTCAATTCATCCGAACTTGCCGGTTGGATGAAGATGAATAGTGTCAAAAGAGACACCGTGAAAACGCATAGGAGTCTTCTCAACGTTTTAGCCATGATTTTCCCCCTTGTTTTAACTTTCTTTTATGATTTTATTGAAAATACCGATGAATTGGTTTTCGCATCGCGCATATTTTTCGACATCTTCGAGGAATAACAGACCATTGTATATTGATGATTACACGAAGAAACATACATTTTACGATGAGTTATGTCAAGAACAGACTACATGGATATTGTTCTTAAAAGGCATCAGGGCAGGATGGCGAAAACTCTGGCCGGCGCTCCCGTTCCACCTTTAATCGACATGGGAATAACATAGAGCGTCGCTCCCTTTGCGGGGAGTTTGTCCAGGTTGGCGATATTCTCCAGCCCGAGTTTATCGGCGCCGCAAATGGTGCGGTGAACCCAGAAGTCTTGTGACTTGCCATAATCGATGCTCGGTGTATCAATGGCGATACCTTTGATGTTCCGTTCCTTCGTCAGGAACTCTGCAGATTCCCGGGAAAAAGCCGGAAAACTCAATTCAGGAAGCGCGGGCAGACCTTTCTTATCCGTTCCCAAGACGCGCTTCGGGTCGGGATAATATTGCGTACCGATCCCTGTGTACATAATCACCCATGCCCCCGCCGGAATCCGGCCGTACTTTTTCTCCCATTTTTTGACGTCCTCCACGGAGAGGAGGTAATCCCGGTCGCGGGCGCATTGCTGTGTCGCGTCGATCTTAACCGCGGGACCAATCCACTCCGCAAGGGGAATTTGATCAATCGTGCGCCCGTTTTTTGCAAAGTGAAGCGGCGCGTCGGCATGGGTTCCACCGTGTTCCGAGGCGGCATAAAAGTTGGCGGCATACCAGTAGCCCCGTTCGGTCGTCCCCTGGAATTCTGCGGTTAATTTAAACGACGATGCGTTCGGCCAGTAGATTGCCTCTCCGTCATAGGCATACGTCATGTCCAGAATATTACTTTGATTCCCGGCCGCATATCCAGACCCGACCGCACTCATAACCATTACGGTAGCACATACTGCCGTCAGAAATACTTTTCTGATTTTCATGATTGCTCATGCCTCCTTTTGATTTTCTCTATTGTCCAGGTGTTCTGATTCTGTCTGATTTTGATTATGACAGGCCGCTCTTCTGCCGGGATTTCAGGTACCCGAAGAGCCTCTTCCAGAGGTAGTGTGTGAGGCGATGGCGGCGCAGCCCTTCCGGCGAGCCGAAGAGCAACCATCCGATCCTGCGGTGCAGGCGCATGAACCAACTGAAATGTGACATCTTCAGGCGTCCGTGCTTCAGGAGCCAGCACCGGGGGGCAAGGACCGGCCGCCACTTGCCGGTGGCGATCTTCATCGTCTCCAGCGCGGCGAGGCTCACGAGCGTCCACTCCGTTGCGCAGAGGAGCGCCAGCGGCCGTTTCCCCGAGAAGTAGCCGAAGAACCAGTCCACCTGCCAGTCTCCCTGGGTGATGTAGTGGTACTGGGCGCAGCGGAACTCCTGCGAGTGGATCACGCGTTGAAGCCCCGGGTAGTCGAGGACCGGGATACCCAGGGCCTGTTCGATCGTAACGGATTCCGGCGTAAAGGCGCTGACCCAGCCCAGGGCGCCGGCGGGCAGGCACAGCACGGCGGGCTTGCCCAGCGCCCGGCAGGTTCGGAAGATCAGGATGCTGTAGGGAAGGTCGTCGACAGCGGGGATCACGATATCGGCGTTGCCGACCAGCTCCGGAAGCTCGCCTTCGGTCGGAAGTCGCGGATGCACCGTCACCTCGGCGGCGGGATTGACGGCACGGACGGTTTCGGCCATGACCTCCGCCTTGGCTCTTCCGATGGTATCGACAAAGCAGCCGATCTGACGGTTCATGTCGGAGGGGGCGTACCGGCCCTCTCCTGCAATTGCGATCCGCTCGAAGCCGCAACGGGCAAGCGCCGTACAGAGGGTCTCCCCCGAGCCCGTATCGCCGATGATCAGGACGCGCGCCGTGCGGATGCGCTCCTGTTCGGCCTCGGTCAAGATGCCCAGGTTCCGGGAAAAGAGCGTTCGATAATCGGGACCGGCCGGTTTCATGCGCGCCTCCCGATCCCGCGCCGTTCAGAGGCCCTTTCCTGCCGCGCCTCACGAAACTTCATCAAGCGCTGGAACAGGGCCCACCAGAGACCCTGCATCCATTCCAGTGCGGGCCCCAACGGCGTCTGAAAGATCCGCCACATGAGCCTGCGCTGCCAGACGAGCAGTGTGTGCAGGCAGGGCCCGTTGACGCGTTGAATACGGATCGCCCCGGCCGTAATGTGCCAGTACCGGGGCGATGCAACCGGTTTCCACTTTCCCGAGAGCACCTTCAGGATCTCCATCGCACCGATGGCCGAGGCCGTCCAGACGGTGGGACAGATCTGCGTGGGCGGAGCGCTCTCTTCTATGAATTTACGGTAATAATCAATCCGCCAGTCCGCAAAAGGGACGTAGAAATAGGTCCCGAACTTGTACTTCCGGATCGTCAGCATCTCCCGGAGTTCCTCGTAGCCGGGGAGTCTCGGAACCCCCTCGATCTCCTCCAGAGAGGGAGTGCCCGGCAGGATGATCGTGACATGGGCCCAGGTTCCGGCGGGGTAGACCATCAGGGCGGGCTTTCCCAGCCTCTGGGCGTCCCTAAAAACGATGAGGCTGAAGGCCAGGTCGTCGGCAGCGGGGAAAACGAAATCGGCATCGCCCATGAGTTCGGCGATCCGGGCGTGGGGGAGCAGTTCCGTATAGGCCGTCACCTCGGCGGCGGGATTGATCCGCAGGATCGTCTCCCGGACGACCTCCGATTTTTTCCTCCCCAGCGTGTCGGTGAAGCAGGCGATCTGGCGGTTCATGTTGGTGGGGCTGTAGACGTCGAAATCACACAGCACGAACCGCTCCACCCCGGAGCGGGCGAGGATCACGGCGACCGTCGCCCCGATGCCCCCGCAACCGACGATCAGCACCCTCGCCCGCCGGAGGCGCTCCTGCTCCTCCGGTTTGAAGATGCCGTAATTGCGTTCGAAGAGTTCCCGGTAGTCCATCACCACAGAGACCTTCACTCCCTGCCCAAACGGATCTTGGCCAGCCCGTGGATCAGGGCGGACAACAGACAGACCACCCCCGCGCCGATGGCGATGAAATAGGGGTTGAGGAAATGCATGTGAATATCGACCTGGACCGTGGCGGGTACGGAAGAGTAGCCCGTCACCGGCAGGTGCACACGGTTTGTCGCATACCAGACGGCAATATAGAAGCCGGCCGTGTACAGGAGCATGAAGATCCCGTCGGCGATCAGAAAGAGCCGTCCCTTCTTCCCGGGCAGGGTGCTTCCCCAGAAGGCGAGGAAGAGATAGCTCAGCAGGAGCCACAGCAGAAACGCGACGCCGATGAGCGGCGTTTCAATCACGTAGTCCAGAGAGTCCGAGGGAAGGTCATGCCGGAGGATAAAGGGGTACGCGCGGATGGTGAAGTAATCCATATGCAGCGCGGCGTACCACCAGGGTTTGAAGATGGCGGCCGTAAAGACGATCCCCGCCAGAAGCCCCAACGGGTTGTAGAGGGTGAGCCCCCGGAAATGATCCCGAAAGATGAACCACAGATCGGCGAAGGTCTCCGGTTCACGGTTGCCTTCTTGGAAGGCACGCAGCGAAGACTCGTCGCCGTATATGAAACAGATCCGACGCAATAATTTCTTTATCAATTGAATCATTACAAACTGTTACATATCATGCTCACATGACGGACATGATCTTGGTCAACTGCGTCAGCAGCACCACGTGAACGAACATTCCCGAGATTTTGAGCCTCCCGGCAAACAGGTGGCCCAGGACCTTCCGGCCCGCCCCGTCGAAATACCAGGGGAGCCCGCCGACGATCCGCAGCGCGTTGAGGTCCATCACCCGGTCGGAGTCCGTCCGGATAACGATCTCCGGACTCCCGGCGATCCCCTCCTCGAGCCGGAGTTTCCCCCCTGCAAAGACCAGGGTCACGGCCGCTTCGATGTCGGTAAGTTCGATGGCCACGGCCCCGCGCATACATTCAAAGACCGCCCGCTTCTCCGGACGCTGCGTCAGGTTCGCCGTCAGCAGATCTGCGAGGATCCCGGCAAAGGGAATCTCCACCGCCCGGTTTTCGATGAACCCCTCTTCCATGAAATTCTCCCCCAAGTGACCTTTGAAAATCGCGCCGTTTGTCATTGCGAGGAGGCCAAAGGCCGACGAAGCAATCCCACAAATTGTATTGATGAGATTGCTTCGAGCTGAAGCCCTCGCAATGACAGGAAAGGCAGAAATTCAAAGATCTCGAAACGTCCAACAGTAGTTCTAGTTCAGAACGCCGCCCGGTAGACGGCGAGGACCTCCTCCTCACTGAGGACCATCCGCGGGTTGTTGACGATCGCCCCGTCGGAGAGGCTTAAGCTTGCCGCCTTGACCAGATCTTCCTCTTTCGCCCCCGCTTCCGAAAGACGGAGCGGATGGCCGATTCGCCGGAGGAAGGCGCCCATCTCCGCGACGGCCGCCCCCGCGGCCCCTCGTTCATCCATCCCCTTTTCCCGAACCCCCAGCGCCTCGGCGACCATCGCATAGCCCTCCGCCGCGTCGTCCAGGTTGAACGCCATGACGTGCGGCAGCAGGATGCCGTTGGCGATCCCATGCGGCACACGGGCGATCGCGCCGAGGGAGTGGGCCATCGCATGAACCAGGCCGACCATCGCGTTTCCGAAGGCCCAGCCGGCCATCGTTGCGGCAAGCTGCACCTGGCCGCGAGCCGCGAGGTCCGCGCCGTTTTGCGCACAGACCGGAAGGTCACGGTGGAGCAGGCGGATCGCCTGCATCGCAAGCCCGTCCGCGATCGGTTCGCGCTGTGTCGACTGGAGCGCCTCCACGGCGTGGGTCATCGCATCCATTCCTGTCGATACCGTGAGCAGCGGCGGGAGTTTCTCCGTCATCTTCGGATCGAGGATCGCAATCCGCGGCGTGTTAAAGTACTCCACGATCAGGATCTTCTGCTTCTTCCGCTCGTCGAGGATGACCGCCATGCAGGTCACCTCGCTCCCGGTCCCGGCCGTCGTCGGGATGACGATGTGCGGCGTCTGCGGCCGGGTGAGGAGTTGGATCCCCTCGAAGTTCTCGAGACCGCCCCCCTCCGTGAGCAGTATGCAGATCCCCTTCCCCGTGTCGATGACGCTGCCGCCTCCCACGCTGACGACGCAGTCCGCCCCCTTTTCCCGGGCAAAGGCGGCCGCGCGGTTCACGATCCCCACGCCCGTGTCCTGGGGCACTTCACTCCAGACGCCGACGCACCGGTCCCCGAGGGCCTTCAGAACCCCCTCGACCAGCCCCGCCTTCATCACCCCCGGATCGGTCACGACGAGCGCCCGGCCGCAGCCGAGACCGGTCATCTCCATCCCGACGTCGCGCGCGGCGCCGGCGCCGAAGACGATTTTGGTCGGACCGAAATAGACAAACGCCAGATCCTGATCATACGCCATGGATGCCTCCTTAAAGCGGGATCGCCGCCTTTCTATCAGGCCTCGTCCGGCCAGATGGTCTCGATTTCACAGAGCAGATCGATCACCTTGTTCACGGTCTTGATGTTCCGGACCACGTAGGTCAGATCGCCCTTGAGCTTCAGCTTCCCCTGCATGAGGGCCTTGGTGGAATCGACCTCCTTCTTCGCCACCTGCTTCCAGCGGGCGAAATCGCCCGACATGACGAATCTGGCGCTCTCCGCCTTCGCCTTGTCGCAGATCAGGAAATCCCGCACATCGCCATGCCAGTAGTCCGTGAAGACGTAGATCGGCTCCGGGATCCCCTTCTCCGGATCGGGGTTCACGATGATCGAGACGCTCCCCTCCCAGTTCTTCGCGATCTCCCTGTACTCTGCTGACGTTGCAATCTTCTCCTTCCACGCGTCGAGCCACTCCTGTGTCATCGCCTTGTATGCCGCCATGTTCCCCTCCTTGTTGTATTAGGATGATTGACCCGGATAGAGCCTCTCCCGGAGCTCGTCGAGCCCCAATTCCCGGAGTTTTTCCTCCCGCGGGAAGCCCCTCTCATCGAGCCCCCGGAGTTTGTAGTACTCGCGCTTCAGTTTTTCGACGTCGGGTATGGAACCGGCCCCGGCCCCCTCCATAAGCGGTGTCATGATCCGCTTCGGCAGCACGTCGTCCTTCACCGTGACCCCGAGGAGGTTGTTGATCCCCCGCTTGAGCGTCCAGTCCCGGGCGCCGCCGGCCATCAGCTCGGCAAAGTCGAGGCCGAAGCCGGTGATCGCGTTGAAGGCGTCCCGGATCGTCTCCGGCTTCAGGATGTCGGTGAGATAGTGGCAGATGGAGAGCGAGTTTCCGAGGATGCCGTAGTTCTCCGAATGGAAGACGAGCTCCGCCTTCCCCTCGCTCGTCGTCCCCTGGTAGTCGTCCTTCATGGGAAAAAGTTGCGGCCAGGAGGCCATCCCCTGTTCGGTGGCCAGGACGGCGTGCTGGAGGTGGCAGGCCCCCCGGTTCGACATCATGTAGGCGAGCCCCATCCCGTGGTAGCCCCGCGGATCGTGCATCGGAAGTTCCAGCCCCTTGACGTGAACAACCGCATCGACGGCATCGCCGCCGATCTTCCGCGCGGCAGCTAAGCTCCCCTGCGCGAGCAGATCGCCGAAACCCTCCCGGCGGGCGATCCGCGGGAGGAGCGCAAGCACGGCGTCCATGTTCCCCCAGGCGAGGTCGAGGCCGTCCGTATCTTTTACGGTCAAGGTTCCCTTTTCAAAAAGCTCCATCGCCCAGGCGATCGCGGCCCCGCAACTGATCGTGTCCATCCCCAAGCGGTTGCAGAGCTCATTGGCCTTGATCACCCCCGCGAGATCCCGGTTCATGATCATCGTCCCGAAGGTGCCGCAGGTCTCGTACTCCGGACCCGGCCCCTCCTCGGTTTGAAACGGACCATCCGGGACCCGGACGACCCGCTTGCAGGCCACCGGACAGTTGGCACAGGCGTGGGCGCGGGTGAGGTAGGTTTCGGAAAGCGTCGGGCCGCTCAACGCCGCGGAGAGTTCGAAATCCTCGCCGACGGACCAGTTTTTGACCGGCACGTCCCCGTTGATCATGCCGATATCCATGTTCGCGTCGGAGCCCATCGCGTGGAGGGAGCCAGCCAGCGCCGAATCCTTGATCTCCTGGAACGCCGTCTTCTGGATCTCCCGATAACGGGTATCGTCGGCCTTTGTCAGCTTTCCTTCGCCCCGGACCGAGATCGCCTTCAGCCGCTTCGCCCCCATGACGGCCCCGAGGCCCGTCCGGCCGACAAAGTGACCCTTGTCGTTCCCGATTGCGGCGAACCGGACGAGTTTCTCCCCGGCGGGACCGATGACCAGCGTTTTGGCCCCCTTGTCCGCCTCCTTGAGAAGATCCGCGGTCTCGTATACGTCCTTCCCCCAGAGGCCGGATGCGTCAATCAGCTTTGCCTCACCCGCCACGATGGAAAGCACCACCGGTTTCTCCGCGCGGCCGGTGATCACGATCCCGTCGTAACCCGCCTTCTTCAGCTCCGGCCCGAAGTTCCCGCCGCAGGCGGACTCCCCCCAGATCCCCGTGAGCGGCGACTTGGCACAGACCGCGAAACGGGAGCTCCCCGGGAAACCGCTCCCCACCATCGGTCCCGTCATCACCATGAGCGGGCTTTCCGGGGCGAGAGGGTCGGCCGAAAGCGGGAAGCCGTCCAGGAAGAGCTTTGCCCCGAGAGAGCTTCCCCCGATGAATTTTCGGAGCAGTGCATCCGCCACCGTGAACGGAGAACAGCGGCCTTCCGTCAGGTCGACACGCAGAAAGCGCCCGGCATATCCATTGGCCATGTTTCACCTCCCAAGCTTTGACGGCTGTAAAAAAAGAGAAAACCGGGATGCTTCCCCCCCGGAACAGGACCCCTCCACCGGCAGCGGAAATCGGAATAAGGAATGTGTGTCAGGAAAGACAGACATTCCGGTGGAATGTCAAGCGCAATATAGCACGGGAGAATTTGTTTCCGCAAGCACATTTGACGGAACCCCGCCCGCCCAGCACCCCTCACCCCCACCCCTGAACAGAATTCGGAATGCCCATGCGCCGGCATGAAATCTGCGCGATTTCATGGGTTCATTCATGTTTTGTCCCGGTCTTTGTTCATCGCCAATTCGGGATACAGTTTCTTCACGCACTCCGGACAGATACCGTGGCTGAACGTGGCTTCGGAGTGCTCGCTGACATACTTCTCCACCTGGTTCCAGTAGCCATTGTCGTCGCGGATTTGCTTGCAGTTTGCGCAGATCGGCACGATGCCGCGCAATGTTCTGACCTCATCCAGCGCCTGTTGGAGTCGTCTGCGTTCTTCCTCAAGCGCCTCCTCCGCCTGCTTGCGCTCGGTGATGTCCATGGAAAACCCAATGATCCCGATGATACGCCCTTCTTTATCCCTGTAGGGTATCTTATCGGTTTGAACCAACCTTGTGCCCATGGCGGTATCGATTGGTTCGATAATCCCTGTCTTGGGTTTACCCGTTGCGATAACCTCCTTGTCGTCTTCCCAGTAGCTCGCTGCCTGGTTGGGATAAATTTCAGAGACGGTTTTGCCCTCCATCTCTTCCTTGGGAAGGCCTGTTGCCTCGGCAAGCGCCTTGTTGACACGAATAAACCTGTTTTCACAGTCCTTGTAAAAGATCATGACGGGAGAAGCATCGATGATCATCTGCAGCTCTTCGCGATGTTTCTGTAAATCATAAAAAAGGAGTCTGTACGGATTTTCCAGACCCGTAACGATGATCGCCTGATAAACAAGATAGAACGAAAATATCTTGAAGTAATGACCGATCAGGTTCGATAAACCGAAGACGCTGATGTAAAAGGTAAAGGCCAGCTCCGAAACGATTGTGCAGAGGATCGACCAGACAATGAATCGCAGAATTCTTGGATCAAACCGCTCACGGCGGCGTAACAGCAAAACCAGAGAAAATATCAGGATGATGCAAATGGCATATTCGCTGACAATTTTAAAAGGGGTCAGCCCCTTTCCTTCTATAAAGCAATCGGGAAACAGCGTACCGGAAAAAGCGGCTGCCAGCAGCAGAAGGGTTGCGGAAAGATAAAAACCAAAAACGGCGCGGGGGTTCAGCTTCCGATCTATGAACCATGGAGCCGCAAGGAGAGACAGGCTCTGAACGTAACGGGCAATAATCCACAGTTGCGTGGGCAGATTGGCATCGAACCCGTGAAAAATTCCCATACCCTTGTAGGCCAGGGTGTGAACAAAATCAACGAAACCTGTAAATGCAAAGGCGATACCCAGAAACAGCACATAATTATTATTTGTCAGGCGACGGGTGTTCCACGCAATCATGAAGAGGGAAAATGCAATGACGATTGAAAAACTCTCCGCGGCTATATGAAACAGAATGAAGCTGTATAAACTGGCAAGATAAAGCCCCGCACATAGCAAGAGCCAAGCGATCACATTCAGCGAATGTTTTGTGATGTTTGATCGAAATGACTCGGACATATTAACTTTCAACAATATATGATCATCTTTTTACTGTCTTTTGAAGAATGATCTTATGCATTTTTCAGATCATCCCAGGCGACAAAGGCGCCTTTTTTGCCGGCGGCCCTGTCCAGATCCATCTGCCGGATCTGCCCTATCAGCTTGCTGTCCGACATGATCTCGAAGGTCTCCCGCCAAACCTCCATATCTTCGGCGATCGCTTCATGGATGACGTCCTTAAGTTCATCTACCGTCATATCCGTTATTTTACGTTTTCCGGCTTTCATACACATCTCCTTGATATGGAGATTCCTTGATTATTGTTGAATACCTAAGGAAAATCATTACGTCTGTCAAGAGAAATCACTTTATCGATGACTCAAAAACCTTTACCGATTCTCGATCCGGTAGGCCCGGATGCCGCAGGGTTCCACCTCCAATTCCAGCAGATCGCTTTCCAGTTCGACCTTCTCGTCATGGATCATCTCGTGGAGCAGACAGTTCCCGCTTTTCTCTCTGATGCCGGAGAGGTCCAGCTTTATTTTATGCGGATGGCCCGTGTCGAGGTTTGCAACCAGCAGGAACTTCTCTTCGGGCGTTTTCCGGCCTTCCCGAACGGCGGCCATCAGCGCGCCATGGCCCTGGTCCACGAAACGGATATTGCCGCCTTCATGAAACAGTGCGTGGTTTTGAAGAAGCTGGTTCACCTTCCGGATCACCGTGTTGTAGCGGTTGGGCATCGGGAAGGATATGGCACGTTTTCTTCCGGCAAAATTGATCTTTTCCCGCGCGCCATGCTCCATCCCCTGGACCATGCCCATCTGGCCGGTGGCGAACAGCGCCAGTGTGAAATAGCGGGTTACCGCCCCATCCGGCGACCCGTAAAGCTGCGCGGGCGAGCTGGTATCATGGGTGGTGATCGGGGTCAGAAAGCGAAGTTTGGTGCTGATGGCATGAAGATACAGCAGGTATTCACGCAGCGTTTCGGCGAAGGGGTGCTCCCAGGGATTGGCCAGCAGCAGGTTCAGCTCGCACCCGGAGGCGGTTTTCAGAAGCGTGTTGGAATCCGAAAAGAATTCCGCCTGGACGATCAGATCCGGATAGGTCAGGCGCAGGGTATGGATCAGATCCGCGATAAATTCCGGATGGCTGGAATGGAGATTGTCCAGGCGTATCATGCCGCCGGTATGGGCCGCGTAGTGCGCCCAGAAAAGGGCGTACTGCTTCATGTACGCCCACAGCTCCTGCCTGATCAGCGGCTCGGGGTGATCGTAGTGGATTCTGCACAGATCCCCCCATTTGATCCATTTGTTCATATGCCAGCAACCGGCCCGCAAGAGGCCGTTTCGCTCGTTCTTGTCCGCTATAATCCATTCCGGACAGCGACCGGCCATGAGGCTGGAAATGCCGACATGGTTCAGCACGAGATCGAGACAGAGCCGGATTCCCTTCTCACGGGCCGTTCGAACGAAATCCTCGAATTGATCAAGCCCGCCGCGTGAATCGGCCGGATCGAGGAACGAAGGGTCGATGCTGAAAAGATCTTCCGCCGCATAGGGGCTTTCGGAAAAATCCATCTTCGTCACCGGAAGCAGATGCACCGTGTTGAATCCGAGATCGCGGATATGATCCAGCGCAGAGATCCAGTCTCCGATGTGACCCGACACGTTGGGAACCAGCGTATACATCCGGATGTCTTTGGCGCCCGCAGGGTCCACGATGACTTTTGAAAAAGGGATCCGGTCCCAGTACCATGTTTTTCCGCCGTCCGGAGAATGCTTGATTTTAAACAGAAAGATGCCGCACCGGGGCGGCTTGAGCGATAGGGAAAAATGGCCGGAGGGGTTGCGCCTGAATTCGATTTCGCTCCATTCATCGGCCGTGCTGAGAAGATTCGTATAGAGCCTCACCTGGGGCGAGGGATGCTCCTCCAGAAACTCCACCTCCAGAGAAAGGGGCTCGTCTTTGAATATCCGGAAGAATTCATCGGGCGCCACAGGCCAGGAGCGTTTCAGTTGGCCCTCCTGGGCGATGCGCATGTTGTGAGATTGGAGGGAAGGGATTTCCCTGCGGATGACTGCGGTGCTCTGTTGCGTCATAATCGCCATAAACCCGGTGTTTAGAAGAGACCTTTAAAAAGCGCGCCATTTGTCATTGCGAGGAGGCCGAGGGCCGACGAAGCAATCCCGGAACCATTCGATAAACCATGAGATTGCTTCGTCGCTCCGTTCCTCGCAATGACAGGAAGAGCAGAAATCAATAAAGCTCTCAGAATATGATCGGGACCGGTTTGACTTTCCAGATTTCCTCCGCATAGGCCTTTGTGGTCCGGTCAATGGAGAAATATCCCATATTCGCAGCATTCATGATCGACATTCGTGTCCAGCGATCCTGATCCCGGTATGCCTGACTGACCTTCCGCTGGCATTCGGCATAGGAGGCGAAATCGGCCAGAACCAGATAGGAATCCTGCCAAAGCAGGGAATCGGTCAGGGGTCTGAAAAGCGCCGGTTCGGAAGGGGAGAAGAAGCCCGATGAGATCATGTCGATCACCGCCTTCAGCTCGCGGTCGGCGGAGTAATATTGATGAGGATCATAGCCTCTCCGCAGATCCCGGATCTCTTCTGCCCGATGGCCGCAGATAAAGATGTTCTCCAAGCCGACCTCTTCCATGATCTCGATATTCGCCCCGTCCAGGGTCCCGATGGTGACGGCGCCGTTCAGCGCGAATTTCATGTTGCCGGTCCCGGAGGCCTCCGTCCCGGCGGTGGAGATCTGTTCCGACAGGTCAACGGCAGGGACGATGATCTCGGCCAGGGAAACGGAGTAGTTTTCGATGAATACGACCCTCAGCCTGTCCTTGACGGCGGGGTCGCTGTTGATCACATCCGCAATGGACGAAATGAGCTTGATGATCAGTTTGGCCATGAAATAGCCGGGGGCCGCCTTGCCGGCAAAGAGAAAGGTCCGCGGGACCATCTCCTCTCCGGGATGATCCTTGAGCCTGTTATAGAGACTCACGACATGCAGGGCATTGAGGAGCTGGCGTTTGTATTCATGGATCCGCTTGACATGTCCGTCAAAGAGTGACTCCGGGTTCACCGCGATGTTTTGGTGATCCAGGATATAGCGGGCAAGCCGTTCCTTGTTTTTCTGTCTGGCCGTTCGCCACCGCTGCCGGAAGGACGGATCGTCGGCAAAGGGGATCAGCTTCCGGAGCTCATAGAGATTCGTAACCCACCCCTCCCCGATTGCCGAGACAATCAGTTCCGACAGGGGTTCATTGCAGAGTTTGAGCCATCTGCGCTGCGTAACCCCGTTTGTCTTGTTGTTGAATTTCCCGGGCCACATCTCATTGAAGTACCTGAAAAGCTCATTCGCGAGGATATCGGAATGAAGGGCGGATACCCCGTTGACCGAATGGCTCCCCACGATGGCAAGATGCGCCATATTGATCCTCTTCTCCGGACCTTCCTCGATGATGGACATCTCTCTGAGCCGTTTCGTGTCCCCGGGAAACCGGAGGCTGACCTCCTCCAGGAAACGCCGGTTGATCTCATAGATGATCCGGATATGTCTGGGCAGAACCCGCTGAAAGAGCGAAGCCGGCCATTTTTCAAGGGCTTCAGGCAGGATGGTATGGTTGGTATAGGCAAAGGTTCTGACGGTAATGTCCCAGGCCTCTTCCCAAGAGAGGCCTTCACAGTCCAGGAGTATCCTCATCAGCTCCGGGATGCCGATGGCCGGATGGGTATCGTTCAACTGGATGGCAACCTTGTCGGCAAAGTCCCTGAATTTGTCGCCCGGGGGATGGGTTTTCGCGAAGCGCCGCATCACATCCTGGATCGTCGCCGAAACAAAAAAATACTCCTGTCTCAGCCTCAGCTCCTTCCCGATGAAGACGTTGTCATTGGGATACAGCACCTTCGAGATCGTTTCGGAACGGGCCTTGTCGGCGACCGCCTTTTCATAATCACCATGATTGAAGTATTCGAGATCGAACTCGCGACTCGATTTGGCCGACCAGAGCCGCATGGTATTGACCGTGTTGTTGCGGTAACCCGGAATCGGCGTGTCAAAGGCAAGGGCCATGATATCCCGGGTATCCACCCACTCATACCGCCTCGCCCCCTGTTCATCAAGGTATTCGCGCACCTGACCGTAAAACTTGACCGGATAGAGGAATTCCGGCCGCTCAATCTCCCAGGCATTGCCGTACCTAAGCCATGTGTCCGGCGTCTCGACCTGATAACCGTCGATGATTCTTTGGAAAAAGATGCCATAATCATAGCGGATGCCGTAGCCGTAGGCAGGCAATTCAAGGGTTGCCATGGAATCCAGAAAGCAGGCAGCCAGTCTCCCGAGACCGCCGTTTCCAAGTCCTGCATCGGATTCGATCTCCTGGAGATCTTCGAGCTCATAGCCGAGGTCGGAGACAGCGTCGTGGGCAGCCCCCTTCATATCGAGGTTGATGAGAGAGTTCCCGAGGGTCCTTCCGATCAGGAATTCAAGGGAGAGGTAATAGACCCGCTTTGCGTCCTGATGGTAATAGGTCTGCTGGGTCTCGATCCATTTTCCGACGAGGCGGTCCCTCACGGCCATCGCAATGCTGGTGTAACAGTCCCTGGGCGTTGACGTAAATTCATCCTTGGCCAGAGAATAGGCAAGATGGTGGGCAAAGGACTGTTTCAGGGATTCCGTATCGGAGCCATTGGCAGAGGCTTGCTGAATACGGGTTTTCTTCAGTGCGGGCTTCGTGTCCTTCGAAATTTTACTCATCTTATTCCCTCTCGTCTTATTTTCCCTTGAACCAGTGTTTGCGGTTGTGTTCCTTGAGCGCCGCCTCTACGACATCCAGTTTTTTCGGCAAAAGGATGCCCCGCTCGATAAAATAGTCGCCGATGCGGGGCTGGAGGCGTTTCTGACGACCCAGAAGCACGAGGAGTTGATAATAACTGATCAATCCCGTGCGCAGCGCAAACTCGCCAAAGAGCTCCCCTCGATTGCGATGACGCAGGATGTTCTGGATGTCCGAAGGGGTCAGCCAGCGCAGATTGCCGGCAATATCGCCGATACGCGGTCTCTTGATTTTCTGCCAGCCCACGGCGCCCCACATCTGCCGCATCGAAATAACGCCGGAATAATAGAGAAACTGGCCGATGAAAATTCTTCGGGAGGGGATTTCCCCCTTATAGAAATAGGAGTGCTGGGGAGACGGCGGTTTGGTTACGGGACCATCGGACCGATAGAAGGATCTTGGCGGCATCGTCAGAATGTAGCGATCCGGCTCCCGGACATACGAAAAAATCTGTTCGTAGGCGCGATTGACCTCCTTGAACCGCTCTTCCAGAATCGCTTCATCGACACCGATGTGCTGCGCCCGATCCGGGTGCGTCTCCATGGCCAGTCTGCGATACGCCGTCTTCACGCCTGCCGGTTGCAGATAGCCGAGAAACTGCGGCGTAATCAGCACTTCCGGGCCAAACAGGATCCGGCACGACTGGATGAGCTGCCTTTCCGGAAGGATGATCCTGCTGTCTGTGCCGTTTGGGTCCATTTCGCTGTTCGCCTCAGGGTCGCATCATGTTCGAACGGGTCACTCCTGCCGGATCGGCGCCTTGAGCGACCGGTAGTAGCCGTCGATCGTGTAGATGGCGGCCAGCGGATTGTGTCCCAGCAGGCGGTCCTTGACGGCGAGGACCGTACAGGGGGCTTCCGCATACTTCAGAAAGAGGGAATCGTGGCCCACGCACAGACCCATCAGGATGTTGAAGTCGGTTTTGGCCTCGTTGAGCAGGAAGGCCTGGGCGATGGGGTTGCACATCGATTCGAAGCCGCCGATCCGGATCTTCTGATCGTCCCGGACCCCGATCCGCTCTTTGGGTACCCGACCCATCTTGCAGACGCCCGAGACGACCTCAAAGCCGTTTGCGGTCAGGAGCCCCTCCACGATCCGGGCCTCCTTGCGAAGGCCGAGGCAGAATGCGAGTCCGAGCTTCCGATAGCGCATCTTCCCTGCGAACTCGGTCACCTCGACGATGCGCGGCTTGGCGGGTCGCGCATGGTCGAAGCCGAGCTCCCGGTCCGCATACCCCTCCCCCTCCTGGATCGACGCCTGCCTGGCAAACTCCCGGATTTCAGGCTTCTCCAACTCCGCCTGCGCCTCGTGGATTACCGAAGTCCGATTCACGGTCGGGCAGAAGGAGGGCGCCTTGCCCTCCTCTTTCTGACAGATGCGCACCGGCGGTTCAAAGGGACATCGCGCACATCCGGCAAGCTCTTTTTGTTCCATTGCGTTACCCCTTCATGGCCGGCAGTTTCATCACGGCGGCTATATTCTAAGTCAATCACAGTATCGGTCCGAATGCGATAAACCTTGAGGCAGCCGTCATTTTCTTATAGACCGCCTCACGACAACGGGCCTTTCAGCTCCTCTTCAACAGAAGCGGCAGCAGCGGGGGCAAAATGGGTCCCAGGCGATCCCCCTCGTAGAGAACCTGGGCGAGAAAGAGCCCCGACGGGGGCGCCGTACACCGTGCGGGAAGCTCGGAGGCGTTCGTCAGCATCCGTTCGATCTCGGCGGGGGAGAGGGTCCCCCGTCCCGCCTCGACCAGGATGCCCGCGAGCCGACGGACCATCTTCCAGAGGAAATGGGAGCCGACAATCCGAAAGACGATCAAATCCCCCCGGGTTTCGAGATCCGTCCCATCGATCTGCACCTCCGTGGAGAGGTGCTTGTCGATCCTCTTGTCTGCGAAGGAGGCGAAATCGTGGAAGCCGCTGAAAATTTCGGTCGCCGCCTGCATCCGGCCGAGGTCGAGCTCGTCCTTCACCCACCAGACGTACCGCTTGCCGAAGGCCGTCCGGCAGCGGGAGATCAGGTAGAGATAGCTCCTTCCGCGGGCCGAGTGGCGGGCATGGAAGCCCGCCGGCGCCTCCTCCACCCGGAGGATGTTGATCGGGGCGGGAAGGAGGTCGTTGAGACCGTAGAGGATCTTCTGCAGCGGGAGGCGGTGCGGCGTCTCCAGATGGGCGACCTGGGCAAGGGCATGAACGCCGGCGTCGGTCCTGCCGGCCCCCTGGACATCCACCTCCCCCCCGAAGAGCTCCCGGGCGGCATCGATCAGGGTCCCCTGGATGCTCCGGGCGTTTTTCTGCACCTGCCAGCCGCTGTAACCGGTCCCGTCATATTCCAGCGTGAGCTTGTATTTGCAAGAGGAAGGCGCCGCCATCTTTCGACGGCCTTCCAGAACAGGCTTCCGGATCATGGTTTCGTCTCCAGGTTCGTCACGTCGTCCGTAGGCGGCTCTCCCAGGATAACCATCCCTGCCAGCCCATGGAGGCGATCGGCCACGGTGAAACCCCTGTTCTGGAGCTCGCGGCCGGGGTGAAGCGTTGTGACCGCCGCACGCCCCACAATGACCCGTCCCTTCCCTCCATCGGTATCCCGTGTATTGATGCTCCAGAAATTATGAAAGATCAGAGGCTTCCCCTGATGGACCCCGATATAGAGCATGATGTGCCCCGGCGTCCAGAGGAGGGTACGCCACGGCGCCCCTTCACGGACGATGAGGGCCTCCTTTTCCGCGGAAGAAAGGTTGCGGAGGGAGGTGAATTTACCGGCGACCGCCTGCTCGCTGGAGTTGCGGGGGAGCCACAGACCGAACGGGGCGAAGATGTCGCGGACCAGCGCGGAGCAGTCCCGTTTTCCGCCCAGGCCGCCCCAGCCGTAGGGTTCGCCGGCCAGTTCCCGGGAGAGAAGCGCGATGTTGCGGGGGGTGAACGGGAGAGGTTTGTCCGCCGCCGCTTCTTTTGCCACCGCCGCCTTCCGGAGAATCGCCTTTCCCCGGGCGTCGCGCGCCGCCGTCCAGATCCAGGTTCGTTCCGCATCCTCTCCGGCCTTTGGGAAGACCGCCCCCAGCGGCGCCCTGTACAGGACGGTCTTCCCGTCACGGACCGGCGTCTTGTCCCGGACGATCATTACGTAACGGCCGCTCTCCCAGGTCATCATGAACTCCGGATCGACGGCCGCGATATCCGTCACTGAAACCCATCCGAGGATATGGTTCGCCTCCGTGAGGAACCATTTCCGGTCGCGGCTGACCAGCGTCACGAGAACGGGCATGCCCGCCGGGGCGGAAGATGCCTGGAGATTGTCGAACGAATCCCCGTTGCCCGGACCTGTCGGATAGCTGGAATGGGTTTCACGGGTGGGGAGGTGGCGGAAATCGGTCCGGTTTACCGTCACGGCCGGGAAAACCCCCTGCGGATAATCATCAAGATGGGCATTCACCGCCATCTTCCGGATCCAGTCCCGCGGATGCGGCCGTCCGCCCTTCCCGTAGCCTGTATTCCCGGCGTATTTGCGGAATCCCCAGGAGGCCAGCTCCGGGGTATGGCGGGGCTCGGCCCGATGCCACGGGGCGAAGTACTGGAGGTCGGATTCGGCGTTCAGACGCGCCTGTTCCGGCGCCGAGAGGAGCGGGGTATCCGACGTGTTCCGGTCCACATAGGAAAGCGGGTCCTGGCTCAAGTCGGTCAGATCCCGGATTACCGCCCCCCCGGCAACGCCGCTCCAGGACAGCAGGAAAACACAAATCATTAAAAGCAGACGGCCGCCGCCATTTTTTCGGTTGCCGCAATTCCGGTGAAATGGAGATGACACTGGAGACTCCTTGTGAAGCGAGCGTTTGGAAACCGCCCGCGGAAATTGACATTATCAAATCAAAACGACACCCGGAACGGAAACAACCCTTCCGGAAGATTCCGCTCCCGCTTATCGCAGTGTAGAGGTTTTCAGGGTTTGCCGCAACCGTTTTTCCGAAACCTGTTCCAATATTTCATTGACACTGAAGGGTCGTTCCTATTATACTCCCGCCCCACAGCGGCATTTATTGCCGGAAAATGGAAAATATTAGGAGCGATATCCGTGAGTTATTTATTGTTATTCTTCACCCCGTTAATATGAGGCGCTGACAGAGGACCCGGGCGGTCCTCCGGAAAACGCCGTCCTGCCGTCTCTCCCCCCTGACCGATCAGCCCCCTGATTGTGTCCTGCCGCGGAGATCGCGGCATGACACAATCAGGAGGCAAAATTGGTCGAACCGTATTCAATTAATTCAAATTATTTCAAAAAGATCAGGAGTATATTCCATCAGGGTCTGGTCCATCCGTGGCCCTACCGGATTGTCCGCATGGCCTTGGCGGCCCTCTTCATCTATGGCGGCGTAATCAAGCTCTTCGATCCCAAGGCATTTGCCGCGACCATCTCGGCCTATGATCTTGTTCCGGACATATCCCTTCCCGTTGTCGCTATCGGTCTGCCCCTCATCGAGACGATTGCCGGCCTGGCGCTGCTCCTGAATCGCCCCTGGGGGCTCCATCTGGTCACGGGACTTCTCGTACTGTTCGTATTTGTTCTGGGTTACGGCATCCTCGGGGATCTGGATGTCGATTGTGGCTGCTTCGGGGCGGAGGAACTGGACAAGCGGGCCGGCCTGCGGGAGGCCTTTTATCGGGACCTGATCCTCATCGGGATGGTGGCGCCGTATCTCTATCTCTCCCGGCGGGTCCGGGAATTGGCCGGAAGCAGGAAGGGAAAGTGATCGCGAATATTTTAATGATCATCATTCCCAAGCAATCATCGTTCCCAAGCTCCCGCGTGGAAACGATAACGGCGATAAAAGGTTCATCATTACTCCGGCAATTAACCATATATAATGTCATGCCGGACTTGATCCGGCATCCAGTCTAATTCATTCTGGATTCCGGCTTTCGCCGGAATGACGACTTTGGGATGCATTGTTGCCGGAGTAACAATGATGGCGTGGTTTCACAGGGAGGCCACATTTTTAAAAAAGAGAAAAGGAGAAAAAGAATGAAAATGCAGAAAGGTTTGATCACGGTTTTGATGGCGGTCCTGCTGGTTTTCGGCATGGCCGGGGGCGCCCTGGCGGCCTGGGGAACCAAGGAACTGGAAACGGAAAAGATCGCCGTGACCTTCGCCAGGGAAGTGGAAAGGGGCGGCTACAAGATCCTGACCACGGAAGAACTGAAAGGCTGGGCGGATCAGAAAAAAGCGATGCTGATCGTGGACACCATGCCCTATGAGGCCAGCTACAAGAAGCAGCATGTCCCCGGGGCCGTGCAGATGGAGTTCCCGATTCCCGAGATGACGCAACTGGACGACAAGGCCAAAGCCGCCCTGGAAAAGCTGCTGGGTCCGGACAAGGAGCGCCTGATCGTCTTCTACTGCGGTTTCGTGAAATGCACCCGGAGCCACAACGGGGCGATGTGGGCCGTCCGTCTGGGCTACAAGAACGTCTACCGTCATCCCGGCGGCATCAAGGCCTGGGACGAGGCGGACTATCCCATAGCCAAGGTGGAGTAATCATTCGTGAACGATTTTAAGGATCTTTGTCCCGGCTGCGGGGCCTGTAAGGACATCTGCCCCTTTCTGGCGGAGTACGGCACGCCCGACCGGATCCTTCGGGAGCGTCCGGAGGTCTTTTTTTACTGCACCTCCTGCCGCCGGTGCGACGCTGTATGTCCCAAGGGTATGTCGCCATCCGCCGCTTTTTTTGGGGAAAAAAAACGACTTGTTCAACAGAATCGGATCCCCTTACCGGTCCGCAAGATATTGGACGGCGCCCGCAGGTTCGCAAAAGCCGGACATGGGTTCCCTTTTTCTTTTTACCAAAGTGCGGATACGGTCTTCTGGCCGGGATGCGGTCTGGCTGCAAACCGGCCGGGACTGGTCCGCAGGGTCCGGAACATCCTGAGCCGCTGGTTGCAGCACCCGGTCGGCCTGGTTCTCGATTGCTGCTACGATCCGGTGTACGGGCTGGGCGACACGGAAACGGCCTTCGCTGCTTTGCGGGAAATCGGCAAACGCCTCCGGGATCACGGCGTCCGGCAGGTGATCACCGGTTGCCTCAATTGTCACAAGCTCCTGTCGGAACACCTCGAAGGCATTCAGGTTGTTTTTGTCCTGGAGGTGTTGCCGGCGGAGATTTTTGAGAAACAAAATATGGATTCCGTTTACCTTCATCACCCCTGTCCGGCGTCACGCTGGGATGCGATCCGAGACAAGGCCGAGGGAGTGGTCAGGTCTTTGGGGGCAGATTCAAAATCCGTATCCATTTCGGATTCCCCCGGCTCCGAGGCGACTGCCGTCCTTTGTTGCGGCAACGGCGGCGGTTTGAGCGCTTTGCACCCCGGCATGGCGGACCGTTTTCTGGATTCGATCACGGGGGAGGCGGAAAACAAGACGATCGTCACCTACTGTACCGGTTGTCAAAATCGCTTTCTCCAAAGGGGGGCGGAAGCGATCCATCTGCTGGAGTTTCTTCCCGGGGTGAAACCGCGCCGGACCATTCCCTCCCCGTCCCGGCAGTGGGCCAACCGTTTTGCCGTGGCCATGGTCGAGCGTCTGAATCATCTTCATTGCTTTCGCAAGATCGGCAAAAAAGACGCAACCGCAGGGGAAAATCCCAAATCTCCGGAGAGAAAACATCCATGAACCATTGCCGCTTTTTTATCCTTTTTTTACTTTTCCTTGCCGGCGTCCCCGCTTTTGCCGCCGACCCGGATGTTCTCTTCCGGGAGAATTTCGACAGCCTTGCCCAGTGGGAGCCACTGACCTTTCCGAAGATCAAGGCCCATTCCACCTACACACTGGTTAAAGAAGGGGGCAAATCCATCTTAAAGGCTGAAAGCCGGGATTCCGCCTCGGCCCTCGTCCATCACCGCAGCTTCAATGTCTACGAAACCCCGCATCTCCGCTGGCGCTGGAAGGTGGCGCAACTGTCGGACCGGGGGGATCCAAAAGAAAAGACGGGGGATGACTATCCGATCCGGATCTACGTCATGTTTTCCTACGACCCGGCCCGGGCGGCTCTGGGAGAGCGCCTGACCTATGGCGCCGCCAAGGCGATCTATGGCCAATATCCGCCCCACAGCACCCTGAATTATGTCTGGACGGGCCGCAATATTTCCGAACGGATCATTGCCAGCCCTTACACGGACAAGGCCTTCCTGATCGTGCTGGAAAAGGGGAAGGGACGGATCGACCAGTGGGTGGAGGAGTCGGTCAACGTCCTCGATGACTACCGAAAAGTTTTCGGCAAGGATCCCCCGGCGACGGCATCTCTGGCCGTCATGAGCGATACGGACAATGCCGGCGGAAACGCGGTGGCGTACCTGGGTTTCATTGAAGTTGGGAAAGAAAAGCCATGATGACCGGCGGCCTGGATATCGGTACCCGGACCATAAAACGGAGAGTCGCTCCAAATAAACCATAAAAAGGAGATTGGAAGAGATGAAGACAACGGTTGACGCCAGAGGGCTTGCCTGTCCGCAGCCGGTACTGTTGGCAAAAAAGGCAATCGCGGAGAACGCAGAGGTGACCGTTCTGGTGGACAATGAGATCGCCGTGGAAAACATCCGCCGCATGGCCGCCAAAGCGGCCTGCGGCTTCTCCGTGACGGAAAAGGAGGGTGGGATTCGGGAGATCGCGCTGGTACGGACGGGAACTATGGGTCAGCCCCCTGAGGATGCCGGCGCCGCAGAGCCGGCCTGCGCCGTTGTGCCGGGAGTCGTGGTCATCCTCTCCGACAACCGCATGGGACGGGGGGATGATGTTCTGGGAGATATTCTTATGCGGAGTTTCATCCATACCCTTCTGCAACTGAAACCTTTGCCCGGGACCATCATCTGTTACAACGCCGGGGTCAAGCTTGCCGTTAAGGATTCGGCGGTCCTCGATGATCTGCAGCAATTGGCGCAGGCCGGGGTGGATATCCTGGTCTGCGGGACCTGCGTCAACTATTTTGGGCTCGGCGATCAGATCGCCGCGGGCCATATTTCCAATATGTACGACATCGCCGAAACGATGGCGGGCGCCGCCCGGTTGCTGCGTCCATAAAACCTGTCAAGCGATAAAACAAAGAATGGAGTATCCTTCTCGACCATCATCAGAAAAACGAGAGAATCACACTATAGTCTGTAGATTAATAGTATTCATTTCAACATTATCACTTCATGGAAATCTTCGATTCAAGGGATAGCGAAGGAAAAATTCTGGGGAAGGCTTTCGGAGTCGTCCTTCGCCGTCTTCGTCAAGAGCGTGGCATATCCCAGGAGGGACTTGGTTTTGAAAGCGGCTACCACCGCACCTACATAAGTCTCCTCGAACGAGGACAGAAAAGTCCTTCGCTGCAGACCATATTCAGACTGGCAAACTCATTAAAAATCCATCCGGCGGAATTGATCAGAGAGGTCGGTTCCGAAACCGAAACGCTTCTGCGTAATCCTCGCAAAGGTGTCGATTAGATCATGAAGATCGTGCAGACCGAAAGGATCATAGACTCGGGTCCGTTTTCCCAATCTTTTGATTGGGAAAAGATCGAAGAATACATTCGTCAGGCGATCCTATCCATCGAATGGCCTCCGGATTCAGGATCATTCACCCTCTTTGACGAGTCCGGCAAGAAACGCGGCCAGGGAAGCGGCGTCAAACCGATTAAAGAAGACTGCATGCAAAAGTTGGGATCCTTTGGCTGGCAAATGGAAACACGCGTGGATATCGCAACCCTGAAACAACCCGGCCCGATGGATGCAACCTGCACGGTTGGTAATCGACTTTTCTGTTTGGAATGGGAAACAGGCAATGTTTCCTCCAGTCACCGGTCCCTAAACAAAATGGCCTTGGGAATTCTAAAGAAAATTTTAATCGGGGGCGCCTTGATTGTCCCTACCCGTAAGATGTCCCGATATTTGACCGATCGCGTCGGTAATTTCGAGGAACTTGAGCCGTATTTTCCATTATGGAAAGCCCTTCACGTCGATGAGGGTCTTCTCGTCGTCATCGCAATCGAGCATGATTCGGTCAGCTCCGAGGTAAAGAGGATCGCAAAAGCAACGGACGGAAGGGCACTGCTATAGAACGCTATTGTTTCTGAAGGATCAAAATATATTCGCGCCGAAGCGTATTGGATATTCCGATGATGGGGCGGCTCATCATCCTGATCGGCTTGAAACCGAAACCGGCGCCGATATCGATCAATATCTCGTGCAATCCCATCACCTCCTCGGGCGACACGCCGAGCACCTTGCTCAACTGATTGCTGTTTGTCCCGACAATGATTGTACAAAGACGCCCCCGGCGCAAAACCCGCGCGCATTCGGAAAGGATTTTTCCCATGTCTTCGCGGTATCGTTGATATTTCTCAAACAGACTGTGCCCGCGAAGCCCGACCATCCTTTCTCGCAGAGCCTCTACGTCCACCCCCATGAAATTCAAATGGAAGGCGTCATTGGCCAGATAATCGATGGCAAAGCTGTACGGGGGTGAAAAAAGGATGCCGTCGACACTTTGGTCGTTCAGGGAAAGCGCCCGCGCATCGCCCTCCAGGATCTCCGCCGGTGCCGGCTCCACACCGAGATCGGATAAAACATTCTGAATTTTCTCGGCAACGAACAGGTACCGTTCCAGAATCGCCCGGAATTGGTCCAGAGGAGATTTTCTGACGCTCCTCTCCGCATATCCGGCGCTATCGAGATAAGCCAGTAAAAGAAAATGGTAGGTATTCAAGGTATCCCGGTTCTTGTCCGGCAGGGGCTGTCGATCTTTTTCGCCTGCATATTCCGCCGCATCTTCCATGACGGACATGAATGCTTCGGCCGCTTTAACCTTTCCGGTCTTGCTTCCCTGCTGCGGTTGGCCGACCCTTTTCCGAAAGTATTCAAACACCTCTTCGCAATGGGTCAGCGCACCCCTGGCGCGGGTCAGGGACATGGTCAGGGTGTCTAATTTCGTCTGGGTCATAAAGCGGCAAAACGGACTGGCGTCGATACCGATGGATTTGATCCCCATCAGAGACGCTTCAACCGGGACGGTCCCGGAACCCATCATGGGATCGAGAACCGTCTCACCGGGCTTGAGTCCCATCACATTGATGACCCCTTTGATCATCTGGGGATGAAATTTCCCCCGGTAAGGGAAAAGGCCGTGCGTGGCATAGCCGGTGCGGAAAATATTCTTTTCAAAAAACGATTTAAGTCGGGAAGACGAGTCAAGCGGCAATTTCAAAGGCCGGCCTGTACACATAAGAAAGTGTCTGGTGTATTCTCCCCCGACGACTGAAAAATATGCCGCGTTCCTGACCAGTTCCTCATCAGTCAGGAGGAGATTCTCATAAAAGGCCAGTTCCAGTTCATAGATGTCGCTTAAATTCGGGATCAGTTGCCGTTCCGGAGGGAACAATCCCCCGGTCATATTGCGTTTCAGTGCGCTGATCACCATTTCATTGTTCACCACCGTCTTCCTCATTCTTCCACAAAATCTTCTGATTTGTGTGGTTTGAGACTCTCGGTACGGAGACGTTCAACGATCACGTCACAACTTTCCAGATCCATCCCGATCCAGTGACGACCCAATCGCTCGCACACGTCATAGGTCGTGCCGCTGCCGCCGAACGGATCCAGGACCAAATCACGTTCCTGGGTGGACATCTGGATGACCCGTTCGAGGATCTTGGTGGACAACTGATTCAATGTGCGCTTGCGGCTCTTGAATTTCCAGTGCCGGACCGGGGTGATGTCATTCCATACGTCGGTCAGGGTTACTCCTTCGGATTCATAGCCCCTCTGTGACCTCCATAATCCTTGATCTCCCGGCCACAGTGACGGCATGTCTCGATGGGTGTACGGATTCTCCGGAAGGTATTTGCCTTCCCCTTGGTGAAATACAAGAGGCTGTAATGGGACGGATACAGCCTGCCTGGAATCGGCAAAGACAGTTTGATATTGACCGCGATCCAGTGACGGAACGTCATCCCCGTTTCGGCCAGATAACTTCCCAGATGGATATTCCATTTCGGGAGATTGTAAACGAACAGCGCCCCTCCCGGTTTCAAGACCCGAACGCAGTGATCCAGCCAATTTCTGCACCAGCCAATATAGTCGTCATCCGAACGGCTATCATCGACCTGGCTTCCGTATTCTTTGGCCAGATTGAACGGAGGGTCGGCGAAGATAGTATTGATGGAACCGTCATTAATAAAAGGCAGGATATTCAGGCAATCGCCTTCATATAAGACGCCATAGCGACTGGAAAAAGCCAAGCGCTGTTCTATCCCCGGATTCACAACATCAGTCGGTGTCCAAAATTCAATTTCTTCAAGCAGCGGTAAGGACATGGCGAATCAATCACCCTCAGATTGGATTTTCCCATTTAAAAATCTGCTTGGAATATATGCCAAAACTTCCATCTCAGCAAGGAAGAACATACCAACCACAAAACAGTCAGACCGGCCGGTACACCGAGTTTTTCGCGGTCCCCGTCGGGACACAACAGCGGTTTTTCGGGTTTGCCCGGCACTGATCCTTGACTTAAGGCGATAAGACGATTAAATCAATCACGACATTCAAAATCTTGGGGACGCATGATTCGTCCAGAGGGAGGACTTATGGAACGGATTGGCTTTATCGGTCTCGGTGCGATGGGCAAACCGATGACCCAAAACCTGATGAAGGCGGGTTATCCGGTCAATGTGCTGACGCGCACGCAATCCAAGATCGAGGATTTGCTTGCCGGCGGCGCGGTGTGGTGCGACACGCCGAAAGAGGTCACACAGAAGAGTGATGTGGTGATCACAATGCTGCCGGACACACCGGACGTGGAACAGGCCTTTAGCGGCAGGGACGGTGTATTCAACGGCGCACGGCCCGGAATGCTGATGATCGACATGAGTACGATTTCACCGATTGCGGTACGCAAACTCGCAAGGGAAGCCGAGGCGCTCGGCTGTGATTTTCTGGATGCACCCGTCAGCGGCGGCGACATCGGCGCGCAGAACGGGACGCTTTCGATCATGGTGGGTGGCGGTGAGTCGGCGTTTAAGCGCGCCATGCCCGTTTTCAAGGCGATGGGCACGACGATTCTGCTCATCGGCGAGTCGGGAGCGGGACAGATCACCAAAGCCGCAAACCAGATCCTGACCTCCATCACCATCGAAGCGGTCGCCGAGGCGATGGTGTTCGCCGCGAAGGCAGGTGTCGATCCGGCCAAGGTGCGTCAGGCGCTGATGGGCGGCTCGGCATCCAGCCGCATCCTGGAAACCCACGGGAAAAGGATGATCGAACGAGACTTCAAACCCGGCTTTCGCATGCGGCTGCATCGAAAGGATCTGGGCATCACCCTGGACGCCGGAAAGGCGTATGGCGCTGCGCTGCCCGTAACGGCGCAGGTGCGCGAGCTGATGACCGAAACGATCGACGACGGGCAGGGTGATATGGACAACTCCAGTTTCGTCCTTCTGCTGGAAAAGCTTTCGAACCCGCATGGAAAACGTTGATAAGCCCATCCGCCCGCCGGTCCGCAGATCACCCGGTAATGGAAATTGAAGATTCTTAAGAGGAACAAACAATATCATTTTTACTCGCTTACCCCGCAGCAAGCCACGGGGAATGCGCTCGTGGGCGGATTCAACCAAAAGAGTGATCAGGAGGCAGCGGCGTTGACCCCAAGGGGTTTGCTCCGAAACGATCAGAGGGGATCAGGAATGAAAAAGTTCGTTCTGTGCGTTGGCGTATTGGTGTCCGGCTTGGCGCTGGCCGCCCCTGCGGGGGCCTCCGACTGGTACCTGCGGGGTGGGGTGGGATTCGAATGGTCTCTTGCCGCCGATTTCTCGGATCGCGACGCTGCGGCCAAAAACCCGCCGGCCCTCTTCGGCGAAGGTCCGGGAAGCGACGGCAGGCAGATCGGAGCCTACGGCGATTTTGGCCGGTTCCCCTCGGTCGAGGCGGCCGTCGGCCGGCAACTTCTCCCCTGGCTCAGGGCGGAGTTCGCGCTGGCCTGGCGCCCCGACATGAGTTACCGGGGGCAGGCCAATTTCCGGGGCGTTGCGGGCGAACAGCCGGTGTCGGCGAGCGCCGATTCACTGAGCGGCACGGCCAATCTTTACCTCGACATCGCCGGGCTGCCGGGCGTCGACCTCGGTCGCTTCCGGCCTTATGTCGGCAGCGGCGTGGGCACGGCGCACAACCGTCTCCAGGAGATGACCTACTCCTTTCCCGGCAACGCCGGCGCCCACAAGATCACCATCACGCCATCGGGGAGCAGGACGGATATCGCCTTTATGGCCACCCTCGGCACGGGAATCGTCCTTTCGAAGCGGATCATCCTGGACATCGCCTACCGCTACACCGACCTGGGACAGGTTCAGACGGACGCGGGCAGGGCCTACCTCAACAACATTCCGGCGGGAATCGACATCGCCGAAACCCGGGCACCGCTGCGCTCCCAAGGGCTTTTCGCGGGCATCCGCTATCTCTTCCCGTGAACCGGAACCGGGACAAGCTTGCGCCGCGCCGGCCATGCACCCCGGTCGCTATCCCGCCCCGTTACGGTTTGATTCCGGTCTGGGGAACAACCAGGGTCCGGCCCGTGCCCTTCCCCTGCAGCAGGACCTGAATCCCATCGACCAGGCCGTCGAGGGTGATCGTCCGGACCAGCCGCTCCAGGCGATCGGGCTTCCATTCGCCGGCGAGCTTCTCCCAGACCCCAAGCCTCAAGTCCATCGGGCACTGCACCGAATCGGTGCCCAGCAGCTTGATCCCCCGGAGGATGAAGGGGAAGACGCTCGTGGAGATCGTCCCGCCGCCGACCATCCCGCAGTTCGCGATGACGCCCAGATAGCGGATTGACTTGATTACATTCTCCAGGGTCTTCCCGCCCACCGTGTCGTAGGCCCCGGCCCACTGCTCTTTGAGCATCGCCTTGGGGGATTCGGTGTTCAGCGTCTCCCAGGAGATCACCTCGGCGGCGCCGATCTCCCGAAGGTAGTCCGCCTGGGCAAGATCGCTTGCCGCTGTGACCTGGAAACCGAGCTTCGCGAGGATCGAAACCGCCACGCTCCCGACGCCGCCCGCGGCGCCGGTCACGAGGACCGGGCCCTTATCCGGCGTGAGGCCGTTGTGAAGCATGTGCCGGATCCCGAGGGCGGCGGTAAAGCCGGCGGTCCCCAGGATCATCGTCTCCCGGAGGCTCAAACCCGCGGGCAGCGGAACCACCCAGCCCGCAGGAACGCGGCAGTACTCGGCGTATCCGCCGTCCGTGTCCATCCCCAGGTCGTAGCCGGTCACAATCACCGGATCTCCCGGCTTGAACGGCGCCGCCACAGACTCGGCGATCGTACCGGCCGCATCAATCCCGGGGATGTGGGGATACTTCCGGGTCACACCAGGATTCCCCGTCGCGGAGAGCGCATCCTTGTAGTTGAGCGACGAATAGCCCACCTTGATCAGCACATCTCCGGGCGGCAACGCGCTGATCGGCAGCGTTACGATCCTGCCCTGAAAAGCCTCCCCCTCCCGAACCACCTGCCAGGCATAAAACGATCCGTCCATCTTGGCTCCTTTCATCTTTTAGGAAAGATGGTTTTTCATATACCGGCAGCGCAAATAATGCAATGGCAATTCAGTCTATTACCTGTTATAGAACAGGCGTCAAGGCTGTTGCGGGAACGGCGCACGGACTGGAATCAGCTCCCCGATCACCCCATCGGGATGACGTGGAAGCGAAAACGGAGCGATCGATAGTGGACCAGCAAAATCGGATCGGAAAGAACCTCTCTCTCATCATTTTTGCGGGCATGGTCCTGCTTTGCGCCGCCGCCTATTTCCTCTATGTCTATCTGCAGGGTCAGGGATACGCCATCGGCGATGATCGTTTCATCAGGGATTTCGGTGAGTGGCTGGGGCTGTCCGGCTTATCCACGCTGGTCATCGTTTACGCGCGGACGGCATTCAAGCTGCTGGTGCGCAAAGAGTCTTTCTGGAAGCGCCTCGAACCGTTCAACATCGATTATGCGAAAATCAAGACGGCATCGGGGAAAATTCTATATTACCTGAACAAAAGTCACCCCTATTTCGGGGTGTCGGCCATTGCCCTCGTCTATCTTCACTGTTACTTCATCTCCCGTTTTTACAACCTCCTGCCGTTGCGCCTCGTCCTGGCCCTTCTCGCCTGGCAGGGTATCTGGGGACTGGTGTTGAAAACCCGGATAGCCCCGGCTTTCCTGAAAAAAAGGGGCCACCTGTTCCATTCCCAGTTGATCACCGGGGCCTTGATCCTTCTCTTTGCCGGCCTCGGCCATTTTCTGCTGGGGGAGTAGCTATCGAGCAGTAAAAAACCCACTTTCAGACTTGACATATTATGAGCATATGCTTATAATGCATATAACGGAGAGGGATCATGCCGAGACCGAAATGTTGCAGACATATCGCCGCCCGGCCGGACAAAACCTGTTTCCGGCCGCAGGGGATAACCGCTTCATCCCTTGAAGAGGTGTTTTTGAGCCTCGATGAGTATGAGGCGATCCGGCTTGCCGACCACGAAGGGTTGTATCAGCAGCAGGCAGCGTTGATGATGAACATCTCGCGGCAGACGTTCGGCAGGATTATCGAATCGGCGCATCGGAAGGTCGCCGATGTCCTCGTGAACGGAAAGGCCCTGAAGATCGAAGGCGGGGATGTTTCTACGGAAGAGATGAAGCGGATCCGGTGTCATCGGTGCCGGCAGACATTCAGCCTCTGTTGCAAAACAAAGGAGTCGGCCATATGTCCGCATTGCAGGAAGCAAGCGGAGAATCAGTTTACTTAAATAAGGAGAACAGGATGAAAATCGCTTTACCGGCATGTCAGAATCAGGTGGACGAACACTTCGGTCACTGTGAATACTTTACGGTATTCACCATCAATGACGATCACAAAATCACGGCGGAGGAAACCGTTTCCTCTCCGGCGGGTTGCGGCTGCAAATCGAACATCGCCGAGACGCTGTCGCAAATGGGTGTCAAGATGATGCTGGCCGGCAACATGGGACAGGGGGCCGTAAACGTATTGGACGGTTACGGAATCAAGGTTTTACGGGGTTGCAAGGGCGACGTGAAAAGGGTTGCCGAGCAGTGGCTCGCGGGCGGTCTGAAAGATTCGGGGATCGCCTGCGAAGTTCATGAGCACGGATGCGAATCGAAATAGAAACGACATTTCGGACAAGGAGAGCTGTGATCGCAGATGGAAATGACTCCTGAAGATATTGGTCGCTTAAAACACGCAATAGACCTCCTTGAAAATCCTGGTCTCGCCGCTAAACTGACCAATGTCATCGGTATCCCGTTCGAGAAAGCCTTTGACTATCTGCCGGTGAAATGGACCGGGGCTATCCAGACAATCACCCGGAAATCTTTACGTCATGCACTCGATTTTGCAGTTAAAACCATTGACCACAGCGAAAAGAAAGCGTCGAGAGACACCCTCCATAAATTTCTTGTGGCCGCTTCCGGTGGGATAGGAGGCGCCTTTGGACTGCCTGCCTTGGCAATCGAATTACCCGCCACGACCGTCATCATGTTTCGTTCCATTGCTGATATTGCCAGAAGTGAAGGTGAAGATCTTCAACGAATAGAAACAAGACTGGCATGTCTGGAGGTATTTGCTCTGGGTGGCAGCTCCGGAAACGACAATTCCTCAGAAAGTGGATACTATGCCGTGAAGGCGCTGCTGGCCAAGCAGGTATCAGAAGCGGCGAAGTATATCGTTGAGAAGGGGATTGCCGAAGAAGGAGCCCCGGTATTGGTCAGGTTAATTGCGACCATTGCTTCCAGGTTTGGCGTCACGGTGTCACAAAAGGCTGCTGCCTCTGCAGTTCCGGTCATTGGTGCGGCCGGGGGCGCATTGATCAATACTATTTTCATCGACCACTTTCAGAATATGGCCAGAGGACATTTTATCATACGGAGCTTGGAGAGCAAGTATGGGGCGGACTATGTGAAGATAAGTTACGGGAATACTGATCAATGTTATGCGAATTGCACGGAAAGGAAATAAGGAGGAAAAAGGATATGGGGGGGAAATATGAACACCCTTAAAGTCATCATCCTGCTTGCATCGCTTTCCGGGCTCCTGATGATCGTCGGCTACTTTATCGCCGGAAGGAAAGGCGTCGCGATCGCCCTGATCATTTCGTTGATCATGAACTTCGGCAGTTATTGGTATTCCGACACCATCGTCTTAGGCATGTATAACGCCCAGCCAGTCACAAAATCACAAACGCCAATCTTGTATGACGCGGTAGAGACCCTGTCGGCCAAAGCAAAGATACCTGTACCAAAGGTCTATATCATTCCGGAAAATTCTCCCAACGCGTTCGCAACGGGAAGAAATGAGGATCATGCAGCGGTAGCCGTCACATCGGGTATCCTGAAGATATTGAACCGGGATGAACTGGAAGGGGTTATTGCCCATGAGTTATCCCATATCAAGCACAAGGATATTTTGATCAGCACGATGGCGGCCACCATTGCAAGCGCGGTGGTTTTGTTGTCCCGAGGGACCATGTTATTTGGCGGCAGTGACGATAGCAGCATGATCACAACCATTGCTGTGGCCATTATAGCGCCAGTTGCGGCGACACTGATTCAAATGGCCATATCCAGGTCCAGGGAATATGAAGCGGATGCAGGAGCAGCCAGTTTATCCGGAAAACCCGAAGCGTTGGCCAGCGCCCTGGCAAAGCTATCCATATCGGCAAAGCGAAGACCGATGGACGCCAACCCATCCACAGCCCATATGTTCATTGTCAACCCTTTGTCTGGAGGAGCCATTATGAGTCTTTTCAGCACACATCCGCCTCCAGAGAAAAGGATTGAACGATTGATGAAAATGAAAAACAGCGCACCATGAAGCCCAGGAGATTTTCGATTGTTCGAGTCTTCATTCCGGCATAGTTCATAATTGCCGCAAAAGTTGCGGCACCTTCTTTTCCACCCTTCCCACATCACGGTCATGGGTAACCAGCGTGCTGAAAACCGTTTCCAGGTCCATCTCCCCATAACGATCCCGGAAGAACGCGAGGAGCACATTCGCCTTACCGATCGGATCGATCTCCTGCCGCTGAAGATTCCCAATCAACTGGATTGTCGGAACCTCCTCCCCGCATTGAACGTTCGGAAGGATGCGCGCAGGGATCGTTGCCAGACGGAGCTTCTTGCAGGCCGGGTACCGCCGCTCCCCCGCCAGGATGAGGAACTTCATTTCGATGTCGAGCTTTGTGACCCCCTTCTTGACGAAGCCGAGTTGCTTGGCCATCGCATAGGAGACATCCACATCCCGGCCTTTGATATAGGGTCCCCGGTCAGTGACTACCCCTTCAGCGGACTTGCCGTTATCGGGGTTGACAAGCCGGACCTTGGTCCCCAGGGGTAATGTCCTGTGGGCCAGGGTGTTCTTATGCATGTCGAACCTCTGCCCGCTGGCCGTCAGCTTGTTTTGATGTCCCTGTCCATACCAGCTCGCGGTCACTCCCCCGCTCACGTTGCGAGCAGCGGGCCGGGTGGACTGGGCGGGGGTGAGACATCCGACTTGTTCCGGCCGGGCTGCCGACGGGCCGAAAAGGGGACCCCTTGAGAAATCCGTCGTGTCCGGGCCGATGCTCTCCACATATCCGCTGTGAATAACGCCTGCACACTGATAGCCGAGCGACACCGATGCACTCCCTATGCAGAAGATGAACAGGAAAAATGCCGGCCAGTACAATGCTTTTTTCGGAAAATTTCTGGTTGCCATGGTGCACCTCTCTATGCCTATCTCAGAAACAGCGTTACCAATTCCTGTTCCCGTATATGCCTTGAAAATGTCATCGCTTCGGTAGCCATAGGTCAATCCTTTCATGGACTGCTGAGGACGCTGCTTTCCAGCAGCGAACCGGCAGCCGATTCCAACACCACCCTCTTCAAGGATTCTTAGGAGATGCTGGGAGACCATTTCTGATCCCCCAGCCAGGAGGAAAGGAAGAAAATGGGAAAACTGTTTGTTTAGTGTTGCTTTATTGTTTGCTATCCATGTTCATCATGTTAGACTAATATATTGTCTTTGTCAATAGGCAATACAAGATGCATGCCAAAAGTGCATATGACTGCTTAACATGCAATAATATAATGGTAAGCTCAAATATCGATAAATGACAAAGGTGAAAAATAGTAATATTTCGACAAAAATGGTGGGTAGTTTTGGAAACTCTATTGATAATCTTATATATTATATGTAGTTATCATACAATGCTTCTTGTATAGCGCTCCGACAAAATTGTCGAAAGTGGATATGACGATGGGATGGATTTTAAAGGAGAGAGTTTGTGATGGATAAAACGCCGGCGATACAAGGGCTCTTTCTGTCCTTCTTCCGGCTGGGGCTGACCGCCTTCGGCGGTCCGGCCATGATCGCCTACATCCGCCGGATGGCCGTGGAAAAGAAACACTGGCTTGATCCGGAAACATTCAAGACCGGGGTGGCGCTGTGCCAGGTCATCCCGGGGGCGACCGCCATACAAGCGGCCGCTTACGTCGGGCTCAAGGCGCGGGGCGCGATGGGAGCGGCCGCCGCCTTTGTCGGTTTCGGCCTCCCCGCGTTTCTCTTCATGATGGTTCTTTCATTTCTGTATTCACGTTTCCATGATTTGCCCGCCGCGATCTCACTGTTTGCCGGTCTTCAGGCGATCATCGTCGGTATCGTCGCCAATGCCGCCGTATCGTTCGGCGGCAACACGCTCAAGGGGTGGAGGGACCTGCTCATCGCCGGAGCGGCAGCCGCCCTGTTTGCGTTTCACGTGAGCCCGATTCTCGTGATCGTGCTCGCGTCCCTCACCGGCCTTCTGATCACAGGCGCCGGGCAGAAAAAAGCGGGACCGGCTGCGATCCCTTCTGCCGGGCCTTCCGGAACGGATCATTCGTTCGGACTCCTTGTCGCCGGCGCTGCGGGATTTTTTCTGCTGCTGTTTTTCATACAGAGGAGTTTCTTCGATCTGGCAATCCTGATGTCCAAAATCGATCTGTTCGCCTTTGGGGGAGGATTTGCATCCGTTCCCCTGATGCTCCATGAGTTTGTCGATGTCCGCGGATGGATCGATGCCCGGACCTTCATGAACGGCATCGTGCTGGGACAGGTTACCCCGGGACCGATCGTCATCACGGCAACCTTCGTGGGATATCTCCTCTACGGCATACAGGGCGGGACGATTGCCACGATCGGTATCTTTCTGCCCTCCTTCCTGATGGTGGTCGGAATCGCGCCCCATTTCGAGCGCCTCCGCTGCTCCCACTATTTCAACCGCGCGATTCACGGCATTCTGTGCTCGTTCGTGGGGTTGCTGCTGCGCGTCGTGGGCTCGTTTGCGGCGGACGTTCAGTGGGACGCGCCGCACCTGATCCTCTTTGCCGCAACATTCGTCGCGCTGTATCTCAAGGTGGACATCCTGTGGGTGTTTCTCGGCGGGACGGTCATTGCGGTGCTGATTTAAACCGCATAACCGGTCCAGCCCCGGTTGCCATTTGATATTTCAATCAGGTTGTTATATGAATCGGGTCCGGATACCAATCTTAGGAGGTTTGTTTCAATGAAGGCCAAGGTGACCATTGTATGCGAAAATTGCGTGTTTAACCAGCCGGGGGCGATTGCGGAACACGGTCTTTCCATTTTTATGGAGACCGACCGGGGAAACTACCTGCTGGATACCGGTCAGGGGAAAGCGGTCGTCAACAATGCCCTGGTGCTGGGTCTTGACCTTAAAACGATCAAAGGTATCATCATGAGCCATCACCACTGGGACCATACGGGAGGGCTCGGTTCCGTCCTCGATTTGAAGGGCGCGGTGGATATTTATGCCCATCCCAGTTTTTTCAAGGAAAGCTATAACATCGGAGGGGGAATGGTGCGTTATATCGGCGTGCCGTATCCCCGGCCGCTCCTTGAAGGAAAGGGGGCAACGTTCAAATTCAGCAACGAGTTTCGACAGATCGAACCTGGAATGTGGCTGACGGGGGAAGTTCCCCGCCGCACGGATTATGAACTTGGGGATAAAAACCAGGTCGTGAAGTCCAACGGGGGGTATGTGAAGGACGACATTCTGGACGACCAGTCGGTTGTCATTGAAACCGAAAAAGGGCTTCTGGTCGTCCTGGGGTGCTGCCATTCCGGGATAATCAATACCTTGAGCTATATCATGGAAAAAATGGGGCAGCGTCCTATCTATGCCGTGATCGGCGGTACGCATCTCGGTCCGGTGGGCGATGAGCAGAGGGAAAAAAGTATCGATGCCCTCAAGGCGTTCGATATCGAACGTCTTGGAGTATCCCATTGCACGGGGCTCAAAACGGCATCCCGGCTGGCGGGTCAGTTTGGAGACCGTTTCTTCTTCTGCAATGTGGGAACGGTTGTGGAAGCGTAATTGCTCAACTTACATAAGGAGAGAACATGTCGAAAAAGGCCTTTCAGGACTACTATCCCGACTTTTTCAGCCACTGCTACGGCTGCGGCCGCCTGAACGATGCGGGTCTGAAGATCAAAAGTTACTGGGATGGAGAGGAATCCGTCTGCATCCATGAACCACGGCCCTACCACACGGCCATCCCGGGCTTTGTCTACGGAGGTCTGATCGCCTCTCTCATCGACTGCCACGGTACGGGTACGGCCGCCGCGGCCAAGTACCGCTCCGAAGGCAGGGAGATGGATACGGACCCGCCCCTGCGCTTCCTCACGGCGTCCCTCCGCGTTGATTACGTGCTCCCGACGCCCCTCGGCGTCCCCTTGGAAATCCGCGGCAGGGTAAAGGAGGTCAAAGGGCGCAAGGTGATCGTGGAATCGACCCTTTCCGCCGGTGGGAAAATCTGCGCCCGCGGCGAGGTCGTGGCGGTCCAGGTACCGGAGCATTTGATTCCCGGGCGCTCTTGAAGCCGGTCAAAACGGCTGCCCCGCAAAAAAGACAGAATAGATGAAGAACGGACTGGTTCTCTGCAAAAGAACTCCGGCCCGAAGAGGGGTCTTCGGATTTCCAATCAATGCTGAAGCGTTTTCATCTTTTGTGTAAAATACAGGGAAACGACGGTAAGGCAGGCGCCGATGATAAAGGGCAGCCGCCAGCTGATCAACCAGAGGGTGCCTCCGATCAGCGGAATGACTACCGCTGAAATATGGTTGATAGTGTAGCCGACGGCCGTGCTCTGCGACAAATCGCCGGGATCGGCCGTTTTCTGAAGATAGGTATTCAGCCCGATGGAAAAGTTGAAGAAGATACTGTCAAGCACATACAGGATGATTGCCACCCAAACGTTTTCAATAAACGCGTAGCCCAAAAACAACAGAAGGAGGCTGGCACTTTCGAACGAAAGTACCACGCGCTCGCCATATACGTTGATCGCTTTTGAGATGTAGCTGTTGGTGAGGTACGTAAGGGCATAATTCAGGACATAAATACCGGCGACAGTCCCGACACCCAGCCGGTACTTTTCGACCAGAAGAAAGACGGCAAACACAATGAAAATCTGCCTGCGGGCCCCGCTCAGGAAGTTTAATGCATAGTAAAGCCAATACTTCCGGCGCAGGACGAGTTTATTCTGCCGGTGGAGCCCCTGGTAATCGGCCGGATTTTTCGAAAGCATGTAGATTCCCGCGAATGAAACAAAGAGGCCGAGAAGCAGAAAGTTGAAGCGATAGGGCAAAACATAGGAAAGCACCCAGACAATCGATCCTACGACAATATTGGCCAGAGCCCCGTATCCTCGCAATCGTGCGAATATAATCGGAGCATCGTGCTGATCGAAATACTGTACCGTGAGGGATTTGTTGGTGGTTTCGAAATAGTGAAAACCAATCGACATGATAACCGTTGTCATCAGCAAGCCCGGGAAGGTTGTAAAAAAACCGGTTGCCCCGATCCCGATCCCAAGCAGGACAACCGACCATGCCGATAATCGATGTTCCTTCATGATCAATAATACATACATGACGATAAAGGTCAGGAAGCCCGGAATTTCACGGATCGCCTGTGCCACGCCGATCTGAAAACCGTTTACCCCCACCACTTCTTTGGCAAAATTCGTAAATAAGGCAAGCCATCCCTGCAATCCGGCACTTGCGCATATCACAAGCACCATGAGGTATAAGTACATCGGATTGTTTTTAAATTGTTCCATCCGTTTTCCGTTCAAAAGAATCTTCAAGTGGGAGAATGTTGCGGCTCACTGAGAATGAGTCCGGCGATGCTGAACAAATTCCCAGGCTGTTGTCAATGACGATTGTGTTGGGGTTCACGGACAAGGCGTCACCCCGCCGGAACAACCTCAGGCGGCAAAGGTCAGCTTCGTCCCCGACATGTTGAGGATGAACTGCCCGGGCATGGCGTTCTCCATGAATATAATCGCCTTCCGCCCGGTGCAGTGTGTCGGGATGATATAGTCGGGGGCGAGCTTCCGGAGTTCCTCCGTCGTCCGGCCGACGATGGGTTCGAAAAACGGCCCGGAGAGGTGAAACCCGCCCATGATGGCATGCACCTTCTCGACGCCCGTCACGGCCTTCGCGTAGCGGACCGTATTGACAACACCCGAATGGGCGCAGCCGGTCAGGACCACCAGCCCCTTGCCTTTCAAATTCATGACTACCGCCGTGTCGTCCTCAATCGGGTCCCATTTTTCCACGGCGTCTTCCTGGAAAAAGGCGATGGGAAAGCCCTTCTCGAAATCCGTCACCCGCTCGATTTCACCCAGGAAACCCACGTCGCCATCCAGAATCGTTTCAGGTCCCTTCGCCTCGATGACCTTGACGCCCGCCTGTGCGAGTCCGGCCCGGGTGATGGTGGGAAAATCGAACTTGAGCCCCTCGCCGAACTTCAGATAGCGGGGAGCCCTGAAGATCCCCGGGTGAACGAAAAAGGGAATCCCTTTCTTGCCGATCATCTCGACCAGTGCGGCGAATCCGCCCATGTGATCGCTGTGACCGTGGGAAAGCGCCAGGGCTTCCACCTGCCCCATGTCCACGCCCAAGGCCCGGGCATTGAACGCCGCGCCCCCCTCGGAGTAGCCGAAGTCGAATAGCAGCGTCCGGGTCTTCTCCCCGGAGGTCGTCCTGACGAGCGCGGAAAAGCCATGTTCGGCCAGGATGGAATTCTTGATCTGTCCCTCCTTGATCGCCATCGCCCGCTGCACAATGGCGCTGTTGTCCATCATCGTAATATCGATGGTGTTGTCCTGAAGGGTCAGGATCTCCACCCGGTCCAATTCGTTTAATTCAATCTTCACATCTGTCTCCTTTTTCGATACACCCGCGATGAATATATTCAGGCATAACGCTTTTAGAATTCGTGCGGGAGATTCTTCCACACCGCAAAGGCGGCCTCAATGCACGCCACGCCCCCCTCGATGCCCATGTATCCCGTATTGACAACCAGGTCGTAGTAATCCGAATTGGTCCAATCAGCATTGAAATATTTACGATGGAAGGCATTCCGATCCGCCTCCGTTTTGTAGACATAGCGTTCCGAATCCTCGAAATCGGTGTTCTTGTTCTGCATGACTCTGCGGATACGGATCTCCCGGGGAGCGATGAGGCGGACACGGAAGGTCTCCTGCGGAGGCAGGATGAATTGGGCTCCCCGGCCGACAATGACCGCATTGCCCTGTTTGCCGATCGTCCCGACCACCTGGGTAAGGTGGAGGAGGTATTCATCCGGCCAGATGTGACGTGTCCGGAACATGGAATCGATCCATGAATCCATCCGGCTCACCTCCTTCTCGTCCAGTGAGGCAATCACCTTGTCACTGACGCCGGCCCGTTCTGCAACCTTGTGGATGATCTGGGCGCCGATGAGGTCCATGCTGAGATCCGAAGCCAGGCGCCGGGCCACCTCGCTTCCGCCGCTTCCCGGTTCGCGGGAGATGGTGATGCAGAAGTCGGGTCTCATGGTCTCCTTTTTCTGCCCGTCCCTCTTTTGACGCCATTTGGCCAGTTGTTCATCAACGAGAAAATCCAGGGAACGACTGATCTTTACCCTCATGGTGAACCTCCTTTCGATGGATTGGTTATATTATTACACCATTCCCTGTTGACTGCAAGATGAACTCCCTTTCAGTCACCTCAATCCCCCTCCGCTTCCGGCTTGAAATGGCCGTGGAGGGTTTCGGGGAGGCTCATCAGCAGCGGCAGCCGGATCAGCAGGTCGATCCCCACAAAGAGGATGAAAATGTACTGCGGTCCGATTCGGTCCCAGATGACGCCCGCAGACAGGGCCAGGATCGCGCTCAGAGCCATCTTGAAAAACCGGTTGATGCCGATCCATCTCCCCATCTGTTCGGGAGGCACAAGTTCCCTCTCGATGGCGGCCACGATCGGTGCGCCGATGAAGTAAAAGCCCTGCAGGATTCCGGAGAGGACCACAAGAACCGGCGACGGTGCCAAGATCAGCATCAGGTTGGAAATCCAGAAAAGCGGGATGGTGATGTACAGGATCCGCTTTCGGCCGATTCGGTCCGCGAGCCTGCCCAGGGGCACGGCAAACAGGATGGATGTCAGCGCCGATCCGGTGACCATCGCCCCCAGGATGAATTCATTGGCACCTTTGATCTGGTAGGCAAAAACCTGGGCGAACGGAAAGACCAACCCCAGCGGCAACTGGGAGATGGCGCCGATGACCAGCCATTTTTTCAGATGCCTTCCGCCTTTGAACACCTGGGAAATATCCCTCAACAGGTGCGGCCTTTGGCTGCCCGCCTTCACCCACTTCTGTTCCGACAACTGCGACCACACGATGACAAACGTACCGATCGTAACCAGAAGACCTGAAAAGAACAACGGCCGGATGCCGGCGATGTTCACGCCGCCACACAGGGTAACCAGCCAGGTGGCCAGCATCGGCCCGGCCATTCCCAGGAAGCCCGCGGCGACCGTTTCACAGATCAGCATGCCGGTGGCGCGGTCCCGATTGACCAGGCAGTTTCCGCAGATGGTTGAGCAACTCTGATTGCTGGTGGAGAAACCCAGCCAGTAACCGATCATGGCGATGATGGTCACCTCCCAGCTTTGCGCCAGACCGTAGGTCAGGTAGGAGACGGCCAGGAATCCGATGCCGATCAGGTAGATTTTTTTGGGACCGATCCGGTCGATGAACCAGCCTGTGAAGGGTGCACAGAGGCCGGCGATGATCATGCCGATGCTGTTGACGATGCCCAGTTGGGTCCCCGTGGCCCCCAGCGCCACGATATAAATGGACAGATAGGGAAAGACCATCTGGTAGGCCAGCTTGTCCAGCGATGTGCGCAAAACAGTGATTTTCCAGTCCCGGTGCTGCCGTTTCAGAAAGGAAAGACCTTTGCCGAGAAAGGCCGGCAGCGTCCCGGCGGATGGTTCCGTATGATGACTCAATGGATATTCCTTTCCCATGGGTCCGCAGCAACAGGAGAGAACGGAACAACAGCGACGACAAGCGTGATGAATTCAGCCGTGTCCCCGGTTCCCGCGGATGTTTTATTTGTTTGCGGCTCTTACCATGGATGGCTTCGGAAGCGCAATCCCCCAGCGTCTCGGCATAATGACACTCATTACCGGCTATTATAGGCATATGCTCATAACATGTCAAGGTTGAGCATCAACCGCATTGTTCAGTTTTCATATGGTTCATGACCCCGTTGCCGATAGCCCAAACTGTTCGTTGACATCCCGCACCACATTTCCCATAATATCAGCAAAAGAAAGCGATACCGTTCTTTCCAAAGCCGTCCGGCGATCGGGATTCCCTTCGGATTCCGGTCGGTCGTTTTTCAACTCGTTGATCAAGGAGGTGAAAAATCATGGATATCCTTCGGAAAAAGACATGGTCTCCCTACACCGCCGGTGCGCTGGCCGGCCTTCTGCTGGTCCTGTCCGTCTTTCTTACCGGGAAATACTTCGGCGCCTCGACCACCTTCGTTCGCACCGCGGGCTTTGTCGAACAGGCTGTTGCGCCGGAGAAGGTGGCCGGCATGGCCTATTTCCTCAAGGAGAAGGTGATTGTCGATTGGCAGTTCCTGTTTGTCGTCGGTGTGCTCTTCGGCGCCCTGGCGTCGGCCTGGCTCTCGAAGGAACAGAGGGCGGTGGCCGTACCGCCGATGTGGGAGGGCCGCTTCGGGGCGTCGCGCGTCCGGCGTTGGACGGCGGCCTTCCTGGGAGGAGTGGTCCTGATGTTCGGGGCGCGTCTCGCCGATGGGTGACCGAGCGGTCATGGCCTGAGCGGTCTTGCTCAGGTAGCCGTGAGCGGTTACGTGTCGCTGATCTGCTTTTTCCTGGCCGGAATGATCATGGCCAGGATCCTGTACGGAGGAGGGAATGGCCATGAATGAACTGCTAACCGGCGCCGTCACGGGAATCCTCTTCGGATTCCTCATGCAGAAGGCCCAGGTGATCCGGTACGACCGGCAACTGGCCGCCCTGCGCCTCCAGGATATGACCATCGTCAAATTTATGCTCACCACCATCTTGGTGGCCATGGTGGGTATCTATCTCCTGTTCGATCTGGGGCTGATCAAGCTTTCGATCAAACCCTTGATCCTGGGAGGAAACGTGTTGGGCGGCCTGATCTTCGGGATCGGGTGGGGCATCGTGGGTTACTGTCCCGCCACGGCCATGGGGGCCTTGGGAGAGGGACGCTATGACAGCGCCTTCGGCCTGCTGGGGATGATCCTGGGGGCAGGGCTCTACGCCGAAGCGTACCCCCTCATGAAGGCAACGGTCCTGACCTGGGGGGATTTCGGGAAGATCACCCTTCCGGCCGCTCTCGGAATCAACCACTGGATCGTCATCGCCATTCTGGTCGCCGCATTTATCGCCCTCTTCCGCTGGTTTGAAAAGAAAGGGCTTTAGTTCATCGTATCCCGCCGACCGCCTCCGGGCTTCTATCCTGAGCCGGTCGGCGAGGGTTGACGGGTCGGCGCCAAACCGTTTCGGAAATTCCCGGGTCGACACCTGCCGTTGCTTCGGATGGGTTGTTCCTTCTTCTGTCAAGATTTTTGTTGCAACCACCTGGTCAGAACTCATCGCCGGCTGTTACAACGCAATCCCCTGGAGATATGCCGGGTCGGAAAGCCAGTTGAACTTCCCTTGAAAGATTCCCGCCGTTGATTTGGATCAATGACAACTTTCCCGAGCCGGGGTATGGTACAGCCGTAAATGGGATTATGGCAGCGCGAAGCGCACGAACAGAACAACAATAAGATAAACGCAACAGGAGGAAAAAATGGAAACAAAAGAGTGGGTTAAACACACCGACGACAACACCTTCGAGCCGGATGTCTTAAAAACGAAAGGGACGGTCCTGGTCGATTTCTGGGCGCCCTGGTGCGGACCCTGCAGGGCTCTTGCGCCGGTTCTGGAAGAGATCGGCAAGGAGTACGACGGGCGGGCGGATGTGATCAAAGTGAACGTGGATGAGTCCCCGAAAACTGCTTCACAATATGGGGTCCAAAGCATACCGACGCTGCTTTTGATCCGGGGAGGAAAAGTCCGGGAGACACTCGTCGGCCTCACGACAAAGGACAAACTTGCGGCGCTCATCGACCGGAATCTGGCCGGATAAACGGACGGCCAGGGAAGAATCGGCGCCACAACAGGGAAGATCAGGGAGGACAAAAATGAACAATCTATTGGTGCTGGTGATTGTGGTTGCGGTGTGGTTTTTCCTCCAGGGGTGGCTGCTGCCCCGGTTGGGCATCTCGACCTGAATGCGCAAAGGCTGCTCGGTCGAGAGCGGAAAGAAGGATGGTGACGGGACCTCTCATCTGGGAGCCGATGCCCAGGAAAACGGAACTTCAGGGGAAGCGAAATGAGCTGGGTTTGGTTATTGCTGATCGCTGTAGCCCTCTGGTACCTTCTCTTGGGGTGGCGCATCCCGAAACGGGGAGGACCGGGCTGAACGAGCCGGTCCTGCCCGGTTCCGGGCAGCAAGGAAAGATCCAAAGCTGAAAAGCCGTAAGAAGGGCGGATCGCTACCCGGGTGTTTCTTGTTGATTCTGCTCCTTCATTTCTTCGTCTTCCGCATCTGAAACGGGTGTTTCACCTGAGCCCGCTACCGGTGCGGCCTCCGCTGTAATCGTTGGCCCTTCGCTGGATTCCTCCTCTATTTTGATTTCAGTCGATAGAAGGGACGGTTGTGGACCCATCCCGGCCAACCAGAGGGGGTGACGGTGGCGAGCATAGTCGAGACGGACGGCGCCGGTGAAAATTCCCCGCGCCAGCGGCCGGTTCGGTTTGAGCAGGATCGCGCCGATGTGGGCGATGAACGCCAGAACGAACAGGACAAAGAAGATGTTGTGCAGCCACGTCGCCCAGAGGACAAGCATATGCGAGAGATCGGGCGCGAAGACGTTCTTGCAGGTCTTTATCAGGCCGGAAAGGATCAGGACCGCGATGATCACGGCCATCCCCGCATAGGCAAGACGCTGTTCCGGCAGGTATTTTCCAAAGGGCGGTTCCTCCCCCTTGCCGAAGAAGGTCTTGATAACGGCAATCGAAGTCTTCAGGTCGCCCTTTTGGGGAAGCAGTTCTCGTTCGCCGGCTAGGCCGTGGTAGAGAAGGTGAAACATCGAAGCGGCGATGAACACGACCGACGCCGCATAATGAACGGAGAGGGAGGTGATGAAATCACCCGACCATGCAAAGCCCGGGATGGTCGTGATCCCGTAGCGGGCGGCCATCGGGAGCTCGAAGAGACCCGACAGGAGGAGGACGAGTCCGGACAGGGCAATCGTCCAATGTTCGGCCATTTCCAGAACGCCGTGGCGGACCACCCGGTTCTTTTCTTCAAGAATGAGCTGCGACATGGCTTATTCCCCCTTTCCCGATCCGTTTTTTCGTCTGGAGATGAAGGCGAAGGCGCCCGCCAAGCCTGCGGCGACGCCGAGCGCGGGCGCCGCGAGGACCGCCTTGCCCAGGCCGTCCGTCCCCGCCATCCGCCGTTCGACCTGCCGGAGGCCCGGCTGGCCGGGACCCGGTTTGAGTGCGGCGTCGAGGGTCGTAAACGGGACGGGGGAGACGTACAAGGTGGCTGTCCCTCCATTTTCGGTCTTTCCGTAGAGATGGCCTCCGATCTTTTTTGCCAGCTCCTCCGCCCGGGCGAAGATCTCCTTGCGGGGTCCGATGGCCATTGCGTCCCTCGGACAGGCCCCGATACAGGCCGGCTTTTTCCCTTCCCTGAGCAGGTCGTTGCAGAAATCGCACTTCACCATAATTCCGTTGCCCATGAGGGTCGGCAGGACCTTGAGATAGATTCCGATACCCGACTGACGCTGCGGGATCTCCCAGGGGCAGACCGTCTTGCACTTGGCGCCGCCGAAACAGGTCTCCGGATCGATGACGACGGCCCCGTTCTCGAACTTGTGGTTGGAGGCGAAAGGGCAGAGCGTCGCGCAGGCGGGGTTGTCGCAGTGCATGCACCTTCGGGGAATGAAGACAATCTGTTTCCGGCCGCCGCTCTCCACCTCCACTTTTTGGATGTAGATCCGATTGTAGGGGGTGAGCCGGTTGGACACCTCCTTCTTCTTCGACCAGTCCTCGACCTTGCGGGTGGGAAAAGGGACCGGGATCGGATCGGCCGGTTCGGGAAGGCTTCCCTGCTTGATTCCTTTGCATGCGGCCACACAGGCGGGGACTTCCCGGTCCGGGCATCCGTCGCAACGGGTGAGGTCGATCAGGGTGGCAAGTTTTCCTTCTCCTGCCCATGCCTTTTGCGGAACATTCAACCATGCCGTCGTTCCGATCACCGCAGACGCCGTCGCTGTCTTCAGGAACCGGCGGCGGTCCGGATTCATTATTTTTTTCATCTCGTTTCTCCTTTTTCCGATCAGGCCATAAGGGATCACAATGTTGGGAAGGGTTCTCCAATCACGCTGATGGCGGCGGGCGAAAAGGCCCGCCGCCGTTGAATCCGCTTATGGCAGGAAGGGAGGCTGATGGAAATTCACTTCAGCGCATCCTTCACCTTGTGGAAATCGTACCCCGGCGCCTTGCCGCCGATCTCTTTCATCTTCGTATCCGGGGACACGCCTTCCGGGATCCGGAATGTTTGATAAAATGCACTTAGATCCATTTTCGTGGCCTCCGAGGCCTCCTGGATGGTCATGTATCCCCGTACTTCCGCGACTCCGACGGTTTGCCCGGCCTTGATCTTCTCCGGCGTCATCCGGTAGATCCCCAGCGACTGGGTTACAAAGATGGGCAGAAAGAACAGCGCCAGCACCAGGATGATGGCGACCATCGGTCTGACCGTTTTCCTTCCCATCCTTAATTCCAGCGCGCCCGCGGCCGGACAGTTCAAGACACAGGTCTGGCAATTGAAGCACTCCGCGGAGGTAATCCCTTTTCCATGGGATACGTCAATGTTTGCCGGACAATTCTTGCTGCACAGGTCGCAGTGGATGCAGGCCTCTTCATTGCGGACCACCTTGAAGGGGCTGATCTTTCCGATGATGCCGTTGAGCGCCCCCATGGGGCAGAGGTACTTACAGAAAAAGCGGTCGTAAACCACGGATCCGACGACCGTGACGAGCAGGAGAATCAGACCCACGCTCGATGATGCCCAGATGGCGGGAATCCCCTCAGAGAGATGGGCGTAAGCGGCCCAGGGATCGTAAGGCGCCATCCAGAGTCCTGCCGTCTTCCAAGCATAGAAAACGGTGATCACCAGAACCAGGTATTTCAAGTAGCGGAGGGGGCGGTCCAGGGTTTGGGGTACTGTAAAATTCCGGCGGAAGATCTTCCTGCCCAGCAGGCCGAAGAATTCCTGAATCGCGCCGAACGGGCAGAGGAGGCCGCAGAAACTTTTCCGGAAGACCACGGCGAGGAGCAGCGTGATAAGAAAAAGGATCAGGGTTCCGGAAAAGACCTTGTCGATAAACGTGCCGGCGGTCAGCAGGGTAAACAGGCTTTCCAGGCCGCCGAAAGGGCACAGCGCGTGGATGGAGGGGATCGTTGCGCCCCCCACCTGGTGAAGGTAAGCCGCTGCGGTGATCAGGACAACAAAGAGCGCCAGCAGCCCCCGGCGAAAATAGATCACGAATCTGTTTTTTTCCATCTCTTCTCCTTTATGGTGTTGTTGCCCGTCATTCGGCATCAGGACGGGGTGTCTCCGTTTCGGCCTCGCAGCTCTCACCTGTCTGTTCCGCCATCGGGCGCGGTTTGTTCCGGAAAAACTCGAAATAGAGCAGCGGCACGGCGATCAGGGTCAGGACCGTGGCGCCGACGGCGCCGAACATCATCGCAATGGCCAGCCCCTGGAAGATCGGGTCGAAGAGCATCACAAACGAACCGACCACCACGGCCGCGGCGGTCAAAATGATCGGCCGGAAGCGGACGGCGCCGGCCATGATCAGCGCGTTTTGCAGATGCCCCTTCTCACGCCATTCCATCTCCACAAAATCGACCAGAAGGATCGAGTTCCGGACGATGATCCCCGAAAGCGCGATAAAGCCGATCATCGAGGTCGCGGTAAAAAAGGCGCCGAAGAGCCAGTGACCGGGCAGAATCCCCACCAGGGTCAGCGGGATCGGCGCCATGATGACCAGCGGCGTGATGAAGTTCCTGAACCAGGCGACGATCAGCACGTAAATCAGGAGCAGGACCGCGGCAAAGGCCAGCCCCAGATCCCGGAATACCTCATAGGTGATGTGCCACTCCCCGTCCCATTTCATGGAGTATGTATCCTCCAGCCACGGCTGGACGGTGGAGTACTGTTTCAGGCCGTAGCCTTCGGGAAGCTTGATCTTTTCGATCGTTTTCTTCATCTTCATGATGGCGTAGACCGGACTCTCCTCCGTTCCGGCCATGTCTCCCAGCACATAGGTGACGTTCTTGAGGTTCTTGCGGTAGATTGTCTTTTCCTCCAGGCCGTCCTGACGTTTCACCAACTCGGAAAGCGGGACCATGGCGCCCGCGGGCGTCGGCATCCCGATCGATTTCAGGGCTTCGATATCGGCCCTTTTCGCAAGCGGCATCCGCAGGAAGAGTTCGACCGGCTCCTTTTCCTTTTCCAGATGCAGCAGGCCTACGCCTGCGCCGGAGAGCGCAATTCTTAAACTTTGTGCAACCGCCTCGGTGCTGATTCCCGCACGGGCCGCTCTGTCCTGATCGACCGTGAATCGGATCTTCGGCTGGTCCTCTTCCACGTACCAGTCCACGTCCACCACGCCGTCGGTTTCCGTAAAGACCTTCTTGATCTCCCGAGCGATCTCGATCCGCCGGTTCGCCTCCGGCCCGTAGATCTCCGCAACCAGCGTACTCAGAACGGGCGGTCCGGGGGGGATCTCCGCCACCTTGATCCGGGCGCCGTATCGATCGCCGAGTGCCTTGAGCGGCGGCCGCAGCCTTTTGGCAATGGCGTGGCTCTGCTCTTTTCGGTCCTCCTTGCCGACGAAATTCACCTGAATATCGGCGACCGTGCTCCCCGAGCGCAGAAAATAGTGGCGCACCAGTCCGTTGAAGTTGTAGGGGGCCGCCGTCCCGACATAGGTCTGGTAATCCGTCACCTCCGGAACCGTCCGGAGGTGTTCGCCCATCTCCCGCGCCAGTGCGGCCGTCTCCTCCAGCGTCCGGCCTTCCGGCATGTCGATGATCACCTGGAGCTCGCTTTTGTTGTCAAACGGCAGCATCTTGACCGTGACCTTCTTGAGGGGAACCAGCGTGACGGCCAGCAGCAGAAGAAGAACAACACTCCCCAAAGCCAAGAATCGCTTGGGCCTGCTCTCCAGGAGAGGCCCCAGGATCCTTTCATAAACGCGAAACATTCTTCCGCCCTCTGCGGAGGCCTCCCCCCGCTTCACATTCTTCAGGACGATGTAGCTCAGCCAGGGGCTTACGATAAAGGCAACGAGCAGCGAAAAGATCATGGCCGCCGAAGCGCCGACCGGGATGGGGCGCATATAGGGTCCCATCAAGCCGGAGACGAAGGCCATCGGCAAGAGCGCGGCGATCACGGCCAGCGTGGCCAGGATGGTGGGATTGCCCACCTCGGCCACGGCCAGGACGGCTCTCAGTGGTTCGATCTTGTGGAGCTTGAAGTGGCGGTGGATATTTTCCACCACCACAATGGCGTCGTCGACCAGGATGCCGATGGAGAAGATGAGCGCAAAGAGGGTGACCCGGTTGAGCGTGTAACCATAGAGGTAGTTGATCAGCAGTGTCAGGGCCAGGGTCACGGGGACGGCGACCGCGACCACGATGGCCTCCCGCCATCCGAGGGCGAGCGCGATCAGGAAGATCACGGCGATGGTGGCCATCAACATGTGCTTCAGCAGCTCGTCGGATTTCTCCTTGGCCGTGTCGCCGTAATTCCGGGTCACGGTGATGTTCACATCCCCGGGGATGAGTTTACCTTTCAGCGCCTCCACCTTGGCCAGGGCCGCCCTCGCGACAAGGCTGGCGTTGGCCCCTTTTTTCTTCGCGACGGTGATCGTGACGGCCTCTTTCTGTCCTGCCGCCTTGCTGCGGATCCCTTTCGTTTCCGCCGCCGCACCGAGCCCCATGAAGACATAGCCGGCCGGCTCCTCCGGTCCGTCGGCGATCGCGGCGACATCTCGCAAATAGACGGGACGCCCGTTGAAAAGACCGGTGACGACGTTGCCCACCTCTTCGCTGTTTTTCAGAAAAGCGCCTGTTTCCACGAGATATTCCCGGTTGCCCGTCGGGAAGGATCCGGAAGGCAGCAGGAAGTTTGCCTTCTGCAGGGCGCCCGTGATCTGAAAGGCGGACATATGATACGCTTTGAGCCGCGCCGGATCGAGGGTAATCCGGACCTGCCGTTTTTGTCCCCCGATCAGGGAGAACTCCGACACATCCTGGTCCTTTTTGATCTCGTCGCACAATTCGGCCCCGATCCGCCGGAGCTCATAGCCGGAGGTACGGTCGCTGTCGCTCCAGAGGGTCAAGGTCAGGATCGGCACGTCGTCGATGGAACGCTGCTTGATCATCGGGAAGGAAACGCCGGGCGGTATCCGGTCGAAGTTGGCCGAGAGCTTGTTGTTGAGGTTGACAATGCTCTCTTCCATGCTTTGGCCGACGTAGAACCGGACGATCGTCAGGTTGAAGCCCGGCTTGACGATGGAGTAGATATATTCCACCCCTTTGATTTCCCAAAGGAGTTTTTCCATGGGCTTCGTAACCCTGGCCTCCACCTCCTGGGGTGATGCCCCCGGATAGGCGACGAAGATGTCGATCATCGGCACCAGGATCTGGGGCTCTTCCTCTCTCGGGGTAACGATAACCGCCAGAAGTCCGAGCAGCAGTGAGGCCACGATGATCAACGGCGTCAATTTGGATTTGATGAACGCCTTGGCGATTTTTCCCGATATTCCGATCCCTTCCATGATGAATTCCTTTATTTCCCCTGTTCCACGACGCCGCCGTCCACGGCCTTTTCCACCCCCCCGACGATGATCCGGTCATCCGGTTTTAGCCCCGACAGAATCTCCAGCCGGCCGTCGTACTCCCGGCCGGTCCGTATCAGTCGGTAGGTGATAATCCCCTGGCCGTCCACCGTATAGACGCCGGTGAGTTGCCCCTTTTCGACGATGGCGGCGCGGGGCGCCAGCAGGAGCTGTTTTGTCCCTTTTGGGATTCGGACCTTGGCGTACAGACCGGTTCTCAACCCGGGGCCGCTTACGGAGACCTTCGCCGTGAAGGAACGCGACAGGGAATCGATTGCCGGAAGGATTTCCGAAATCTTCCCGGTCATCTGCCGGTTGATGGCCTCAATGGACACGAAGACCGGCGCTCCGATCTTGAGCCTGCCGGAGTGGCCTTCATCGACGGCAATTTCCGCCTGGAAGGCCGACGCGCTCTCCACGGTCAGAAGCGGCATGCCCGGGACGGCCATGCTGCCCGCCTCGGTCCTCTTTTCGGTCACCACTCCCTGGAGCGGGGAGGTCACCCGGGTAAAGCCCCGGTAGATCCGAGCCTCGGCAAGACCCGCCGCGGCGCGTCTTACCATCTCCTGCATCCGTTCCTGTTCGAACCCGGCCACCCGGTTCTGCGTTTCGAACTGGTCCATCTCCTGCCGGGAGATCGCCTTTTCCTCATACATTTTCTTGTAACGCCGATAGGTGATGTCGGTCAACTCGCGGTTCTGTTTGGCCGCCTCCAGCGCCTTCTGCGCCTCCCGATGACCCGCTTCGGCCCCATTCTCCTTCTGCACCACATCGCGATCGTCGATGGTCAGCAGCAACTGCCCTTTCTCTACCGGGTCCCCCTCCTTGACGAGAATCGAGGTGACCGCGCCCATCATTCGGGCGGCCACGACGCTTACGTGGACGGCCTTCACGGTTCCGGTCGCCTCGTAGAACTCATCCACCGAAGTGGGGGCAAGCGTCGCGATCGATACGTCGCGGACCGGAGGCCGCTTCACCTGGACGTCGCCCGGGGCCGCCTTTTCGCCGCAGCCGACCAGGAAAAGAGCGGCGGTCAAAAGCAGAAAGAAGACATAAAGGCGGGAACCAAGGTAGCCTTCATAAGGCTGGATTCCTGCTTCCGCAGGAATGACCATGCTGCGAATATTTTGAAAGTTCAAAGGGCTCGCTCTCATTTTGTTCCCCCCTCCGGCTCTTCCACCTGCAAATCCTGGAGAATCGTGCCGCCGGCGAAACTCAGGGCGGCAATCGCCAGCTTGTATTCATTTTCTTTGGTCACCCGGTTGGCCTGAGCGCGGTCAAGACTCACCTGCGCGTCCAGCAGATCCACCATCGGCGACAGGGCGCCTTCGTACCGGACCTTCACCAACCGCCGGCCCTCGGCGGCGGTTTTCAGCTCTTCCTGCGCGAGTTCCTGGTTTTTCTTTGCCTCTTCCAGGGTCAGCCACGCCTCGTCCACCTGAAAGGAAACCATCTTTTTCATCCCCTTGAGATACTCTTCCGCCTCCGAGGCCTGATACCCGGCCTTGATTTTTTCATGCCTTGTTTTGGCGCCGTCGAAGAGCTCCCAGCGGAGGAAGGCCATCACCTGCCAACCGTCCCCCTCGCCGCCCAGCGGGTGGTTGTGGTCATTCCACTGATAGGTTCCGCCCACGCCCAGCAGCGGATAATAACCCGCTTCCGCCAGCCTGATGTTGTTTTTGGCATTATTCGTCCGCAGCTCCAGGGACCTGACGTCCCTTCGGGCCAGCGATCGGATCCGCAGCGATTCAATCTCGCGGATCGGCAGGGCGGGCGTCTCCGCCGCAACTTCGACCGCTTCCGCGGACCCGATGACCAGTCCCAGTGCCCTTTTGGCCACGCTGAGGTTTTTCCCCGCACTGACGAGCCGTTGCCGGGCTTCCGCCACCGCCGTCGCGGCCCGCAGCGTATCGGAATAGAGCCCCAGCCCCGCCGCATATCGGACCTCGGCAAGCCGCTGATGCTCCTGCGCATCCTCCAGGGACTTTTCCGCAACCTGGATATACGCACCGGCCGTGCTCACCATCAGGTAGTATTGGACCACCTTGAAGGCCACCTCCTCTTTTTTTCTGTGCAGCGCCTCTTCCGAGGCCGCTGCCTCCATTTTGGACATTTCCAATCCGATACCGGCTTTTTTGCCGAAGAGGGGCTGTTCAAACGTGACGGCGGTCTGAAAGTCGTTGACGGCCGCCGGATGGTTGAGGGTATCGGGTGCAAAATCGGCAAACTCGATCCGCTGCTGATTGAGTCTGGTCATGAAGGAATAGGCGGGGCCGGCCGTTCGCATATATCGCTCCTCCAGGGATATCCTGGGGAGCAGAGAGCTGCGGGCTACGCCGATCTCCGCCCCTTTGGCGGCATGTGCATTTCTCTGCGCCTGGAGCTCGTGGTTGTTTTTCAAGGCCGTTTTTACCGCCTCATCGAGGGTCAGCCTCTCTCCCGCGGCATTCCCGGCTTCAACCGGCATCGCCGCCAGAAAAAAGAGCATAACCATGAGGGTGAAGGCAGAGAGTCTTTTCCTGCCTTTCGGATCGCTTCCTGTTTTCATCTTGCCTCCTGATGGCTGCCGGAACCTCTCCGGATCGGTTTGAACGGAGCGCCAACCCGGCGGGAAAATCCCCTTTTATCCATTATTGCGCGGAACGCCTAACTTTCACAGAAAAATTTCCATCAGGCGCCATTTGGTATTTCATATTCATTCCCCCTTCGTTATGGTCCTGGTCCCTGCACAGCAGCAGAGACTGCAAATATATTTTGTTTCCCTCCGCTCCCTATGTTAAATATTCTTCGTTCCCGGCTTCATAAATACACACCACAGAGCGGGTCGTCATTGACCTGGATCAACGGGAGGAAATTTTCATGGATGTTCTGAAGCAGATGCAGAAATTGGCCCTGTTCCAGGGGGTCCCCGCCAAAAAGCTGAAGACGCTTTCGGAACGCGCCCTATACAGAACCTGCAAGGCGGGTGAAATGTTCATCGGTGAAACGGATCCCGCCCATGCCTTTTATGTCGTCATCACCGGGCAGGTCAAGCTCTACAAGATTTCAGCGGAGGGGAAGGAACAGACCCTCAATCTTCTGGGTCCGGGAGAGCCCTTCGGCATGTGCACCGCCTTTGCCATCGAATCCTTTCCGGCAAACGTCATGGCCCTTGAGGAGAGCGGCATTCTTCTGATCCCCGGTCAGGTCATGGAGTCTATTGCCATGAACGAACCACGCCTGCTGGTGAACATTATCCAGATTCTCTCCGACCGCCTGAAGGAATCCATGACCCTGATCGAATCTCTCGCCTTGAAGGAGATCCCCCAGCGGATCGCCTCCTTCCTGATCCATGCCCTGAAAGGGAAGGACGGACAGGGTATGAATCAACTGGAATTGACGGTCACGCAACGGGAACTGGCCAAGATTCTGGGGGCCACCCCGGAGACCCTCTCCCGGGCGCTGAGAAAGATGAGCAACGCCGGGGTGCTGGCGGTGGACGGCCGGTCGATCCGGATTCTGGACAGGGAGGCGCTTGGCGAACTGGCGGAAGGCGACTGATGAATTGAATCCGGGACGCCGCCACCGGCAATCGCGTTGCGGGTAACGGCTGCCGAGGCGCAATCACCGCAATAGATAAACACTGTGTGCGGGAACAAAGAGATTTTACAAGATGACGCTGACCAAAAACCCGAGCAGCATCGATCCGAACAGGCTGATGGCGATATAGAGGGCAAAAATGGGCCTGCGGACAACGGTCCACACTGCCGTCATTGCCGGGATGGTTGTAACGGGTCCCGCGATCAGGAAGGCGATGGCCGCGCCCGGTTGCATCCCCTGAGTAATAAGGCCTTTGACGATAGGCAAGGCGCTGAGGTTTCCCAGATAAAGAGGAACTCCGATCAGTGAAGCCAGCGGGATTGCGAAGCGGCTGCGATCACCCAAAATCGAGGCGATGGTTTCCTGTGGGACATACATCGTGATGAGCGCCTCAAGCGTGAAAGCCACCAAAAGCCAGCGACCGAGTCGCCAGCTCTGGTCTCCCATCCTGCGGGCAAAGACCATCCAGTCGATGCGGCGGAGGCTGGCGACACCGGACTCCCACCAGGCGGGGGGATGGAGGACCGGCAGGGGTACCGCACTCGTTGTTGCCATGTCCGCCGAACAACAGGCAGCCGGTAGGACCGCCAGGGTTCCCGATATAGAGGCTTCCCTTTGAGCCTTGCAGCAGGGCGACAACTTCAGTGGTGGTAATTCCTCTACTCTGCTGGGAAGGATTTGACGGAAATATCCAAGGCGGCAAAGCAGCAGAGTCAGATAACCAGCTCCCAAACTCAAGGCCAAGGAGGCTCCCAATCTGGACAAGGCGAGAGGCCATCCGAGAATGCCAACGGTGAGCATAAAGATTTCCGGGTCCATCGTGGGAGATGCAATCCAGAACGACATGACCGGTGCGAGCGGCACGCCGCTTGTCAGGAGCCCGGCGATGATCGGGATGACTGTGCAGGAGCAGAACGGGCTGAAGGCGCCCACTGCTGTGGCCAGAAGGACTGCGAGTCCTTCCCGCCCGGCAAATGCCCGGCGGATGGCATCTGTGAGATCCAACATATTGATCATGACGCTAAGGAACATGCTCAGCAAGAAATAAGGCAGAACATTCCACGAGGCATTGCCCACAAAACGGATGATCTCAAATAGGTCGTTCATCTTCAATCTCCTTTATCGCAATATTACGATATATCTGGGTAATAAAAAATCTCCTATAAAAAGAGATCTGATCTATTTTAGCTGTAATCCGGCAGCCACCGGCGGAGCTGTTCTTTGAGCCAGCGGATGTTTTCGGTATCCAGGCAATAGCTGGTGGCCGGACCTTCGATCTCACCGCGAATAAGACCCGCTTCGCGAAGCACCTTGAGGTGCTGACTGACCGTCGATTGTGCTAAAGGGGTGGCGTCCACGATGTTGGAGGTGATGCACACTTTCTTCTGGGCCAGAAATTCGACGATCTGGAAACGGATGGGGTTGCCCAGTGCTTTAAGCATGTCCGCCAGCCGTTTTTGCTCCGGAAGGAGCGGGATTCCCTTGATTGCCATACAATTCCCCTTTATCGTTTTTATACGATAATAAGACTTTTCTGTCAAGTGAAAAAATTGATGCCTTCAGTATCAACGGCGAACCTGTTTCCCTACCAGTTCTGGGTTTTCGCCGCCGGGTCACGGCGCGAATAGGGAAATCAGCGACCCTCAGGGGTTTGTCGATGCGGCTTTATGGAACACCCATCCGAAAATCCGGCCGGCGGTATGCCGAGCGCCTGGATCAGGCGCGCCCAGTAATTGACCTGCGCGGCAGTGCTTGCCAGCACAACCAGCTCGCGTTCCGTAAAATTGGCCGTGATTCCGGCAACGAACTCGGGAGGAAATCGGAGCGGCGTTGCTGAGATCAACCGCGCATATCGCACGGCCAGCTTTTCGCGTGTGGAGAGTGTCGAAACGGTGTCGAGTTCCGTTTGATGTTGCAGCGCCAGAAATTCAACATCCGTGATGCCGGTTTCCCGGTATTCGGTTGAGTTCATGTCGATGCAGAAAGGGCAGGCGGCGGCAAACGACGCGGACAGGCGAACGAGCTTCAGCATTCGTTTGTCGATCTTGCCGTCGTGGTGGGCGACCAGTCCTTCCAGCGCGGCGGAACCAAGCGCCGCTTTTGGATACCATGCCAGCAGCCTTGCAGGGAGCATGGGCTTGCCAGTGATTTTCTCTGAAATCCAGATCCCTGCCTTCAGAAACAGAGGAATTCGGGTCGGGGGTGCGATGAATGCGGACATGGCTGTCTCCTTTTGCCTGAATAATTCCGTTCATTATTTTGGATGCTTGCGAGTATCCTAACATGGATGAAGAAGGCTTGTCGAAAATACTTGCCGTGTGGAGCTTTGTCCAAAAGCGCCGGGTCGGCGGAAGGTTCTCCGTCTACCCGGCGCTGAAGCGATCCTCTTACTTGGGCGTTACAGCCGCAAACAGGCTGTTTGCCCCCCGCTGGACAAGCAGCAGGAGACTCCCGCCGCCCTTGGATTTCTCGACGATCTTCACGAAATCATCCACATCCTTGACCGGCTTCCGGTTGACCGCCTGAATGACGTCGCCGACCTGGATCCTGGCTTCCGCCGCCGGGCTGCCGGGCTCAACCCCGGTCACGACCACGCCGGCGCTTTTCTTCAGGCCGAGTTCACGTGCGATCTGCGGCGACCAATTCTGCACTGTCACCCCCAGGGAGGGGTGGATGGGGCTTTTCGCCGCTGCGGATGTGTTCTCCTCCTCCATTTCGCCGACCTTTGCCTGGCGCTCGACCTCTTTCCCGTCCCGGAGCAGCTTCACTGTGACGGCTTTTCCCACCGGCATCGAGGCGACGATCCGGGGAAGATCCTTCGAATCGCCGACCGGCCGGCCGTCGAAGCTCACAATGACATCCCCCTGCTCGATCCCCGCCTTGTCGGCCGGTCCGCCCGGAACCACCTGAGAGACAAGGGCGCCTTTGCTTTCCTTGAGTCCGAGCGACTTGGCCAGTTCCGGGGTTACATCCTGAATGGCGACGCCCAGCAATCCCCGGGTGACGTGTCCCCGCTTCTGAAGCTGGGGAGCGATCTCTTTGGCCATGTTGATCGGGATCGCAAACCCGATTCCCTGGCCGGAGGCGATGATCGCCGTGTTGATCCCCACGACCTCCCCCTGCAGGTTGATCAGGGGGCCACCGCTGTTGCCGGGATTGATGGAGGCGTCGGTCTGAATGAAGTTGTCATACGGACCGGAGCCGATTACCCGTCCCTTGGCGCTGACGATTCCGGCGGTCACCGTCTGTTCCAATCCGAAGGGACTTCCGACGGCCACCACCCAGTTGCCGACCTTCAGATCATCCGAGTTGCCCAGTTTGAGGGGTTGAAGGTCATCCCCCGTGATTTTGATAAGGGCAAGGTCGGTCTTGGGATCCCGGCCTACGATCTTCCCATCGAATTCTTTTCCGCCGGCCAGCTTGACCTTGATCTGGTCCGCATCCTCGACCACATGGTTATTGGTCAGGATGTATCCTTCTTTGCTCATGATGAACCCGGAGCCCACCCCCTGCTGTCTCCTCTCTGGAGAATTGTTCCCGGGGCCTCCGAAAGGGCCGAAGAACTCCCCGAAGGGATTCCGGTCTCCGAAGGGGTTTCCCCCGAATCTTTCAAATCCGGCGTTCTTCACCTTTTTGCTGACCTGAATGTTGACCACGCCGGTCCGCACCTTTTCGGCCAGGTCGCTGAAATTGCCCGGCACCATGGGCGATCCGGCGGAAACCGCCGCCGTTGTGGCGGCATGCACCTCTCCGGTTTTTGCGGCCGCGGTGATCCCGTAACCGAATCCGGCGACCGCGCCTGCCAAAAGCAGGGCAATAAGTACGATCTTGAAATTTCTTCTCTTTTTCATGATTGTTCCTCCTTGTTGCGATCCTGGGCTGATGACAGCCCCTCTTTGAAACCCATTATAAGGATCGAACTTAACGGGAGGATGATCGGAAGATTACCGTTTGGTCATGTTGGGGCGTGTCGCACCATAGGCAGGCTCAATCCGCGTGACAAGCACCCAACTATCTTTTCCGAAAATCCACACATTCAAATACGAGTCAACGGTTTGGCTGATCGCGCCAGATTACTGAATTCGGGATGTAAGCCGCAACGGTAGGACCGACGATTTTCAGTTACTGAGGGGGCTGGCGTCCTTCCTGAAAGAAATAGGCGGGCTTTTTCTTTATATTGTAGACTTCAATAAACTATACGTAATGTCTTGAAACAATCAGTGACGTATAAGTATAGGTGAAAAAGTGAGTTATCCCTAAGCATCAATACTTTTGACAATAGAAAGCACGGATAAACCAGATGAGCCTTATCCTGAATATGGGAGAGTTACAGTAAAGGCGCTCCCCTCGTGGAGGCTGCTCTCCACCGTGATATCCCCGCCGTGGACGCGGGCGATGGCCCTGGCCAGACTGAGCCCCAGGCCGGTTCCGGACTCGGAGCGGCTCAAGTCTCCCCGGTAGAAGCGCTCGAAAATGCGGGGCAGATCCTCGGCGGAAATGCCGACCCCCGTGTCTTTGACCATGAGGGTTGCGCCCCGTCCCTCGATTTGCGAAAGCGAGACCTCCACCCTGCCCCCGGCAGGAGTGTACTTGATCGCATTGTCCAGCAGATTCGAAAACAGTCGCTGGATCATCCGGGCGTCTCCCGCAATGACGCATCTCTCCGGAACATTGCAGGAGAGGGTCAAACCCCTGTCTTCGGCCGTCGTCCCGAAAAGTTCGCAGGCCTCCCGGACAAGCCCCGCCAGATCGATCTTTTCGTGGGAGGGCTTCTCCACACCCGCCTCCGTCTTCGAGATCATCAGCATGGTATTGATGATGGAAAGGAGTCGGTCACACTCCTCGATTGCGCTTGCCGCCATGGTTTCATACTCGGTCAGTGATTTACCTGTAGTCAATGCGATCTCCGCCATACCCCGGATCCGGGTAAGTGGGCTCTTCAGGTCATGGGCGATATCGTCTCCCATCTGCCGGATTTCGGCAACCAGCGACTGGATGCGGTCCAGCATCTGATTGAAGGTCATGGCCAGTTGATCGATCTCGTCGCCCCGGTCCTTCACGGGGACCCTCATTTCGAGGGTTCCCCCGGAGATGCCCTGCGCGGTCCGGGTGATCGCCTCAACACCCGAAACCGCCCGGCGGGCCATAAACCAGCCGACCCCCGTCGCCAGACCGATGAGCAGGGCCATCGTGACGAGGAAAAACCCCCGGAAGGCATCAATGATGCGCGTGTAGTTTTCCATGGACTGGCCGACCTGAAGGATGATGCCGGGACCGATCATGGCGTAGAGGATGCGCACCTGATCCTTGCGGGTCGTCAGTATGGCCGTTTCGATCACCTGTCCGGCGCCGCCGAGCAGTTGCGCGATCGCCTCTTTGCGGACGGCGATGTCCTCCCAGTAGGTCATGTTGGACGAGGAAAAGGCCTGCCCGGTCGGATAGAGAAGGCGAAAAAAGACCTTTTTCTCCCCGGCCGCCTGGGCTTCAAAGAGGGCGAAGCTTTCGACCGCTGTGATCCCGCGTTCCCGCAAAACCGTCGAAAACTGCCCCGCCTGATTCAACAGTTCCTGATCCGTTTTTTCCTGGATCACGGAGGTGATGAGCGTGTAAAATAGGAAGAAGGCGACAAAGGAGGACACCGCGAAGATGCCGGCGTACCACAGGGTCAGGCGGAAGGTAAGGCTATTCCGGAAGCGACCGGTTTTCTTCAAGGACATATCCCGCTCCCCGAACGGTACGGATTAGTTTTTGATCGGCGTCTCTGTCGATCTTGTCCCGCAATCGGCTGATTCTGGCCTCCACCACGTTGGTCTGGGGATCGAAATGGTAATCCCACACGTGTTCCATGATCATCGTCTTGGAAACGATCCTCCCCGCATTGCGCATCAGGTATTCGAGCAGCGAAAACTCGCGGGGTTGCAGGTCGATGCGTTTCCCTCCCCGAGTGACTTCGCGGGTGAGGAGATTGACGGACAGTTCCCCGACGCTCAACCGGATCGGATCGGAAATGCCGCCCGCCCTGCGGATCAGCGCCTGCACACGGGCCAGAAGTTCCGAGAAGGCAAACGGTTTCGTAAGATAATCGTCCCCCCCGGTCTCCAGCCCCTTCACCCGGTCGTCCACCGAACCCTTCGCGCTCAGAATCAGCACGGGGGTGTTCACCTTTTCGGCGCGCATCTCTTTGATCAACACCAGGCCATTCCTCCGGGGAAGCATCAGGTCGATGACGGCCGCATCGTAAGGTTCCGTCAGGGCGAGGCGGAGACCCTCCTCGCCGTCCGGGGCATGGTCCACGGCATACCCCGCCGATCTCAACCCCTTGACGATGAAAGAGGCGATCTTGACGTCATCCTCAACCAGTAAGATCCGCATCGGTGTCCTCGAACAGGAAATAAAAAATCAACAACCCCTTCCGCACGGAAGGAATTACTGCAGCTCAATTTTCAGTGGAATACCTACGGCCAAACTCGCACGTGACAGAGTAGCCAAGGTAATGCCGGTATCATCTTCGTCCAGCAACCGATTTACAACAGCACGGCTCGTATGCATACGAGCTGCCATTTCAGTTTTTGTTATATTCATCCTCTTCATGGCTTCTGCCAATTGCCACGCAATAACACGCTTAATGGCGGCTGCGGTTGCCTCTTCACGGCTGCCCTCTTCTTCCAAGAATTCATCAAAATCGCTCCCAATATGCCGATTACTCATACACACCTCCTAACTGATTCTTACGGATCCTTGCTATCTCCAAATCCGGCCGGGGTGTACCCTGCGACTTCTTGATAAAAGCATGAAGCAACACCATCTGTCCGCCAACCACAGTGAACAGTACTCGGAATATCCGTCTTTCAAGGTGGCTGCGAACTTCCCACAAGTCCTTTTCCATCTTGCGTACCAGCGGCATACCGAGCGGCCAGCCAAACTGAGCCTCTTTGATATCCGTGCCGATGATCTTTCGATCTTCCGGCGGTAAATCCCGGAGGAAGTCCCTTACCGGCTCATTACAAGCTTCGGTACGGAAGAACTTTACAGACAGGATAGGCCCGTTCATGGTTATATCGTATCTAAAAAGATACGTTTACGCAAGTTTTTATTAGAGATGCATTCCCGAAACAAGGCGCCGTTAGGGGGACATCCCCGTGGCTGACCATGATCATCTGAATGCATACATTCTTTATTCATGGTAGATTGTTTTCCGCAACACCGAGATCGATGCCCTCGTCTGCAACCTCTACGGCCTGACGGTTGAGGAGATCCGCATCCTGGAAAGAGAGCGGAAGGACGACGGACTCGTAGCGTGGCGTCCGGGTAAACAACGGCTTACGCTTCCGTTTTCGATTCCGCAGCATGCCGATGCCGATGGTGAATATCCGGCATGTGTTGATGCTCGTGATTGACGGCGTCGTGGACGTGGGCGTGGACATGCGGGATCGAAGGATTATCCGGATTCGGATGATGCCCGTCATGATGTCCGTCGCCATGTGTATGCCGATGCTCGTGAACGATGGCGTCGTGCCGATGGAGATGGCCATGCTGCTCGGTCACGAGAAATATCGCGCCGATGATCATGACGGGTAAGGCCGCCAGAAACGCGGTGCCGGGCATTTCCCGAAACAGGATGACGGACAGGATGATTCCTGCGATCGGGGCCGTTCCGAACAGGGCGCTGGTTCGTCCGGCGCCGAGACCGCGCATCGCGTGGATGAACAGGACAATGCTCAACCCGTAGCTCATGCACCCCAGGAGCATGGCCCCAAGAACCGCATCGAAACGGGGCAGCGGGTTGCCAAGCAGGAATCCCGATCCCAGGGAGACCAAACCGGCGCCGAACCCCTTGACGGTGACGATCATCAGGGGGTCTTTCGCCGAGATGTTCCGCGTGAAATTGTTGTCCATTCCCCAGAACAGACACGCGATCAGGATTCCCAGGGCGCTGAAAGAAAACCCCCATGCGCCACTGAGATCCGTTGAGAGCAGAATACCGGCGAAGGTGATGCAAAGGATGGCCACCCAGGCGCGGCGACTGATAAACTCTTTGAAGAGGATCGCTGCGATCAGCGTGGTTGCCGCGCATTCAAAGTTGAGCAGCAGCGAAGCCGTGGCGGCCGGCGTGTTCCGCAGGCTGAACAGAAGGATGATGGGTGCCGCGATGCCCCCGGAAAGGATGGCAGCTGCGAGCCATGGGATATCGGCGCGGGCGAGTTTTGCTTCCGTCTCCCCGGCGCCGTGGGTCGATTTCCGTACAATCCTGAACAACAACAGGCCGACGCCGCTTCCGAGGTAGAGCAAGCCGGCCAGCAGGGTCGGTTCGATGTCGTACAGAAGCAGTTTGGAAACAGGGGCGCTCGCTCCGAACAGAAAGGCGGCGGCCAATGCCTGCAATGCGGGATATAAGTTGCGACGCATCATTTCATCCTCTCTCTTCAAAAGGTGCAGGACGCCAAACAGGATTTAAAAGTATCACGTGTTTTCCAAAAATTCCATTTCGTCGTTGATTTGGATCAATTCCCCGCCGGGGACAATGAAAACGTGAATGCATATATTCGTTTTTCATGGTAGATTGTCTCCCGTGACGCCTTATCGCTTCAGGGCCTGGCGGAGGAGAGCCGCATCCTTGAAAGAGAGCGGAAGGACGACGGACGGATAGGATGATGGAACCATTTTCGTTCAAGACATTCTGGGGACTCCCCGAAGCCGAGCTGCTGCAAGGCCTCGCGAGCTCGGCAGAGGGGCTCTCCCAGGCCGAGGCGACGCGGCGTCTGGCCGATCACGGGGCGAACCGGATCCGCGCGGGCAAAAGAAACAGCGCCTTTTTTCTCCTTCTCGGGCAGTTCAAATCCCCCATCATCCTGACGCTGCTCTTTGCCGCGGCCCTGTCGTTCTTTTTGCACGACGTGGCGGATGCCCTGATCATCCTCGCCATCGTTCTGATCAGCGGTTTGCTCGGCTTCTGGCAGGAGAAGGGGGCCGCCGATGCGGTCAACCGCCTGCTCGCGCTGGTCTCCGTCCAGGCGGCCGCGCTTAGGGGCGGCGCCGCAATCGGAATTCCCGTGGAGGAGATCGTTCCCGGTGACGTTCTGCTCCTCAAGGCCGGCGTTTCGGTGGCCGCCGACGGGCTGCTCCTGGAATCCCGGGACCTTTTCGTGGACGAGGCCTCCCTGACCGGAGAGACCTATCCGGTGGAAAAAGCACCCGGCGTTCTTCCGGCCGATACGCCCCTTTCCGGGCGGACGAACGTCGTTTTCATGGGAACCCACGTCATCAGCGGAACGGCGAAGGTGCTGGTCTGCCGGACGGGAAAAGAGACCGAATTCGGCGGCGTTTCCGAACGGCTCCGGTTGAGGCCGGCGGAGACCGAATTCGAGCGGGGCGTCCGGCGCTTCGGGTATCTGCTGATGGAAGCGACCCTGGGCCTGGTCATTGCGATCTTCGCGATCAACGTCTATTTTGCCCGTCCCGTGCTGGAGGCCTTTCTCTTCTCGCTCGCGCTCGCCGTCGGTCTGACCCCCCAGTTGCTGCCGGCGATCATCAGCATCAACCTCGCCCACGGCGCAAGGCGGATGGCCCATCACAAGGTCATCGTCAAACGGCTCGCCGCGATCGAGAACTTCGGCAGTATGGATGTGCTCTGTTCCGATAAGACGGGCACCCTGACCGAGGGGTCTGCCCGCGTTCATTCGGCCGTGGATGCGGCGGGGCAACCGGGCGAAAAGATCCTGCTGTACGCCTATCTGAACGCCTTCTTCGAAACCGGGTACGCGAATCCGATCGACGAGGCCATCCGGGCCTACCGTTCATGGGACACGGCGGGGTATGAAAAGTTAGATGAAATTCCCTACGATTTCCTGAGAAAACGGTTGAGCATCCTCTTTTCCGTCCGGGGGCGGACCGTCATGGTCACCAAGGGGCCGCTGGCCGGCATCCTTTCGATCTGCACACATGCGGAAGACGCAACCGGCGCGATCCGGGAGATACAGGAGGCGGCGCCCGGGACCCGCAAGCTGTATGAATCCATGAGCGGTGAGGGCTACCGGGTCCTCGGCGTGGCCTGCCGGGAGATGGGAGATCTCCGTTCCATCGCAAAAACGGACGAGGCCGGCATGACCTTCCTCGGGATGCTGGTTTTCTTCGACCCTCCCAAGGCGGGGGTGGAAGCGGCTATCCAGCGGCTCCGGGAACTGGGCGTATCGCTCAAGATCATCACCGGCGACAACCGCCTGGTGGCGGCCGCCTTGAGCCGCCGTATCGGCCTTGTGAATCCGGCCGTGCTGACCGGCCCGGAACTCCACAAAATGAGCGGTCCGGCCCTGCTGCAGGCGGCGGATAAGACCGATATCTTCGCCGAGATCGAGCCGAACCAGAAGGAACGGATCGTTCTGGCCCTGAAGAAGGCGGGGCACGTGGTGGGCTACCTGGGGGACGGCATCAACGACGCCTCGGCTCTGCACAGCGCCGACGTCGGGATTTCCGTGGACAAGGCGGCGGACGTGGCCAAGGAGGCAGCGGACATCGTTCTGCTGGAGAAGGAGCTGGGGGTTCTCGCCGCGGGCATCGAAGAGGGGCGGATCACCTTTGCCAATACCCTGAAGTACGTCTTCATGGCCACGAGCGCCAATTTCGGCAACATGTTCAGCATGGCCGGGGCCTCCCTGTTCCTCTCCTTCCTGCCGTTGCTCCCCAAGCAGATTCTGCTGACGAACCTGCTGACCGACCTGCCGGAAATGACCATCGCCACGGACCGTGTGGATGCCGAGATGACCCTGCGCCCCCGCCGGTGGGACATCGCCTTCATCCGGCGTTTCATGCTGACATTCGGACTGCTCAGCTCGGTCTTCGATTACCTGACCTTCGGCGTGCTGATCTGGATGCTGAAGGCCACACCGGAACAGTTCCGAACGGGCTGGTTCCTCGAATCGGTCATTTCCGCCTCCTTGATCGTGCTGGTGGTCCGCAGCCGCCGCCCCTTCTTCAAAAGTCCGCCGTCGCCGGCCCTGCTTGCAACCACGCTGGCCGTGGTCGTCATGACGCTGCTCATTCCGCTGACGCCGCTCGCGGGGCTCTTCGGATTCAGCCCGCTGCCGGTCTCCTATCTGCTGGTGATGGGGCTCATTGTTTTTTTGTACATCGCCTCCGCGGAATGGGTCAAAAGGGCATTCTACGCAAGGATGGAGGCCGGCGGCGTACCGCACGGCCCCAGGGAGTGATGAAAATGTTCAGCGATTGTTGGGGCGCGCATGTCCGATCTTGAATCTTTCGTGCAAAGCTACGGATACGGGGCACTCTTTCTGGGAACCCTCCTGGAGGGAGAAACCATCCTGATCCTGGCGGGACTGATGGCCCATATGGGGCTGATGAAACTGCCGCTGGTCATCCTGGTGGCCCTGCTCGGAAGCTTCCTGGGGGATCAATTCTATTTCTTTTTGGGAAGGCGCAAAGGAGCGGCGCTCCTGGACAGACATCCCGCCTGGAAACGGCGCGCGGAAAAGGTGCACCGGGCGATGCAGCGCTACCGAAATTGGATCATGCTTGGATTCCGGTTCGTCTACGGCATGCGCACCGTCACGCCCCTGATTCTGGGGATGGACCGCACGATCCCGACCCGGCGGTTCATCCTGCTGAATCTGATCGGTGCGGCCCTCTGGTCGGCCGTCATCGCCACAGGGGGATATTTCTTCGGTCGGGTCCTGAAGATTATCCTGGAAGACATCAAGCATTACGAACTGGCGCTCCTGCTGGTCGTCCTGTTGATCGGCATCGCGATTAGGCTCCTGGCCGCCTACCGGGAGAAATGGAAGGCGGCGTAATGGGCAATCCGTATCGGAGATTCTCCTCACGATGAAGAAATCACCCGTACAGTGGCAGGACAGATCCCTCGAAGAACAGGGCAAAGGCGGCAATCCCGGCCAGGAAGGCCCCCAGGGCCAGGTACTTGTTCATCCTCGTGAAGTTCGCGGCAAACAAGATAAGAATGCACATACCGAAGGCCAGGCAGAAGGGACAGTAGGTATCATTGACGACCTGGAACCGGACGAGGAGAATCTCCCCACCCAGGGCGCCGGAAAGCAGCATTGTCCGCAGGTGGCTGACGGAAGCGGCCCAGCGGGATACCGGCAGCAGGGCCAATGCCAAAAGCGCAGCCATGTAAAGGATTCCGATTATCTTCAGATCCAGACCCAGAAATGTCCCCTGAAGCGAGGAACAGGAGGTGTCACAGACCCCGTAAAAGATCATCAAGCCAACGCCGATGACGGGGAAAGCGACGTTGATGATTTTCAGGATTTGATCGCGCGTCATGGATGTTCCTTTCTACCCGCCGGGATCACTCCCGGAAGATATCGATTCATTGAAGTGCCCTGAGGGCAGTGTAGATGTCCATCCCTCCGACCAAGGTTTTCTTCTTACCGGCTTCGATAATCACACACCCTGGCGTACTGCTGATATGATCCTTTTTGATTAGGGCTTTGAACTGTTCGAAAATGGGCTTGGGGTCGTAGACCACACAGGATCTTTTCCGCCTTCTCTCAATTGCAGTGGCTGCAATGCTCCATCTCCCCGGCCGAAAGTGGCAGGATCTGGAGCGTCGTGTGGTTGATCCCGTACTTGTGAAGCAGCATCTCCTGGACCGCGCGGACGATCGCTTCGTGGTCGGGGGACTCCTCTCCTGAAACCAGATGGGCGGAGAGCAGTTTCTGCTCGGAACCGGTCTCCCAGATGTGGAGATCGTTGACCTCCGCCACGGCCGGGATCGCCAGCAGGTCGTTCTTGACCTGAAAAAAATCAATGCCGGGTGGCACGGCGTCCAGAAGCGAATTGACCGCCTGTCGGACGATCTTGTAGATCTCTCGGGCGATGACCAGACAGATCGCCAGGGAGAGGAGGGGATCAACGAGACGCCAGCCGAAGAACATGATCAGCAGGGCGCCGACGATCACCCCAAGGGAGAACAGGGAGTCCTGGAGCGAATGGAGCCAGGCGCTTTTCATGTTGATATTCCGCGCTGAGATCTTCTGCAGCAGCAGCGTGGCCGCTCCGTTCCCGACGAAGGCCACGACGGCAACCCAGAGCATCACCTGGCCGGGGACTTCCGCCGGCGCTGTGAATCGCTTGAGGGTCTCCCAGAAAACGAAGGCGATCACGACGGACAGGCCGATGCTGTTGACGAAGGCGGCAATAAACTCGATCTTCCGATAGCCGTAGGTTTTCCGTTCATTCGCAGGACGGCGGGCGACCTTCTCCGCCCAGTAGCTGAAGAGCATGTGGGCGATGTCGCTCAGGTTGTGGACGGCGTCCGAGATCAGTGCCATGCTCTGAATCATCAGACCGAACACCATCTCGAAGGCCACGATCCCGCCGTTGATCACGATGGCGAAGATCAGATTTATCAGCGATGCCGGCGGTTCATGACTGTGGTTGTGACCGGGGCTGTGGTTTTGTTCCATCCTGCATATCCTGTCTGAAATCGACCAGAGAAATTACAAAAGACATTTATTTAGACCTTCAAATTTCTTCCCCACCTGTCATTGCGAGGCGGGCATGGACGATTCAATCTCATTTATTATCGAATGGTTACGCGATTGCTTCGCCAGCCTTTGGCCTCCTGGCAATGACGAATGGTGTGTTTTTCAAAGGTCTCTTATGGCTGCTTGCCAAAGGGAGTGATTCGGGACTGCGGCTCGGACTTGAAAAACCATTCTCCCCTTTCATGAACCCAGTTTTGCGTATGGGGCGCCCGATTGAAGTCGAATCCCATAAACGAAATGTCTATCCTGACCTTTACCGTGGCCTGATCCCCCGAGGGAAGGATCTTTATCTCCTCTATCGAGAACCCCTTGTAGGACAGCTTTCCGGCCCGGTTAACGTAATTCTCCCGTGGTATGTTCTCGCGAGAGGAAGAGTCAAAAAATGAATAGGCGCGGTCCCATTTTCCGTCGATCTGGGCCTGCATGTAATTTTTGACCCTTTCCTCGAGTGACTCCTTCGTTGCCGTCAGGGAAGACAAAGCGGCACACCCTGCCAACAAGATCAACATCAGGCAGCATATTGCCGCCAATAGCGTTCGTCGATTGCTGTTCAACGTGTCTCTCCTTTTCTCTTTCCGGTTTGTTCTTTCCGGAAACTCTCCATGAATTCCTCCGGACTCAATTGCAGCCCCTCCATCAGTTTGGCTTGCAGTTCCTTTTGCGATTTCTCCTTTTTGGCTACCTGGGCCTTTTGATGCTTTTCAACGAGCCTTGCCACCGCTTCATTGTCGGGAACGGACTGCTCCAACGGGGCATATCGGTTTTCGCTTACACCAAGTACCCGTTTTTCATCGAGGGTAATCTTCAGCAATCCAAGCAATCTTCCAAGGGGCACGGTCTGGAGGAGAACGGTGTCCCCGGGATCCTTCACAAAATATACGTCATTGCTTCCGGACGAAATGGCGATGTCGACTCCTTTTGCGGCCTTTCCCAGCGCAATGGTCTTCTCTACGCCGAACCGGGAAAGGAGGATGACCAGATCGGCTTTTCCCCTCACCTCGGGCAGCAGCCTGTTCAGGGCGACCTCGGGGGGGATGACCTCCCACCCTTTCACCTGTTTCGGATTGGGGAGTTGCGAGAGTTCATCCGGATCTAGAACGCCGAGAATGGCTGCCTTGATGCCGCCAACCTCTTTGATGATATATTCCCGGGTCCAGGGAAGCCTGCTGCCGCCATAAAGCAGATTGGACGCAAGATAGGGGAAGGAGACAGAGGAGCGTGCATGCTCGAGGAATTCCTTTCCAAAATTCAACTCCGGACCTCCAAGGTTCAATGCGTCGTATCCCATCCGTTCCATGGCAGTCAACATGATTTCGGCCGTATCTTTTTGATCATCGAAAACTGCCCCGCAATCCAGGAGCAGGACGGATGGGTCGGCCTTCCGGATGGATTCTATCATCTGGGCGCGCCGGGCCAGACCGCCCGAGCCACCGCAGGCGCAGGCGATGACCGGATCAACGGCCCCCTTTACAGAGCCGGTGTAAAGGATGGTGATGGTCCTGTTGCCCTCGGCAAAAGAGGCAAGGGGAAAGGAGATGCCGAACATGAATAACAACAATATCGTAAGCGAAAACCGTTTCATTATAGCCCCCTGCGGGTATTTATTCTTTTTTCTGTAATATCATTCTTATATGGACGGGACGTCCATCACCCGGGGCGATGACCCGGAGGGGTCGCAATCGCCGGATATCGGTTAATCCCTTTCACTTCTTGTCGCCGAGGATCTTCTCGATCTGCGGAATGTTCGCACCGTTGACGATCTGTCCGTCGATGAGAAAAAGGGGTGTACCCGTACCCGCAATCCCGACCCGGTCGCCGATCTCCTTGTGGGCCTTCAGGAGATTGTCCGCCTCAGCGTCCGTGCAGGGCGTGAATTTCATGTCATCGAGTTTTCCGGTCATCGCCTCTTCGTAGGCCTTGGCCCGGTCTTTGGCGCAGAAAATCTGACGGACCTTTGCCTCGGCGTTCGGATGGAGCGAGGGGACCGGGTAGAAGAAGATATGCCGCGTCACATCGGTTCTTCCCGAAAAAAAGGCGGAGGCCGTCCGGCAATAGGGGCAGTCCGGATCGGTGATTTCGATCACAGTGTGGGGACCGCTGCCGATCTTCAGGGC
>Ga0247842_10000227_pt1 | contig 127017 bp, 109 predicted proteins | sample LaCruzMarch2015__3_FD_192411 | JGI IMG/M metagenome (GOLD analysis project Ga0247842, IMG submission 192411) | Freshwater microbial communities from meromictic Lake La Cruz, Castile-La Mancha, Spain - LaCruzMarch2015_19m | ecosystem: Environmental > Aquatic > Freshwater > Lake | place: Spain... | reverse complement strand
GGAAGAAAATGGCCTTACTGCGGATAAAGCCGTCAATCATGTGGTGGTCCACGACCTCAACAACATTCTCGATGTTGAGATTGTCCACAGCCTGATCCATATCGTTGTGATCTACAAGGATTACCTTTTTGCATCGGTATTGACAATTGGTGATCTTCTCTGGATAGGGAATTTCGAAGTAATCCAACACGAACTTGGTCTCATTGTTGAGGTCACCGGCCACGGCGGGGAAGGCTTCTTTCACCCCCATCATGTTCTTCAGGTTGGCATAGGCAATGGCAGAGGTTACAGTATCGGTATCCGGCCTCTTGTGCCCAATTATTATCAGTTCGTCGGCCGCGAATGCAGGAACTGTGGATACAACGATTGCAATGGTGATGATGAGAGTGGTGAAACATGTTGTGACGGTGATACCGCCTGATTGAAAGAGGCTTCTGCTTGTCATCTTCTTTTTACCTTTTCTCAGCAATCCCGCCTCCCCAACCGGTAGCCCACCTTTCACGTAGTCGGAAAGTGCATCGTCAAGACTTCGCATCTTACTACCAGGATTCAATAAGTTATTAGTAAGCTTGGTCTCTCGCTTTGATACTATTCAAGGCCTCCCCCAAAACATGGTATATTTGGAATTGAGATAAACCAAATAACACCAGTAAAGGAGGAAGCCCATGAGATTCTACAATAATCAGCACAAGTATTACTGCGGAATCGATCTGCACACAAGAAAAATGTATGTCTGCATCATCGATGAAAAAGGAGAAATCAAGGAACATCGCAACATGAAAACTGACCGTGATGCCTTACTCAGAGCCATCGCTCCCTTTCGCGAGGATATTGTAGTTGCTGTAGAATGCATTTTCACCTGGTATTGGGTAGCCGATCTTTGCCACAACGAAGGCATTCCATTTGTCCTCGGGCATGCTCTCTACATGAAGGCAATCCATGGAGGAAAAGCAAAAAACGACAAGATTGACTCCCATAAAATCGCAGCACTCCTCAGAGGTGGCATGATCCCCATGTCCTATGTATATCCAGAAAAGATGAGAGCTACGCGTGATCTTATGAGACGCCGTAATCACCTGATGAGAAAGCGTTCAGAACTATATGCCCATATCCAGAATACCAACAGTCAGTACAATCTGCCTGATTCTTTTGGCTGCCTCGCAGTATCTAAGAACAGGAACGGTATCATCGAGCAATTTGAACATCCTTCCGTGCAGGAAAGCATTACCGCGGATATGGAAATAATCAAAAGTTATGACGTCATCCTATCACAACTCGAAAAATCAATCATTAACATGGCCGTCCACCACGACCCGGTTTCCTATGCCTTACTCCAGACCATCCCCGGTGTTGGAAAAATCATCGCCCTGATCATATTGTACGAAGTCGAAAATATCCGCCGCTTTGCCAGTGTGCAGGAGGCCTTATAAGTGTATTTGCTATACGTAATAAAATCTGATTTTCTTATTAATGTTAACTATTTAGATGCTGTTTAAGCTTTCACATTTTAATCTTTTAGTCAAGATAAATCCCGGCCGGGGCCATGGGCACGCCATGTTAATTGTTTTGCTAAGGCTTCTTTTGTGTTATTGAATACTAACGTGCGGCCGATACTCATTTCTTCCTGTGCATTTTTTCATCCTCCTCATGGTCGTAAGGAAGCCGCATCCGGCCCGGTGATCGTAAACGCAAACCTCAAGTGTGTGAATAAGGTCCAGAAGCTGCCATGAAAACCGACCGTGTCCCAAAGGAGATCGGCAAGCCGGAAGCTGGGAACCCCAGGTTAAACCCCCCGTGTACGCGCCGCCAGACCCTGATCTGGGGCGGGGCTTCGATCATCGGATTGTCCGCCCTGGGAACAGCGTTTGCCCAGGGAACGGACCGTCCCCTGATTATTATGGAGAAGGCCCAGGGGATGGTCATCGCCGATCCGGTGTTATGCGTCGGCTGCGGTCGCTGCGAATTGGCCTGTACGGAATTCAATGACGGCAAAGCGTCGCCAACGCTTGCACGCATCAAGATTGACCGCAACCTGAATTTTGGTCCTCAGGGCATCACGACTTGGCGCGCCGGGCACGGCAACCTGGGGGACGGCCTCATCGTGCAGGACCTCTGCAAACAATGCCCGCATCCCGTACCCTGTGCCAACATCTGCCCCGAAAATGCGATAATTTTATCAACCGCCAACAATGCCCGCATTGTCGATCCGGAAAAGTGCACGGGTTGCAAGATATGCCTGCAGGCCTGCCCATGGGAAATGATCTCCTACGATCCGGACAGCCGGAAGGCGACCAAGTGTCATCTCTGCGAGGGGAAACCGAAATGCGTGGAGGCATGCCCGGCCGGGTCTTTGAGTTATGTATCCTGGTATGATTTGACCGGCAGGACGCCCCCGCGCAATCTGAACACGGCCATGCTTCCCCCGCAACGCTCGCTGAGCTGCCAGGAATGCCACTTGCCCGGCCAGGAGCAGAACGTCAGAGAGATCGGCGCGATGATCCGGGGGGCGTTTGGAGGCGGGCGACCGGTCGCTGCGGGTGGGATCGGTTTCAAATGGATCGACATGGCCGGCGCACTTCTCATCCCCCTGGCAATCGGCTCCGTGCTGGTACATGCGATCTTACGAAGGGTGATGAAACGATGAAGCGCACTTATCTCCACCCGCTGTCGCTGAGGATATGGCATTGGCTAAACGCCTTTATCGTTATCATGCTGATCGTGACCGGCCTGTATCTGCGGCTGCACGGCATTGCGGCCCTTAAACCTCATGATCCGGTCCTGCTGTGGCATAAGGGGATGGGCCTGGCGATGATCATCGCGACTCTCTTCTGGTTTATCTACAATATATCGAGCGGAAACCTGTGGCGCCACTACGGGATCAAAAGCGGTGATCTCCGGGGCATGTTCGTGCAGGCAAGGTTTTACCTCTTTTCCATCTTCACCGGGGGAGAAAACCCGTTTCAGACGTCCGCCGCCGTTAAGTACAATCCCCTCCAAAAGATCGCCTATGACGCCGTGATGTTCATTTTCCTCCCCGTGCAGGCAGTTACGGGGCTCCTCTTCATGGACATTACTCCGTTGCGGGATTATCTCCTGTCGGTAAACCTGATCGGGTTTTTGGGCGCCGTGCATGTGCTTTTCGCCTATTTAATGGTCCTGTACCTCATCGTTCATCTCTACATGGCCACCCTGGGGGAAACGGTCTTTTCCCATACGAAGGCAATGATCGTGGGTTATGAAGAACAGGGCCACGAGGTTAAAGGAGCTTAAGGCAGATAAGAGGGAAAAGGAAACGGAAATGAGTAGCTACGGAGGGTGGGCCGGCAAGGTCCTGCGGGTCGATTTGTCCACCGGAAGGATCTGGACGGAGGACACGATCGAGCAATATAAGGCGTATCTGGGCGGCACGGGGATCGGCTACAAGGTGATGTGGGATGAGGTCCCGGCGGGGACAAAACCGTACGATCCCGAAAACAGGATCATCTTTGCCGTGGGACCCCTGGCGGGAACGGGTGCGCCGTGCAACGGCCGGACGGCCATCACGACCCTCTGGCCCACCTGTTGGCCCATACCGCTCGTGGCGTCCGGCCACATGGGCGGGCAGTTTGCCGCCAAACTCAAATACGCCGGCTACGACGCCATCGTCATCCAGGGCAAGGCGGCTCGCCCCGTATGGCTCATGATCGTGGATCAGAAAGTCGAGATCCACGCTGCCCGCAGGATCTGGGGACAGGGCATTCGCGGGGCGACGGCGGCCATCGCCGAGATCATGGGTCAGGACGCGGTGGTGGCCGCGATCGGGCAGGCGGGTGAAAACCTGGTGCCCATGTCCGTCGTGATGAGCGCCGTTTCCCACTCCGCCGGCGGCGTCGGTTCGGTGATGGGGTCCAAGAACCTCAAGGCCATCGGCGTCCGGGGCACCGGCAGCATCCGTATCGCCGGCAAAAAAGAGGACTGGGAAAAGCTGATCAAATATCATCTCTCCCTGTTGGGGGGTAATAATCAGCACGTCGTCCCCAACTCCCCCCAGCCCTGGGCGGAGTTCTACGACCCGAAGACGCGGTGGAATGCAGCCCGGGGCAAGCGCTGGGGAGCCGCAGGGCATCTGGTGGATACAGGGACCTGCGCCCCCCGGGAGACGAACCGGATTGCCTACCGGTCGAACAACGCCGCCTTTTTCCTGGGCGATAATGCGTGGCAGCATACAGTCCGGGGAAACGGCTGCACGAGTTGTCCCATCCGCTGTCACACGATGCTTAAGGTTCCCGCCGTTGCCGCAAAATACGGCATCCCCGCCGTGGGGCAAAATACCTGTGTGGGCCTCCTCTTTGGGAGCATTTTTTTCAAGAATCTGCCGGACGGTCTCCGGGGAATGACCAGCCTGGAGGCCTGCATGGTCGGCATGCACCTGGCCGACGACCTTGGGGTCTGGTGTAATTACGGCCAACTGCAGCGCGACTTCATCAAACTCTATTATGACGGCGTGATTAAAAAGAAACTGGGCAGTCGGGAGTTCAACAGTTATTCCTGGAACAGATATGAACAGGGAGACCCCGCCTTCCTCTTCGAACTGTTGCCCCGGATCGCCGGAAAAGAGGGTGAACTGGGGACGGCACTGGGCCTGGGCACGGGCTATATGCTGGAGCGCTGGGGTCTCTCCGAGGAGGAGTGGGGAAGAGACAAGGACCTCTCCTACTGGAAGATGGGCCATCCCAAACACCACGCCTCGGAAGAGGCGGGGCAATGCGGCCTGCTCATCAACCTGATGTACAACCGTGACGCCCAGTGCCACTCCCATACCAATTTCCTCCGGAACGGGCTGCCGCTGCCGCTCCAGAAAAAGCTGGCCGCCGAGCTCTGGGGTGCTCCCGAAGCCGTCGACGGCCTGGGGGACTACAAGCCCATGCACCCGGCCAAGGCGCGGATGGCCAAATGGTCACTCCTGCGCAAGGAGCTCCATGATTCGCTGTCCCTGTGCAACTGGATGGGTCCCTGGGTGGCCTCACCGCTCCGGGAGCGCGGCTACCGGGGCGATGACTCCATAGAATCGATGCTTTACAAGCTGGCGACAGGGGACGACAAGGACCGGGAGGAACTGGACAAGGTCGGGGAGCGCATCTTTCTCCTCCACCGGGCGCTGACGATCCGCGGCATGGGGACGAAGGAGATGCGGGACCGGCATGACAGGATTCCCGCCTGGGTCTTTGCAGACAAGGCGGGAAAACCGCCTTTCACAAAAGGCACCACCCGTCTGGATAGAGACGATGTCCGGGTGGCCCTGGACATGCTCTATGACGAGCTGGGCTGGGACAGGGCGACCGGGGCGCCGACCCGCGAAACCTACCGGAAATTCGGCCTGGATGGCGTCGCGGCGGCGCTGGCCAATCGCAACTTGGTGCCGCCATGAAAGGGCAGGCAAGCATGGCAGGGGCAGGCAAAGAAGACCGGACAGGGTTTGGTGATGCCGTGGTGAGGACCCGGGACACCGTGGCGGAACATGTGGCGGCGCTGATCCGGAAAAGGAGCGCCGCCGGAGAGCTCATTACCACAGCCGAGATCCCGGATTTATGGGAGGATGAATACCTATCGTTCCCGGACGCGGATGGGAGCGGTGAAGACATCGTGGGAATTCTCACCCGTCTGGTTCACGAAAACGAGGACCTGCATAAGCTTTCCGGAGCCGGGTCTCCCTGTTATTACTCCGACCTCCATATGACCGCGGCTTATGCGCAGATCGTGCTTCATAAGCAAGAAGGCCCCCTGCGGCTCATTGCGGAGACCGTCCGCCAAAATTCCTGGGAATACCAGCGGCCCGTAGCGCTGGACATTTTTACTCAGCCTCCCTTCAACTTAGAATATAATCAGGTCCGAGACTATCTGTCGATAATGACCGCCATGGCGGGCTATGGTGATATCGTCACGACTTCATCTTCTGCATCCAGGATCTATCTTTATTCCACGGCTCACCTGGAGAGGGAACATGCTGTGATGCTTGCCGAATGGCTCGATGTCGGTCAAGCCCATAACCCCTGAACCATCGGGAAGACTGATGCAGCATTTCCAACTATTTTTAACTGTATTCAGTCACTCCACGCATGGAAGCACCACAAAACAGAACAGCTCTTTCCCTGCTATCGGCTTAACTTCGAACTGACAATCCGGTTTAGGCTGACACCTGATTTGGATGCCTGAATGGCAAGATTTCTGTGAACCTAAAGTACCTGTTTTACGCCGGACAATCCTATTTCCCATGCAGGATGTCCATCCATCGGATCGCTTCGGAATCGCTGATCTTGCCCAGATAAACCTGCGCAGTGTTTCCGATACTTCAATCTTGGGTAGACCCGGCACGGCTTCTGAGGATATGGTTTTGCCCTTCAGGGTTATTGAGGATGTTCTTCTTTTGGGGTTGCTTTTAGGCGGGCTTGAGCGTATGTTCGCGCGCTTGCTCGAAATAGCAAAAAATAATGACACCCCCCCGGATAAGATTGGGCGTTTGTTCAGGATGCTGGCGGCAATGGAGGCCGTCTCTCTGCGTGCCTCTCAATTGCTCAATGCGGAGGCATTCCCGCAAGCGGGGATCGGGTTATTGAAAGCCTGGCATTTGAGTTCCGGAATATCGCACGGGAGTTTTTGTCTATTCTGAAGACCGTAGCGGGCAGTTTACCGCCCGCTGAATTTGAAACCGACATCAGCAGACTGATCGATATGGGGAAGCAGGTGTCTTTTATTAAACAACAAAAAATTGGAGATGATCTCCTCGTGAAAGGTTATGAGCATGGATTGGAAAGCCGATAAGTTCTCCAGCGTAGAACAGGTTATGGACGGCATGAAGGCCGCCCATTATATTTGCGACTCGCAGGTCGCAACCACGGTATATATTGCCTGTCATATAGAAAAGCCGGTCCTGGTTGAAGGTCCGGCGGGTGTCGGGAAGACCGAGCTGGCAAAGGTCATTGCCGAGTATCTCGAAGCGCCGCTGATCAGAATCCAGTGCTATGAAGGGCTCGATGAATCAAAGGCGTTATACGAATGGAAATACGGAAAGCAGCTCCTTTACACCCAGCTTCTGAAAGACAAGCTCGACACGATCATGAACAAGCAGGACAAGCTTGCCGATTCAATCGAAAAGCTCCATCAATACGACGACATCTTCTTCTCCCCCCATTTTCTCGAACCCCGTCCGCTTCTCAAGGCTCTGGAACAGCCGGATGGGGTGGTGCTGCTCATAGACGAGATAGACAAGGCCGATGAGGAGTTTGAGGCTTTCCTGCTGGAGGTGCTGTCTGATTTTCAGGTCTCGATTCCGGAAATCGGCACGATTAAAGCCGTGCGCAAACCGCTGGTTTTTCTCACCAGCAACAACGCCAGGGAACTGAGCGAGGCGCTGAAAAGACGCTGCCTCCATCTGTATATCCCGTTCCCGAGCGCCGCGCTGGAAAGAGAGGTTATAAAGACCCGCCTTCCGCAGATCGGAGAAAAGTTGAGAAAACAGCTGGTCGCTTTTATTCAGGCTGTCCGCACGCTCGATATCAGAAAACCTCCCTCCATCAGTGAAACCATCGACTGGGCAAGGGTATTGTTGCTTATGCATGCTGAGAGCCTGAGCACAGAGCTTGTCGGCAAAACCCTGAATGTCATCTTAAAACACGAGGAAGATATAAGGGTGGCCGAGGAGAAGCTTGTCAGCCTCACCGCGGAGGCGACAAAGGCAGATGCCGGCATGACAGGAGAATGATTTGGAAGGCGTTTTAGGAGATTTCATAACCGTCTTGCGCAAGGCGGGCGTGAGGATATCGATATCCGAAAGTCTCGATGCGGTGAAGGCCGCACAGATAATGGGCTATGATAATCGTCGCTGGTTTAAGGAAGCATTGTCTGCATCGCTCGCCAAGAGCCCTGCCGAAAAGAAAATTTTCGAATCCTGTTTCGACAGTTTTTTTTCTTTCAACTTTTTCCAGTCCTCGAAAAAGGCAAACGCCCACAATCCGGAGGCTCACGCGGATGCTCTGAAAAACCCCCTTGCCGCCCTTGTCTTAAAGGACGACAAGGGGAGGCTTGCCGCGTTGATGACGGAGGCCGGCCGGATGGCAAATGTCTCCTCCATTAAAAATCCCATGCAAAAAAGCCTCTTCACCATGAAAATCCTGAATGAAATGGGGATGCCGGGCATGGAGGCCATGGTTGCGCAGATAAAAAACTCCACCGGATCGGGTCTTTCCCAGCAGACGGCGGAGTTGCTGGAAAAGGGCCGTGATGAGCTGGTGCAAACCGTAAAAGAGTATGTGGAGCAGCAGCTTCAGCTGAACGCCGACGGTATGGATTCCAAGGACCAGTTTCTGAAAACGACTCCCCTGTCCCAGATCGAGTTGCGCCATTTTCACAGGATGGACGGGCTGATCCAGAGACTCATCAGGCAGCTTGAAGACAGGCATTCCAGAAGACTGAAGACCGCAGATCGCGGCAAACTGGACTACAAAAAAACCTTGCGGAAAAGCATTGCTTACGGCGGTTTTTTATTTGCCCCGCTGTGGAAAAAGAAAAAAGAGAACCGCCCCGATGTAATCGTGATCTGCGACATCAGCCGCTCGGTGTTGCGGACAGTGCGCTTTCTGATGCTCTTTATTTACGGCCTCAATAAACGGATCGGCAAGATTCACACCTTCATCTTCTACTCGAATATGATCGATGCGAGCTATATTTTCGACAGGTACAGCATCGAAGAGGCCTTGTCAAAAATCACGACCGATCCGAGCCTTCCGCTTATCAGGGGGAAAAGCGATTACAACACCATGTTCACCAACTTCAGAGATCACTATCTTCACCTGGTAACCAAAAATACCACCGTAGTTATCCTCGGGGACGCCAGAAACAATTTCAACCCCCCTCGCGCCGAGGTTCTCAAGGCCATCGGGGAAAGATGCAAACGGTTGATCTGGCTTAACCCTGAGACCAAACCTTTCTGGGGTACCGGCGATTCCGAAATCAAGACCTATGCACCTTATTGCCATCTGTTGCAGGAATGCAATACGTTAGTCCATCTGGAAAGGGTCGTCGGGACATTGCTTAGCGCAAGGCGTTAGAAATCCGGGGACAGAGGAGCCATTGGGTTGAAAGCTCTGCGAAAGGACCCAATCATGCCCGCTGGACTATAGAAGAAGCTATAAGCGGATCAAGCATACCGAAGAAATTGGAAACTTCTCCGGCAAATCATCGACCTCGATGAAGATGCAGGATTTCATTATGTCAGAAAACTAACTTATCCGTTGGACCAGTTTTCGGGGAGAAGGTCAATTTTGAGGGCTCCTGTGGAGCACCGCTAATATTTATTTCCAACTTTATCGGCAAGTTATTGTGTGAGGGTGTATAAGCGGATCAGCTCCGCCACGCTCCAGGCCTGGGAGATGCAACCGTTGGGCCGGTGTGGTGAATCCCCGTCGAAGAGCTCGGAGACGCAACCGACACCCGCCTCCAGGAAATGCCGGCGCAGGAATGTCCGCAGATAAAGACGTAGCGCGTCCTTTGCTTCCTCCCTGTCTGCGGCGACTTTGAGCCAGGCCTCGCCAAAATGACCGAGGAGCCAAGGCCAGACAGTTCCCTGGTGGTAGGCCCCATCCCGGGAAGTGGAAGACCCTTCGTAGCGTCCCCGATACTGGGGGTCCCGGGGAGAAAGGGTGCGGAGGCCCACCGGGGTGAGTAGTTCGTTTCTTACCTTCTCAAAGACCTGGCGCCCTTGATCGGTTTCCAGGGGTGAGTGGGGCAGGGAGACGGCAAAAATCTGGTTCGGACGGACGGATCGGTCCAGTTTACCGTTATGATAGACATCACCGAGGTAGGCGCCTTCCTCGATCCAGAATGTTTTCTGAAAGGACTGGCGAATCCTGAGAATCAGCTCCTGAAAGTAGAACTCCTGATCCCCGAAACGTGCGGCCAACTCGGCGGCGAAACAGACGGCATTGTACCAGAGGGCGTTGATTTCGACGGGATAGCCATAGCGGGGGGTTACGGGCCGGTTGTCGATACAGGCATCCATCCAGGTCAGCGCCCGGCCTTCTGCGCCGGCATGGAGGAGACCGTTGTCGTCCATGTAGATATTGAAAATGGTTCCATGGAGAAACTGACGAAGGATGTTTTTCAGGGACGGCCAGATGTTTTTTTCTACGACGGCTTCATTATTACCCGTATACTTCAGCAACTGCTGAACGGCCCAGAAATACCAGAGGGGGGCGTCCACGGTGTTGTAGGCATGATTCTTGTTTCCCTCGGAAAAGACATTGGGAAGGAGTCCCTGCCGTTCAAATCTGGCCAAATGAGTAAGAATATCTACCCCTCCCCGAATGCGGCCGCAACAAAAGGTAAGTCCCGGCAGGGAGATCAGGGTATCCCGACCCCATTCCCCAAACCAGGGATAACCGGCGATAATCGCCGGACGGCCCTCCGGGGTCCTGACGAGAAACTGCCGTCCCGCCCGTAACAGCAACCGGAGCAATCGTTGGTCTTCTCCCTCGTCAGGGGAAATCGCCGTACCTACTCCTTCGCCACCGGAAATCGCCGCGCCTTCTCCTGGCTGATTCTGGGCTTGCAACTCCGGCACTGCCATTCCCAAAGTCCCGGCCATTACTCCACCTTGTTGCGCGAGCTTTCGCCTCCGGCGCACCTCGTCGTCCCATTTCTTGCTCAGACGGCCATAAAAAGGTGCCAGGGATACTGAAACGATTACGGTTTTCCCTTTTCGCAGGGGAACTTCAAGAATGCCGGGGCTGAAGAGGTCCTCGTGATGCTCATATCCCCGCGCCGCTTCCTCGGCATATTCAAAGGCATGATACCAGAAGGGCTGCTCTTGCCAGGCCGGTTTGATATTCGTCTGGATGACGAGCGGGGGCATACCGGCGTAAGGGCGGATGGAAAAACCATTTTTAACAGTTAATATTTTCGCCCGCAAAAAAGGATTCTCCCGGGCAAGGCGATGATAATCCCGGAAGGCCAGGAAAGGTCGCAGGCGCAGGACCCCCGGGGCGGGACAATCATCGAGATCGTAGCGAACCAGCAGGCAATCCTCTTCCGCCGCCATCATCAGGGATTTCCGGATGCGAATGCCGTCCCCTTCATAAATGAATACGGGGCACACATCCTGCTGAAATGTTTTCAGAAAGCGGTAGTCTTCCGGGAAGAAGTTATGCGGATACTGATGGCAGGTCAAGGGGTGCTGACGAGCCCCACAGGAGAAGGTATCTTCAAATTTGGACAGGAGGACGTAGCACCCGGGAGGCGTAGCGAGCCGGGCAACGAGGAGACCGTGATACTTACGGGTGTGACAGTTCAGCAGGGTACTTGACGCATACCCTCCCCGGCCGTTGACGTCGAGCCACTCGCTATGGAGGGCTGGGGGAAGATTCAACTTCTTGCCACGTGAGGTCACGGGGCCTGCATCAAGATGAGATATTTCCAGAATTTCTCCCATATTTCCTCCCGCCTTCCCTAATTTACGGCATGGGATAGATTTCCACCTTCGGGGGCGGCTTGAACTGGAAAAGTTTATCAGGTAAATTGCTGTTGATTACTATGTTGCGGAAGGAGACGGCCGTCCGGTTTCCGTACACATCGGAAAACCGACACTGGATAATGGTAAAATCGTCCTTGTGAACCGTCACCAGAATCCTGTCAACTCCCAGATCCCCTTTTTTTGGCGTCAGGGAAAGGAGATAATGCCCTCCCTCATCCGTCGGTTCCTTGGCATTGACAAAGGCCAGATTAAAATCCTCTGTCACCTTCCCGAGACCGTTCAACAAGCGCACGAGCACCTGGGACTTAAAGAGCTTGCCCGTATCCTGGACATAAACCGCCTTATCCTGGGGCACATAAAGGTAAGCCTTGGTCGGATTGATAATCAGCTTTTTGACTTTGGGCTTCGTATAATCCCAGAGCATTCTTTGCGGGGGTTTATAATAAACTGTCCCCTCCTCCCGTTCCTTCCGGTTCACCGACGCCAGCGTAACCTCCTGAATGAAACGGGCCTTGAAATCGGTGGTCTGCTCATAGGTCCCCTGGAGCCCCTTTGCAATCTGCTCCAGAGAGATGCTTTCGGCATGGGCCGTCCCCCCGGCAAGACAGTTCAGACCCATTAAAATTCCGATTATGATGATAAATAGATACGATTTCGGATACATCCATGACCTCTCTGACTGCCCCTGTCCCTTGGTCAAAAGTCGTGCCACTTTTTTATCCATGTGCATATCTTACACGGGCGGGACGTAACTCGCAGAAAATTCTCAGCACATGCACAACTATTTGATTTCACTACATTTTAATACTGCTCAAAATGGCGGCAATCCGATATAAAATCGTGACATTTACAGACTTAGGCAAGTTATGCACATAGTTATCAACAGCGTTTTCCACAAGGGTGTGAATTGCCGGGGCAAGTCTATAGAATATCATCTTTAATCCTTAACGAGTCCGAAAAGAAGGCCGTAAACCGCGTTGCCCTTCATCCGATCGTCATGCGCCAGCCGAAAGGATCATCCTTTTCGCCATACTGGATCTCAAGTATTTCTTTGTATAGTTTCTCGGTCAAGGCCCCTGTTTTTCCCTCATTAATCGGATATTCCCTGTCTTTATAGAAGATCTGTCCAATGGGGGAGACAATGGCGGCCGTTCCCGAGGCAAAGGCCTCTTTCATGATACCCTTGCTACAGGCAGCAAGAATCTCATCCATGGACAGGGGCCGTTCAGAAACCTTCAGCCCCCATGACCGGGCGATCCGAAGAACGGAATCGCGGGTGACACCGGGAAGAATCGTTCCCCCGAGGGGCGGCGTGATCAGTTCGTCGTCAATGACAAAAAAGATATTGCTCGTTCCCACTTCCTCCACATATTTTCTCGTAACGGCGTCCAGCCAGAGGACCTGGGTGTATCCCTTTTCGACGGCCATGGCGCTTGCCATCAGGCTGGCCGCATAGTTCCCGGCCGCCTTGCAATAGCCGATGCCGCCGGGAGCGGAACGGACGTATTCTTCCACGACGTATATCTTCGTCGGGCTGAAACCTTCGGGATAGTATGCCCCCACCGGTCCCACAATAATATAGAAGAGATAGGCGTTGGCGGGATGGACGCCCAAGGCCGCCTCGGTCGCAATCATCGTTGGTCTGATATAAAGTGAGGCACCGCTACTTTGGGGAATCCAGTCCTTCTCGAGGAGCACGAGCTTCTTTACCGCCTCCAAATAGATCACCGGATCCAGGGTCGGCATGCAAAGCCGCTTCGCGGATTCATTCATGCGCTTGATGTTTTCCGTGGGACGAAAAAGATTTATCTCTCCCCCCTTCCCCCGGTAGGCCTTCATCCCCTCAAAGATCAGCTGCCCGTAATGGAGACACATGGCCGCCGGATCAAGGGGAATACTTTCATAGGGTCTGATCGCGGGATCATACCATCCCTTGTCGGCATGATACGACATGGTAAACATGTGATCGGTTAAAATTTTCCCGAACCCGAGCTTTGACTCATCCGTCGGCTTGGACTTTCTCTTTCCCGGATCGACCGGAACGGTACGGATTTCCATATAATTATTTACCCCCCCTGTAATTATTTAAGAGATATTTGTTTCCGTATCACTAAACAAGGTTTCTATCAAGACTTCTATACTGGATGGCCTCGGCAACATGGGAAGCCCCAATGGATGTCTGGCCATCGAGGTCGGCGATCGTCCGGGACACCTTCAGTATCCGCTTGTAGGCCCGGGCGCTGAGACCCAGCTTCTCCATGGCCATTTCCAGCAGCTTCTGGGACTCCCTATCGATTTCGCAATAGCGTTTGACTTCTCCATCGGACATCCGGGCGTTGAAGGGCGCCACCTTTGCCCCGAAACGCGCCTGCTGAACGGTTCGCGCCCCGCCGATCCTTCCCCTGATGATTTCTGAGGCCTCCCCCTGGTAACGGCCCGTCAATTCGCGGTAACGCAAGGCGGGAACCTCGATGTGGAGATCGATCCGATCCAGGAGGGGTCCGGAAATCCTTCCCTGATACTGGCGTATCTGCTGGGAACTGCAACGGCAAGTCCGGTGGGCGGCGCCATAATATCCGCAGGGGCAGGGATTCATTGCCGCCACGAAAAGAAAACGCGCCGGATAGGTCACCGTCATGGCTGAACGGGCAATCGTAACCGTTCCCTCTTCCAGGGGCTGCCGCAGGGCTTCCAGGGCATTCTTCCGGAATTCCGGCAATTCATCCAGGAAAAGTACGCCATGATGGGCCAGACTAATCTCTCCCGGCTTGGGGGTTTGGCCCCCGCCGATGAGTCCGGCGTCGGAGATGGTATGATGGGGCGACCGGAAGGGGCGCTGTCTGATCATAACATCCCCCCTGCTCAAGAGACCGGCGACGGAATATATCTTGGCCGCTTCGACGGCCTCGGCGAAGGACAAGGACGGCAGGATGGACGGCAGGCGCCGGGCCAGCATCGTCTTCCCGCTCCCCGGAGGGCCGAGCATTAAAATGTTATGCATTCCGGCAGCGGCAATCTCCATCGCCCGCTTGGCCTGATCCTGACCCTGGACATCCCGGAAGTCTTGGTCTTCAGGCAAGGGACCCTGAAAAATTGCCTCCACGTCCAACTGCATCGGGTTGATTTCCCTGGCGCCACCGAGAAACTCCACTACCTCCGTGAGGCTTTCCACCGGAATGACCTCGATACCGGCAACCATGGCCGCTTCGGGGGCATTGTCCGGGGACAGGATGATACCCCGAAGCCCCGCTTCCTGCGCCTGAAAGGCCGCCGGCAGGGCCCCTTGCACCCCCTTGATCCTCCCGTTCAGAGAAAGTTCCCCCAGAAGGATATAGTCGTGAAGCATGTCCGGCCCGACCACACCTTCCGCCGCCAGAATACCTGCCGCAATGGGGAGGTCAAACCCCGTTCCCTCCTTCTTGATATCCGCCGGGGCGAGATTGACGGTGACATGATGCCGGGGAAAGGGGTAGCCGGAATTTTTTATGGCCGCCTTGATCCGGTCCCGGCTCTCCCGCACGGCAACATCGGGAAGCCCCACCGTTGAGAACTGGGGCAACCCCGGCGAGGTATCGACCTCGACGTCAATCAGATAGGCTTCGATACCGATAACCGAACTGCCAAAGATTTTAACAATCATTCAAGACCTTCCCCATTCTATGAACCCCTTTGCACAGGCCTGCTTCAGTAGAAAAAATTTAGACATAGGCACATTTTCCAAAGTTTGAGCTGAAGATCAGGAAACATATATAGAAAGCCCAAGGATTTTTCAACTATCTTGACGAGACAAAAAGGCTGTGATAAGTCGACGTCAATCAGGAAAATCAATTATGACAAAGTTAACTCACCTGGATCAATACGGTCAGGCCAGAATGGTGGATGTCACCGGGAAGACGCCGACAACGAGGGAGGCGGTGGCCCGGGGCAGGGTCATCATGAAGCCGGACACCCTGGCGCTCGTGGAAGGCGGGAAAATCCCGAAGGGAGACGTCTATGGCGTTGCCAGAATCGCCGGAATCATGGCCGCGAAGGAAACGGGACGGATTATCCCCATGTGTCATCCCCTGGAATTGACAGGGATCGATGTCTCCTTCCAAAGTAACCACGACCGGGGTGAAGTCGTTATCGAAGCGAGGGTGAAAACCGTGGGCCGGACGGGCGTAGAAATGGAAGCCCTTACCGCCGTGAGCGTTGCCGCCCTGACCATCTATGATATGTGCAAAGCCGCTGACCGGGACATGACCCTTACCGACATCAGGCTGATCTCCAAGCGCGGCGGTAAAAGCGGAACCTTCAAAAGGGAAGAATGACTATGCCTGAAACCGTTTACCGTATTCGCCGTTCTTTTATCATTCCCTTGGGCATAGACGTCCTGCTCCTTTTCATCCTCCTGGCGCTGTCCCTGGCCGTCAAAGGATCGGTAACGGAAAGAATTGTCCTTACCGGCTTTTTTATCGTTTCCCTGCTCATCCTGATCGAGGCGATCAACCGGAAATTCGTGATCACCGACGGCGGCGTCGCTCTTAAAAAGTTGACGAAAACAAAGGAACTCCTCTGGAGCGACGTCACCCATGTAGGTTGCCTGAGCTTGAGAAGCAAGGTCTACATCCTCTTGACAACCAAGAAGGGGTTTCATGTCCTGTCCAACGCTTATGAACCCTTTGCTCCCCTCGTGCGGGACATCGTAAACCATCTGGACACGGAGAAGATCGAAGTCGAAGCGGAGGCCAGGGCACAGATCGACAACCCCACGAATAATCTCTCTGACCTGGTTGCGGCCTGGGTTGCCACAGTGGTCCTGACCGGCATTATTTACATTAAATTCATTTCGTAGAATAAGGAAGACCCCCTATATGAACCACATCATCAAGGAAACGCCACGCGTTAACAAGGTAGAGGGGATATCCTCACTCCATGCCGTCGCCGAGGATATCCTGGGTCAGAAATTAGAAGACATCGCCACCATTCTCAGCGCCTCGGGAACCAGCAAAAGCAGGCTATATGAAGATGTCATGGCCATCGTCGAGCGTTGCCTGTTCAGAATCGCCCTGCAGAGGTCCCATGACGTCAAGAGCCGGGCCGCCGATTATCTGGGGATCAATCGTAACACCTTTCAAAAAAAAATGGTGAAGCTTCACTTGGAAGATTGAATAACAATTAGCATCCATGACCCAGAGAGCTAAAATCATTCAGCTTCTTGAGAAAGGGGCGTACATTCCCAATCCTGAAATGGTGGATATTGGCGAAGAAGTCGTCACTGAGAGGATTGCTGGCGAAGGGGTGTCCTTTTTCGCAGGAACAAGGATTTACGGTGAAAAGACATATATTGCCAAGGGGGTCAAGTTGGGCCTCGAAGCCCCCGTAACCGTAGTCAATTGTCAGATGGGACCCCATGTTGAACTTAAAGGCGGGTTCTATACTGCCTCGACATTTTTAGCTAACGCCAGTATGGGTAGCGGCGCCCAGCTCCGTGAAGGTTGCCTTATGGAAGAAGAAGCCAACGGGGCCCATTCCGTCGGGATGAAACAGACCATCCTGTTCCCCTTCGTAACTCTCGGCAGCCTGATCAATTGCTGCGACTGCCTTATGGCCGGGGGAACGAGCCGCAGGAACCACAGTGAGGTAGGCAGTTCTTACATCCACTTCAACTATACCCCCAATCAGGATAAAGCTACAGCTTCCCTGATCGGTGACGTCCCCCGAGGAGTCATGCTGAACCAGGCCCCCATTTTTCTGGGTGGTCAGGGAGGCATTGTCGGGCCGGTCCGGATCGGTTACGGAACCGTCATTGCCGCCGGCACTGTCTACCGGGGCGATTGTCCCGAAGGCGGCAAGCTAATCGGCCAACAGGGCCAAATGGCTTACGAAATCAGCTTTCACATGGGCTTTTACGCCGATATCAGACGGCGTATCTGCAATAATATTCTTTACATCGCCAACATTCTCTCCCTCCGGCAGTGGTATGATTACATTCGGCGACCTTTCTTCATGCAAACAAACGACGGTGCCCTTTATGAAGGAGCCGTGGAGAAGCTGAATCTGATCCTGCGGGAAAGACTCGTCCGTTTCCGCATCCTCTCGGAAAAGATGGAAACCTCGATCCGGATCAGTGAAAAAATCCTTTCTGGACAGCGACGGGACGATTTGATCCGTCAATCCCGGGAATTCATGGAAAACTGGCCGGCCATTGAGGCCTCCTTGACTAGTGGGAGGGAAGGGGATATAGAACCGGCAAATAGACAGATCCTGCAAAACATCGTTGAGAAAAATAATACGGGAAAGATTATGGACTACATCTCTTGCATTCAGAATCTCGACTCAGCAGCCGTGAACATCGGCATCGGCTGGCTGCAATCAATTGTAGATGACGTTGCCGAACGAATTTTTTCCTTAATACCTGCATGCAGATAATTATAACCGTCATCGACGCCCTTATCCTGGCAACAGCTATGGCCGTGACAATAATGACCATCGGTTGGATGAGGCGCATATTTCGTCCCTGGCATATTTGTTGCGGATGCCGCCCATCCCGGGCCCCGGCCCCGGCCGTTATCTTTTTCCCCCTGAACCTGACAACCCTTTGTTGTGGTCTCGCGGGCATTCTCAAGGTGAAGAGAAAAGAAAAGACTCCGGACGATGGACCGGATAATAAATTACGGCATATATTCGAAACCATCCGTGGGAAAGGCATTCACACCTTGACCACGGGAACCGTCACGGTTCGGGAGTATCTTGAGAGTCAGCAGACTCTGGAAGCGATGGACGAGTCAATCAGGCAGTTGAAAGGGGATGACGCCTTTGGGGACATCTTTTTTGACGCCACCAGAACGGACAACCTTCATGTCCTCCTTGAGGACATGAAGGCCTTTCTCGAAGCGGAAGAATCCGCTTTCGAGATCCACGCCGACCTTTTTTCCACCGCCGATTCGGAAGCGATCAATGGCAGACTGACACGGATAAAGGATATCGTCTGGGCTCTCGATAAAGATATCCTGGAGAACCTTGGCAAGATCATAGACCTTGCCGGTGCAGCGTCAGCCGCCGACATCCCTCCGGCAGCCCTCAGAAAATACCGGAGCATTAATTTTCTCTTCAATTGTCTAGACCGTCTGGAGGTCCGTGGCCGGGATTCAGCCGGCATTGAGATGATTTTCCCCCTGACGGATGGGGCTACCGACCATAAAATTCAGTCCCTTCTCCAGAAAGATAACCTCTACGAAGATTTTCAGAGGCGATCCTCACCCGGAGATCTAATGAACGGATCCATTCAGGTCGATTCCGGAGCAAAAGCCTCTCTGTCCTTTATCTACAAGACCTGCTCGGTGATCGGCGAATTGGGGAGAAACGTCAACGCTCTGAGAAAGACGCTGAGCGATGACAAGGTATTCCACGCCTGTGCCCGCTGCCAAACACCCTGGGAGGCGGCCATCGTCCATACCCGCTGGGCCTCCGTGGGTTCCATCACGGAAGAAAACTGCCACCCCCTGGGCAGTTACACCCTGCCGAGGGGAAATAACCCTCAAGGCTTATCTTTTTACGGAACGGGCGCCTGGGCCATTGATGTGGTTCTCAACGGCGACATCGATAACTACCAAGCCCTCCGCGCTTCTCTGGAATCAAATGACGATCTGATCGCCCCGGAAATCACGACGGATACCAAGGTCATCCCCCTCGTGATCGCGAGCTATCTTTTGCGGGGATACGATCTTGCCGAAGCCTTCCGCAAGGCCTTGAATGACTTCGAGGGTTCCCATGCCATCGCCATGAGAAGCAGCATCGAACCGGGCAAGATCTTTTTAGCCCTGAAGGGCAGCGGTCAGGCCATCTATGTGGGAATCAATCCGGACGGCTACATCTTCGCCTCCGAATTGTACGGACTGGTGGAAGGGACCCCGTTTTTTGTCAAAATGGACGGGGAGAAGCCATCGACAAGCGGCCGACACGACACGAACGGCCAGATATATATCCTCGATCAGGACAGTTCCGGAGGAGTTGATGGGATTCGCGCCTCCTACTATGATGGAACGCCGTTACTGCTGACACCGGAAGATATTCAACGGGCGGAGATCACGACCCGCGATATCGACCGGCGGGATTATCCCCATTTCTTCCTCAAGGAAATCACTGAATCGACCCTATCCGTGAAGAAAACGCTCCGGGGAAAATACCGCATTTACCCCGAGGGCAAAGTCGTTTTCAATCTCGGAGAAGACATCCTGCCGGAAAGGATCCGCCAGGCCTTGCTTCAGGGACTGATACGCCACATCACCATTATCGGCCATGGCACGGCGGCCGTGGCGGGAGCGGCGGTTACCGACTCTCTGGAGAGTTACCTGCGGGACACTTCCATCAAGATTGAAGGAAAGGTAGCCTCGGAACTGAGTGGTTTCCTGCCGAAGGAAGATCTCAGTGACACCCTGATCATACCCATCACCCAGTCGGGAACTACGACGGATACCAACCGGGCCGTAGCCATGGCGGTGGAACGGGGGGCTTTCGTCATCGCCATTGTCAACCGGCGGCAGTCCGACATCACCACCAAAGCCGATGGAGTTTTCTATACCAGCGACGGCCGGGACATTGAGATGTCCGTCGCTTCGACCAAGGCCTTCTATTCTCAGATCATTGCCGGTCATATCCTGGCCCTGTCCTTTGCCCAGATGTTGAAGACCATGTCCGACGACGTTATTGCCGGAGAACTGAGAAACCTCGAACGGGCGCCGCAGCTTATGATGCGGGTCATTGAAAAAAAGGAAGAGATCCGGCGCTCCGTGGAAATGCTATCCAAGCAGAAAAAATACTGGGCCGTCGTCGGCAGCGGACCCAATAAGGCCGCCGCCGACGAGATCCGCATCAAACTCAGCGAACTCTGCTATAAGACCATCTCTTCCGATATCATCGAAAACAAGAAACATATCGACCTCTCAGCGGAACCGCTGATCATCGTCTGCGCCGCCGGGAACCCGGAAGCTGTCATCAGTGACATCGTCAAGGACGTGGCTATTTTCAAGGCCCACAAAGCCGGCGTCGTCGTCTTTGCCGATGAAGATGAAGACCGCTTTAACCCCATAGCCGACGCCGTCATCGGGCTACCCAAGGCCTCCCACCCCTTGCCGGTCATTCTCAATACCGTCGCCGGGCACCTCTGGGGCTACTATGCCGCCTTGAGCATTGACAAGGACGCCCGCTTCGTCAGGGAATTCCGGAATCAGTTAAGCCTTGCCCTGACGGACCACGGAAACAGGCAGGTATCCTTCTATGAGAAGATCGCCGACCGGCAATTCCGGAAAATGGTTCGGGACTTTAATGATGAATTGAACCGGAGACGCACCGCCGGGCTGCTATCGTTCACCAACGCCGACACCCTTTCCAACCTTGTCCTGCTTTTGAAATATGCCGTAGGCAAGATCCCCCTGGAAGATTTCTGGCACGACTTCAGTGAAGACGACGCCGTCTCTCCCCTGGACCGCCTTGACATTTGCCTGGGTCATGCCATTGATGAAATGTCGCGCCCTATCGACGCCATCCGTCATCAGGCTAAAACGGTCACCGTCGGCACCAGCCGAAAGGAAAAACTCCTGGAGGGGATGATTTTCCAGATCCTCAAGGAACTCCGCTTCTTTGCAAAGTCCCTGACCAGCAAAAGCGTCCTTTCCCTGACCAAGATACAACCGGCCATTGCCGCCGTCAATGGCTATACCCTCTATGAGGTGAATAATCTCGATATGGACGGTTATCCCACCGATGCCTCTACCATCTCCATTATTAAGCGGGAAGGCGTCTCGCTCCAGATGACCTCCCGGGCGGAACGCTCCCGTACGCTCATGGGCACGAAGAAAACGATGGTCAGCGTGGGACATGTCTATGTAGGGAAAGGAAAGTGGGATGGAGCGCCCATCGTCATCGTCCCCCTGCTGGGAGACCAGCTTACCGTCAGGAACCTGCTACTGCTCCATGTTGCCTTCAACGAAAGCCTATCCCTCCGGGAAAAAATCGCCATCCTCGGCTATAAGTTCAATGATATCCGCAATCTTATCAACGAATACAACCTGCCTTGGACAGATCAGTATTTAGAGGATAAATCGGTGGGGTGTCTGTTGAGCGAACCTGCCGAGGTCATTGCCGGTCTGATTAAGACCACGATTGAAGAATCCCCTATTGAAAAGACACGAAAGGAACCCATATGAAAAACACTAAATTCATCTTTGTTACGGGGGGCGTCCTTTCCTCTCTCGGAAAGGGCCTGGCCGCCGCGTCCATCGCCGCCATCCTGGAGAGCCGGGGCTTGCGGGTCACCAATCAGAAGCTTGATCCGTACATCAATGTGGACCCGGGAACGATGAGCCCCTTCCAGCACGGCGAGGTCTTTGTCACCGATGACGGCGCTGAAACGGATCTGGATCTAGGCCATTATGAGCGTTTCACCCGCACCCGCATGAAAAAGTCCAATAACCTGACCACCGGGCAGGTCTATTTTTCCGTCATTTCCAAGGAACGGCGGGGCGACTATCTTGGTAAAACAGTACAGGTCATCCCTCATATCACCAATGAAATAAAGGGCTTCATTCGTGACAGCGCCGAGGACTTTGACGTGGCCATCGTTGAAATCGGCGGCACCGTCGGGGACATCGAGAGCCTCCCCTTTTTAGAGGCCGTGCGGCAGTTCCGCCTCGAGGTGGGGAGGCAGAACGCCGTCTTCATCCACCTCACCTGGGTCCCCTTCATCAAGACAGCGGGAGAGGTAAAGACCAAACCGACTCAGCACAGCGTCAAAGCCCTGCGGGAAATCGGCATCCAGCCCGATATTCTCCTGTGCCGAACGGAAAATTTCCTCTCCGAAGACATCAAGGCCAAGATCGCCCTGTTCTGCAATGTCGAGGTCGCCTCCGTCTTTACCGCCAAGGACGTCAGTTGCATCTATGAAGTGCCCCTTATCTATCACCGTGAGGGACTGGATGAGAAGATCGTCGATCTCCTCAACATCTGGACGGGACAGCCCCATCTGGAGGCCTGGGAGAATGTGGTCGAGAAAATGCTCCATCCTGCCGAAGAGGTATCCATTGCTATCGTCGGGAAATACGTGAATCTCACGGACTCCTATAAAAGCCTCAATGAGGCCCTTGTACACGGCGGGATCGCCAACGATTGTCGGGTTAACCTGAAATTCGTCGATTCGGAAAAGATAGAAAAAGACGGCATCAATCATCAACTTGATGGCGCTGACGGCATTCTTGTTCCCGGGGGCTTCGGAGACCGGGGCATCGAAGGAATGATCCAAGCCGCCCATCATGCCCGAACCAACAAGGTCCCTTATTTCGGAATCTGTCTGGGGATGCAGATGGCCGTGGTGGAATACGCCCGTTATGTCTGTGGCATGGAAAAAGCCAATAGTTCGGAGTTTGACGAGAAAACGTCCTATCCGGTCATTGATCTGCTTCCGGAACAGAAGCTTGTCAAGGAAAAAGGGGCAACGATGCGCCTTGGCTCCTATCCCTGCACACTGATCGAGTCTTCCTTAGCCTTCGACGCTTACAGCGTCATAGAAATAGATGAACGGCACCGACACCGCTACGAATTCAATAATGATTTCAAGAGTGCGCTGATAGAAAATAATCTAAAAATTACCGGCGTTTCGCCCGATGGTCGTCTGGCGGAAATCGTCGAACTCCATGATCATCCGTGGTTTTTGGGATGCCAGTTCCATCCGGAGTTCAAGTCCCGGCCAACAGACCCCCATCCCCTCTTCCGGAAATTCATCGAGGCTTCCCTTATCTATCACAGACAGAAAGCCTAAGGAATACCGATACAAATTGGTTGACTTAATAGGTCGCCGGCGATACACACTGGCGATCTTTGTTAATATCGAAGGAGACTGTTTATGGGAAAACTGTTTGGGACAGACGGAATCAGAGGGGTGGCCAATGAATACCCCATGACGCCCGAAATGGCCCTGAATGTCGGCAAAGCGACAGCCCATTATTTCAAGCGCCGGGACCACCAGCCTAAAATCATCATCGGCAAGGACACCAGGATTTCCGGTTACATGATCGAAAACGCCCTCGTCGCCGGAATCTGCTCTATGGGCGTCGATGCGATTCTGGTCGGGGTCATGCCGACACCGGGGATTGCCTTTCTCACCCAAAGCATGCGGGCCGATGCCGGCATCGTCATCTCGGCGTCCCATAACCCCTATCAGGATAACGGCATCAAAATCTTTTCCAGCGACGGTTATAAACTACCCGATGAAACAGAGCTTGAGATCGAAGAACTTATCTTCCGGAACAACATGCACGCTCTCTACCCCTCATCCCACGAACTGGGCAAGGCCTACCGGATCGAAGGGGCCAGGGATCGTTACATCGTTTTTCTGAAAAGCACCTTTCCCAAGGAATTCACCCTCGAGGGCATGAAACTGGAATTGGATTGCGCCAACGGCGCCACCTATCGCGTTGCCCCCCAGACCTTCCTCGAACTGGGCGCGGACGTCACCACGCGCTTCGATCAACCGAACGGATCGAACATCAACGATAAATGCGGTTCCCAGCACACGGAGATGCTGGTGGAAAAACTCCTGAAAAGGAATGCCGACGTGGGGTTTGCCTTTGACGGCGACGGCGACCGCCTCATCGCCGTTGATGAAAAGGGCAATGTCCTGACCGGGGATCACCTCATGGCCATCTGCGCCAAGGTAATGAAGAAAAAAGGGCTTCTCACCAACAACCTGGTCGTTGCCACGGTAATGAGCAACCTTGGCCTCCTTCAGGCCTTTAAATCACTGGATATCGACATGGTCGCCGCCAAGGTGGGAGACCGGTACGTCCTCGAAGAGATGAAGGCCCGGGGGGCGTCCATCGGGGGTGAGCAGTCTGGGCACCTGATCTTTCTCCATGATCATACGACCGGGGACGGCATAATGACCGCCCTGCAGGTCCTTATCGCCATGCAGGAAGAAAAGAAACCCCTCTCCGAGTTGGCAAAGGTAATGGCCGTTTTCCCCCAGAAATTGATCAACATCGATGTAAAATCAAAACCGGATATTGAAACCATCCCCGAGATTGTCCAAGCGATCAAGGTTGTAGAAGATATTCTGGGAGAAAAGGGACGGGTCCTGGTGCGCTATTCGGGAACCCAGAATATGTGCCGAGTCATGGTGGAAGGACCGACGGATGAGGAAACGGAGCGACATTGCCGACAGGTGGCGGAGGTAGTAAAGGCAGCCATAGGATAAGAATTTTCGATTTTTTAAGTGTTCACAATAATTAGGTAACAGAGAAATAGATGCAGGCATTACAGGAAAAACGGCCCCCGGTCATCACCGTCGGCAGTGGGGCCTTTGAAAATATCCTTCTCTGCGACGGCGTGCTCCAGTTGGGCGGAAAACATATCGTACAACAGGAAGAAAGTCTGGGGGGAAGCGGATTGAATTACACCCTCAGGCTCCTTGCCGCGGGGAAAGAGGTTCTGCCTATCCTGCCCGTCGGCGATGATCCGCTGGGGCAATTGATCCGGGAAAGCATCCTCGTCGCCGCTGAAAAAGTTCCTGGTCCGGAACGCCTGAAAAAGTTCCTGGCCCCCCGTCAATTCTTCGTACCCAACATCAGAACCCCCCGTTCCACGATCCTTGTCAACCAGCTTCAGACTACCGTCTTTTCGGAAAAATTCATCGAAGGTAAAGGCTTCCGGCGCCACCTGGAAAAACGTTTCCATGATATTGAAGAGCGCCTCGGGGTCATGCCGGGGGCGGTTATGATCGGCCACATTTACAGCGACAAGAACAACGGGCATCCTCATGTGCCCGGCGAATGCACCCATTATATCATCGACCGCTGGCAGGGAAAAGCGCCTATCTTCCTGAATCTCGGCCATAGCCAGATCGAATTGGGCATCGATTTCTGGGAAGACGCCTTCCGGCAGGCGACGGTTATCCAGATGAATATCTGGGAATACAAGAAGCTGATGAGAAAGGAAGAGCGTCTCCCCTCCCTGCGGGAGATCATCGACTGGTTTACGGACCGAAAGATCAACGGCGTAATCAGCATGGGCCGTTTCGGCGCCCTGGGCACATATGGCGACGGGAAGGACGGTCTCATCTATGGCCAATCCCTCCTTCCCCCGGAAAGGGTTATGGATACAACGGGGGCTGGCGACGCCTTTGCCGCCGGCCTTGCCGTAGCGTTGACAGGGAAAAAGGACTTCACCTTCCCTGATTTCCACAGTGCCATGGCGGAAGCCGGCGTCTGGGCATCCTTCGCCTGCACCACCTACGGCGGCTCCGGATCTTGCCCCGACAGACCGGCACTGGAAACCTTCCTGCGGGAAATCGGCGGAGATCATCTGAAGCCGGTCAGGATTATCAAGAAAGAATCGGCCGGGCCGATGCTCGACATGATGGACCGCCTGTACCGCTGACACCACATGATTACTGGCCTATTTCATCCTGCCGATATCCCCGCCTGCCGGAGCAGAGCCTCGATGTAACGGGATTTCACCTGTTCACTGGCCATGAGCTGCTTGACCGGCGGGAGTTTGAGGATAGTCCCCAGGATGGCCGCCATGAACCGGTGGCTCATGAGGGCCTGATTGTCGAAGATGAGGTTCTGAAGCTTCCCCCGCTCGATAGCCATAACGACGGCCTGATGGACGGCGTTCATAGGCGGGATAACTCGCTGCGGACGCTCTTTCAGGGCAATGGCGCCGTCGGGACATTCCCGGACGCAAAGCCCGCAACCCAGGCAGATCTCTTCGTTGAGATGGGCTTTTTTACGTTTTGGTTTACGGGGGTCGTTGGCCGTCACAAGGCTCATGGCCGCGACGGGACAGACTGAAACGCAACGGCTGCAACCCTTGCACTTTTCATTCTGCGGATCGGGCTCCAAAGCCGGCAGATAGTTGGTCGTATGAATGGGATGCATCAGGCCAAACCTCCGGGCCGATGCCATTGCCTCACAGCAACAGCCGCAACAGTTGCAGATGAAACCGATCCCTTCCCGGACGTTGGAGCCGAACTGCACGAGCTTATGATCCCAAGCGGCCTGGAGCAGATCCAGACATTCCTCCTTGCTCACGGAGCGGGCATGGTGGTGCTTGATCAGGGCTTGGGCAGGTTCATTGAAGGTCATGCAGATCTCTTTGGGGGCGTCGCAGTCCCGGCCCAGATGGGCCATTTTGTGGCGGCAGTAACAGAGGCTGATCCCCCGGTGGGCTGCCGTTTTAATCACCTCCGTCGCCCGTTCGTAATCGAGGATGCACAGACTGACGGCATCGGGTTCGGGGATGGCCGGCTCGTGGACGAAGATGCGCCCCACCTGGGTCTTCCCCGTCATGAAAAGGGCCTTGAGAAAATCGTCTTCCACGTGGACGTACTGATGAAGAAGCTCGCTAAGTACCTTTTGGTCGATGTCTCCCCGGAGACGCATCAGGGAGAATTCAAAAAAGCCGATCATGGGCGGCGGCAGGATATAGGTCTGGACCCCGTCTTTTTCCACATCAAGCAGGATGGCCCGCTCAGCCAGGTCTTCGAGAATCTTCCGGGTTTCCACCTCGGAAAGCTTCCAGATCCGCGCCGCCCTCTTCACGGAGAAAGGACGGACGGGCAACTTGGAGACCATCGCCGCATCGCGCTCGCTGAAAAGGATCTTCAGGATCTTGAAGAGGGATTCCGAAGGCGTCGCCCCTTGGGAAAAGCGGTTGAGACGCTCGACAAGTCCGGTGTAACCTGTCTTTACAAGATGATGGCTCAATCAGACCTCCTGATGCATAATTCGATTGTCGCCCCGGTCACTGACGACTTGATAATCAGATAAAGCACAAAAGATCAATCTCCACAATATATGGATATCTCCTGGGATGTGCGACAAAATAAACGGTGATTGCCGGTTGTGAAAAATATGTGTTTGTTATATGGAGGAATAAGTGCTTCCTAATACTTTTAATTGGAGCATCTTCTTAGCTCAAGCCGACCTTCTATGTTTTGATTCCGGAGTTTAGGGCCGCGAATGTTTTTGGTAGGCCCTTTCGTGTCTTGGCAGTCAACGGAACAACGACAGAAGTGTCGTTGTTCCGTTCATCCTGATGTAGAAAACGGCCATGTTCACTTCCCTGCTCATCATCCCCGCCGCCGTCACCGCCCTGGCCTATGCCTGCGGTTATGCGGGGATGATGCTCTCGCCCATGCACATCTGCTACGTCGTCACCTGCGAATACTTTCACACGCCCCTTTGGAGAACCTACCACTATATCATCGGTCCCACGGTAACCACACTACTGGCATCCCTCGCCCTGTCGGCCCTTTATTACTATTTTCCCTGATTTCAATGATCTCGAATAACTCTTGAAAACTATCCACAGCAGGAAGACCTTGCAGAGATAAAAAAAATCCTTGACAATAGAACGATTGTTCTATATAGTGACAGCCATGGAAACAAAGAGAACCATCCAGAGCGTGTCCAGGGCCATCGGCAGCTTTCACCGCCAGCACCGGCGGATGCCCAGTTATTCGGAGATGCTCGCCCTGCTCGGGGTCCGCTCCAAGAGCGTCGTCCATTTCTGGGTCAACAAGCTCCGTGAAAAGGGATTTCTGGAAAAGGACGACAAAGGCTACCTCAGGCCGGGTCGCCGGACCTTCGGGATTCCCGTGGTGGGAGAAGTCGCCGCGGGCCTTCCCTCCCCCGCCGAAGAGGAACTCCGGGACATCATTTCCTTTGACGAATACCTTGTAACCAAGCAGGAAGACTCTTTTCTCCTCCAGGTCAGCGGGGATTCCATGATCGGCGAGGGGATCATGGAAGGGGATCTCGTCATTGTGGAGAAGGGACGGGAGCCGAAGAGCGGGGACATCGTCATCGCGGAAGTGGACGGCAAATGGACGATAAAGTATTTCCGGAAACAGGGGAAAAGCGTGTTTCTCGAAGCGGCCAACCCAAAGTATCCCAACATCATCCCCAAAACGGAACTCTGTATGGGCGGCGTGGTCACGGCGGTCATCAGGAAGTATCACCTTTAGAAGGGCAGTCATAAAAAATGAGAGCAAGAGTTTATGCAGACGGAATGGGCACGATCAGGCCAGGGGCCTTAACATCATATTGCCGGGCAAGGACAATCCTGCCCAGGGGAGGCATCCTCAAGGTCATCCGCCGTTACATCGAAACTTCCCCGTGGGACCAGCGCCTCCTCGGCATGGAAGGGGCCGTCAATGGTATCTGCATGGGCATCATCCTCTTTGCCATTATGTATTTTGTTTTTCTCCTGCCTACCCTTTTCTGATTCGATTTACGCCCGTCACTGTTTTCCTTGACTAAGGGAAAGATTATTCTTATATTACCCATTAAATGCACATCAGGGTAAATATGAAAGAATGTCCGGAACCCCTTTTTCCTCGGAAATCATAAATCATGTATTCCTTGCCCATTGAGGTCACTGTCCTGTTGTTTCTCGTGTTGCTTAACGGGGCGTTGTCCATGGCGGAGATGGCCCTGGTTTCCTCACGCAGGGCCAAGCTGAAGGTCGATGCGGAAAGTGGGGATACAGGGGCTGAAAAGGCGCTGAGCATATCGGAGGAACCGGGAAGCTTTCTCTCTACTATCCAGATCGGCATCACCCTCATCGGCATCCTCTCCGGGGCCTATGGCGGCGTAACCATAGCAAAATCTCTAAGCATCTATCTGCAGCAATTTTCGATTTTTTGTCCCTACAGCGAGACATTGGGTCTTGCCCTAGTGGTCTTGGTGATCACCTATCTGTCTCTTGTCCTGGGAGAACTTGTCCCCAAGCGCCTGGCCCTTTCCAGAGCGGAGAAAATCGCATCGCTGGCAGCCTTTCCGGTATATTACCTTTCCATCATCGCTTATCCCCTTGTCTGGCTTCTCAATGTCAGCTCCGAGATGTTTTTGAAGGCATTCCGCATCGAGAAAGCGGAAAGTTCCGTGTCCGAGGAGGAAGTGAAGGTGCTTCTTGAAGAAGGAACAGAGGCCGGTATTTTTCATGCCATGGAACATGAGATCTGCCACCGGGCCTTCCATATTGACGACCTGGGGGTCAGGGATCTGATGACTCCCCGTCCAGACATCCTCTGGCTGGATGCGGAAAAGTCCTTTCCATACAATCTGGAGATCATCAGATCGGGCCAGCACACCTGCTTCCCCGTGGGCAGGGGAAGTCTTGATCAGGTAATCGGGTTTCTCCATGTCAAGGATCTTTTGAAACAAGTCGCGGCATCGGGTACAGAGGAATTGGACACGATCCCCCTGCTGAAAAAACCCCTTTATTTTCCGGAAACAATATCCGCCTGGCAGGTCCTGGAACAATTCAAGACCTCCCCCATTCATATCGCCCTAGTGGTTGATGAATATGGAATCATTCAGGGGATGGTGACCATCAGCGATGTAATTCAGGCTATTGTGGGTGATATTCCCTCGATCAGCGAGGAAGAGGACAATTCCATTGTCCGGAGAGAGGATGGATCCTGGCTCGTGGACGGCGCCTTGTCCACCGAAGATTTTAAAACCCATTTCCACATCGAGAGGCTTCCGGCCGAGGAAAAGGACGACTTTCACACCCTCGGCGGCTTCATTATGTCCTATCTGGAGCGTATTCCATCTACAGGCGACCATTTCCTCTGGGAAGAATGGCGTTTCGAAATCGTGGACATGGATGGTAACCGGATTGACAAGGTCTTGCTGAGTTCCATACCGACATCCTCCTGAAGGGGTTTTATTTTGACACGGATTTCCCGGTCATGTTAAAATTAAGGTAAATGAGGACATCAAAATGCGAAGGGCTGTAATCACTTCCACAGGGTCATACCTGCCGGAAGTGATTTTACCGAACGAAGGACTCACGCAGTTTTCCCGGGAAGCCCAATCCCTGATCGGCAAGAAGACCGGGATATTGGCGCGGCGCCACGCCGGAGAAAATCAGTGCACCTCCGATCTGGCCCTGGAGGCGGCCCGGGCCTGCCTGGAAAAGATCGATTTCCTCCCCGAAGATATTGAAGGAATCATCCTTTCGACCTCTTCTCCCGACCGTATCCAGCCGGCCACGGCCACCAGGCTCCAGCACCTCCTCGGCGCCAAAAGATCTTTTGCCTTTGACATCAATTCCGTCTGTTCGGGAAGCGCCTATGGCCTCCATCTGGCCGACGCCCTTGTGAAATCGGGGCAGTATGGCAACATCCTTTTTGTCGCTGCGGAGGTCTATTCGAGATTTCTCAACAAAAAGGATTTCTCCACCTTCCCCTATTTCGGGGATGGAGCGGGGGCCGTCTTACTGCAAAGAAGAGATGATTCTTACCGGGGCATCCTTCATTCCCGCCTGGCCACCGACGGCAGCCGTAGCGAGACTATCTGTATCCCCGGTGGGGGCGCCATGATGCCCTATGAAAAAATCAGCAACCCCCGGCTGGCCTGTTTCCGAATGAAAGGCGAGGATGTCTTAGCTTTCACCCTTGACAAGGGTCCCGAGATAATCCGTCAGGTCGTATCAGCAGCCGGCGTAAATTTGGAAGATGTGAAATGCTTCATCTGCCACCAGGCGAACATAAATATCCTCCATGGGATCGCCGCTGACCTCGGCGTCCCCTCCGAACGTTTCTATGTAAATCTGGACCGATACGGCAACACAGCCAGCGCCTCCGTCCTCATTGCCCTCGATGAGGCCCGGGAGGAAGGGGTCATTGGCGAGGAGGATCTTGTCGTTACGGCCGCCTTCGGCGGCGGGTTGTCCTGGGGGGCCAACATCATTAGGATCTGAACCAAGTAATGTCTGAAGGGAGGAAAGACATGGCAGATACTCTTAAAAAGCTCAAGGCGGGGATTGAAGACCTGTTTCCGGAGGTGGAAAGGATTGCCGTCACCGGGGAGACACGCCTGGGAGATATTCCGGATTTCGACTCCATGGCGGCTGTTAATCTGCAAACCTTCATTGAAGAGAATTTTAAGGTAGCCATTCCTCTGGATCTCCTTGGAGAAGATACAACCCTCAAAGATATTGTGGATTTCATAGAAAACCCCGGCAAGCTTGCCGCCGCAGAAAAACAAAGGTCATAATGATGGACCCTCTGGATATTCTGACGTCTTTCTGGAAGGTCCAGCGCTCTTGGATGGACCGCTCTGAAGAAACGAATCAGCGGGTTATCGATCTCTTCCAGCATCTGGAAGAAGCCACCCGGGAGGAATTCCCCCACCTTCTCTCCTCTGAACTGCCCGCAGAGGACAAGTCCGACGCCAGCGAGGTATTCCTCGAATATGTCAGAAGAAATGCAAAATTAAGCAGACGATTTCATTCCATTTTTAATGAATGGCTCAAGGGTTTGGTAGAAAGAAGCAAGGACCTTAGTGATAAAGACAGACAGCGAGCCCTCTTCTGGACCCAGCAGGTGATCAATGCTCTCGCGCCGGCCAACTTTTTCTGGACCAACCCACTGGCCATAAAAAAATTTATCGATACCGGCGGCGGCAGTATCACACAGGGATTGGGTCAGGCATGGGATGACTTTTCCCGGGGGGATTATCTGTCCAGGATCACAGATGAAAAAGCCTTCAAAGTTGGCGACAATATTGCCATAACACCGGGCTTTGTGGTCTTCCGCAACGACCTGATGGAACTCATCCAGTACGAGGCCGCAACGGAAACAACACACGCCGTACCGATCGTGCTGATTCCCCCCTGGATCAACAAATACTACATCTTTGACCTTACACCTCAGACGAGTTTTGTCCGTTTTCTAAGAGATCAGAAATTCACCGTTTTCGTTATCAGTTGGAAGAATCCGACGGCGATCATGCGTGATGTCACCTTTGCCGACTACATGTTCACGGGGGCGCTGAAGGCCGTGGAGACGGCACGGCACATCTGCAAGGTCCCCCATGTCCACGCGGCGGGATACTGTATCGGCGGCACGGTCCTGGCCGCCCTCATGGCCTGGATGAACCGGGGACCAGAAACAAAGGACCATCTGCCCGTGGCCGACTGGACCCTGCTTTCAACCCTTGTGGATTTTTCCGAGCCCGGCGATCTGGGTGTTTTCACCAGTGAAAGATCGATTGAGGCCACCGAGGCCCTCATGAAAATGGACGGATTCCTTGACGCCCGCTACCTTAGCTGGATCTTCCGGATCCTTGGCTCGGACAGCCTGATCTGGAGAAACTTTGTCCAGAATTATCTTTATGGCGCAACGCCTCCGAAATCGGATATGCTCTTCTGGAACAGCGACAGCACCCGCCTGCCCGAAGCCATGTGTTCCTTTTATCTTCGTGAATTTTACCTTCGCAATAACCTCGCAAAAAAGGACGTTATGTCACTGGGGAATCGGCCCATTGACATGAGAAAGGTCGGGCAGCCTTTATATGCGGTAGGAACGCAACTGGACCACATCTGTCCATGGCGAGGAACCTTCCGCACCTGCTGTCTGGTCAAGGCCCCCCGACGTTATGTCCTCTCCAGCGAGGGACATATCACGGGTATCATCAACCCCCCCTCGGATGGCTCCCGACGGAAATACTGGGCCGGGGAAGTCGTACAACCGGAGGAGCCGGATGACTGGCTGGGCCGTCAGGAAGAAAGGCGCGGTTCCTGGTGGCGAGACTGGACGGACTGGCTGGTCGGACGCAGCTCGACCATGCAAAAACATCCGACTATGGGATGCCGAAAGTATCCTCCCCTAGAGAACTCGCCCGGGATATACGTTATGGAAACTTGATGAACCCGTAAAAAGATCCGCAGGCAAGACACGCAAATCCTGGGTAATGAGGCGTACTTGTCGTACGCCGCAGTGACGAAGGATGCAGCGCAACTCAGCATCCGGGCTTTTTACAAAGCCGTCAAACTTAGCAGCAAGGAGAAAGTAATGGAGAAATGGGCACTGGTCTTTCCGGGTCAGGGTTCGCAATATGTGGGCATGGGCGCCGATTTATTCAAGGAATTCGGCTCTTTTCGGGGTGTCTTTTCCCGAGCCCAGGATATCACCGGCATGGACATCGCCGGAATCTGTCTGGAAGGTCCTCAAGATGTTCTGGATCAGACCGTCCACACCCAGCTTGCCGTATTGACCTTTGAACTGGCCACCTATGATATTTTCAAAGGGCATATCGGCGCCGCCGCTCCGGCGGTGGCGGCCGGGCACAGTCTCGGCGAGTACAGCGCCCTGTATGCGGCAGGTTCGCTGGGGCTTGAAGAAGCCATAACCATTGTCCATGCAAGGGCCAAAAGACACCAGGAGGCTTTGCCTCCCGGCGTCGGGGCTATGGCCGCCGTCCTTGGTCTGGATTACGAAGCCGTGGTGAAAGTCTGCACCACCTGTTCCCTCCCGGGAGAATCCCTCGATCTGGCCAATCTCAATGCCCCGAACCAGATCGTCATCTCGGGAAACGCACGTGCTGTGGAACGGGTGGGGAAAATGGCCAGGAAAGCAGGGATCAAGAAATTTGTACCCCTGCCCATCAGCGTTCCCTGCCACTCGCGTCTCCTTAGTGAGGCCGCCGAGCTTTTCAGTGGAGATTTGGGGGAAATTGATTTTCAGCCCTGCCTAATACCCGTCGTTCCTAATTACGATCCATCCCGTTTTCATTCCCCGGACAATTCCCGGGAACTCCTGAGGCGGCAAATGGTGTCTCCCGTGCGCTGGCAGGAAACAGTGGAAAGAATGACCGCTCTGGGCGTAACCACGGTTGTGGAAATCGGCCCCCGCAGAGTCCTCTCCGGATTGATCAAGAATGTCGATAGGCAGATGCGCCTTCTTTATGTCGGTGACGGGGAATCCCTCCTGAAAACGGCCGCCTCCCTGTAATACGGATAACCTAAAGAAATAAAAAAGATTTGAAATTTTCCCATAAAAAGTGCTACTATCCGCGAGTTTTGAATATGCAGCGATGACGAAAAAGTTGCGGGGTATCATGTGGAGGCGCAAATGAAAAAACAAACAAAAACAAAATGGATAGTGTTTCTGGGCATGGCGGCCCTGCTGATTTTTTTGGGGCTCTATCGCTACAGTATGGTATCGGCCGCCCTAGACCGGTCTATCTACAAAAATCTCAAGGCTTTCAATGAGATACTCGATATCGTCGAAAAGAATTATGTAGAGCCGGTGGATTCCAAGACCCTTCTGCAAGGGGCCATCAACGGCATGATCAAGAACCTCGACCCCCACAGCAGCTACATGACGCCGGAAATGTATAAGGAGCTGGAGCTGGAGACCCGGGGCAGCTTCGGGGGTATCGGCATCGAGATCACCATACATAAGGATATCCTCACCGTTGTATCCCCCATTGAAGACACGCCCGCCTTTCAAGCCGGCGTCAAGGCTGGCGACAAGATAATCATGATTGAAGGGAAATCCACCAAGGACATCACTATCATGGAGGCGGTAAATCGTCTCCGGGGACCCAAGGATACCAAAGTAACCATCTCCATCCTGAGGGGAAACGAGAACAAGCTCCGGGATTTTGTCATCACCAGGGCGATCATCAAAATCGTCAGCGTCAAACACAAGCTTCTCGACAACCAGATCGGTTATGTCCGTATCGCCTCTTTTCAGGACAAGACCGCCGATGAATTGAAAAAGGCCCTTCAGGAAATGTCAACCAAAAACAAACCTCTCAACGGCATTGTCCTGGATCTGCGCAATAACCCCGGAGGGCTCCTGAACCAATCCATCGATGTCTCCGATGTTTTTCTCAAATCCGGAGTTATTGTCTCGACCAAAGGACGAACCAAGGGGATGGCAAGCAAGGTCAGCGCCCGGGATACGGGCGATGAGTTCAATGCCCCCATTGTGGTAATGGTGAATGAAGGAACGGCGAGCGCCGCAGAAATTGTATCAGGCGCCCTCCAAGATAACGGACGCGCCCTGGTTCTGGGGACCCAGACCTTCGGCAAGGGCTCCGTCCAGACCGTAATTCCTCTGGAAGACGGATCAGCCCTGAAACTGACAACAGCTCGTTACTACACTCCCAAGGGGCGTTCCATTCAGGCGGAAGGAATTGCGCCGGATATCGTCGTCAAATATCTCCGGCCCGGGGGCGAAGGTGATGATGAGGATTACGAGCCCATCAGGGAAAAGGATCTGAAAGGGCATATCAAATCCATCAAGGAAATGGAGAAGAAAGGCGACGAGTCTTCCCAAGACAAGGGTCTGAAGCTACCCCAGCGTATAATGAAGGATAACGGAAACCGCAAGGACCTGCCGGTGAAAAGGACCTTTGGTGATGTAAATACGGACAACCAGCTTAAAGCCGCCGTCGACATGTTGAAAAGCTGGGATATCTTTAAAAAGACCGTAAAGAATTAAAAAGGGCAAATCATGAACCCTTTATGGATGCGCATCATCTGCATCACCGGGATAATGACGCTTTTATGCGGATGTCCGGAGCTTTATGGAAAGAGCGGTCCCTCCTATCTTGCCGCCTACCATTATTCTTTGGGGGTGTTGCAGATGCTTGACGAGAACCCGGGGGAAGCCGTCAAGGAATTGGAAAAAGCCCTGCACCATGACCCGACCGCCCCGGATATCGCTACGGAACTGGCAGCCGCTTATGTGGAGAAGGGTGAGAGCGGCAAGGCCATTGCCGTCTGTGAAAGGGCGCTGAAAGTTAATCCGGAGCATGTGGAATTAAATCTCATGCTCGGAGGGCTTTACATGAATGCCAAGAATTACCCCCGGGCCACTATCCATTACCAGACGGTCATCCGCCAGGATGCCAAGAATGTTTCCGCCTGTTTTTACCTGGGAATCATCTACGGAGAATCCAAAAAGTACCCCGAAGCCATCGGAATGTTCGAAAAGGTCCTCCTGCTGGACCCCCAGCACTTCATGGCCGCCTACTATCAGGCCAAGATTTATATGGATATGAAAAATTATGAAGGCGCCGAAAGAATGCTCAAAAAGGCCCTGAGCATCAGACCGAACTTTGAAGCGGCCCTCATCGATCTTGCCCTAGTTTACGAAAAACAGCAAAAGACGGCAATGGCCATCGATACCTTCAAGGACTATCTTTTCCTTCATCCGGACAAGCTCAGTGTTCGCATCAAACTCGGGGAAATGTATCTCCGGGAAAAGAGATATAACGAGGCGGAAAAGGAATTTCATAAAATTCTCAGGTTAGACCCTGGAAATCGGGAAGTTCTTTTGGCTCTGAGCCTGCTTTATATTGATAGCGGCCGCTACGACCAGGCCATCGAGACCTTTGAAAAACTGATAAAAAAATTTCCTGCCGACTACCGGTATTCTTACCTCCAGGCGACCGCTTATGAGGGAAAAAAGGCCTATGCCCAGGCAGTGGGAATCCTGATGAAGATTCCCGCCAATTCCGACCTTTATGGAAGCGCACAGATTCGTCTGGCCATGATCATGAAAAAAGAAGGAAAGACGAGAGAAGCCATTGCCAACCTGGAAAAGGCAATCAAGGTAAAGCGGGAAGTTCCGGGATTGTACGTTATCCTGTCCTCCCTTTACGAAGAAGAAAAGGATCTTACGTCAGCGGAACGGCTCCTCAAAGAGGGGATGCTGCTCCTGCCGCAAAACGCTGATTTGTATTACAGCTTGGGGGTCCTTTACGAAAAGACCGACCGTTTTGAAGAAAGCATCCGGCAGATGAGGGCCCTTTTAAAGATTGATCCCGATCACGCCGATGCCTTGAATTTTATCGGCTACAGTTACGCAGACCGGGGAATAAATCTTGGGGAGGCCGAAAAAATGATTAAAAAGGCCCTCCAGCTCAAACCGGGAAACGGTTATATCATCGACAGTTTAGGTTGGACATACTTCAAACAGAACCGCATCGATCTGGCCATAAAGTATCTCGGGGAAGCGGCGACTCTCTTGCCTGATGATGGCACCGTCGCTGAACATCTTGGGGATGCCTATCTCAAGGCGGGTCGCGGGCAAGAGGCCCTCGAATCCTATCAACGGGCACTGAAATTCAACCCCGCCAGTCGCAGCTTGCCTAAAAAGATAGCCGACCTACCCAAAAAATGACCGTCTTGCGATACTCCCTCCCCAAGGCAGAGGTCAACAATGACGGCTTCGTAAAAAGTCCGGATGCTGCGTTGCGCCGCATCCTTCGTCACTGCAGCGTACGCCAAGTACGCCTCATTTCTCAGGGTTTGCGCGCCTTACCTGCGAAGCTTTTTACGAAACCGCCGATTATGGCCAATCCTTCGGTAGGTTATTGTCTCCCCTGCCGGGCCAGTCTTTTTCTCCTGCTCATTTTCCTGGTTTCATTTCTGGGCGGGTGCGCCCACGATCCTCTGCAACCGGTACCAGTCACAGACTATCGACTTTCCCCCGAGGAGGCATTAAGAGCCATTGACATCAGAGATAGCAGGAAAAATTTCATGAAGGCCGTGGCTCAGGTCATCGTAAACACCGAGGAAGGACGATACCCCCTAAAGCTCGCCATCCTCGCAACCAAGCCGGCCTCTCTCCGTCTGGAAGCCATTCCGATCATCGGGTTACCCAACTTCTTTTTGTCAATCCATAACGGGATTATGAAGGTTTATCTCCCCCAGAACGGCGAATACCATGTCGGTCCGGCAACCATTAACAATCTCAAATCCTTCTTCCCTATTGAGTTGGCGGTTCCCGACCTGGTTGCCCTTTTAATGGGCTGCCGTCCGGCCATTTCTTCAGAACAGACCATTCTCAAGGGTTCTGCAGAGGGAAAATTTTATCGTGTGGACATCATGTCCAGGGAAAACCATCCTTTGCAGTCACTATGGATCGATCCCACAAACCTCTACCTGACCCGTTTGGACAGGTTTGGGAAAAACGGAGAGAAGCTTCTGACGGTTTATTTTGATGAGTATTTACAGGATAATGACGTCTCCATGCCCAGCCGTATTCGTTTTCAAATGCCTGGCAGGGACGAGCGCGACATTTCCTTAAGGTATGACGGCGCGACATTTGCGCCATTAACCAATGAAACAGAACGGATATTTGATCTGCCGGTTCCCGAGGGAGTAAGAACAGTTATCCTCGAATGACTTGTCATTCCGGTTCCAAATCAAAGAGAATATCGAGGCGGCGACGCAGGCTCATAGTGAAATACGTCGAGGAACCTACGACGCAGCCAACAAAGATAGCGCTGTGATTTGGAATTGGAATTATCTGATTTCCAGGAGTTTGGAGCGAGCAACCCTTGCCTGACTCGTATTTGGATAGTCCTTGATGATATTTTGCAGTATCAGTTTGGCGCTGGCTTTATCTCCCAGTTGCAGAAAGGAAAGACCTTGCTTCAGGAGGGCCTGGGAAACTTTGTTACCTTCCGGATAGGTCTTGATTACCTTTTCATACTCCAGAATGGCCTTCTCGTAGCTTTTTTCGTAATAATAGCATTCTCCTATCCAGAATTGAGCGTTGCCCGAATATTCCGTTTTAGGATAGGCTTTGATAAAGTTTTGAAATTCTGTCCTTGCCTTTTCGTACTTTCCTTCCTTATAGAGTTCGTAGGCGGAGGCATAGATGGATTCTTTGTCCGACTTCCCTTTTGATCCATTTTTTGAATGATTTTTACTGGGCTTTTCCCCGTTCTCCGTACGTTCTTCCTTTTTGCCTTTGCCGATCCCCAGAAAGTTTTCAATAAAATTTATCTTGAAGGATGCCTGGTCGAGTTTTTCCTTGAAGTCCTTGCCCATGTGGCCCTGAACATCATCTATATCCTTCTGAAGCTTTTCAACAGCTCCCCGCAGCTGCTGGACTTGTTCACGGATATCTGTGACATCCGCCCCCATATCCGCCTGTTTCTTACGGATGTCAGCAACAGCTTCCGTATTTTGCGCGGATTCCTTCTGCAAAGCGGCTATATCTGTCTGTATGGCGGCAACTTTGCTATCATGATCAGTGATCTTCGTGCCGAGATCTCCCTGAACGCGCTTGAGATCTCCTGCTGTAGCACATCCGGTGAGTAAAGCAATCATGAGAATAATGAGCAGCCTGACTGACCGTTTCAATAATGTCACCTCCATGATAATCTGTATCTCCTTACTTCGCTTGCAGCCTCTGATGTGTGGGTACTGTTTAATCAAAAAGAATGCCAAAGGTCAACCACAATTTGACGTATACTGTTATCAAATTGTAATTATTTAAAAAACTGCGACCATGCCGGGTTCGATCCTTCGCACAAAGTGCGGATGTTTGTTCCGTTGGCATTCATAACGGCAATCCTGTCGACTCCTCCGCTCTTGACTGTTATGGCCAGGTATCTGCCGTCCGGAGACCAGGAAGGATGCTTGTGTTCCCCTCCCTGACTGGTCACCTGTTGCGGATTAGTCCCGTCGGCGCTGATGGTAAAAATCTGGAAGACCCCACCCACGATACTTTCATAGGCAATCCGGTTTCCTTTGGGGGACCAGGAGGGGGAGGTATTATAATTACCTTCACGGGTCAGCCTTCTCACATTCCTTCCATCGCTGTCCATAATGTAGATCTGAGGAGATCCGGCCCGGCTCGATACAAAGGCAATACTTTTCCCATCTGGAGACCAGACCGGAGAAACATCGATGCCATAATCGTATGTCAGCCTTTGAAGATAACCGCCCGTGCTGTCCATGGCATAGATCTCCTGATTGCCGTCCTTGCTCAGGGTGAGGAGGATCTTACGGCCGTCCGGAGACCAGGCGCCGGACAAATTAAGCCCCGGATAACTGGAGATTTTCTTCCCCGCTCCCCCCTTCTGGCTGGCAATATAGAAATCCGGGTTCCCAGCCCGATAAGAGGTAAAGGAGATCCATTTCCCGTCCGGGGACCAACGCGGCGCCAGGGTCAGGGAATTGTAGTTGGTGACCTGCTTCTGAGCCGATCCGTCAAAGGTGATGGTCCGAATCTCCGAGTTCCTGCCCTGTTTCTTCACATAGGCAATCTGGGTATTGAAAACCCCTCGCTCCCCTGTAAGGACCAGCAGGATCTCATTGACAAACTGGATTACCATATCTTTTCTGTCATTGGTCTTTCCCGCATATTTCTTCTCCCGCATCAATTCACCCCTGAGTGTATCGTAGAGGCGCATCTCGACAGACAGATCCCTGCCCTGATTACGGAACTGGCCCTTGACCAGATAATCGGCCCCAATTGTCGTCCAGTCACTGAAGATGATTTTCCCCTGACTCCGGGCCGGGTCCTCAAGAAAGGCCTTGCGGGGAATGATATTGAAATATCCTGTCATCTCGAGATATTTTGATAAATTATCGGGAAACCATGTGGCAAGTCCCTCCTTGTCGTCATCCGCTCCAGTCTTGGTAAAACCGGCAATGGCAATGGGGAATTTTTGAAAAGTCGGGGCATCGATATCGATATAGTCCTTCGCCGCCCCCTGACAGGGGACAAGAAAAGTGATCAACAAAAATATCACGGCTAAAGATATGATCGTACTTTTTATATTTGTTCTTGAAAACGTCATCATGAGGTTACATCATCTCCGAAGATCCGAGGAAAGAAAGCGAATACCAAGATCCAGTCCGTTCTCCCGGTACCATGGGGGCAGCGGTGGCAGGGGGTTGGCCTTTTTCAGGGCCCTGAGAACAGAGTTATCAAAGTAGGCCAGTCCCGATTTTTTTTCGAAACTGATGCCCGTAATGGCCCCGTTTTTCATGATCCGCACTTGCACAACGGCCTCGATATCGTCCTTGGGATTGATGCCGCCGGGAAGGTGCCACTGACCTTTAATCCTGGACCAGATAACCGTATAATAATCAGCCAACTGGGCATTGGCTTCGGCGCTGGCTGCAGAATTAGCGGCAGGCGATGATTCTGCGTTGGTTGCCGAGGTTTTCCCCCCAAGTTTTTTTCTCAGTTTTTCCACGGCGGGATTGCTCAGATTTTTTTTCGTCTCCATCTTCCTGATCGGCGGCGCCGTCTGAGTGGTTACCCGCTTTTTCATAATGAGAGACTGATCGCGCAAGGAAGCTCCGGCGAGATCGTGCAAGGGGTCGTTCATCTGTCTTTGGCTGAGCAGGGCTTCGGAGAGGCTGACTAACTGGACGGAATAGACGGGACCGAGGGTAAAACGGGGCGACGATGTACGCGTGGGCCAAAATACCGCTAAAGACAGCAGCGCCAGATGAATGACCAAGGACAGGACGATCATTCGGGAGAGACCAATCCCCTGTTCACGTTGGCCTCCCGAATAATGGAGGGACGTCATCGTGATTCCTCAGGGGTTTCGGTGACCATTCCCAGCTTATCTACGCCGGCCTTTCTGATCTCCGACATGACCTCCACCACGAAACCGTAAGCAACGGATTTGTCAGCCCGCAGGAAAATCTCTTTATCAAGCCTGGCCGTAAAGATATTTTCAAGCTTTACCTTGAGATCATTTTTGGGAATCTTCGTGCGGTTGATGAAAATCTCTCCGTCTTTGTTTATTGAAAGTACAAGCTTTTCTTCGTTGACATCAATAGTTTTGGACTTGACCCGGGGCAGATTGACATCGATCCCCATGGACAACATGGGCGCGGTGACCATAAAAATGATCAACAGAACCAGGACCACATCCACCAGCGGGGTGACATTGATCTCAGCCACGAGTTTGCTTTCGAAGTACTGGCGTTTGCGTGCAAATCTCATTGTCCTCTCCCGCTATTTCAGGTAATTCCTTTCAATGATATTGGTTAGTTCCGAGGCAAAGGCGTCCATATCCATCGCCATGTTTTTGATCTTGTTCGTATAGTAATTATAGAAGATAACGGCGGGAATGGCGGCAGCAAGACCGGCGGCCGTCGCCACCAGGGCCTCCGAGATACCGGGGGCAACTACCGCCAGCGTCGCCGAACCCCGGGCACCGATGCCTTTGAAGGTGTCCATGATACCCCAGACCGTTCCGAAAAGGCCAATGAACGGACAGGCGCTCCCGGTCGTCGCCAAGAATCCCAAGGCACGCTCAAGTTTGCCGGTTTCGCTGCTCGTGGCCCTGTTAAGTGCTCTTTCAATATTGTCGATACCCTTCATTTCAAAACCCGGATCGGCATATTCCCCCGTTTCTCTTACGGAGACCCTTTCCCGTGCTGCTTTGGTAATTTTAACAAGTTCGCTGTATCCGGCACGGAAGATCTCGGCCATAGCCGATTCGGGGAACTTTTTCGCTTCCGAGAAGATATCGGAGAGTTTTGTTGATTTCACATAAACATCAAGAAAGAACTCATTCTCCTTCTTAACCTTTTTGATGCTTCGATGCTTCAGCCAGATAATCGCCCAGGAAATAACGGAAAACAAAAGGAGGAGGAGCAGGACAAATTGCACCATCAGTCCTGCATCCAGGATCATCCCGAATACACTTCCCTGAAATTGCCCACCCAGGCCGGCAACGGCAACATATGGAATTTCTTTCACTTTTATCCTCTCCCAGCGGTGTTTTACTATAGCGGCCTTACCTGTAAAGGAAAATCAGGTCCTTGTCAACAAGACTTTTCACTCAAAACCTATAATGTTTCAGGTGGAAAAGCCACCACATCATCGATATGCAAGGTATCTGCAAAAATCATAACCAAGCGGTCAATGCCCAAGGCGATTCCCGCCGACTCCTCAAGACTACGCAGGGATTTCAGGAATGGTTCCGGGGCGGGATATGGGGGTTTACCAGCCCGGCGGCGCTTATCCTCCTCCTTAACAAAGCGGCGGCGCTGCTCCTCCGCATCCGTCAATTCCGTAAAGGCATTGGCTAATTCCATCCCGGCCATGTAAAGCTCAAAACGCTCCACCACCGAGGCATCTTCCTTTTTGGCCCGGGCTAATGACCCCAGTGCCAGGGGATAATCATAGAGAAACGTCGGACGCTCCCTACCCAGATCGGGTTCGATTTGAGCGGTCAATACCTCATCGAAGCAGTCCCCGACCAGGGCTTCTTCAACGGACAGGGCGGTGTATTTTTCAAAGGCTGCTTTGACGGTGATCCTTTCCCAGGGCTTTTGCAGACGGATAACCTGTCCCTGATAGCAAATAGCGCCGCCACGATCGAGGACAGCGGCAAGATGGAGAATAAGATCCTCGCATTCTTCCATCAGTTCCCGGTAATCCGCATCCCTGCGGTACCATTCCAGCATGGTGAATTCGGGAAGATGGCGGGCACCCCGCTCGTGTTGGCGGAAACACCGGCAGATCTGGAAAATCTTGTCGTATCCCACCGCGAGAAGGCGTTTCATACACAACTCCGGCGAGGGATGAAGGAACCAGTCGTGGCAAATCATGGTATCGATATGGAATTCCGGGGCGGGAGCGGGGATCAGGCAGGGGGTTTCTGTCTCCAGATAACCCCTCATAACGAAGAAACTCCGAATCTCTTGGAGGATCCTGGCACGGATCCACAGGGTGCGCCGCTTTTTCGCCAGAGGCCATTGTTCATACATGACGGACTCGCAAGAAATAATTCTCCCCTTCCCCTTCAAGGGGAGGGATGGGGTAAAAATCGGTGATGACTACATAATCCCCACCTTCACCCTAACCCTCTCCCGGAGGGAGAGGGGATTTTGGGACTTTTTGCGAGACCGCCATCCATGGGAACAGCTCGTGGCTCAGTTAGTCCTTGACCCGGGTAAGATACTCACCGGTCCGTGTATCAACGCGGATCTTTTCTCCCTCTTCAATAAACGGGGGAACCTGAAGAACATATCCCGTCTCTACCGTTACGGGTTTGGTATTTCCCGAGACACTGTCGCCCTTGGCCCAAGGATCGGCCTTGGTTACGGTAAGATCCATGAAATTCGCAATGGTCACCCCTAACGGACGGTCTTCGAAGAGGAGGACTTCCGCCTCGATATTTTCGATCAGGTAGTTCCTCGCATCGCCGACCTGCTCGGCGGTCAGCAAGATCTGTTCGTAACTCTCATTGTCCATGAAGCAGTACTTGCCGTCCTGCTCATAGAGAAATTGCATCTTCTTTTCCTGGAGGTCTGCCGGTTCAAAGACATCCACCGAGCGGAAGGTTCGCTCGAATTGAGCGCCGCTGATCATGTTTTTCAGTTTGCATCGGTAAAGGGCCTGCCCTTTACCCGGCTTGACAAAGTTGAATTCCGTAAGGATATACGGCTCATTGTCTATCTTGATCCGCAGATTTTTTCTTAAATCACTGGCTGCGTACATACCAACCCCTTAAATGATGGAAACAGATTTAGAATTTGTCTCCTGTTTGTATTCCGGTTATTAAAACAGAGGGTGACTCTTAATGTATTTTCCGTTTTCTGTCAAAGAAATTTCATCCCCCTTTCATGTCCCGCCCCGGTTGCAGGGAAAAGGGCTGCAGGGGGATCTTCCCCCGCTCCCCCGGCGCATCCAGGACAAAGCGGGGCAGGCAGAGTCCCGACGTCCGTTGCCATAGTTGTTCCATCATCTCCATACCTTTCCAGATATCCACCCGGAAGTGATCCACACCCTTTACCGGGTCACAGGAAAAAAGATAGTAAGGACGGACGGAGATCCGCTGGAGGCCGTAAAACAATTCCCGCAGGATTTCAGAATCATCGTTGACGCCCTTGAGCAGCACGGCCTGATTGGATACGGGTATCCCGGCCGTCAGGAGGAGATCACAGGCCCGGGCGGCCTCCGGGGTGATTTCCCGGGGATGATTGAATTGGGTGTTGAACCAGAGAGGGCGGTGCCTTTTCAGGACGCCGACTATTTCCTTGTCGATGCGCATCGGCATCACCGCAGGAATCCGGCTGCCGATCCGCAGGACCTCCACATGGGGAACGGCCTTCAGAGACCCTAAAAACCAGTCCAGGGTTGCCGCCGGAAGCAGCAGGGGATCGCCGCCGGACACGATCACCTCCCGGAGGGCGGTATTTTGTGCCACGTGGTCGATCATCCCCTGAAAATAGGCCCGTGAAAATCGTCGGCTTCCCTGCTTCCAGAAACGTTTGCGATTGCAATGGCGGCAATAAACGGTGCAGCGATTCGTCGCCAGGGTAAGGCAACGGTCGGAATAGCGACGGATAAGCCCGGGAACCGGCGTGTGACGGTCCTCTTCCAGAGGATCATCCTGCCCGGTATTGATATCTGCGAGTTCCCGAATATCGGGAAGGCATTGCCGACGGATCGGATCCCTTTGGTCGGTCGGATCTATGAGCGATGCATAATAGGGGGTAATCGCGAAGGGATATATTTGCGCAACCCGGCGCCATTCATCAACAAGTTTGCTATTCCCGCCCGCCAGTTCGGCAAGTTGCTCCGGGTGGCGCAGACGGTTCCTGTATTGCCAACGCCAGTCCATCCACTCGGACGACGAACTATTTAACAAATCCATGGATAAATCTTTCCCTTTTCCGATTCCCCGAAGAAAATTATTGACCTTGCCCCTGAAACTTCATACTATGCGAAAGTTATGAAGCGACAGCAGCTATACATCGTTTATATCGGCCTTTGGATATGCCTGTTTATGGTGCTTTTATCCTCACCGGCAAAACAGCTCGTCCATCAGTGGGCAGGCAAGGGGGCGCTGGTTTACGCCCTGCTTATTATTTACGGCCTACCTGTTTTCCTGCTTTATCTGCTCTCTGCTTTTCTTTTCGACGTCAGAGCGGAGGTGATTCGTAAGGAAGACCTCATCTCCTTCCTCGTGCGCCGAAGAATGCTGATCACAATGAATTTCTTTGTGATCATTGCAATTGTCCTGCTGATCCTAGCGTCGTATACTCCCTGAGGACGGCGAGATCGCTTTTTCTCTCCCTACTTATTGAGAAAAAATCTGCGAATAGAGTATCTATTTCCCCTTGTAGATATAACGCTCCAGCAGGCGGTGATAAGGCGTCCAGTCCGAATCGTTATCGCCGGCGCCTGCAATGGTGAGCTGCATGGCGTTGACCTTGGCGTCAAGATCGTCGGCAAAGTGGACGACGAGCGCCTCCAAGGTCTTGGGTCGCTTCGGGGAACCGAACTCCAGCGTCCCGTGATGGCTCAGGAGGATATGCCGCAGCTCCATGGCCAATTGGGGGGGAAAATCAGGAAGGGCCGAAATCCTGCGATCCAGCATCTCCACGCTCATGACGATATGGCCGACGAGGCGCCCCTCAGCGGTGTAGTCAACGATGCCGTCATAGGAATATTCGTAAATCTTGCCGATATCATGGAGGATGCCGCCGGTTATGAGGAGATCGCGGTTCAGTCCCTCGTAATGGCCGGCGAGCCAATCGAGAATCTTCACCACCGATAGCGTATGCTCCAGAAGGCCGCCGATATACACATGATGAAACCCCTTGGCGGCCGGGGCGCGTTTGAAGAGACCGACAATTTCCCCGTCCTGAAAAAAGGCTTGCAGAAGGGCCTGCAAAGGAGGCGCCTCGATACCGGCGACAAAGGCCATCAGGTCGGAGAACATCTTGTCCGGGTCTTCCTTGGCCACGGGAAAATATTCTTCTGCCTGGATCTCCTGATCATCGGCCTTGCGGGCGCTCATAACGGACAACTGAATTGCATTTTTATATTGCACCGCCCGGGACTGGATATAGATAAAGTCGCCCTTGCGGAAGACCTTTTCCATATCCTGGGCATTGTCCCACACCTTTCCATCCAATTCTCCCGTTTTATCCTTGAGACGCAGGTTCAGGTAAGGAGAACCTTTCTGGGAAAAAGCGAGGTTCTTTTCCGATACAAAAAAGAAGTCGCAAATCTTCTCTCCCGCCTTTATGTCTTTGATATAAATGTTTTTTTTCATGATTACCGAATCCGTTTCGCGTGCGTGTAAACCGTCAGGGACGGCGCCCGGATGGCCCCCACCAGGGTGATCCCCGCCTGCCCGGCAAGGCTGATCGCCAATGCCGTCGGCACGGAGAGGGATAACACCACGGGGATGCCCATCCGCCATATCTTGTGAACAATTTCCGAGGAAACCCGCCCGGTCCTCAAAAGAACCTTATCCGCACATTCGATTTCATGCAGAAGGGTATAGCCGCTCAGCATGTCCAGGCAGTTGTGTCTCCCGATATCTTCGCGGGTCACGAAGATATGGGAGCTATCGGCAAGGGCGGCGCCGTGCGTCCCCCGGGAAAGGTTGTGGATGCCGGCGGCACCTACCAGGTCCTGCATGAGCATAAAGATCCGGGCCGGTGAGATTGTTTCCGTCCCGATGGTCAGTGGTTTCATGGTCTGTACGTTTCGTCCCGCTCCTTCCCTTACCCTCATTTCTGACTCCATGTTTTGTGTCTCGGATAGTCCTGTTTCACTGCCCGATCTGTTTATTACTGAGGCAGCGCTGCGGGCGCCGCTGGAAGAAATGATTGCCCCAGCGTCCAAAGGGCCATCAACAACGGCGGCAGATGCGCCGTCGCCAATGAGGAGACCTCCGCCGTTATCAAAGAGGCCGGGCAATCCCGGTCTGGTATTAACATGAATCGCAATTCCTTCCCGGCCGACTTCCACGGATTCTAACTCTCGGGCGGTCCGGATGATTCCTTCGCCTCGCAGCCAGCCCACGGCCAGTTCCTCCGTATGAATGCCCGTACAGGCAATGGTAATCATCTTTTGGCCGTTGAGATGAACTTCCAGATGGATCTCCCGGACAATATCCACTACCGCCTCCTGCCAGGACGTTTCCGCAAAAATTCGGACGGGACATCTTTCGATCCCCGCCGGGTGATTATGATGGTCATGCTTCATCTTTTTTCTCTCAGGATGCGGTGATCTCCCGAACGCACCGTCATTTTGATCTGGTCGAAATATTCCATCAGGGGAATGATGAACTTCCGGGTCAGGCTCGTCATCTCTTTGAAAGTAACGGGCGTTGCCTTCCCCTCCCTGACCAGCAGGCCGCGGTAGTCCTCCTGCAGTTTATCCAGGATCGTCCGGTGGTAGAGAAGGTCTTCGTTAATCTTGACCAGCACCGCCTCCCGGAGCAGAATGGCCCGCACGCTATCCACCTGTTTGCCCCGGTCGGGGAATTGTTCGTAAATCTCCTTGACCGTCGGGGGCGACAGACCGGCCTGCAGATAAAGCGTCATGATCTTCTCTTTCATCGCCTCCAATTCCCCTTGCAGATGGACTCGATGATCCGGCAGCCGGACCGTTTCCCGCTCCAGCGCCAGTTTTTCCTGTTTTTCCAGATCCTTGAGGGCCTTGTTGAAGAGCTTCGCATTGATGAAATCGCCGATGGTCATGCGCAATTCTTCTTTTTGCATCCCCTCCCGGAGGGGATTCTTCTCATGATAGGACCTGACATCTTGGAGGGCCTGCTGTTGAAGAGCGGCATAAACGGAGGCGGAAACGATCTGCAAGGTTTCGGAATCAAGGAGAATGGCCTTCCGGGCGGAGAGCATGGCCTCGATAATCTTCCGCAGGCGGTTTTCCCCAAGCCCCGTCCGCATGACGAGCCTGCTGAGACTGACCCCTTCGTATCCGGATCGTTCCGTAATGACCGCCACCCGCTCCTCCGCTGCCCCCTCTTCAAGTATTCGGCATTCCTCGCTTATCGCCGCCTGCATCCGCTTGTGCTTCCGGGGCAGCATATCGAGGATCACCCCGCCCCCGATCGTGGTGATGGGTGAATAACTCCGGATGACGTAGTGATCCCCCGTCATCACCACCGGCGGTTCCTCGAAGATGATCTGCCCATAAACCCTTTCCCCGGGCCGCGCCTCCTCCCGGTCCAAGAGGATTATGCGGCCGATACTCTCCTTCGTCCCTACATGAAAACGGACGAGGCTTCTGTTTTTCAGGGCCTTCCCATTGCTTGCCAGGTAGTCCATGGCAACGTCGAGCCGTCGGGACGGCTCAACAGTCCCGGGCCTCGCCATCACCTCGCCGCGCTCGACGGCGGCCTTTTCCACCCCCTGCAGGTTGATTGCCGTCCGCTGACCGGCTTCGGCCGTGTCTACGGTCTGATTGTGGACCTGAATGCTCCGGATTTTGGCCTTCAACCGGGAGGGAAGTATTTCAATATCGTCGCCGACGCTGACGCTTCCGGAAACCAGGGTTCCCGTCACCACCGTGCCGAATCCTTTCATCGTGAAGACCCGGTCCACGGGCAGGCGGAAGACACCGTGATCCTTCTTTTCTCCCACCTCCGACGCCAGGAGATTCAGGGCCTCCACAAGATCCGTCAGCCCGGCCCCGGTTACCGCCGAAACGGGAACAATGGGCGCATCGGCAAGAAAGGTCTCCCGGAGATACTCATGAACGTCGTCCATGACCAGGGATAGCCAGTCCTCATCCACCATGTCGATCTTGGTCAGGGCCACCAGACCTTTCCGGATTCCCAGGAGGGTGCAGATGTGCAGGTGCTCCCGCGTCTGGGGCATGACCCCCTCATCGGCGGCAATGACCAGGACGAGGAGATCGACGCCGGAGGCCCCGGCAACCATGTTCTTGATGAACCGCTCGTGCCCCGGGACATCCACGATGCCTAAGGTAAGTCCCCCGGGGAGCTGCAAAGAGGCAAAACCCAATTCGATGGTAATGCCCCGCTCTTTTTCCTCTTTGAGGCGGTCCGTGTCGATGCCTGTCAGGGCCTTGACCAGGGACGTCTTTCCGTGATCCACATGACCGGCGGTGCCGAGCACAATATGTTTCATCGTTTATTTGCCTCTCCTGGTGGGCAGATAACAGACTCCCGTAATTTTCACAATGGAAATGTCCCTGCCCGGTCATGGCCGCCACGGAATCTCTGGGACTGAACTGATGATAATCGTTTTTATTCCCTTGACAAAGGGGAACCTGTATCGCACAATCCCGCCGCTCGTTAGCAATAATGGGGTCAGACTTACTTATTGACATTTAACATTAAATGTCAATAAGTAAGTCTGACCCCATAAAGAGAAGGCTGAGATGACACAACCGGATTTGGCGAAAGAGAAAAAAATGACGCCCGGAATGGGAACGGCGAGAAAGCATGAAGGCTTATCGTCGGCCGGCAGACTGCGGGATGTCCGATGAAATTCAAGGGTATCGTCACCATCGTTCGCCTTCCCTTTTTGATTCTGGCTTTGATCCTGGGGATTCTTGGCGCCAGTGTTGCCTGGTATGAATCGCGGCGATTCGGATCGCCGTTCAATCTCGGGTACGCCTTTCTTGCCACGTTTGGGTTGTTGCTCGCCCATGCGGCGGTCAATATTTTCAACGAGTATTTTGACTGCCGGAGCGGTCTGGATTACCGGACCCGCCGGACTCAGTTCAGCGGCGGCAGCGGCGCCATCCCCCAAGGCCTGCTGACGGTCCAGGAGGCCCTGTGGCTCGGCAGCGGCTGCTTCTTCATTATTATCCCGATCGGCGTTTTCTTCACCCTGATGAAGGGTTGGATGCTCGTGCCGCTCCTGGTCCTGGCCATGCTCCTCATCGTCCTGTATACCCCCCTTATTCTGAAGATGGGCTATCCAGAGTGGTCTCCCGGTCTGGGACTGGGCATCCTTCCCGTTATGGGCGCCTATTTTGTCCATACCGGCTTATATACGCTTACCGCTTTTATCGCCTCAATGCCGTCTTTTTTCCTCGTCCATAACCTGCTTCTCCTCAACGAATTTCCCGACGTCGAAGCGGATCTCACTGTAAAGAGACGGACCTTGCCCATTGTTCTCGGCAAAAAGAAGGCCGCGGTAGTCTTCTCTCTCGTTACCCTGATGGTTTATCTCTGGATCGTCGGGGCGGTGACGCTCCGGTATATGCCCGCCTTTATACTCCTGGCCCTCCTGACGCTGCCCATTGCCATCCAGGTAATCAGGGGGTCATTCCGGTATGACGAGCGGGAGGTTTTCCTGACAGTCATGATGAAAAACGTCCAGGTTGTATTGCTGACCCAGATCCTCATCGCGGCCGGATATATCCTGGCCGGAATCTTCGCGGGGTAGCGGCGCGGGTTCTAAATTTCCTGCAAAACTAACGTCGCCGCATAACTAAATGATATCTGCGGGCGGGCGGCTATTTTGAATCCCATGTCCTGAGCGGTTTTCAAGGTATTATTGAAACGTCCTTTCATAACATGGAAAAGAGGTTCCGCAATCAAAAAAACGGCTTCCGGTTTCATGATCTCTTTTACATTCGTAAAAAATTGCTTGGCCTCCGGAACTTCGTGGACCACCCAGAACGCCAATATAAAATCGGCCTGCACAGCTAAACCAAAGTCATTGGGTCTGCTCAGATGGGTGGTGAGGTTTGCGGCAAGTCCCGCTGCGGATGCCCGCCGCTGCAAGGACTTCAGCATCTGCTCCTGGATATCCACGGCGATGACTCTTCCCTCGCCTCCCACCAATTGACACATAGGAATAGTAAAATAACCTTTACCCGGCCCGATATCTACGACCGTAGCACCGGGCCTGATGTACGGCGCAATGATCTTGCCGGGATCATGGAATATTTTACGTAGCGGATTGTCAAAGATGAAACATAACCAGGACGGACAGACATGTTTCCCCCTTACGAAAAACTTATCTAACATATTGTATTGTTTCATTTTTCAGCCTTCCAACAACCGGAGACAGTCCTTCGCCGCTTCGTAGCAAACGGAGATGATCAAATCCAGAAACGGCCGTTCATCCTGCCGGTGCGATCTCTCCAGGGCTTCGATATATTGCCGCCTTAAAATCGGCGGTATTACCGCAATAGGATACCCGTACTGGAGGAGGGCCAGGTTCATCAGTAAGCACGCCGTCCGCCCGTTGCCGTCAGAGGCCGGAACTTGTCAATTTTGTTCTTTAATGCATCTATTCTTTGCAGTTTGTCCATAAACAGATTCACCAAATTATTTATTCGAAACCAATCTCCTCCAGGAGTCGTACTCGTTCACTACATAGCTGCTTTCTTTTCATGCTTATCCTTTGACGAGCGGCCCACCTGCCAAGTCTGGGGTTGTCTGCAAATCTTTATGGAACGTGACAGTAACCATTCAACTCCTTGAATCTCATCAGTTCAGAAAACATTTCTTCCCAAGATGCATCAAGCGGTTCCCAAACAAAACCGATCTTATTTAGACGTGTAATCCGCTCATGATTCGCTTTTCATTTTAGATAAAAGGAACTTATCAACTCTGACAGTTGAGGATGCTTTCTGATCAGTCAATATTGGATACCATTCGCAAGGTCGTAAGCTAGCCATGTTTGTCGGCTGCGACATTTCAGGATGCCATTTAAAATCTGATCTCTTCGAGTTGAAAACCTTTTTCCCGGAATAATCTCAGGCACGCATCCGCCACATCTACATCGTAAAGCGTCCCCTTATTGTTCTCAAGCTCTTCCAGTGCCGCATTTAATCCTAAGGCAGGACGATATGGGCGATGGGAAGCCATGGATTCCACCACATCCGCCACGGCAAGGATACGGGCCTCCATGAGAATTTCATCTCCCTTCAAGTGTCTCGGATAGCCGGAACCATCCATCCGCTCATGGTGCTGGTAAACAATTTGTGCCAAGGGCCATGGAGACTCCACATCCTTAAGCATCTCAAATCCTTTGTTGGCATGCTCTTTAATCAGGGAAAATTCGAGCTCTGTCAGTTTTGTCGGCTTGGACAATATCTCCGCCGGGACGGACAGTTTTCCGATGTCATGAATAGTTCCCGCCATGCGGATACCGTCGATCCTATCCTTGGGAAGTCCCATCTCCGTGGCAATAGCGCGGGCAAGATCTGCCGATCGGATCTGGTGACCGCCGGTATAGGGATCTCTTATCTCCACGGCGGAAATCATTAGCTGGGTGGTCGCACTAACCGCCTTCCTGAGACTTTCAAGGGTCCGCTGAAGTTCCTCTTCCGCTTGCTTGCGCTTGGTGATGTCATTATATAAGACATGGAACTGCATAGCGCCGTTCCATAGTATCCTCTTGCGGAAGACTTGGAGGCGGCGATCTTCTCCGTCTTTCCTGACGATGCTGATTTCATATTCGGATGGTGCATCAGCGCCGCCCATGCGTCTCTTTTCCCTTCTGAGCAGGAATTCGGCGTAACTCTCCGAAGTATAACGCTCCTTTGCGGAGGTTTCTTGCAGTTCCCCAATGCCTTCGTAACCATAGATATCCAGAATCGCCCGGTTGGCATAAATCGTTTCACCCTCTTCCGAGACAATGCGGGCCCCCATCGGAGAATCATCGAGAGAACGACGGAAATTATCCTCACTCATCTGCAAGGCCTCTACTGACCGCTTGCGGTCGGTGATGTCCCTGATGCAGGCAAGATTTGCATTAGCATTACGGAAAGTAATCTTTCCCCCGATGCTTTCCAGCCAAATGTGCCGACCCGTCAGTAAATACAGATGGTATTCAGATAGAAACCCCATTTTGCCGGCCTTGACCGCTTCAAGATCTGCTGTTGCTTTCGGGAGGGAATCGGGATGAAGATATTCAACCATATTGTGACCGACTAACTCTTCAGGCCGCTCGTATTCGATGATTCTTGCCGCCGCCCGGTTAGCGAAAAGGATGTCCCCCTCCCAGTTGAGGATGATCATTGCGTCGTGCATATAGTCAACCAGGGATCGGAAGAGGTCTTCACTCTCCTGCAGCGCCTTCAATACACGCTTGCGCTCGGTGATATCGCGGGCAATGCCACGAAACCCGGCTGGCTCCTCCCCCGGCTTTACAATGAGCGATACCGAAACCTCGATAGACGTCCTGGCGCCGTCCTTTCTAATCGTTTCCCACTCAAAGCCCTTTTGGGGAATCCCGGTCAAATAGACCTCGTTAAAAGCCCGAGAGACATTTTTCGCATTTTCGGCATCCAAGAATGCCCTGTTGTTCATGCCCAGCATTTCTTCTCCAGGGTAACCAAGGATACGGCAAAGAGAAGGGTTGAAGAAAGTAAAATTGCCGGCCAGATCGACTTCAAAGTAGCCGTCTTCGATGTTCTCAATGATGTTTCGATATTTTTCCTTAGATTCGCCAAGTTTTTCCTCCACCCGCTTGTACATCGCTTCAGATTGCTCCAGTTCCGCAATCCTCTGTCTTAGCGAAGTCAGTTCCTGAATCAATTCCTGTGTTGTCTCGGCTTGATCTTTCATGGGGTTGTCTCCTGCGTGTTGACCTTTCAATTTCGCAATTCGGCGTTTTGTTCTTGACAACCGCTATTCCCCTGTTTGCGATCCTTCCCGCCGATTGTGACGGCGTTTTTCCAGGGGGGGGGAATGTCGGAGCTCCGACACCATTAAAGCATATGATATTATTAAGTATTTGACGACGCTAAAAATATTTTACCCTCCGACAAATGCCTCGTTAAAATCCCCGTGCGATCCTAACAGGGGATGAAAATGCTTCGCAAACCCATCCCCGCCCCAGCCCTTCCCTTGAAGGGGAGGGAGATTATAACGTAATGTATTATAGGGTATACGTTGCGATCTTACAGTGAGAAAGCAAGCTCCCCCTTTCAGGCTAATTCGCGGGACGGGGGATTTTCTCCTGCCTCCTCGGGATTGAGGAAAGCGTCTATAGTCTCCCGGAGGGCAGTCAACGATTCGCTAACGGCAAGGCGCTCATCTTCGGACCAGTTCTCCGTATTGGCGTCGCTGATCTTTCCTTGTGTTTTCTCGAACCATTTTTTCAAATCCAGGGGCGTGGGCGGCACCGTCGTCCCCTTTTTACGTCCTTCCTTTTGGCGTGCCACCTTTTCCTTGTATTCCTGCCACGCCGTCAGCATGCTCCGTTCCTGCTTCCGCCGGGCGATCTCGATGAGGGTGTTTTTTGAAACGCTCCGGTCGCCCCGGCATTCGTCCCGGATCTCCTGGGGCAGCCGGGTCAGGGAAAGGATCTCGGTGAGGGTCGTCCGGGCCTTGTTGATGACCGCGGCCAACTGTTCCTGGTTGTAGTTCCGTTCCTTCATGAGGCGTTGCAGGGCCTCCGCCTCTTCGACGGCGGTAAGATCCTGACGGATCAGATTTTCGACCAGGGCGATCTCGGCGGGGTTGCCGTCAACCATCATGGCCGGTATCGTCAGAATCCCTGCATTCTTGGCCGCCGCGAGGCGCCGTTCGCCGGAGACGACGGTCAGGTACCCCTGCTCGCCGGGAATGAACAGAAGGGGCTGTAGAATCCCGTGCTTCTTGATGGAATCGGTAAGTTCCGTCAACGCCGCCTCGTCGAAGACCTTCCGGGGTTGATTCGGGTCGGGGCGGAAATCGATGATGGAGGTATAGTAGAGTTTGCCTTTTTCATAAGTCGGGGTGTCGGCCATGATCTTACGTCCTCCTGGTCAGATTTTATAAAGATTGTTGGCAAATAATACGCAGATTATAGATATAATCAAGAAAAAATGATGGGGGGATGTTGATTATTATTCGAAATTACTGTAGAAGAACTACATATTCAGACGAAAAAGGGAAAGGGGGAAAGTCTATGGCAGAAAATAAACCTCAGCTTCCTGATATGTTCTGGAAGTGCAGTAATTGCGGCAATACGATCCAGGTTGAGAAACCGCCCGAGGAATGTCCGGCCTGCCGGCAGCAATGCCCGTTTCTCAATGTGACCTGTTACACTCCCGATTGTGGATTTACAGGTCTTGACCAACGGCTGAAGTAGCATTACATCACAGCAATTAAAAAGACAGGAGGAATGAAATGGGTAAATCGATCAAGGGAAGCAAAACGGAAAAGAATCTGCTGGCAGCCTTTGCCGGCGAATCACAGGCAAGGAACCGCTACACCTACTTTGCCAGCGCCGCCCGAAAGGGAGGCTTCGAGCAGATCGCCAATATCTTCCTCGAAACGGCTGAAAATGAAAAGGAACACGCGAAAGTCTTCTTCAACCACCTCGAAGGCGGCGAGGCAGAGATTACGGCCAGCTATCCGGCCGGGATTATTGGTGATACGAAAGCCAATCTTGAGGCGGCTGCGGCAGGCGAACAGATGGAGTGGACAACGCTTTATTCCAATTTTGCCGCTATTGCCAAGAAAGAAGGTTACCCGGAGGTGGCACGCTCCTTTGAGCAGATTGCGAAAGTGGAGAAATTTCACGAGAGCCGCTACCGGGCCCTGATCGCCAATATCGTCAACGGCGCGGTCTTCAAAAAGAAACAGAAAATCAAGTGGCACTGCATCAACTGCGGTTACGTCCATGAAGGTACGGCACCTCCGAAGAACTGCCCGGCCTGTCTCCATCCCCAGTCCTATTACGAAGTTCTGGCAGAGAATTTTTAACCGGCGTCATGAAGAGCTACCGTAAGGAACTCTGGTTTAACCTGCCTAACCGGCGCGGCTTTATCAATATCACCCCCCAGGTCCGGCAATGCCTGGGGGAAAGCGGGATCGCCGAGGGGCTGATATTGGTCAACGCCATGCACATCACCGCCTCTGTCTTCATCAACGACGACGAGGCGGGTCTCCATGCCGATTACGAGGATTGGCTGGAACAGCTTGCCCCCCACGCCCCCGTCTCCCGCTACCGCCACAACCGGACGGGGGAGGATAACGGCGACGCCCACCTGAAGCGCCAGGTCATGGGGCGGGAGGTCGTCGTCGCCGTCACGGCGGGAGACCTCGATTTCGGTCCCTGGGAGCAGATCTTTTACGGTGAGTTCGACGGCCGGAGACCCAAGCGGGTACTGGTCAAGATCATCGGCGAATGACAACTATCCGTTCGCTTTCGCCTTCTTGTTTGCGTACATCAACTCATCGGCGGCGGCCATGAGTTCGTCGACGGCAACGGGAAACTCGGGATCGTAAACGGCCGTGCCCCAGCTCATGGCGAGTCTGTAGCGCCGGGATGAGGCGCTTTCATTGTATTCATCTATGTGGTGTTGAAGGCGTCCTGAAAAGACCTCCTGATCAATATCCGTTGCATAAGAGGAGAGCACGACAAATTCATCCCCGCCCACGCGGGCGATGACGTCCGACTCGCGGAACGATCGCCTCAGGATCTCTGCCGTTGTTTTAATTACCCGGTCCCCCTCGTCATGACCGAGATTGTCGTTTATCCATTTGAGACCGTCACAATCGATGAAGATGAGCTGCATCTTATTTCTTGCCCTGTTTGCCGTTTTGATCTCCTGTTCGGCAATGGCATAGAATCCGCGCCGGTTATAAAGCTCCGTCAATGGGTCGCGCAGGGACATCTCCCGGATTTCCTCCTCCATCCGCTTGCGCGCGGTGATATCGCCGACACTGGTCAAAACACATTTTTCGCTGTTGACTATGATGACCTCCGCCGAGAAAAGTCCCGTGATAATCTCCCCGTTCTTCTTCTTGAGGTGCAACTCTCTCCCATGCACCTTGCCCTTCCTCGACAATTCGTCAACGACGGCCGCCCGCTCTTCCTCACGAGCCCAGATATGCAGATCAAGAGTCCTTTTTCCCGCCAACTCCTCGGAGCGATACCCGCTGAGGTTCACAAAACCATCGTTGAACTCCATAATCCGTCCATCGTCCAACCGGGTGAGCGATATGGCGTAGGGAGATGAATGAAAGGCCTTGAAGAATTTCTCTTCCTGAGTCTTGATCTCCATAAACAGGCGCTTGTTCACCATGAGCACCAGGCTGTATGTCAGCAGGATAAACAACGTCTGATAGACGATTATCATCAGGGTGTTAAACGTCCCCGAATGGAAATAATCGTTTGCCGTATTGGGGGTCGTAAGAAAATTGACGATACGCATGACATTGACCAGGCAGAACCCACCGTAAACCAGGCCTACCCCCATGGTCAACGGACGCAACCCAGGGGCAACCCGGTGCAACATAAGCCACAGGCACTGAAACCAGACAATCAGCGTTGACAGCGAGAATAAGAATTTGCGTAGGGCCAGGTCTGCTTGAATGAAAGTGAAACAGTTGATAATAAAGGCATATACCGCCAAGAGGAGATAATTGTAGGCCTGGGGGCCGATCTTACCGACAAAGCGCTCCAACCCCATTAAGCCCAGGATTGACCCGGCCAGCGCCAGGGTATTAGCAAGGCCGATAGACAGCCAGTCCGCGATCACGCCGCGCATGGCGATCAGAAAGACGGCCGCCACCTGCAGGAGGAAGTCAAATACCAGCAGATTCAGGCCGGCAAAACGGTTGCGGCTCTGCCGCCACAGCAGCACGACCACCAAAGTGCAGATGGCAAAAGTGACCACGTTGGTGAAAAAAATCGTGCGCAGGTCAAGAATATTCATCTGTCGCCCCGGTCTTCAGAGATTGCATTACTGTAGAAAAATGGTTCGCAAGCAGTGAATCAAATGTATTTCGCCGTGACGAGATTGAATTTAACATCATGTAATCAATAATAATTATATGCCAGCCAACGAGAAGCGAAAAAGATTTTTGAGTCGCAGCGAAGCCATTTTTCAAAGGTCTCCCTCAATGAATAGCATGTGCATGCATCCACTCCTTTCAAGGCCGAGTCATTATCGGACCATAAACATCATGCCTGCCGATGTCAAGAGGGAAAGGCAGGCCAAGGCTGTGAGATGCCTTCATAAAAAACCCCTCATGCCTCTGTAGCTGCGCCGCAGGCGGCAGGGGTCGCTTCCAAGTAACTTCACCGTAAGTATATGAGATTATTGAATACACGTTTTCGTACACAAGGTCGTTGTTCTCACCAACGCAAAGCCGAGTGCAGAGGCTCTTCGTTTGAGATTTTCCACAACCCGTGTTCGATAGTGCTGCTCATAATAATCCTGACCCGCATCAACATATTGCGTACCGTGTTTCAACATACTGTAGATCATGCGGGCCAATTTATGGGCGGTGGCGGTGATGGCCTTCGGAGAACCGAGACGGGCCTTCTGCCTGCGCAGGTAGGCGCCGATAGCGCTTTTCGATCGATGAAGACCATTAGCTGCCATCCGGAGGGTAGTGGCAGCGCGGTTGGCAACCGTTTTGGTCTTCCCGCTGAGCCTTTTACCACCGGAAATCTTGTTGCCGGGACAGAGGCCCATCCAGGAGGCAAAATGCTTAGCGCTCTTCCAGCGGCTCATATCAGTACCCACTTCCGAGACGACTTTCAGGGCCGTGTAGGCATCGATTCCATCTATACGGGTCAGATCGACACCTGCCGCACGATACAGATCCTTCCGAACATCGAATGCCGGCTCATTTCCCCAAGTCTTGCCTTTTGGCGGCGGTGCCTCTGTGCCATCGGACCGGTCATCAAAAGCAGCAAGCTGCACTTCAATCTGACGGTCGCAATCAGCAATTTTCTCCTGCTAGAACTCATACAACTCTACCGCTTGCTTAAGGCTGAAGAGATGCCTTCTGCATATGCTGAATATGCGAGGCCGCATACCGGACCAGATTCATCCGCTGCCGGATGTAGGAACGCAGCACACACACCTGATCCGGGGGACGGAAGGCGCCCTCCAGTAGTCCATAGGAATGAAGACGCTGGAGCCATTGGCAGTCCGAAACGTCCGTCTTTCTGCCAGGAACATTCTTGACATGATGAGCATTGACCAATTTGACCTCAAAACCACGACGTTCCAGAATCTCAAACACCGGGATCCAGTAAACACCCGTGGACTCCATCGCCACCGTATTGACCTCACAGTCGCGAAGCCAGTCAGCAAGACGGTGGAGATCGCCTGTAAAACAGGAAAACTCCCGCACAGACTCCTCGTCGGCGCTTTCGGGAACAGCCACAAAATGGCTCTGCGACCCCATATCAATGCCGGCAGCATGAGGATTAAATTTTTGAAAATGCGACATCTCCTTCTCAATAGTCCGTGGTCTTCTGTTGTCCATATCTGCCTCCTCGCCATAAAAATTATGGCAAAACAGGATAGAGGCTTCAAATATGGACGTTCTTCCAAACGGGATAGCTTGCGCTTCACCAGTGAAACAGTCGCCGGCCCCCGGACCACGCTATCAGGCGGGCATTTAGCACCAATGATTTTCCGGTCTCTTTCCCGGTCTGCCACATGCATGATAAACAACTATGCCGCTTCATGGCAAATTACTTTCTTATACAGGCCCGACAGCGGCGGGCTGGGACGCTCCTAAGGAAGTTGCCGTAACTTCCTTTCAGAGGCTAATGAAATGGCCTTGATACTGCCGCCGGCTCATGATATTGGGGAAAATCGACAAGATGATCAATACCGAAAGGCAACGTCATGGCCGTCTTCCGCATTGCCACGTACAATGTAAATTCCCTGCGTTCCCGTCTCCACATCCTCATGCCCTGGCTGCAGGAAAACCAGCCCGATGTTATCTGTCTTCAGGAAACCAAGGTGGAGGACAGCAAATTCCCAAAGACTGAATTTACTGCCGCGGGCTATCATATCGCCTTCCGGGGAGAGCGTCAGTACAACGGCGTCGCCGTGGCCTCCCTGGTAAAGCCGGACGCTGTTTGTTACGGTCTTGCCGACACCGAGGGGCCTGCTGACGAAGACCGGCTGCTGCGGGTATCCTTCCCCCACTTCACAGTGGTCAATACGTACGTACCTCAGGGCCGGGAACGGGAAACTTCTCACTTCGCCTATAAGCTGGAATGGTTTCAGCGGCTGCGGCGTTACTTTGAAAGCTCCTTTTCCCCTGAGGAGAACATCATCTGGTGCGGAGATCTCAATGTCGCCCCCGAATCCATCGATGTCCACGATCCCAAGCGGCTGCGAGGACACGTCTGTTTCACCCCCGAGGTATGGGACGCTTTTGACCATGTCAGGGATTGGGGCTTCATCGATGTCTTCCGCAAACATCACCCCGGAGAGTCTCAACAATATACTTTTTTTGATTACCGGGTGCCGAAAGCCGTGGAGAGAAAGTTGGGCTGGCGGGTCGATCACATCCTGGCAACAGCGTCCCTGGCGGGAAAATCCACCCGCTGCTGGATCGACATGTCCCCCCGAATGACCGAAAAACCGTCGGACCACACGGTTGTCATAGCTGAGTTTAATTTGTGATATGGGAGGGAGCATGACAATGAAAATTTCCGGAGAAACGAAGCAGGTAAACGCGACCATCCAGGAAACCTTTTCCCGAATTGAGGATTCCCTGCCTGCGGCAGGCGATGTCGGTGAACTAATCGCGTATGTACTGCAAGAGCTTCAAGAGGCCTTTACCATTCCCTTTGCCTGGTTTTCCCTGGTTGATCTTCCGGAAACGATGGGATGGAAAGAGATACTAATTAAATCGCCCTTTCTCAGAGACCGCCTGAACCAGATCGACGCCGCAGCCTTTTCCGAGCTGGCAGTCAAAAAAGCCGATCCTGTCCTTGCCAACGGCGATCTCAAGCCCTTCTACCGGCTCCTCCCCCATAGCAACAAATATTTTATCAAATCCATTGCTATGGCCCCCATCACCATGAATGGAGTCTTTATTGGCAGCCTTAACTTTGGTGACGCCGCTCCGACCCGCTACCACGGCGAGATGGACATATCCTTGCTGGCCCATCTGGCGGCAGCGGTATCAAAAAACCTGACAGATCGACGCGGGGACCGATAATCTTGCCGGCAATCTCGAAGGTGCCGAAGAGCCTCACGCCTCCCAGGAGGCTCAGGATCCCCAGCAATTCATCTCACGAAAAGTTGATCTTCAAGATCCGGATTCCTTGGGTTTCAGGGTAAGAATATAAGCGGCTACAAAGGTCATGATCACGATTTCAGCTTGCCAGACATAGGTATAGGAGCCGAACCGATCGTACATGAGGCCGGCCAGGTAAGGACCGATACTCCCGCCGATACCGAGAAAAAGGGTGAAAAATCCGTAAACGGACCCCAGGACGTGACGACCGAAACGGTCCGCCAACAGGATGGGCGCCAGGGGCGCCAAGGATCCGTAACCGAACCCGAAAATGACGGCATAGAAGAAAAGCCCGCGGGCGGATGTGACCTGGAGTAGTACGACGAGCCCGGCCAGCATGAACGCCATCCCTAGAAAAGACGCGTACTTGGGATCGCGAATGCGGTCACTGAGCCATCCGAAGAAAAACTGACCGACAAATCCCGCCAGACCCAGGGCAGCCAGGGAAGAGGCGGCCAGGACCCTGTCAATGCCCTGATCGATGGCAAAGGCCACCTGATGGACAAATACGGTCATAAGCACCATCACCGCCAGGCCGAAGGACAAGGCCAGAACCTGGAATCTCTTATCTCCGCACATGTCCCCGAACCGCATCCGTACTGGCTCCGGCGTCGCATCGATCCTGACGACCAGCTCCGGACGGGTTTCGCCGTCCGGCAACATGCCGTGGTCCTCGGGACGGATCTTGCGAAAGAAGAGCTGGGAGAGACTGACGCCGATGACAAGGGTAATGATCCCCAGCACCAGAAACCCTGTCTGCCAATTGAAATCCTTTACAATGACGCCCGCCAGGGGGGTCAGGGCAACGGTGCCGAAGCTTACCCCCATCGTGGTAATTCCCAGGGCCGTTCCCCGCTTCCTGATAAACCATTTCGCCACCGAGGAATTGATCGCCACCACCCCCAGCCCGGACGACCCGATCCCTAACAACAGGCCATAGACCAGATAAAACTGCCATGGTTCCTGAACAAAGGCCGTGAGTATGAAACTCACGGCGGCAATCACGGCCCCCCCGGTTACAATCCAACGGGGGGCAATCCGGTCCACCATCCTCCCGATTACGACGGCGCAGGCAGAATAGACGAACATGTTGAGGGAGGCACCCAGAGATATGACTGAACGGGACCATCCGTAATCCGTGGCCAGGGGCTTCACAAAGACGCCGAAACAGTACCTGGACCCGTAATTGATGGCCAGGACGAAAAAAGCGGCCCCAACTATATACCATCCCCAGAATATGTCGGATGCAGATTTACTTTTCATCTTTTCTCCGGATATTTCCCACCATTATCCCACCTGCAAAACAGCCCAGATAGCGTTATCACCATTCTCCGTTATCCTGTAAAGGAGGCGATACTTAGGACGAATCCGATCAAGTGTCAACTGTTTAGCAATCCCTCCGATTCATTACCCTTGAGGATTGGGCCTGTTAATGCTGACACGTTCACGAAAAGTATCCACCCGGAGATGCGAAGTTCTTTACGGATCAGGGAAACCTGTGATAGGAAGACCCATGCCCCAACATCTAGCCAGAGAAAAAACAGTCCGCGGTCACAGGAAACCTAAACCATTCAGACCCCGCCATAACCGCATGGCCCCGGAGGCCGAGCCGGTCCTGAAAGGGACCTTCGCCCGCATCGGCAGGCCCGAAACCATTCCTTTCCAGGCCGATGCCTTTCAACTTCGAGCCCTTGAGGCCATCCGGGATGGGGACTGTATTGTTACGGCCCCTACCGGGTCGGGCAAGACGTGGATTGCCGAAGAGGCCATCCGGATGATCGCGGCGGCGGGCGGGCGGTGCTGGTACACCTCGCCTCTCAAGGCCCTGAGCAACGCCAAGTGGGCGGAATTCAGCCAACTCTTCGGCGCCGACCGGGTCGGAATTCTGACGGGGGACATAAAAGACAACCCCGACGCCCCCATCATCGTCGGGACCACCGAGATTCTCCGAAACCAGCTCTATGACGCTATGCACCGGGGCGAAGATCTGGATTGTCAGCTCGTGATCCTCGATGAGGCCCATTATCTGGGCGACCGTGACCGGGGGGTGGTATGGGAAGAGATCATGATCTATCTGCCCACCCGGGTCAATCTCCTCCTCCTTTCCGCAACCATAGGCAACGCCGGGGAGATCGCCGCCTGGCTTTCCAAACTTCGGGGAAAGACCTGTTTCGTCGTGGCCGAGGATAAGCGTTCGGTTCCCCTTTATCCCCTTTTTCTCCATCCCTCGGGGCGATTGATGCCCTATCTGGAAAAAAGCCGTCTCTTCGGCAAGATCACCTCCTATATTGATATGCAAAAGGAGGGAAAGAAGCGTCACGAGCCTTTCCCCCGCTTTGGCGAAATCATTGATGTCTTGAGAGCTTTCCAGCTCCTGCCGGCCATTTTCTTTCTGAAATCGCGCGCCGAATGCGACGGGGCGCTGAAGACCTGTCATGCCGCCCGACCCGATGATGCACAAAATGATGGTTTCCATTATGACCTGGAAGACCTCCTGGCCCGGTATCCCTATCTGGAAGGACACCGGCAGCTTCCATCCCTGGAGAGGACGAGGGTTGCGGCCCACCACGGAGGCCAACTGCCCGCCTGGAAGAATATCGTGGAAAACATGATGAAAAGGGGCCATCTTGACGCCATCTTTGCCACCTCCACCGTCGCTGCCGGGGTCAATTATCCGGCCCGGACTATCGTCCTTTTCAACTCCGATCTTTTTAACGGCCACGAATTCAGCCCCCTGTCGGGAACGGAGTTTCACCAGATGACCGGGCGGGCGGGAAGAAGAGGCCTCGACAAGATCGGCTTTCTCCTCGTCGTTCCAGGACGCTTTATGGATCCGGCTCATGTCCGCAACCTCTTATTCCGGGAACCGGAAGACATCCAAAGCCAGATCCGGAATGATTTTTCCATGGTTCTCAATCTCCTGCTTTCCCAGACGCCGGAGGGCATCCGTGAGATTTTCGAACATTCCCTGGCAGTGTATCAGCACTCCCTTCATCGGAAGCGCACTACCGCCGAGACTGGCGCCAGCCTGTGGAATGACTTCCGCAGATACCTGAACTTCTTGAAGGTCGAAGGCTTTGTGGACGAGCGGGAGCGCCTGACGGAAAGCGGTGTCTGGGCAGCCCGTTTGCGCCTCGATCAACCCCTGCTGATCGGGGAATGCATCAAACAGAGTTCCTTCCCTGAAGACCCGGCGCTGATGGCCGCCGTTATCGCCCCCTTCGTTTATGATGGGGATCAGGAAGTCATTCTGAAGGATACGAGAAGACGGTTCAGAAGACTGAACGAGGCTTGCCGGCGCGTTTCGACAACCGTGAGGCCCCTGCTCAAACGCCTGGAAGAAGCTGGCTTCCCAACTCGCTCCCTCTATTTCTGGACCTCCTGGGTCCTGTACGAATGGGCCAAAGGCGGCGATTGGGATGAGATAATAGCGCAGGCGGGCATCGCCGATGGAGACATGGCCATGCTTGTCTTGAGAACGGCGGACAACCTGCGGCAGATCATGTCCCTGAAGGATATCCATCCGGACATCGCTGAACGGGCCGAGCGGGCCCGGGATTCTATCCTGCGGGAACCGGTCACCTTTGAATAAACGTTTCTTTTAGCTCTATATGTTTACTACGAACCGGGGTGAGGCTCACATTATTGACCGTAAAATACAATTTACTTCTTGACATTTCTCGAAGTTAAAGGATATAGACCCCAATTCTTGACAACAGGCCAACGACGTCCCCATCGTCTAGTGGCCTAGGACACGGGCCTTTCACGCCTGTAACCGGGGTTCGACTCCCCGTGGGGACGCCAATAATAGATTCAAGGGGTTACGGTGATAATCGTAACCTTTTTTTTGTTGCTGTGGATTCAATACTTCGGACCGCAATCAATGATGTAATTTTCTCGATAATTATGATACGGTCACGATAACATTGGAACCGGATATACAATGGAATCCGGATAAAATGGCCTGCGTGACTAAACAGTTCTAATCAACAGATAACGGGATGAAAGGAGTGGAGGATGAAGAAAATGGAAGGATGGAAAAAGACTGTTGGTTTGGGGGTACTTTGCATTGCGCTCTTGTTCGGCGGCGGCTGTGCAACTATGGACAAGTCCGAGATGGGGGCTCTTGGCGGCGCCGGCGTGGGAGCGCTCGTGGGGCAGGCCATCGGGCACAACACGGCAGGAACCCTAATCGGCGCGGGAGTTGGTCTGGGGCTCGGCTACATCATCGGCAACGAAGTCGACAAATCGGACACCCGCAAACGTAAGACGGTGACCCAGGAGGAAGTACAGCCCCTTGCGAACACGACGTGGGAAGTGGTAAGCACCACACCTCGCCCCAAGAAACATTACCAGTCAATGATTGCGCGCTTCAACCAGGATGGGACGGTTACCACGACAACGAAGCTGGCAAACGGCAAGGTGGAGACAGATACCGAGAGTTACCGCGTCGTAGGCTCTACGCTTGTCATCAACAAGCCAAACTATGTGATCAATTCCAGATACCGCATTGATGGCAATAAGATGTACATGGACACGGGAGAGCACAGCATCGTTCTTCAGCGCGTCGGCTCTTAGCGGTCGGTAAAGCTTCCCCGACGAAGAAAGTCAAGAACAAGGAGCTGTTCATCAAGGGTTTGACATTCGGTGTCAGCGACGATGCCGGTTATAGGAATGTTCATCTGTTGGAAAAGGGTCTTTAAAGCCCTGAACATATGAATCGGCGGAAAGGCATCTGCTGATAGTTCATGAATCAGTTTCAGGGTTTTAAAACCGTCAAACCAGCCATGGAATTGTCTCGTCAAATATTCATGCCGGCGGTTGGCGCCTCTGATCCGTTCCCATACAGTAGCAAATTCGTTGCGATCAAGGAAGGAGTAAAGCTGGGGCGAAATCGACGCCGCCCTTGCCAACAGGTCATTACCGGAGCTGCCGGGTTCCCGGGCAAATTCCTCCAGCCATGCCTTCAGGAGAGAAAAGACCCTTGGATTATAAATAAGATATTCGTCATGGGCACCATCGAGGAAGCGCAGCATGCGCCGACCCGTTCCGAAAGGCACCCGCCCTGACGGCCGGGGGGAGGGATAAACGGTTGTGTCGCGGATATAGCCAAGGGGAGCGAGCTTTGCTAATTTGTTCAGAAAATAGAAATCTTCTCCCGCCTGCCGGCAGGGCATCCCGCGGACAGCGGTGTATGCTGCTGCCGTGCAGGCCATTGCGGATCCAATGGTGTGAAAGGCATAGGGAGAACCTGCCCAGCCAAGTCCGAAGACATAATACCTGAGAAAGATCTCATAGCAGCAAATACCGGCCGCAAGGAGCCGATCTGCAGGTATGCGGTGGGAAAAGGCGACGACCGCCCCCGGTGAGGAGAAGCGCTCAAAGTGGCTACGAAGAGAAGACAGATAGTTTGGATCTACCAGGGTATCTGCATCCAGGCAGAAAATCCTTTTCTTTTCCTGACAATGGGAGTCCAATAAGGTCAGCGCCCTGTCCATCCCGATCTTTCTTGCATGACCTACGCCGCCCTTGCGGGGTAATTCATGGCCCGGCGAGGAGGCGTCGATAAAGGCGAGGCGTAGCGGTCTTGCCAATATTTCCTCAACAAGGGCGGTGATATTCGTGCCGGCAAGACAATGATCAGGCATATCTCCCTTGATTATATCTTTCATGATCATCATTGTTTCCAAATTATTCCGGATATCTCCCCCCGTTGCAAATGGGGAGGGACGATTATTGATAACACAGAGGATCAGGCTATGCTTTAATTCATCTTCCCGGTTACGGGCCAGGCTGGCCAAAGTGTGAAAAAGGGCATCTTTTTCTGCCAGGGCGGGAATGACGACGATCTGGTCGAGAGCGGCTGTTTCGCCTCCGTAAAGGGGATACCCATCGTATTCGCTGTAACGGTGCAGATATTTGTCAAGATTAGAGGAGAACATTATCCGGTCAGGTGATCCATAAGTGACCTCAAGGCGGCGTAATCATCTCCCGGAATCCAGTGGATGACGACGCCCAGTCTTTCCATCCTGCGGAACCAGGTATCCTGCCGCTTGGCAAACTGATGGATGCGGGTATTCAGGGTTTTCACCATATCGTTAAAGCTCATCAGGCCCTGAAGATATAAGCTTATATAGCGGTATTCGAGACCGAAATGATACAGTCTTTCCCAACTGACCCCCCTTTGATGCAGGCCAGCGACTTCCTCCACCATCCCTGAACGGAGGCGGGCATAGAGCCTGTCCGTTATACGCTGGCGCAGAATGGCCCGCTCCCACCGCACGCCTATGACGAGGGGCCGGAGGACGGAGGCCGGAGGATTGACGTCGGACATGCCGTCTGCCGGTTGCGCCCTCTTTACCCGTGTAACTTCAGCAATTTCGATCGCCCGCAGCAAGCGTTCCCGATCCAGGAGATCCGTCTTGTTGTGGAGAGCGGGTTGAACAGCCTGCAAACGTCCGGCTAAAGCATCCATGTCCAGATTGTCAAGTTCCCGGCGCAAGTCCTTGTTTTCAGGAACCTCCCGCAGATCATAGGAACGGATAACGGCTTCCAGGTACATCCCGCTGCCACCCACGAGCAGGGGAAGGGCGCCTCGTGCCGTGATATCTTTGAAGCAGCCGTGGAAAAGGCGCTGGTAGGCAAAGAGGTGAAAGTCTTCCACCGGCTCGACAATATCGACGAGATGGAAGGGAATGGTGACGCCTTCTATAGTATAGTCGAGGAGATCCTTGCCGGTACCGAGGTCCATGCCCCGATAAACCTGCCGGGAGTCGGCGGAAATGATCTCACCTCCTCGATCCTTCGCCAGACGGACAGCCAGACGGGTTTTCCCGGATGCCGTAGGACCGAGGATAACGACCATGTTGGTTTTATTATTCACAATCCCTTCCTATACGGGAAAACGGCGCCCTGTCAAGAGCGGCGAAATGAATACGACGGCATTGAAAATTTGACGAGACATCCAATATCCGATATAGATATTAATTAATCGCCGCTATGGTACGTTAAGGAGAAAAAAAAGATATGTCAGCAGCAAATGGTTGCCCGCCGGCAATGTTGACCGCCGGGGAAACACAGCTTGGTTTTTCCGTAAAGCGGATTAAGCAGATCCCCGAAATCCGTGTGACTGCTTATGAACTGGAACATATCGTCACCGGGGCAAAGGTCCTGCACCTGCATTGCGATGACCGGGAAAATCTCTACGCCATCGCCTTCCGGACACCTCCCAAAGATTCTACCGGTCTTCCCCACATCCTGGAACATGCCGTTCTCGCCGGTTCGGAAAAATTTCCTGTCAAAGACGCCTTCAATGAGCTCTTGAGGGGATCATTGCAGACCTTTATTAACGCCTTCACCTATCCCGATAAGACCATTTATCCCGTTGCCAGCCAGATCAAAGTCGATTTCTTTAACCTGGCCCGTGTTTATACGGATCTGGTCTTTCGGCCCCGGCTCCTCAGAGAGACATTCCTGCAGGAGGGACATCACCTGGAATGGGCTGCCAACATCGACGGGCATGAAAATCTCAACATCTCCGGGATCGTCTACAACGAGATGAAGGGGGCCTATTCATCTCCCGACAATCTCATGTATAAGGCTATTCAGGAAAACATTTTTCCCGATACCATCTACCGTTTCGACTCCGGGGGAAACCCGGCTGACATTCCCAACCTGACCTATGAGCAGTTTAAGGAATTTCATCAGGCTTACTATTCGCCAAGCAACGCCCGGATTTTTATCTACGGGGATATTCCCACGGGCGAGCACCTCCTTTTTCTTCAGGAGATGCTGAAGGATTTTGGTCGTATATCACTGGATTCTTCCATTCCCACTCAGGAAAGGTGGTCATCCCCACGGGCGGTTCAAAACATCTTTCCCATCGGCAGGGACGATAATCCCCATGGCAAGGCGACCGTCAATATGGCCTGGCTGCTCACGGAGAACACCGATGAAGAAACGGTAATCCTGCTGCAAGTCATCAGCGGAGTCCTTGTTGGCAGCGCTGCCGGGGCATTGCGCAAGGCCCTCATTGACTCCGGACTGGGCCAGGATCTTTCGCCGGTCACGGGTTTTGAGCGGGATTATAAACAGGTGGTATTCGCCGTCGGTCTCCGGGGCACGGAAGCTCAGAAGGGGAAAGCCATTGAATCCCTGATCCTTGACACCCTAGTCAGGGTGGTCCGGGAAGGGGTGGACAAGGAGCTCATCGAAGGAACCCTTCATCAGATCGAGTTCCGGGGCCGGGAAATTGTACGCCAGAACTATCCCTATGGCATTGTCCTCATGAGTCGGGTTTTTCATACCTGGATATATGACGGAGATCCCCTCCATAGTCTGAACTTCCCCGGCCTCATCGATATGATCCGCCGCAAGTGGCAGGAAAACCCTTCGCTCTTTGAGGAGCTGATCCGGAGATGGTTAATTGACAACTCCCACCGTCTCCTGTCGGTGATGGAACCGAGTCCGACCTGCATGGAAACCTGGGAAGGGAACTTCAGGAATAAGATGGCAGAGATCGAGGATTCCCTGACAAAGAACGAGCAGGAGAGGATACGTCAGGAGGCCCGGGCATTAAAATCATTCCAGACGGAACCGGATCCGCCGGCTGCCGTGGCGACGCTGCCCAGACTGAAAATCACGGATATCGGCGGGCAGACGGAAAATATTCCCGGAGAACGAATTTCCATAGGCAACACCATGGCGATGACTCATGATCTCTTTACTAACGGCATCTCCTACCTGGATCTGGCCTTTGATATCTCCGCGATTCCCGACGACCTGCAACCATACCTTCCGTTCCTGGGCAAATTAATCACCCAGATGGGGGCCGCCGGGATGGGTTATGAGGCTATGTCCAAGCGCATCGCTCTGAAAACGGGGGGAATCAGGTGCTCGCTCAATGCCGGTTTGGTCATGAATCAAGGGAGATCCTGGCAGGAAATGATCTTTCGCCTCAAGACCCTGGACAGGAATATCCCGGACGCGATCAGCATCCTGTCGGATCTTCTCTGCGCGGGCGACCTGACGGATCACCGCCGCATGCAGGATCTCCTGATGGAAAAGAAGAACCGCTTTCATGCCTCCATTGTCCCCTCGGGCCACTTCTTTGCCCGGCGTCTGGCAGCTTCGTCCCTGTCCGTATCGGCATGGCGTGACGAACAGTGGCACGGAAAGACACAGCTTAGCCGTCTGAAGCAGATGGCCGACGAGCTCGGCGATAACCGTGAGATTTTTCTGGAGAAACTGTCTCGTCTTAAAATGGAGGTTTTCAGAAGAGACAGGCTGACCATCAACCTGACGGCCGAGGAAAGGGGGCTGACAACGATGTTCGACAACCTTGCTCCCTTGGTCGCAAGATTACCGTCCGGCAGCTTTACGGAGAATATTAAGCCGCCAAGGTTAGAAACCTTTGACCGGGGGGTCGCCATCCCTGCCCAGGTATCCTACGTGGCCCGAGCCATGCCGGCGCCATCCTACGGTCACAGCGATACGGCCGCCCTCATGGTCGCCTCACGGTATTTATCGAATGGCTATCTCTACAAACAAATCCGTGTTCAGGGAGGCGCGTACGGGGGAATGTCGTCCTACGATCCCCTTGTCGGCGTCTTCTCGTTTCTGTCTTATCGGGATCCCCACATTCTCCGCACCTTGAAGGTCTACGATGACGCCATTACGGCGTTGAATCAGCAAAACATCTCCCAGGAGGATCTCGATAAGGCCATCATCGGAACCATCGGGCTAATGGACAGACCGATGGATCCATACAGCAAGGGGTACACGGCCATGATCCGCCATTTATCAGGACTGACCGACGCCTACCGGCAGACCCTCCGGGACGAAATCCTGGCGATGACCATCGAGAAATTAGGGGGGGCGTCAGTATGCTTTTTAGACAAATCAAGAAAAGAAACACGCTCCATAGCTGTTTTCAGCTCCGAAGAACAGTTGCAGAGCGTAAACGCTGCTTTGGAGGGCAACAAACTGCTTCTGGAATCTCTTGAATAGAAGGCAAAAATTGAGGAGGTATGAAGATTATGTATTGGAAACGAAAAGTGGGATTGACAATGATTTTGTTCATGGTCTTCCTCATGACGGGATGCTTGGGCGGCAGGTACGGAAACATCTATCCCGATGGCCAGGTGACAAAGGATTTCGACTCTTTTAAGATTGATCCCGGCATGAATTATTATTACAGCGGTCCGGATCTTTTCCCCAATGCCCTGATCGGCTTGAAGAGACAGTACGTCCTTGATTCCGACCTCTGGAAACCTTTTAAACCGACTCCCGAGAGCTTTCGGGATATGATCCTTCATATGCAGGAAAAGGCGCAGGAATATCGGGAATTCCAGCACGGGTTCATCATGTACGATGACAAGGGGCGCCCGATCGGCGTCTGGTATTCCATCCTCAAGGCCCGAACCTTCACACAGATGGGGGAGGACAACAAGGTGAGGGTTTATACGCCAGATCTGATGCTCTATCAATCCGGACCGGGCGGAATGGCCCAACAAGAAAAGAAATAACCAACGCGATCAGATCAATCCTTCCAGCTTGGCTAACGCCTGCTCCAGGTTTTCGGGATTAGGTCCCCCGGCCTGGGCCATATCCGGCCTGCCGCCGCCGCTGCCGCCCACAACCGGGGCCACGGCCTTGATGATGTTTCCCGCGTGGTAACGGCTTGCCAGATCCTTGGTTACCATACACAGGAGCATCGCCTTGCCTTCAACCTCGCTGCCCAGGAGAATGATGCCGGAGCGCATCTTATCGCGCAACTTGTCTCCAAAGTCCCGCAGGGTCTTCACATCCGGGGCTTCGACGACAGCCGTCAACACATTGACCCCTTTAATCTCTTTGGCCTTGCCGATCAGGTCCGCCGAGTCCCTGGCCGCCAGTTTGCCCTTGAGGCTATCGAGTTCTCTTTCCAGTTCCTTCTGGTGCTTCTGGATCTTCTCGATTCGTTCGACCAGTTCCATCGGATTGGCCCTGAGGAGACCGGCCGCCTTCTTGAGCTCTGATTCGACGGACTTGAAGTACTTAATGGCTTCTGCACCCGTTACGGCTTCGATCCTCCGGACGCCCGCCGCCACGGCCGATTCGCCGACAACCTTGAGGGCACCGATGTCGCCGGTGCGGCTTACATGGGTTCCTCCACAGAGTTCCATACTGAAATCGCCCATTTTTACCACCCGGACATTATCGCTGTACTTTTCGTCAAAGACCGCCGCCGCCCCGGTTTTCATGGCCTCTTCCTTGGGAAGGACCCGGGTGTTTACATCGGTATTCCGGCGGATATAGTCGTTCGCCATGGTTTCGATAGTATCCAGTTCCTCGGCCTCGATCCGGGCAAAGTGGGTGAAGTCAAAACGGAGGCGTTCCGGCGTTACCGACGAACCAGCCTGCTTGATATGATCCCCCAGGGTCATTTTCAGGGCCGCGTTGAGGACATGGGTGCCGGAATGATGGGCCTCCGTCGCCCGCCGGGTGGCTTCATCCACTTTGAGATTCACGACATCGCCGACCCTGATGGTTCCCTCCTTCATCTTGCCGATATGCGTGATGAGGGTATCGGTGGGGCATTGAGCATCCCAGACCTCAAAAAGGTACCCGTCGCCAGAGATAACCCCCGTATCCCCCACTTGACCACCCTTCTCGCCGTAAAACGGCGTCTCGTCCAAGAAGATTTCGGCATTATCCCCCACTGAAACCTCATCGACTTCGGCGTCTTTTTTGAGAATTGCCGTGACCCTTGCCGTGGCTTCCGTAACGCCGTGATAACCGATGAACGTCGTGGCAATCCCTCGAACAGAAAGCTTTTTATAGCTGTCGGCAAAGGCCTGTTCGCCGCTTCCTTTCCAGGATTCCCGGGCCTTTTCCCGTTGAGCTTCCATGGCCTTTTCAAAACCTTCCATATCAAGAGAAAGGCCATCCTTGCGGACGATATCCGCCGTCAGGTCCACGGGAAAGCCGAAGGTGTCATAGAGCTTGAAGACAACCTCACCGGGAATAATTTTTTCACCCTTATTCCTGAGGATAGCCACTTCCTCACTCAAGATCCGCAGTCCCGTATCCAGGGTTTCGATAAAGCGCTGCTCTTCATTGACCATGACCTTGCGGATATATGATTCTTTTTCGATAAGATCCGGATAGGCATCCTTCATTGTATCCACCACGATGGAAACAACATCGTGGAGGAAGGGCCGGTCGAGGCCAAGAAGTTTGCCATGCCTGGCCGCCCGACGGAGGATTCGCCTAAGTACATAGCCCCGACCCTCATTGCTGGGCAGGACGCCGTCGCCAATCAGAAAGGTAACGGCCCGGCTATGATCGGCAATAACCCGCATGGACGCATCCGCCTCCGCGTTGGTTCCATAAACCCGGCCGCTGATCCTGGCGATCCCTTGAATAATCGGGGTAAACAGATCCGTATCATAGTTACTCTGCACACCCTGAACAATGGCGGCCAGACGCTCCAGACCCATACCGGTGTCTATGTTCGGTTTTGGAAGGGGATTGAAATTGCCATCCTTATCCCGATCAAACTGGGTGAAGACGTGATTCCAGATCTCAAGGTGGCGGTCGCAGTCGCACTCGACGGAACATTCCGGACGGCCACAACCCACAGACGAGCCCTGATCATAAAGGATCTCCGAACAGGGGCCGCAGGGACCAGTCTCTCCCATCATCCAGAAATTACTTTCCATTCCCATCCGAACGATGCGCTCCGCCGGGACCCCCATCTGCTTGTTCCAGATCTCGAAGGCCTCATCGTCGTCCTGATAAATCGTGATCCAGAGCTTCTCCTTGGGAAGGGCCATCTTCTCGGTCAGAAACTCCCAGCCCCAGGCGATGGACTCTTTCTTGAAATAGTCGCCAAAGGAAAAATTTCCCAGCATCTCGAAGAAGGTATGGTGACGGGCCGTATAACCGACATTTTCGAGATCGTTGTGTTTGCCCCCGGCCCGGACGGATTTTTGTGAGCTTGTGGCCCGCGTGTAGCCTCGGTCCTCCAGCCCCAGAAAACAGTCCTTGAACTGGACCATCCCCGAATTGGTAAACAAAAGGGTCGGATCGTCCTTCGGTATAAGGCTGGAACTCGGAACGATAGTATGTCCGTAGGCCTCGAAAAATTTCAAAAATTTATCCCTGATTTCACTTGCTGTCATCATCATGCCCGCCTTCCTCCTCCGCTCGGTTAATCATCTCGAAAATCAACCCCGGGGAAAATCCCTTGCCCATGAGATACCTGACAAGTCTTTGCTTCCCCTTTGGATCGTCTTGGATGTTCCCGCTGGTTTTCTTTTTTCTGATCAAAGATGTTAATGCCTGCGCTTCGCTCCACTCTTGCCGGGCGATGATGATCGCCTCCGCTACAATGGCTTCGGAAAGCCCTTTTTCAAGGAGGAAAAAGGCGATCTTACGATTCCCGTACCCTTTTCCCGTCGCCAATCGCCGCGCCTGGTTTGATGCAAAGACCTGGTCATTCAAATACCCCAGTTCGCGAAAATAATCAATCGCCTCCGCGATGATATCGACCTCAAACCCTTTATTTTTTAGTTTCCCTGCCAGCTCCCGTTCACCGTGATCCCGCAGGGCCAGAAGTCGCCAGCAGATTTTTTTCGCCTTGTTCAGCTCCGGACGTTCCTCCATGGATATTCATTATTCCGAGGTTCCGGTTTTCAGTCCGAACTTATCCAGCACCTTTGCCTCTATCTCCTGAAGAATTTCAGGATGTTCTTTTAGGAAAATCCTTGTATTGTCCCTCCCCTGCCCCAGGCGATCACCCTTGTAGGAATACCAGGCGCCGCTCTTTTCGATGATGGCATTCTCCGCTGCCAGATCAAGGAGATCTCCTTCCCGGGAAATGCCCTCGCCAAAGATGATATCGAATTCCGTCTCCCGAAATGGCGGCGCCACCTTGTTTTTAACTACCTTGACACGGGTACGCATGCCGATGACATCCTGTCCCTGCTTGATGGAAGTGACCTTTCGGATGTCCAGTCGCATGGAGGCGTAAAACTTGAGGGCATTGCCACCGGTCGTGGTTTCGGGACTGCCAAAGAAAACGCCAATTTTCATGCGCAACTGGTTGATAAAAATTACGGTCGTATTCGACTTACTGATACTGCCGGTCAGCTTCCTCAAGGCCTGAGACATGAGCCGTGCCTGAAGGCCCATCTGGGCGTCTCCCATCTCCCCTTCCAGCTCCGCCCGGGGCACCAAGGCGGCAACTGAGTCCACCACGAGGATATCAAGGGCGCCGCTCCTCACCAGTGTTTCCGTGATCTCCAGGGCCTGCTCTCCAGTGTCCGGCTGGGCAATCAGAAGATCATCCGTATTGACACCGATTTTTCGGGCATAGGTTACATCCAGGGCGTGCTCTGCATCGATGAAGGCCGCCAGGCCGTTCTGTTTCTGGGCTTCTGCGACGATGTGAAGGGCTAATGTAGTTTTCCCGCCGGACTCGGGACCATATATCTCGACAATCCGGCCGCGCGGCACACCCCCGACGCCAAGGGCAATGTCAAGACTGAGAGCCCCCGTAGAGATCACAGGCACATCGATTTTATCCGTGCCGCCAAGCCTCATAATGGCCCCTTTTCCAAACTGACGCTCAATTTGGCTGATGGCCAGATCAACAGCTTTGTTTCTGTCCATATCTACCCCCATCGTAAACCCTCCTTTTTCGCTAAGTAATTGATGACCATGTAAAAAGTCGTAAATTTGGCCATAATAGACGGCTTCGTAAAAAGATCCGCAGGCAAGGCGCGCTAATCCTGAGGAATGAGGCGTACTTGGCGTACGCCGCAGTGACGAAGGATGCAGCGCAACGCAGCATCCGGACTTTTTACGAAGCCGTCAAGTAATAGTCTGCAACCCGTGGCGCTTCCCAATATGATCCTTTTACCCCTGAAGGGGAAACGCCGCAAGTTTTGTGTATATCGCTCCCCGCGGTGACAGGCTGCTTTGGAACAACGTTACCTCCCCAACCGTAAAATTTCCAGCCGTCAGATTGCCCCCCGCCTCGACGGCCGGGGCCAGGCCGATAATCCCTTTGGGAACCTTGACCCGTCCCATGGTTAAATGCGCCTGGAACGGCCGTTCCTCTTTCGGAAAACCAAGAATGGCGAATCCCTCTTCCAGATCTTTCTGCAAAGATAACAGGGGGGCCAGTTGCCCGGTTATTCCCAGCCAAATGATCCGGGGCCGGATAACGTCCGGAAACGCCCCCAGATCGCTGATCTTCAGCTCAAAGGGCGGGACAGCTCTCGTTCTCCTGGCAATGACCTCAGAAATATTTTCTACGTACTGAGCCGATATGTCACCGAAAAACTTCATGGTCAGATGGATACCTTCCGGCCGCACCCAGCGAATCATACCCTGGACGCTTTTTTTTAAACGGTTTTGCATCGCCTGGATATTTTCAAGAACAACCGCCGGGGGATCGATGGCCAGAAAGGCGCGAATATCTTTATTTTCAATCATGGTACTTTCTCCCTGCCAAGTATCGCTTCAGCATGATCAGCGCCGCCTGAGACGCAATGATCTTGACACGGCGGCGATTCCAGCGGTAAGAAAACTTCTGGCAGTTAGTTTCCACGCCGTCGGCAAGGGCGATGAAGACAGTCCCCGCCGGCTTGGTTTCCGATCCGCCGCCAGGTCCCGCAATGCCCGTGGTCGCAAGTCCCAGATCCGAACCGGAAATACTCCTTACCCCTTCCGCCATGAGACGGGCCGTTTCTTCGCTGACGGCGCCGTGCTTTTGGAGGATATCTTCCGGAACTCCAAGGAGATCAGTTTTTGATCTGTTGCTGTAGGTTACAAGCCCCCGCTCCAGATATATGGAACTGCCCGGGATATCCGTCAGACGGTCGGTAATCAATCCGCCGGTGCAGGATTCGGCAACGGAGACCGTACGTCCCTGTTCTTTGAGCAGCCCGGCTACGACGCCTTCCAGGGTTTCTTCGTCATAGGCAAAGATATATGAGCCGAGTCGTTTTTGGATCTCCTCCCCTGCTTTGTCAACCTTTAACCAGGCCGCGGCCTCCCCTGCATCTCTTGCGGACAGCACGATATGATTCTCCGGGAAACGGGGGTAGAAACCAACGCCGACGCCGAGAGCCGGCAGGTCTATTTCGGCTATGGCCTGGTCCACCGCCGCTTCAGAGAGGCCGAAGATTTTCAGGGTCCGGACCGCCAGATATCGTGATTCCCCGGGAAAAGAACGGCGAAGGAGGGGAAGGACGACTTCCGGCAGCATTCTTTTTACCTCGACCGGGACACCCGGAATGACAGCAAGGACCTTTCCACGGACCCGCAGGGAAAAACCGGCAGCAGTTCCCACGGGATTGTCAAGGATTTGAGCTCCCTGGGGAAACACCGCCTGTTTGGCATTGTTCTCAGTCCATTTCAAGCCGTACCTGGAAAAGATCGCCTTGATATGATTCAAAACTCCTTCGTCCGTATACAGCGGCAAGTTGAAAGCCCCGGCCACAGCGGCAGTTGTAATGTCGTCGGCCGTTGGACCAAGACCGCCGGTAATGATTACCGCATCGGTCAAAGGCAAGACAAAATCAAGGGCCTGCTTGATCATCACTTCGTCATCTCCTACCGACAGGGTTGCCGCAACCTGCCAGCCCTGAAGATGGAATTGGCGGGCAATGAGAGCGGTATTCGTATCCTGGATGCCGCCACTCGTCAATTCGTTGCCAATGGTAATAATGCCGGTCTTCAAATCATCCCCCTAGCCTGCTCACAGATTCGCATAGCGGATCAGGATGTGCAGGATTACATTCGCGTAAATGCCCGCCGCGACGTCGTCCATCACCACCCCGTATCCACCGGGCAATTGATTTTGGAAAAAATTGGCGGGAAAGATCTTTACAATATCGAAAAAACGAAAGAGCACAAACCCCCCCAGCAGATGGGGGACCGTAGGAAACACGAGAAACATCGCCCAGAGGAAACCGGTCCATTCATCAATGACGATCCGGGAGGAATCCTTCTCCTGGAAGATCTTTTCCGCCTCCTGAGACGTATAAAAGGCCAGAAAAGTAAAGGCAACCACGGTCACGAGGTACATCGGCCAGGACAGGGGTGAGATAACCAGATACAGGGGAATGGCGGCGAAGGTTCCCGCCGTTCCCGAAGCAAAAGGGAAATACCCGCTGCCGCAGCCTGTGGCAATAACCTTGATAAGGGATTTGTTCAGGGATCACCTCACCTAAGTGGTTGGTCAAGCTATCCCCTTTTCTCCCGTGTGTCAACAGGAAATCCCTTGACAATAGAACGGACGTTCTATGTATGGCGCTAATGAACGATCTGCCCTTTACGCTTCACTCCTAGCCCCGGGCCATCGTCCATTTGAGCGGCGACGCCTTTTTTACCGTCCTGCGAAGAGGCCATCCATCCAGAGTTGCGGGGAAAACCCATCATTACGGGGGAAAGCGGGGCATCGTGGCCTGCGCCAGTTACGCCGCCAAAAGGCTGGGAGTCAAACGGGGAGTGCCTCTCCATGAGGCCAGGCACTATCAACCGGTCCCCGCAGGGATGATAGCATTTCTCAAGAAAGCCCGTTTTGATCGGCAGAAAGGGAAGCGGGGCCAACCAATCATAAGGGAGCAGACCCGGCTCTACGGAGAGAAACACCGCAAACACCTGGGCCTGCCGATTTTCCACGTTCCCCGAAAAAGTGCCGGCAATTTACCTACGGCAGCGAAGACAGGTAAGAACGAAGATTGACCTTTTTGTTATTTAAACCAAGCTTGTTCCGGATGTGATTCCGGTGCAGATCAATGGCGCTCTTGGAAACATTCATGATCGCAGCGATTTCCTTGGTCTTCTTTGCATCTCTGATGAGGCTGGCCACCTGAATTTCTTTGGGAGTGAAACCTAGATACGTCGAGGTCAGCTTCATGAGGAAAGGAGACGTGATTTCGCTAAGATGCATATCGATAATATCCACCAGGATCGACTGGGTTTCGTTCAAAGGGGTGGCCTTAAGTTTCCCGACATAAGGCAGGACCAGCTCCTTGACATTGGCGATAACCTTAACTCCAACTTCGTTCTTGTCATCTTCCCGATGCTTCAATAGCACCTTAAGGGCGGCATTCAGCTCTTCGAGGGATTTGGTGGTGGCCTCCAGTTCCATTTCCCGTCTCTTCAGCGCCTCTTCAGCGACTTTTTTCTCAGCATTTTCCTGTTCCAATGCCTTATTGATCCTGAGAAGCTCCGCTATTCTCTCCTCGCCTCTTTTTTCCGTTTCTTCCTGACCCTTACGAAGCATTTTCTTCCTCCTCAATTATTTAAGATATTGCTGTTCATGGCCTGCGTACCTTTTCTTCATATACTACGAGCTTAATCATATATGAATTCTTCGATAACACGCCTTTTATATCAGCATCAATCTGTTGCTGTTACTATAAGACAAAAAATAAAAAATCAAGCTTTTTTTAAAATAATATTACTATAAAACATAAAGCAGCATATTTTTAGCAATCGAAATAATTTCATTATTTTATGATTGACAGCCGCAAGCCTTTCCGATAGTACTCCAAATAAAATATAAGCAGGATTGTAGATAAAAAGTCCCTGAATCATATAAAGAAGGTTTGCTCCTCGGAAATGTCAAAAGGATAGTAAAATGAAAAAAACGTTTATCGCAATCATGCTAATTTTTATCATCGGCTTTGCCGCTAACGTCCAAGCGGAAAATACCACGATCTTCAAAATCGGAGAGGACATCACGGTTGAAGAAGGGGTGCGTATAAACCATGTCTTGACGATCAATGGCCAGATCACGGTCTCAGGAACTGTCGAGGGAAACGTTATCGCTATCGGCAATTCCATTGTCCTGACAAGAAAGGCTGTTGTCAGGGGAAACGTCTTCACCATTGGCGGCGTGATTGTCATGGGTAAGGGGGCGGAGGTTCAGGGAACGATCACGGAGATCAATTCATCAAACATCTCCGATGTAATCACCAGGGTCCTCAGTGATGAATGGGAGGGTTGGTCCTGGGTATTCGCGATCTTTTCTCTGACAATCTTTTTCAGCGTCCTGATTATTACGATCCTGATTGTAGTCCTGATACCCAAACCTATCAGGATCATTGCCGCTTCCATTCAGGAGGAAACTGTAAAGATTACCCTCTGGGGACTTCTGGGGATGGTGCTGGTTGTTCCATTGGCTATTTTATTGACCATTTCCGTCATCGGCATTGTGCTGATACCTTTGGAGATGATCCTGGTTGTTTCTGCGGGGCTGCTGGGTTTCATCGCCATGTCCCAGCTTCTCGGACAGAAACTGTATGCACTGCTTAAGAGACCACCCCAGCCCATGATCCGGGAAACATTCTGGGGTCTCGTCGTCTTGTGGTTAATCGGCTGGATACCTTACATAGGTTGGATGGTCAAGGTTCTCGCCCTGATGATGGGCCTGGGCTCCGTTATCTATACGCGCTTTGGTTCCCACTCGCCAAAAAGGCAACAGCCCGGCATTAAGGAGACCGTCTTCAAGTCGGCCCCTTGAAGACGGACATCTGCCCCGTCATCGCGTATTCTCACATAAACTCAGGCAAGACGCTTCAGAGTATCGACAAGTTCCCTCACAGATTGCGCCGACTTTTTCAGGGCTGACATCTCCCCATCCGAGAGATGAAGCTGAATTATCTCTTCAACGCCCCCTTTGCCCAATTTTACCGGAACGCCGACAAACAGGTCTTGAATATCATACTCCCCCTGGAGATAAACTGCACAGGGAAGGATTTTTTTCCGGTCGTTGAGGATTGCCTCGGCCATCTCTACCGCCGCCGACGCCGGGGCATAAAAGGCGCTGCCCGTTTTCAGAAGGTCAACGATTTCCGCCCCCCCGTTACGAGTTCTGTCCACCAGCGCCTCGATAAGCTCAGGGGAGAGAACTTCCGGCAACGGAATCCCGGCAACGGTAGAATAGCGCGGCAGGGGAACCATTGTATCGCCATGGCCACCTAGGACGGTGGCGTGGATATTCTCCACCGATACCTGCAATGTCATCGCAATGAAAGCCCGGAAACGCGCCGCGTCGAGGACGCCCGCCATACCTATCACCCTGCTTCTCGGAAAACCACTGACCTCGTAGGCAACGTGACACATCGCATCCAGGGGGTTACTGACAATTATCAAAATGGCTGCCGGTGAATATTTGACCACTTCCTGCACCACAGATTTCATGATCCGGGAATTGATTGTCAGGAGGTCATCCCTGCTCATCCCGGGCTTGCGGGGGACGCCCGCCGTGATGATGACGATATCCGATCCTGCCGATTCTTCATAGCTGTTCGCTCCCATGATCATAGCGTCGTGTTTCTCAATGGGAGCCGCCTCGGCAAGATCCAGGGCCTTGCCTTGAGGGATGCCTTCCAGAACGTCTATCAGCACAACGTCACATAATGTTTTCTCCACAAGCCGCTGGGCGACCGTCGCCCCCACATTTCCCGCTCCAATAACCGCTACCTTCTTGTCCATGATACACCTTCCGCAGGTTTAATGGCGCTTCATAATGTTGCCTCATTCCCTTGTCAAGATGTTTTATTACGGCTTTGTAAAAAGTCCGGATGCTGCGTTGCGCTGCATCCTTCGTCACTGCGGCGTACGACAAGTACGCCTCATTCCTCAGGATTGGCGCGCCTTGCCTGCGGTTCTTTTTACAAAGCCGTCTATTATGACCAACTTTACGACCTTTTGCGGGTTCTGAAAATCTTGGCGCTCTTTTGTTTTTTCCTTGAAGTCTTGTTGTCACTTCGCTATATGCCAACGGGCGTTGTCGAATCGTTAATCAATGAGGTAATCTGACATGCTGCATAAAGATCTCGACCGGATTTTTCATCCCCGTAGCGTCGCTGTGGCCGGGGTATCTACGGAGGGTTTTGGCTTCGGCCGGGGAATTTTTCTTTCGCTGTTATCCATGGGTTTTGAAGGAGAGCTTTTCCCCGTCAATCCCCGGGGAGGTGAAATACTGGGGCAAAAGTTATATCGAAGCATCGATGAAATCCCCGGGAACATAGACTTTGCCGTCATTGCCGTGGCAGCATCACAGGCGCCGGAAACCCTTGAACAATGCCGAAAAAAGGGGGCCCTGGGGGCCGAAATTATCTCCTCCGGTTTTAGGGAGTTGGGAACATCGGATGGCGTCGCCCTGGAAGACGAAATTCGCGCCATAGCCCGCAGGGGGATTCGGGTCATTGGCCCTAATTGTTTCGGCGTCTATTGTCCCCGTAGCGGGCTTACCATGCTTCCCGGACCGGATCTGTCCAGAGAGAGCGGTCCCGTCGCCTTCATTTCCCAAAGTGGGGGCATGTCTATAGATTTTGCATTCATGGGCCCCTGGACAGGCGTCCACTTCAGCAAAATGGTCAGTTTTGGCAACGGCGCCGACCTTCGGGAGACGGAATTGCTGGAGTATTTCAGAGACGATGAAGAAACTGGAATTGTATCAATGTATGTGGAGGGGGTGGAAGACGGTGAGCGATTTATCAGGGCTCTTCGGGAAACGTCTGCGGTCAAACCTGTCGTCGTTTACAAAGGCGGGTTGTCGGAAGCCGGGCAAAGGGCGGTAACAAGCCATACCGCCTCCCTGGGAGGAAGCCGGGTCATCTGGGAAGCAGCTCTCCGCCAGGCGGGGGCGATTCAGGTGCAAAGCCTCGAAGAAATGGCCCAGACCTGCCTCGCCTTTTCTCTGCTGACCCACCGGATTTACCGGGGAATCACCGTTGCAGGCGGTGGCGGCGCCCTGGGCGTGGCCGCTTGCGACATGGCCGAAGCTTACGGTCTGTCCCTTCCCCATCTGGAGGGAGATATTTATGAGGCCGTCTTATCATGTTTGCCTAAACCCGGCTCCAGCGCTGCCAATCCCATCGACATCGCCAATCCCTATGTTCCCCCACGCATGATCCGGGAGGCATTGATCCAGGCAGCAAAAGATGAGCGGGTGGATATTCAGATCCAGGCGCCCCTGCTGTATCATTTCAAGGCCCTGAGCACCCTGATGGGCATGAAGTCATTTCAGGAAATAACCCCTTATCTCGAAATGGCCGCTGCTGCCAGAGAAGTTGATGATATTACTGGGAAACCCGTGGTAGTTGTCCTTCCCAATCCGAGGAGAGGGGAGGAGGATATGGATGTGGAAGCACTGCTTCGTCGGGCAAGAAGGGCCTTTTTAGAAAAGGGGATTCCCGTTTTTGATACGCTGTCGGACGCCATGCGGGCCATCCGCCATGTATCCGCATATACAGCCACAAAGCCTGATCATCCTTTTTCTTGACACACCCCCAGCCTTTCCCTATACTCGCCGCAAAAAAATGCTGTGAGGAAAAATGGCCCATCGCATTGAAATCGGCTTTAAGGAAGGGCTCCGGGACGCCCTCGGCGCAAAGATCAAACGACGGATCAACGAACATCTCCATATCCCCATGGACGATGTAAAAACCGTTGATGTATACACAATTGACGGCTCTTTTTCTTATGAGGAGCTTGTAAGAGTAGCTGCCGGTCCCCTTTCGGATGCCGTCATTCAGCACTATGTCATCGACGGGGCCCTGGCGGATAACTTCGACTGGCTCATCGAGGTAGGCTTCCGGCCCGGCGTAACCGACAATGTAGGCAAGACGGCCCGGGAAGCCATGGAACTGCTCCTGGGGAAATCACCGGATCGCCCCTTCAGCGTCCACACCTCCCGACAGTATCTCCTCTGGGGAAACCTGGACCGTGCGGAAGCGGAACGGATCGCCGCGAATCTCCTCGCCAACGATCTTATTGAGCGCTATGAAGTGGTCCCTCGCCGGGATTGGGATACAGGCAAGGGGATGGCTCCCTTTGTACCCCGCGTAACCGGGGCCGAACAGATCAGGACCGAGGAGATCGATCTGGATGTCGGTGAAGAAGCGCTGTCAGCAATCAGCAACGAACGGGTCCTGGCCCTGACCCTGGAAGAAATGCAGATCCTCCGGAATTATCTTCGCGATCCCGCTGTCCGGGAGGGAAGAAAAAAGGTCGGCCTCGGCACCAGGATGACGGATGGAGAACTGGAATGTCTGGCCCAAACCTGGTCGGAACATTGCAAGCACAAGATATTCAATGCCGTCATCAGCTATGACGATGGCGCCGGTAACACGGAAACCATCCATTCTCTTTTCAATACGTGCATCAAGGGATCGACGCGGCAGATCCGGGAGAAGATGGGGGCAAATGACTGGTGTCTGTCCGTCTTTGCGGACAATGCCGGCGTCATCCGTTTCAACGAAAACTATAGCCTCGTTTTCAAAGTGGAAACCCATAATTCGCCGTCGGCCCTGGATCCCTATGGAGGCGCCCTGACCGGCATTGTCGGGGTCAACCGGGACCCCTTCGGAACAGGCTACGGAGCCAAACTGATCTTCAACACCGATGTTTTCTGTTTCGCCCCGCCGGACTATGACAAACCGCTTCCCAAAAGGATTCTTCATCCCCGGCGGATCTATGAAGGGGTCCGGGAAGGGGTGGAACACGGAGGCAACAAGAGCGGCATCCCCACCATTAACGGCTGCCTCGTCTTTGATGAACGATTCCTGGGAAAACCATTGGTCTATTGCGGAACGGGGGGGATCATGCCCGCCATGATCCAGGGGAAACCCACGCATACCAAGGAGATCAGGCCCGGAGATCTGATTGTCATGACGGGAGGACGGATCGGCAAGGATGGAATCCACGGGGCCACTTTTTCTTCCGAAGAACTTCATGAAGGCTCTCCGGTCACAGCCGTCCAGATCGGTGACCCCATCACCCAGAAAAAGATGACCGATTTTCTTCTCAAGGCCAGGGATTTGGGGCTATACCGTTGCATCACCGATAACGGCGCCGGCGGCCTGTCCTCATCCGTGGGAGAAACGGCCCGGCTGTCCGGGGGATGCGACCTGGATCTCAAGTGCGCCCCCCTGAAGTATCCCGGTTTGAACCCCTGGGAGATTCTCATTTCCGAATCCCAGGAAAGGATGACCTTGGCCGTTGACCCGGCCATGATTGGCGCCTTCCTCGCCCTAGCCGCAAAGATGGACGTCGAGGCTACAGTCTTGGGCAAATATACCGATTCCGGAATGTTTCATGTCCGCTATGGTGATCTGACCGTTGCGTATCTGCGCATGGATTTCCTGCATGACGGGCTGCCCCAGATGAACCTGCGGGCCAGATGGTCGCCGCCCTGCCGGGAAGAGCCGGTTTTCCCTCCCCCTGCGGATATGGGGCAAGCCCTCAAGGAGATGCTTTCCCGTTTGAATATCTGCAGCAAGGAATCCGTCGTCCGCCAGTACGACCATGAAGTTCAGGGAGGAAGCGTCGTCAAGCCCCTGGTGGGGTCCATGAATGACGGCCCCAGCGACGCCGCCGTGATCCGGCCCCTTCTGGATACCTATGAGGGAATCGTTGTCGCCAACGGGCTCTGTCCTCGCTACAGCGATATCGACACCTACCATATGGCGGCCTGCGCCATTGACGAGGCCGTCCGGAACGCCATTGCCACGGGGGCGTCCCTCGACCATCTTGCCGGCCTGGACAACTTCTGCTGGTGCGATCCGGTGCAATCGGAAAAGACCCCGGACGGAGAATACAAACTCGCCCAGTTGGTCCGGGCCAACAAGGCCCTGTTCGATTATACAATCGCCTATGGCGTCCCCTGCATCTCGGGGAAAGACAGCATGAAGAATGATTACGCCATCGACGATACAAAGATCTCCATCCCGCCAACCCTGCTTTTTTCCGTTATCGGCAAAATCGCCGATGTCCGCCGGGCGGTAACGATGGATGCCAAGCGGGCCGGAGATATTGTTTATGTGCTGGGAGAGACCCGCAATGAAATGGGCGCTTCCGAATGGTACGCCCTCCACGGCTATGTGGGAAATACCTGCCCCCGAGTGGATGCGGAAAAGGCCAAAAGTCTGTATACGGCCCTGACCAGGGCGATCGGGAAAGGATTGGTGGCCTCGTGTCACGATTGTTCCGATGGCGGCTTGGGGGTGGCACTGGCCGAAACAGCCTTTGCCGGCGGTTTGGGGATGGAGATCGATCTGGCCAGGGTCCCTCGGGAGGGGATCGACAGGAACGATTATCTCCTCTTTTCCGAATCCCAGAGCCGTTTTGTGGCCACCGTGTCGCCGGATCATCAAAAAGAATTCGAAGAGATTCTCAGGGGAGAGATTTCAAATTTTTCGCCCTTTACCTTTGCCGCCGTCGGAGAGATTACCGCCTCCCCGTTCCTGTCCGTACGCGGTCTAACGGGTGAGATCCTGATAAGGGAATCCATCGCGGCATTGAAGACGGCATGGCAGAAAACACTGCCATTTTGAATATCGTCGGTAATATCAAGAAAACGACAAGGGGAGAAATTTGAAATCTGTCCCCTACAGGAAGGCTCATCATGACCAAGGCCAACATAAATAAATTTGTCAAGAGTATCGTCATCACCGGCAACGGCACGAACTGCGAGCTGGAGATGGCCCATGCCTGCCGCCTCGCCGGATCCGATGTGGTGGACATAGTCCACATCAGCGAACTCCTGCACGGTGAAAAACGTCTGGACGACTATCATTTTCTCAATCTCCCCGGCGGTTTTCTCGACGGCGACGACCTCGGTTCCGCCAAGGCAGGGGCCAACCGGATCCGCCATGCCACCATCAGGGGAACGGAGGAAAAACTCTATGATCAGATGACCAGATTTATCAGGGATGGAAAGCTCATCCTCGGAGTATGCAACGGCTTTCAGCTCCTCGTCAAGCTTGGCCTGCTCCCCGGTTTCGACGGCGATTACCTGGCCCAGACCGTAACCTTGAGCTTCAACGATTCGGGGCGATTCGAAGACCGTTGGGTCCATCTCGCCGTCAACCCCGAATCGCCATGCGTCTATACCCGGGGAACGAAAGACCTCTATCTCCCCGTTCGCCACGGGGAAGGCAAATTCATCGTCCGGGATCAATCCATCCTGGCGCGCCTCCATAAAGAACGACGGATCGTCGTCCAATACAGCGGCACCGATGATGGAACCCCGACAATGACCTACCCCGCCAATCCCAACGGCGCTATCGACGCCATCGCCGGCATCTGCAACGACACGGGCCGGATCTTCGGCCTCATGCCCCACCCGGAGGCTTACCTGCACCGCACCAACCATCCCCGCTGGACCCGGGAGGATCTACCGGAGACGGGGATGGGCCTTATCATCTTTCAAAACGCCGTTGATTTCATCCGTCGGCAGGACATCTGAAACCGCTTGACCGATAAGAAGCAAGCAGCCAAAAACAAAAAAGCGGTTCGGGAAGTGTTCTTCCCGAACCGCTTGGTGCCAGACATATTCTGAATATTAGTGATGATTTGTAGTCGTATGACTCGCAGGAGTGTCGTTCTTTGACGTTGAGGTAGCCACTGCCGCTACGACAGCGGCAGCCGCTACCGTGACTCCGGCAACTGTCCCGGCACCAACCCCGGCCACTGTCGCCGTGCCCGCTGCCGTACCCGCCCCCGCTGCCCCTGCTGTTCCGGCAGCTGTGGCTGTACCCGTCGCCGCCCCTGTCGATCCGGCAGCTGTACCTGTTGCGGTCGCACCGGTCGCAGTCGTACTTCCTGTTGCGGCAGTCGTTCCCGCCGCTCCTGCTGCGCCTGCCCCCACTCCCGGAATGGCCGCGGCGCCCAACTGTGCCGTCAGACCTGCAACCGTGGCCGGGGCAAAGGCTGCTGCTACCGTGGGTGCAATTCCTGCGGCAACAACGGTGAAATTACCCGCCGCCACCGTCGCGATCTGCGCCGGCAAGGCCGGGTTCAAAACAAATATGGACTGGCTCAGACCATAGAAAGTTGACTTTGTCCCCACGACCCCGGCCTGTGCAAATGCCTCTACGAGGGTGATCCATGCCGTCCCCCTGACGCCGGCGATAGCCGTCGGGGTCTGAATCTCAAACTTGGACCCCGGTCCCAGGGCCTTGGCGACATTCGTCTGAACGAGACCCGCAGGAACGGAGAATAGACCCGTCGTCTTGCCTCCCTGGACGGTAAACTGTCTCATTTCCAGGCGGGAGTTGGGCCCTAAAGCCATAGCGGTCGCATCGGACAAGACGACCCTGGCGTTGGAGTTTTTACCGGTCCGAATAAAGTCAAGGGTCTCCACCTTATCCTTGACTTTTGGTTTAATAGTCTTCCCCGCCCGTTTCACGGTCACATCACCGTTCACGACGGCAAACTCGCCGATCATTGCTGAAAACAGGGGAAAGGGGGAAACAAGACCTACGATTAACAAAAGGACGACAATGCGCTTTATCACGGCAGTTCCCCTCCTTACTTTAAATATCCAAAGATACACAGTCAAAGGTTTCCAACACGGAGATTCAGGCTATACCTGAATCTCCAATTTGTCAAGCATTTTCTATTAGAAAAATTGCCTACAATTAAGGCTATCGGACATATTAGTATAATAAAATACTTATCACAAACAGGCACTCGGCATCACTAAGGGAGCAACAAAAAAAGGGGCGCGTCAACGAACGCAACCCCTGTATTTTCCAAATGGTGGGCCAGGGCAGAATTGAACTGCCGACACTCGGATTTTCAGTCCGATGCTCTACCGACTGAGCTACCGGCCCGTGAACAGACAGGACACCTATTAAATCTCTCTGCATTTGTCAAGGTATTTTTCTTTTTCCAAGATGATCTACGGGCGCATGGCGCCGCTATTCTCTCTCACTACCACGGTTCCGGCAATCTTGTCATGCCACCCCTGCTTGCGGGGATCAAAGGCAATCCAGACAAAACCGAGATAGAAGAAAAAACTGGAGACGATATATCCCACCCATCGTAGAAAGGCCATGCCGACGGTCATAATGCCATCCTCTACCGGCACGACCTTCAAGCCAAGAACCATCTTCCCCGGCGTTTGTCCCGTAACGGCCACAAAACAGGTAAAATAAAGGGCAGTCACGATGACAATCGTTCCCCAGTAAAGGATCATGAGCCAGGAGCCCATGTCCGGCGACACCCCGGGCAAAAACAGATCACCTTGCGCCAGATGTCCGAATGCATAAGACAGGATACCTATCAGGAAAAAGACAAGATAGATGCTGTATAAGATAATCTGGTCAATAAGAAAGGCCAAGCATCTCCGCCAGAATCCCCCATAGGAATCATTCATGTTCCTATCCCTAAGTTATAACAAAATTTCCGCCCAATCTTAATTATGGAAAGCGTCTCTTGGCTACTGGCAAGGATCTCCACCAGTCACCTTTTGTCTTCCCCCATGGTTGTCCCCTGATGATCGCCCGAAAAAATCCCCCGTTCATATTGCAGAACGGCAAGAACCACCAAGGATGCCGTTTCCACTCGCAGGACTTGATCCCCCAGACCGGCAACGACGAAACCCAGATCTCTGGCGCTGTTGATCTCTTCCCGGGAAAACCCTCCTTCCGGGCCGATGACCAGGAAAAAATGGTCGGCCTGCCGATCGTTTTCACCCTGAAGAATCGATTTGACGCTCCGACCGCCTTCTTCCCAAAAGATGATCCTATAGAGGCCGTCGTACCTTCCGCCGATAGGGGCAGGATCCTTCGCGGCGGGTCCCGATTCAGCCCATGGCGGGGAAGACGCCGCAATACCCTGCCGTGCCATCCTGAGCATGTCTTCATATGCGACGACATCTTCTATGGGGGGAATATCGGGCCGCCGACACCTTCTGGCCGCTTCGATGGCTATCTTGCGCCACCGGACTACCCGGTCGGCCGCTTTCTCGACTGACCATTTCGGCACCGACCGGGATGAGCGAAAGGGGATGATTCTATCCACACCCAATTCCGTTGCCTTCTCCACGATGTCGTCCATTTTGGCCCCCTTGGGAAGGGCTTGGGCCAGGGTCATCCGACATGTTTTCCCGGCAATTACGGCACGTTTGATGATCCTTACCGCCAGCTCCTGGGCATCCAGCCGCTCGACAACTCCCCGATAGTCGCTTCCCGACCCATCGAAAAGGGTGACGGCGTCGCCAATCCTGATGCGCAGGACATGCCGCAGATAGTGTTGATGCTCCTCACCGAGGCTGTAGAGTTGCTGTTCGCATAAAGGCTGAGGCGAAAAAATGCGGGGCGTCGTCACTACCGGTAGCCTTCTTTGGTAAGGACATAACAGAGCCACTCTTTTTCTGTTATCGTCCGTTGGACAACAAATGGCTCCGCAAAGAAATGATGTTCCATATCCTCCCGGTTCTGCTCAATGATGCCGGACATGACGACAACCCCTCCCCTCCTGAGCAGGGAGATGAGATGCGGCCGGAGCTTGATGAGCATTTTCGCCGTGAGATTGGCAACGATAAGGTCAAAGGTCTCATGAATGGTCGTCACATCCTGATGGACAACATCAACCCTGTCCTCGACACCGTTCGTGCGGATATTCTCCCCGGCAATTTCCGCCGCCTGTTTGTCGATTTCGACACAGACAACCTTTCCGGCCCCTAACTTGGCGGCGGCAATCCCTAAAATGCCTGTGCCCGCCCCTACGTCCATAACACGCCAGCTCCGGGCAGTCCGATCCTGCAAGATCAGGTCTTCCATGGCCTGAAGGCACATGCGGGTAGAGGGATGCTGGCCCGTACCAAAGGCCATGCCGGGATCAATCTCGATGATGATGTCGTGCCCGCCGGGGCTGTAGCGCTCCCATGTAGGCTTGATGATGATATTTTTTGTTACCCGCAGGGGCTTGAAGTATTTCTTCCACGCCTCCCCCCAATCGGCATCCATGATCCACTCGGTATGCCATTCCGGCCGGGGAAGGTTGGGAAACAGCTCCATGAGTTCGTTAACATAGCTCTGGAGGGCGTCTAGGCGTTTGTCTACCCGAACATCATGGGGCAGGTACGCCTTCAGTGTTTCCTGGAGATTATCTTCCTGGAAACCGTTCCCATCCTGCAGTTCCCCACGTTCCTGGGAAACCCCCTGGGCGCCGATCTCCATAAGGAAATTGGACAGGGCATCGCTTAAATCCGGGGGTAAGACTATTTCAATTTTCAACCATTCTTCTTTTTGCTGTACCATGACTCGCCCCTTGCATCCTCTCTCCCTTTGATATGTTAACGTACCCTCTTTTTTAAAATATTTCAAGTAACTTGAAATATTCTACCTGTCGTGATAGCGTGCCTGCCTGATCAACATGGAGAGAGCTTTGAATTTCGCCGTAAATGGTCTAATTTGTTATTCCGGTGAGATCCGGAATCCAGCATTTTCAAAACCTTCTGGATTCCGGATCGGGTCTGCCCCGTACCTGATACGGGGTCCGGAATGACAAAACAAGGACATTTTCAATGCTCTCAGGGAAAGTGAGAGAGGGCGTGAAATATTATCCGATCTATCTGGATATTGGAGAAAAACGGTGTGTCGTTGTCGGGGGCGGCGACGTCGCCGCAAGAAAAATTCTCCGTCTTCTTGAATGCGGAGCTGTTGTCAGCGTTGTTTCGAGAAAACTCACGACAACCCTCGCGGACATGGTAGCACAAGGTCAAATTAACCATGTGGATGACAACTACGATCGGAAATATCTCGCCGGGGCCTTTCTGGTCATCGGCGCCACGGACCAGGAGGAGGTCAATGACCGGATTGCCGCCGATTGCCGGGCCCGGGGCGTCATGGTCAATATCGTTGACGACCCGGGGCGCTGCGACTTCATCCTCCCATCCCTGGTCAACCGGGGAAGCCTTTCCATCGCCGTCTCCACGGACGGCAAGAGCCCGGCCCTGGCCAGGAAACTTCGCGAGGATCTGTCTGCCCAGTTCGGTCCGGAATACGAATACTATCTTGATTTGCTGGGATGGTTGCGGGAAATGATTATCGCCGTCGACCGGCCGGCCGACGAGAATCGGGATATTTTTACCGCCTTGGTAAATTCTCCGCTCCTCGGGCATATTCGTGCGGGCCGCTGGCAAGAGGCCGAGCAGACGATTCGCGATCTGACGGCGCAGCAGATAGACCTGACCGCTTTCATCAACAGGGCAGCCAAGAGGATTTCGTGATGATGGATATCGATATGCTGCTTTATCGGGGGGCGCTCTTCGCCTACCTCCTCAGCACCCTGGTTTATATCTCTTCTCTCCTTATCCGTCGCGTATCCCCCGCCCGGGCGGCCACCTGGATATTGACCGGGGCTTTCGGCCTTCACACCCTGTTCTTCCTCGGAGAGTGGCTGGGCAAAGGCTACAACCCCTTCCTCCGGATCCATGATATCCTTTCTTTCTTTGCCTGGGTTATGGCCGGCGTCTATCTGGCCTTGCAACTGCGGACCAAGACCAGGGTCCTGGGAGCCTTTGTCTCCCCGGTGGTTTTTGTCCTCATGATCATCTCCTCCATCGGTATCGGCGGCCCCCTGGCCGTTCCGGAGGCCCTGAAGGGCGGCCTCGTCACCATCCACGCCATGCTTTCGGTGATCGGTGAGGCCCTGTTTGCCGTCGCCTCGCTCGCCGGCCTCGCGTACCTGATTCAGGATGGTCTCATAAAGCGTAGAAAATTCAACAAGTTTATTAATTTATTTCCCTCCCTCCGGGATCTCGACCGGATCAATCATTTCTGTCTTCTCTGGGGAGTTCCCCTGTTGACCCTGGGGGTCGTGGCAGGGTCGATCTGGGCCGGAACCGTCTGGGGAAGCCACTGGCAGTGGGACCCCAAACAGATCTGGACCCTGATGGCATGGCTCATTTACGCCGTTCTTCTCCACCAGCGCCTCGCCATCGGCTGGAAGGGCCATAAGACGGCCCTCCTGTCCGTAGTCGCCTTTGTGCTTCTCCTCGCCGCCCTCCTCGTCGAGAAGTCTTTTTTCACGACCATCCATCGGTTTTATTGAGCAATGAATCTGATCCTGATCGGCATGAATCACAAGACGGCCCCCGTGGAAATCCGGGAACGCCTAAGTATTGCCTGCACCGAGGGTTTCAATCCCCTAGCTGAGATCAAAGCGATCCCCGGGGTCGGGGAGGCCCTCTATCTGTCGACATGCAACCGGGTGGAAATCCTTGCCCGGACACAGGAGCACACGGACGCGGAAGAAAGACTCAAGACCCTGATCTTCCGCCATGGAAATCTCCAGGAGGAAGATATGGCCAGGTGTCTTTATATATATCGTGACAGCGCTGCCATCCGTCATCTCTTCCGGGTCGCCGCAAGTCTCGATTCCCTTATCATGGGAGAGCCGCAAATCCTCGGCCAGCTGAAGGAGGCCTATCGCCTGTCGGTGGATCATCAGGCGGCAGGCATCATCCTGAATAAACTTCTCCACCGGTCCTTCCGGGTCGCAAAAAGGGTCCGTACGGAGACGGGCATCGCCAGCCATGCCGTCTCCGTCAGTTACGCCGCCGTCGAATTGGCCAAAAAAATCTTCGGCACCCTCAGAGGGAAAAAGGTCCTCCTCATCGGGGCGGGGGAGATGTCGGAGCTTGCCGCCCGCCATCTGATCAAGCACGGAGGCGACCAGATCTTCGTTGCCAACCGGACTCATGAACGGGCCATCCAGATGGCCGCCGACTTCCAGGGGGTCCCGGTGGATTTCGATCACCTTGGGGAAAGCCTGCGGGAAGTGGACATCGTCATCAGCTCCACCGGGGCGCCGGGCTATATCCTCACCTATGACATGATCGCCGCCGTCCTGAAAAGACGTAAAAACCGCCTGCTATTCCTCATCGATATCGCCGTTCCCCGGGACATCGATCCCCGGGCCGGGGACATTGACAATGTCTATCTATACAATATGGACAATCTTCAGGATATCGCCGATGACAATATGCAGATCCGCAGGGGAGAGGCGGAAAAAGGGGAACTGATCATCGCCGCGGAGGCGGATAGATACATCGAGTGGTTCAACACCCTGACCGTCGTTCCGACCATCGTCTCCCTCAAGGAAAAAGCCGCGGGGATCATTCACTCGGAGCTGGAAAGATCCAACGGGTGGTTACGGAATTTGCGGGAGGAGGACCGGGAAGGGGTGGAAATATTGGCTAATGCCATCGTCAACAAGATCCTTCACGACCCCATGACCTGCCTTAAGGAGGAAAGCCAGGAAGGGTCGGCCCTGGCCTATGTCGCCGCTATCCGGCGCCTGTTCCGCCTCGAAGAACCGCGGGACAACGAATAATTTATGAAGGGATGAGAACTTCCCTATAGCTCCCTACCCCTCAAGATTCAGAGTGGGGGTGAAAATGGACAATAAAGGCATTACCATGCACCCCGGCCCTCCCCTTCAAGGGGAGGGCCGGGGTTAGATGAGGAAAAGACATGATTAAGGGAACCATACGCATCGGCACCAGGGGCAGCGCCCTCGCCCTGGCCCAGGCCAACTTGATCAGGGAGCAGATCGAAAAAAACCACTCCGGCATCGGGGTTGAACTGATCATTATCAAGACGAAGGGGGACATCATGCAAGATGTGGCCCTCGTCAAGATCGGCGGGAAAGGGGTTTTCGTCAAGGAAATCGAGGACGCCCTGTTGCGGGGAGATATCGATCTGGCCGTCCACAGCATGAAGGATGTCCCCGCCGTCCTTCCCGAAGGATTGGAGATCGCCGTCACCCCCGAACGGGAGGACCCCCGGGATGTCCTGGTCGCGAAGAACCGGATCAAGTTCGAGGCCATGCCCCAACGGGCCCGGATCGGCACCGGTTCCCTGCGCCGGGGCTTTCAGATCCGCAGCATCTTACCGGATGTCGAGATTGTCCCCCTCCGGGGCAACCTGGATACAAGATTGAAAAAAGTGGAGACCGAGGACCTCGACGCCGTGGTCCTTGCCGCCGCCGGCATCCGGCGCCTGGGATGGATCAGCCGGGTGACCCAGTTTCTCCCCGTGGAGGTGATCCTCCCCGCCGTCGGTCAGGGGACCCTGGCCCTGGAGGTGCGGGAAAACGACGCATCACTCAGAGAGACCATCGCCTTTCTCAACCACCCCCCGACCTGGAGGGAAACCCGGGCGGAACGAGCTTTTCTGGGCCGCCTCGGCGGAGGCTGCCAACTCCCCCTGGCGGCCTACGCCAAAACAGAGGGGCCGGACATCAAGATCGTGGGCATGCTGGGAACCATCGACGGGCGTATCCTGATCCGTGAAGAGGTCCGGGGAACCGCCGCATCCTGTGACGACCTGGGCACACGATTAGCGGAAATCATCCTTAGTCGCGGCGGCCGGTCCATCCTGGAGCAGGTTTATCAAAGCTGCCGGTAAAATGAAGCGAGGAAAGAACAAATGACGGAGAGAGGAAAAGTTTACATCATCGGCGCCGGCCCCGGCGATCCGGGACTAATCACCGTGAAGGGTACTCAGGGCATTGCCCGGGCCGATGTCATCATCTACGATCATCTGGTCAGCGAAGAGCTTCTGGGCTACGCTCGTAAGGATGCGCGCCTGATCTACGCCGGGAAAAAAGGGGGCGACCACACCCTCCCCCAGGAGGAGATCAACCGGCTCCTCGTCGCGGAAGCTCAAAAAGGAAACACCGTAGCCCGCCTCAAGGGGGGTGACCCCTTCATCTTCGGCCGGGGAGGTGAAGAGGCGGAGACCCTCGCCGCCGCCGGGATTCTCTTCGAGATCATCCCCGGAGTCGCCGCTGCCGTCGCCGTCCCCGCCTACGCGGGAATTCCCCTGACCCACCGGGGTATGACCTCTACTTTGGCCTTCGTGACGGGGCATGAAGACCCGACCAAGGGAAAAAGCGACATCGACTGGCAGGCGTTGGCGGGTATCGGGACCCTTGTCTTTTTCATGGGAGTGAAAAATCTCCCCTCCATCACCGCCCGCCTCATCGCCCACGGGAAAGATCCCCATACTGCCGCCGCCCTCATCCGCTGGGGAACGACGGCGGACCAGGAGACCCTTACCGGGGTTTTGGCGGATATTGCCGAAAAGGCAGCGACGAAGGGGTTCACGCCGCCGTCGCTCCTCGTCGTCGGCCCGGTCGTAGGCCTCCGGGAAACATTGAACTGGTTTGAAAACAGGCCCCTCTTCGGAAAGGGCGTCGTCATTACCAGACCGGAAGCCCAGGCGGAATCCTTCGCCGCCCTCCTCCATGAGCAGGGAGCCCGGGCAATCCATTTTCCGACGATTCAAATCGTCCCGCCGGAGACATGGGCCGCCCTGGACAAGGCCCTGGAGCGTCTCGCTGATTACGCCTGGATCGTCTTCACCAGCGCCAACGGCGTCCGCTTTTTCTTTCAGCGCCTTCAGGAACAGGGCCGGGACGTCCGGGAACTGAAAAATATCCGGATCTGCACCATCGGTTCGGCAACGGCCGGAATCCTCGCCGAGATGGGCATCAAGGCAGATCTCATCCCGGAGGAGTATATCTCGGAAGGCGTCGTGAAGGCCTTTCAGGACCGTGACATTCGGGGGGCAATGATCCTCCTGCCTCGGGCGGAAACGGCCCGGGACGTCATCCCGGCCGGTCTGGAAAAAATGGGGGCGCAGGTTGATGTCGTCACCGCTTACCGAACCATCTCCTCAAGACGCCGCCCCGAGGAATTAGACAAACTGATCAAGGATGGCAAGGTCGATGTAATAACTTTCACCAGTCCCTCGACAATAACTTACTTCATCGAGATCATGGGACGGGATTACACCCTGCCTCCCCGGGTGAAGATCGCCGCCATCGGTCCCGTAACCGCCGCTGCCGTGCATAAGGCCGGCCTGAAAGTGGACATTTTGCAGGAAACCTATACCATCGAAGGGCTGGTGGCCGGTCTACAGGATTTTTTCGCCAGGTAAATTATAAAAGATAAAGCCCCTGCCGGGGGATCGGCGGGGGCTTCGCTGCAAACACATGTGGACCGCTTTGGCGGGCGCATCAGAACATTCAGAATATGACCGTGTTCACGATTGTCGATTCATAGCACTCGCTGATTTCTTTCTCTTCCCTTACTTCCCTGCTTCCTCTGTCCGCGGGTTTGGCAATTTTTTTCATAATCCCAATCTCCTTTCGTTTTCAAGTATTTGTCCCTATACTGACGGCTCTTTTGTAGCACATGGACATCCGGGAAAACATCGGCGGGAGCCTGAAAGTGAGATAGGATGAGTTTTAAAGCTTTCTTAAGACGGGAAGGTAACATGGTTACAGATATTGTCCGATAAACGCTGCAAAGGGAACAGAGAATAGTCATTCGGACCACGCCTATGTACTTAATATTATAGAGCATGCCCGGAGAGCTTAGTGCTGCAAAAACTTCCGTTTTCGCCCAATGATATCATATAGTTAAAGTAGTTCGGTGACCGAATATTTTTTTATCGGGCCAATCGCAAGACTCCTCTTGACATTCCCGCAGTGGTTCTGAGCGGGAATCTGGTTCAAGATTTACAAAGCTGATTTAGCTGAAGATTGACTTTCCTTAAATGCTGGTGTAATATTTCGCATAACTTTTCCAGGAGGATACACTCATGGCCACAAAATACATCAAAGGGCGGCTCTATAAGTTAAAGATAGCTGATCTGCAAGCCGACCCGGATCAGGCAAGGAAATTTATGGACCCCATAAGCCTCAATGAGCTCACCGCTTCCATTGAGAAAATGGGCGTCCTGACTCCCATCCAGTTTCGTCAAAACGAAGAGACGGCGCTCATCATTGTCTCCGGTCATCGCCGCGTCAAAGCGGCCCAAAAGGTGGGGCTGACGGAAATTTCCGGGACTTTCACCGACGGCGACACGCGTCTACAGGGATTTGTGGAGAACATCCAGAGGGAAGAACTGCGGCCCATTGACGAGGCGGAAGAAATGGCGGCCCTGATGAAGGAATACGCCCTGAATCAGTATCAGCTTGCCGAGTCCGTCGGCAAGAGCAAAGCTACCGTCTCCGAAATCCTGACCCTGAACAAGCTACCGGTGGACATCCGCGATGCCTGCCGCACGAACCCGAATATCGCCAGAAGTATGCTTCTCGACGTAGCGAAACAAAAAACGGAATCGAATATGCGTCGAAGGTTCCAGACTTTAATGGAACGGGCCGACAAGGCGGGAAAACCGGCCGTGAAAAAACCGCGACCTTCAGAGCAACGGGCACTGATTGCGAAGACAGACGGTCTGACCGGCGAATTTATGGAGGTGCCCTGGCAGGAGTGGTCGGAAGACGATCGTAACGATCTGATCAACGCCCTTCACGGCATTTGCAGGCAGGCAAAGGTTCTGTTAAGTGACATGGATGCGCCTCTGCCGGAAGAAGAACCGGAAACTCCCAACAGCGGTGGGCTCGCCTGAAATTATTGTCGGCTGTCAAAATTTTCCCCTTTGCCGACAGTTTATACATGGAAACAGTTTCAGAATGGAGGACTTCATGGTCACGTGCCCACCCGTCCCGGATGTACCACACCTCGCATCCGGTTCCTGTTCGTCGCCCCGTGCTTTCGGATTGGGCTTCCTCCAGACCCCGCCTCACGACGACGCCCTTGCCCTTCTCCTAGCCTTCGGCTCCGCTTATACCTGGCGCGAGGACTTCCACCTCGCTAGTTCTGTACCATGTCTGCACACACGTTCAAAGTAACCGGCCTGCGCGGCTTTTTGCGCAGGTCCGGTTGACTGCCGGGTTAGCCGTCATGGTTTCTCGGCCTCATGTTTGAGCGCCTCATTCATGGCGACAAACCCTTGCTTGGTGGCGCCATCCAACGAGCGCCTAAAGAGTGGCACAAGTATTCCTGAGAAAATTTCTCCTTGACGAAACGTGAGCCCGCCTCCAGGTTTACTTTCAAGCTGGAAGTAGTGTTCACCATCGAATAGACCGGGCAGGAAGAGCTTTCCTTTCCATCGAAGCTCGCGATTTGGTTCTACCGCAAGCACAATCGGTCGAAACTGCATGCCATTTGATCCCGGCGGTCGAATGAACACCCTCAGCGACTGGCCAACCTCAAGGGTGCCTTCGATAGAACGAACAAACGGGTTCCACTGGGAATACGACGGGAAATCGATGAGCAGTGACCAGACCCGCTCAACAGGGGCTTCAATTTCGATCTGAGTTTCAAGTCGGTGCATATGATGACGGCTAACCGGACATAACCGGCGGCTGAAAGCCGTCCGGTTGATGGAATTTTTAGCCTTTTCCTTTGGCTCTTTCAGTGAAAACTTCTTTGGCTGCAAACAATCCATTAAGCGCCACAGGAAAACCTGCATAAACAGCCATTTGAATGATTACCTCCACAACTTCCTGCTCAGTGCATCCAACATTTAGTGCGCCATGAATATGGACTTTTAACTGAGGGGTAGCATTTCCTAAGGCGGTCAGAGCTGCGACCACAGCTATTTCTCTCGATTTCAGATCCAATCCTGGCCGTGAATATATGTCGCCAAACGGAAATTCAATCAGTAATCGCGCAAAATCTGGAGCAATATCCTTAAGGCTTTCGATGACACGCTCGCCAGCTTCTCCATCAATTTCTTTGAGCTTTCCCCAGCCTCTTTGATAGCGGTCATTGGTTTCCATGGTTTTCCTCCTTCCGTATGGTGAAGAGTGAAGTCCCAAACCAGCAACTGTATTATATGAGTAATTAAACTATATGGGTTGACGCTATCTTGTCAAGAAGTATTTTGAATTGATGGATACCTCCTTTTTTAGAATATCTTCCCAGGGTTGAGGATGTTGAGGGGATCGAAGAGGCGTTTGATCTCCCTCTGAATCCTGATGCTTTCCGGAGAAAGCTCCAGGGGCAGAAAGTCGCGTTTAAGATAACCGATCCCGTGTTCTCCGGAAATGGTTCCCCCCAGAGCAAGCACTTTTTTCAGGATTTCCTCCACCCCTGCTTCGACCCGGGAGCGGTCTTCCAGCCTGCCAGCCGTAATATTGAGGTGGATGTTGCCGTCCCCCCCCCATGGCCGAAGGCGTAGATTTTCATGCCATAGCGCTGCTCCAGCTCTGGCAGGCTGTCAACCATCACAGCGATTCGTCCCAAGGGGACAACAATATCTTCATGGAGATCGACGGGATATTTCTCCTCGATCCGCAGGGAAACGGCCCGGCGGACCTCCCACAGCCGTTCCCGCCGCCGGGCATCCGGGGCCATAAGAACCTCCTCGGCCCCGCCCGCCAGACAGACCGCGCCGATCGCCTCAATTTCCCTGCCGATGACCTCCGGGGCCCCGTCGGTTTCGATCAGAAGCAGGGCCCCCGCTTCCCGGGCTGCGGAAAAGGGCAGCATGTCTCCCACCAGTTCCAGGCAGCGCCGGTCGAGAAACTCCACGGCGCAGGGGATGTGACCTTTCATCAACACCGCTCTGATAGCCTCCATCGCCGTATGGAGATGACGGAAAAGGGCAACGAGGGTCGTAACCGCCGGGAGGTGGGGAATCAGCCGCAGGGTCAGGCGGGTGATCACCCCCAAGGTCCCTTCGGAACCGATCAGGAGGCGCGTCAGGTCATAGCCGACGACCCCCTTCCGGGTCCGGACGCCCGTCTCAATCACCTCGCCTGTAGGCAGGACCGCCTCCAGGCCCAGGATGTAATCCCGGGTAACGCCGTATTTCACGCAGGTGGGGCCCCCGGCATTCGTCGCCGCGTTGCCCCCCAGGGAACAGGTGTCGAAACTCGCCGGATCGGGGGGATAGTACAGCCCTTGGGCCTGCACCGCTTCCTTGAAATCCTTGTTCAGAACCCCCGGCTCGACAAGGGCAATCATGTTCTCCGGCTCGATGGCGAGAATCCGGTTCATCCCGGCCAAAGACAGCACGACGCCGCCCCGGACGGGAATGGCCCCACCGGCCAGCCCCGTCCCCAAACCCCTCGGTATTACAGGGAAAGCATACTTATTCGCCAACCGGAGCAAGGCCTGGACCTGGGCGGTGTTTTTTACCTCCACGACCAGCTCCGGCATAGCAAAGGCCCCGGCCGTACCGTCTTTTCCGTAGGGGACCATCCGTTCCGGATCGGTGATGATCACCGCGTCAGCCAAGACGGCCCGAATGATGGCAATGATCGAATCGTCTATACGGGCATACATTTGCTGAATCGATCTCCTCCCCCTGATCAGCAACAATATTCCTCAACTTATCCCATCTGCGCAGGGCAATAGTGATCGATCATATGGTATATCGGCTAAGAAAAGTCAAGAACGCGACCAAGGGAAGATTTGACAGAAGTCACAGGCAGTGTTAAAGATTATTTTATGATTGGAATTTCGAAACTATACTGCGGGGCTGTAGAACCGGGGGATGTCCTGCGCTATCAGCGGGAGTCGAAAAAGCTCCCCTCCCATCTCCTCCAGTTTTCCGCCGATAAGCGCCCCGTCATCGTCTGGAACATGACCCGCCGGTGCAATCTCCGTTGCATCCACTGTTATTCCAGTTCTCAGAATATCAACTATCCTGATGAACTGACGACGGAGGAGGCTAGGACAATGATCCGGGACCTCGCCGCCTTCGGCGCGCCGGTGCTCCTCTTTTCCGGCGGCGAGCCGCTGATGAGAAAAGACCTGCCCGATTTGGCCCAATACGCTGTTGATCAGGGAATGCGGGCCGTCATCTCCACGAACGGGACCCTGATTACGAAGGAAAAGGCGGCCCTGTTCCGGAAGATCGGGTTGTCCTATGTGGGGATCAGCCTCGACGGGACCAGGGCGACCCATGACTTTTTCCGCGGCGTTTCCGGCGCCTTCGACCAGACCATGAAAGGTCTGCGCCACTGCCGGGAGGCGGGGATTAAGGTCGGCGTCCGCTTTACCGTCAACCGTCACAACGTCGCCGACGTGCCCGCCATCTTTGACCTTCTGGAGGAAGAAAACATCCCCCGCTGCTGTTTCTATCACCTTGTCTACGCGGGGCGGGGTTCGAAACTTGTCGAGGAAGACCTTGATCATGGAGAAACCCGGGGGCTTTTGGATCTCATCATGGACCGGACCCGGGGGCTCTTTGCCCGGGGCATGGAAAAGGAGATCCTCACCGTGGACAACCACGCCGACGGCCCTTATGTCTATCTGCGCCTCCTCCGGGAAGACCCAAAGCGGGCGGCGGAAGTTCTGGAACTCCTGGAGATGAACGAAGGTAACAGTTCCGGTAACGGCATCGGGTGCATCAGCTGGGATGGGGAGGTCCACGCCGACCAGTTCTGGCGGAATATCTCTTTCGGCAACGTAAGGCAGCGGCCTTTCAGCGAAATATGGATAGACACGTCCAATGAGCTGATGGCAAAATTGAAGAACAAACAGCCCCACGTCCGGGGACGCTGCGCCGCCTGCCGCTGGCTGGGCGTATGCGGGGGGAATTTCCGGGCCCGGTCAGAGTCCGTCGCCGGGGACATCTGGGCCCCCGACCCCGCCTGTTATCTGACGGATGAAGAGATTAAGCTCTAAAACATAAAGGAGGAATGGAACATGTACTTTCCCGAATACCGGCCAAGAAGGATGAGAAAAAACGAGAACTTCCGGCGCATGATCAGGGAGACGAAACTGTCTGTAGATGATTTCATGTATCCCCTGTTCGTCGTCTCCGGCAAAGGGGTCAAGAAACCCATCGCCTCCATGCCGGGCAACTTCCAGATGTCCATCGACCAGCTCGTCAGGGAAGTGAAGACGGCCAAAGAAGCAGGGATCCCCGCCGTCCTCCTCTTCGGCATTCCCGACCGGAAGGACGAAGTCGCCTCCGGGGCCTTTGCCCGCGATGGGCTCATGCAGCGGGCCGTCCGGGAGATAAAGAACAAGGTCCCCGATATCCTCGTCGTGACTGATGTCTGCCTCTGCGAATACACCAGTCACGGCCACTGCGGGATGATCGAAAAAGGGGACGTGGACAACGATTCCACCCTCGAGGTCCTGGCCGAGACAGCGGTTTCCCATGCCCGGGCCGGGGCGGACATGGTCGCCCCTTCGGCGATGATGGACGGTCAGATCGGCGCGCTCCGGGAAGGTCTGGACGAGGCGGGCTTTGAAGCAATCCCTATCATGGCCTACTCGGCTAAGTATGCCTCCTGCTTCTATGGCCCTTTCCGGGACGCGGCGGAAAGCGCCCCCCAGTTCGGAGACCGGAAGTCCTATCAGATGGATCCGGCCAACAGCGACGAGGCCATCCGGGAGATCACCCTCGACGTCGAGGAAGGGGCGGACATCATCATGGTCAAACCGGCCCTGGCCTATCTCGATGTCATTCGCCGCGCCCGGGAAGAGTTCGACCTGCCCATTGCCGCCTATAACGTCAGCGGCGAATTTGCCATGATCAAGGCGGCGGCCCAGCTTGGCTGGCTCGACGGCCAGCGGGCCATGATGGAGGTCCTCACATCGATCAAGCGGGCGGGAACGGATATCATCCTTACCTATTTCGCCCTGGAGGCAGCAAAGGTATTAGCGGAAAAATGACGGCATCGCAAAAGCCATCATTCCCGCACAGGCAAAGTACACGAAACGAGGAAAATGCATAAACCCATCCCCCTCCTGGCCTCCCCCTTGAAGGGGGAGGAAGTAATTATGTCATTCCCGTGAAAACGGGAATCCCGAGATTGCATAAAGTTGGAATCCTTGAATTTGAAAAATAATCGTCTCCTGCCCTCGACACTGAGGATGGTGGCCTGGGAGGTCACCCGGAGCTGCAACCTGGCCTGCGCCCATTGCCGGGCGTCTTCGGTTTGCGGCCCCTATGTGGGGGAGTTAGATACCACCGCCTGCCTTCGCCTCCTCGACGAGATAGCCGCCTTCAGCCAACCGGTGATCATCCTGACGGGGGGGGAACCAGTGCTCCGGCCGGATATCTGGGAGATCGCCGCCTACGGCGACCGGAAAGGTCTGCGGATGGTCATGGCCACCAACGGCACCCTGGTCACGGAGGATATTGCCAAAAAAATGCTGGCGGCGGGCATTCGCCGGGTCAGCGTCAGTATTGACGGTCCCGACGCGGAGAGCCACGATCGGTTCCGCCGGGTGACCGGGGCTTTTGCCGGGGCGCTGGCGGGCATTGAGGCCATGCAGCGGGCCGGGATGGAATTCCAGATCAATACAACCATCACGAGGGACAACCTCAATTATATTAGAGAAATTCATGAGTTAGCCTTGAAAATCGGCGGCGCAGCCCATCATATCTTTCTCCTCGTTCCCACGGGGAGGGCCAGGGAATTAGCGGAGCAGGAGATTTCGGCGGAGCAGTACGAACAGACCCTGAAGTGGTTTTACGAGCGGAGCCTCACCTGCCCCATTCAGCTCAAGGCCACCTGCGCCCCCCATTACTACCGGATCTTTCACCAGCGCCGCGGCGGCTTAAGCAGGGAGACGGCGGGAAAACCACCCTCCCGGCAAGCAACCGGGAAAATGATAACCGCACCCGTTGCCGATGACATCCCCCTGCCCCCGCTTTTGCCGGAAGACGAGAAGAGGGGATTCAGAGACAGCAGAGAGGAGAGCGGCGCGACGGGACATCCCCTCCATGCCATGACCCGCGGCTGCCTGGGTGGGGTATCTTTCTGCTTCATCTCCCATACCGGCCAGGTCCAGCCCTGTGGCTATCTCGAGTTAGACTGCGGACAGATCAAGAAATCGGGATTTCAGGACATCTGGAATCGGTCGCCCATCTTTCAGGACTTGAGGAATCTGGGCCTCTACAAGGGGAAATGCGGGGAATGCGAGTTCATTCGCGTCTGCGGCGGCTGCCGGGCCCGGGCTTACGAAAAGACGGGGGATTACCTGGCCGAGGAACCATATTGTCTCTACCAGCCGCAATGGAAGCCGAAATAAAAGCAACTAGGGAATGGAAATGGATTCGCAGACCCATCCCCACCCCCGTATCAAGTACGGGGCAGGCTCTAACCCTCCCCTTGAAGGAGAGGGAATCAAAGCGTAGTGTTTCTTGCCAAGATGATGACATGGGGCAATCTCTAAACGCCCCTTGAAGGGGAGTGGATAATTAGATGAATAAATTCAATAATTTGAGGTCGCTTTTCAGATGAAAAACTTAGGAATTATCTTCGTAGTCGTTTTCGTTTTATCGGGATTGGTTTGGGCCGCCGACAAATCCTTTCAGGAGATGGATAAAAACAAGGACGGAAGGCTCAACATGGAGGAATTTGATCGGGAGGCATTGAGGGTGTTCAATGAAAATGACAAAAACCGGGACGGCGCCCTCGATAAGTCCGAATTCAGCCAGATCAAGGGGGCAAAATCAAAATTCGAAGACCTTGACGCCAATAAAGACGGGAAAGTCGACATGAAGGAGTTGCGGGACGCAGCCAGAATTAAATTCAATCAACTGGACCGGAAACGTGATAATTACCTTACTGATGACGATCTAAAATGCAGCCCCCGGTACAAACCGGAGGCGTCGCCATTGTACGGCATTTATTTTTGAAAGTAGTTTTAACCTTTTCCATCTGATAGTGCCACTATACTAATATTTTATGCCAGCATGACCGCACTGGAGGTCACAACTTTTACGTCCATCAGCTTAATGAACCTCCCCGCCACAAGCAGCGGGGAATTTACCCTAAGAGATTAAAATTGAGATTTGTGGCATATCGGTTTGTGTAGCAGATTTCTTTTGGTAATTAAGTAAAATGATCAAGGAAAAATGAAATGTGCCGATTCTTTGTAACATCTACTTATCAATGAAAACGATATCAGCGAGAATCAACAATAACCACTTGAAAGGCTCAACGTGTAAAAAAATACATTTTATGAAAGTCCCTTCAACGGTGCAGATTATTTTATTCTCTCACTTTACCGATCGGGAAGTCATTTGCGCCCGTCTCAATCATCGGGTTCTGTTGGCGTTTGAAGACTTCCTCGGAGAGCGTCATTACCCGCTCCTCCGTATGCAGAGCAAGCCCTTTCACGGTTATGAACCCGTCTTTCCTGAAGTCCGCCTTGCCCTGCAATCCTTCCAGGAGCACATAGGTGAATAGCCCATGTCCTTTATATCCTTCAAGTGCCTGTTGCGTATCAGCAGAAGCGGAAAAAACCGATGAGCCGACAGCCCGCTGCAGGAGCTTGACCGCTGTTGCGTCGGTGAGGCCTCTCGTCTGCTGCAAGAGGGCTATCTGAATTTCCTTGCCCCCTTTGCCGGCATTGCAGGTATCAAGGATCACGAGTTTCTTCTGCGCCGGTATACTGCCGATCAGATTCACCAGGTCTTTGTGGCTCAGGGCATCCTTGCCGATGTGCTGAGATGAAAGGAGCCGGACATTGCTTGTCAGCAAAAAATACTGCTCTTCGCCATTCACCACGTCAACCATGCCGTGGGAAGCATTGTAGAATATAAAAAGGTCATTGGGCCTGACCACCTGCCGCACTTCCTCAAAGGCTTTGGTGATGGCCTCTTTCGTTGTGGCTTCCGGTGCAGTCAATGTCCGGATGTCAGCCTTCTCAAACAAGGAGGATGCAATCTTCTGCAACGTCCCGGCAAAGGCGATGGCATCGGGGACTGCGTAGGTCAAGGAGATGGATTGGTTCCTGTACGTATTGATGCCGATAACCAGGGCATAGAGATTGGGCTTCCTCATAACCGCATTGGAAATAACGCTGATCAGGGCGGGATTCGACTCCATGGAGTTTTCCCCATTGAAAGCGACGGCCCGGATTTCGTTTTGTCCTTTAAGAAGAGGAATGGTGAACGACAGGATCCTTTCATTGGCCGCTGCCTTGCCTTTTACAGTGATGCCCCGCGTATCGTTGGCAACCTGAGCGCCGTTGAGATAAACATTCACACGGCCGATACCGCCACCCCTGTCCGTGATCTTCAGAGTGACGGCAACATTATCCTGATCTACGGAGCTGTTAGTCACGGGTGACAGGATCTGAACGTCGGGTGCGGGTTTTTTAGCGGCAATATCCGTAATCAACTCGCCTTTGGGCGTTGCCCTGCCGGCAAGGGCCAACTGCACAAGCTCCGGCCGGTAAAACTTTGCATAAAACTGATCGATGCCATAGACCTTGTTGCCGACCCGCACATTGAGATGCCTGGCACCGTTTGGAGAAGCGTTGAAATAACCCTCCGGGGTGATGACGACCCATTCGCCATCGGTAAAAGCATATAATTTTGCGATTTCAGACTTAGTAGATGGATTGCATAAGACTAAGGCGTGTCCTTCTTTATTAACATTGTAGTTCCGTTCTTTTGACTTAAAAAGAAATATATGTCCCTGCGATATATTCTTGTAATTTTCATCTTTTTTGTAATCGTTCCTAAAGAAGTTTTTAGGTATCTTTGAATAATATAAATCTGGATCAGACAAAAACCATTTTTCCCTCTCTCCTTTTATGTCCTCGTCATAGATTTTCTTTTTATAGATTCCTGTTGAAGACGATTCTGATTTTTCTAATTTTCCTTCTTTAATATTCCATAAATTGAAAGTCAATGTAGATCTTTTCTCTCCAAGAGAATATTCAGTTTCCATATTTAACAATTTATCATCGACTGAATAAATGTGTCCAAAAGTTACAGGTTTGACGCCGAAACTCTTAACCTCCGCGCCTGTGTTTATGTCTGTCATCCTTACATTGCCGTTGGTAAACCCGGCGATCAGCATACCTTGATCAGTTATCACATAAGGGCTCCCTCTTAAGCCCTCGCTGTATATACCATCAAAGACCAACTTTTTTTCAGTGTATATTCCGTTTTTAACAGGATTGATCAGCACCAACTCCATTCGTGCAATATTTAATAAATCGCTCCTCGGGTAATTTTTATTGTATTCAACTCTGAGCCTGCCATCGGGAATAAAACCGAAAAATAGTATTTCATCATTTTGGTAACCCATATCTGCCTTCACAAGTTCCCTCGGCTTATATGATAATATCTGTTCCGCGGTTTCCAGATTGTAGATATGTATATCATCTGAACTATACGATCTATGATATGCAATAAATTTTAAATCAGGAGATATTTTGAATTCACTGCCATGAGAAATGCCTGTGATGTTCAGAGAACCTTTCATACGGACATTCAGACTGTCGTCATAAATCACATAATCAACATTTCCTTTCGGGCTTTTTCCTTTATAGAATACTCCGTAATATCCGTATCCCAAATCTGCCACTGCTTGGTTGTATCTCTCAAAATCTTTGTATTTTCTCAGTTCCAGCAGGGATATTTCCGATCCGTCCTTCATGCCATAAATTTTTATTCCGGACCCTAACCTATCATTGAACAGATACTGTCCGTCTTTGCCGATTACCGGATCATTAACATATCCAATGTTCGGAAGATTAATCGATCCGATTTTCTGTCCGTACAGGTCAAATATCTCGGCAGATTTTTTATAAATAACAATAAATCTATTGTCGTCAATAAAATAAATATTACTGGCAGAACCGTTTTTTGCTTCCAGATTTGCAGTCTTTATCTCCCTGCCTATGGCGGTATTCCATATTTTTATATACTCGCTATCTTCCCTCGTTACCAAATATGTGCCGCTTTGATTAATCGCCACGAATTTAACACTGCCGACATGCCCTGTCTGAACAAAAATCTCCGGCTTTTCAGATGCAAAGGCTGAAGCTGAACTTATGGACAATATGGCAACAATCCCAGACCAGACTGATAGAAAGCGCAATAAACTTTTAAATCTTAACATGTTTTCTCCTTTCAAGATCCTCGCCGCCTCTCACCAATAATGCTCCGTTCACGCCGCCGGACATGTTGAGATAGATATTGCCGGAGCATTCAGACACCGGTTATTCGGATCGATGCTGAGTGTATGGCTTTCCTGCTGTGTACAGGCTAAAACGGGTGGTAAATTCCTGGAGGGTTTCCTGTACTGCCTTGTCTTTTCGAAGCAAATCCAGCGCCGCCTGCTGGGTTTCAACAGCCTGCCTGAAATCGCCTTTCCTTGCCTGCGCGGCTGCCAGCGTGTCAAGGTATTGGGCATTTCTTTCGATGCTTACCGCCTTGAGTGCAAAGCTTACCGCTACCTTGCCGTCGTGAAATTTTGCGTCGGGACAGGTAGCCAATAACCAGGCCAGAGCGTTTGCGTATACAGGAGTCTTGGGCGATGATGTTGCTGCCATCTGTAAGTCTTCAATCGCTGATTTGTACAGACCCATCTCGGCAAAAAGCTGGCCGCGATCAAATCGCACCTCGATCGCATGAGGATTGTCCTTCAATGCCTGCTTGAAGTCAGCAAGAGCAAGTTGACGTTGCCCCATCGCCTGATGTGTCAATCCACGCTGATGCAGCGCCCAGACATGGCCGCTGTTGGTTGTGGCAATAAACCGGTCATAGTCGGCAAGTGCTTCTGCGTAGCGATGCAATTCGAACAACGCATTGGCACGATGAAAATACATATTATTGCGCTGATAGGCCTCAAGCGGTCTATCGTACTTATCGGTCGCATCAAGGCAGCGTGTGTACAAGTTTACCTTGGTCTGCGGATCCGTCGCTTTTTCCGCCGCCGCGCAATCGCTCGGCAACGGGGGCTCCATAGTCAATGCCTGCGCAACCTGCGAAAACAACAACCCGGCCAGAACCAGAGCAGGAATAATTATTTCACGACACCGCATAACTCCCTCCAGATGATGTACCTACGTTGATATCACATGGCAGCTTTACATGAAACAAATCCTTTCTCTGAAAAAAAGACAGACCACCTGCAATACATTACCAACACACTTGATCCACTTTACACGCAAAGAAAGCCTATGAAACTTCGCGCAACCCAGTACGGATTATTTGATAAGAACATGCTCCTGATGGAAGGCAGTATAAGAAGCACAGTCTCGTATGTCAAGGAAGTATAGACCGCAAAATATGTGGTCTGGAGATGATGCTTGTTGTCAGGCGTGAACGGTGCTTATTACGATTTGAAATCTACGATGAAAATGAAAAATCGGGTTGTGAGACTTTCAGGAAGCTGCAAATGCCCCGATTGCCAGAAAAATAACCTTCTATAAATATTATGTTACAGCCAGTTATCATCAAAAACTCAGAAAATACAGTAAATTGTTTATAACAGCGGTTTGTAAACCAGAGGATATATTACCTGACGGACCAGAAGTTGCCGTCTTTGCTTGCTGTGCCTGATGTTACCTCTCGGTTTTCGTCGTTTCTCGACATTTGGGAAAAATAGACATTTAATACTCTCAATACACACATGGAGGAACGGAGCATGGCCACGAAATACGTCAAGGGGAAGATCTATAGGTTGACAATAGCCGATTTGCAGCCTGACCTGAATCAGGCCCGCAGTTTTATGGATCTCAATGCCCTCAATGAGCTTGCCGCCTCCATCGGAAAATTCGGCGTCCTGGTCCCCCCATCCAGTTTTGTCAAAACGATCAGGCGGCGCAGGTCATTCAAGACTGATTTCAGACAGCCAGTTTCGGGCGGTTCTAATCTCGGTGCCGTCCGGATAGGTCTTTTCTCGATTGAGTTCCTTGACGATCTGGATTTTATTTACACCGGCAAGATATTTCTCAAAGAAAGAAAAGTTGGGGCTTCGTTCTGCATCGCTCCATTTGACTTCGATCATGAGAGCGGGCTTTTCCTGCTTGGTAATAAAGAAATCTATCTCCCGTCCGTCCTTGTTTTTCAGGTAATAGAATCCCCATTTTTCCCCCAGGCAATCTTCCCGGAAATGAATCTCTTTGAGCAATGAGCAGGCAACAAGGTTTCCCAGCTTCATCCCCGGCTCGTCCGGTACCTGGCCCGTATCATAAAAATAATACTTGGGGGCTTTAAGAAGGGATCTGGAAATGTTTTTATGAAAAGGGGGGATCTTGAAAACGACATAAAGCGTTTCCAGTACGGTCAACCAGCGTTTAATGGTTTTGTCCGAGCATTGAAGATCTTCAGCTAAGGATCTGTGTGATATGGGGCTTCCGACCTTCTTTTTCAAAAGCTGGATCAGGGTCTCAATGGACGTAATATGGCGCATATTTTCGAGATCAACCAGATCCTGCTTTAATATAACATCCAGATGGCTTCTTTTCCAACGATTATAATAAGTCTCATCGTCTTCAAGATAGGGTTCCGGAAATCCTCCCAGCTTTAAAAGCCGATCAAGCTTTCCCTCAAGGTCTTCCGTCCCCAAAACGGTTTTGATCTCCTTCAGATCAAGGGGATGGAGTCTAAATTCGAAAAACCTTCCGGCAAGTGAATCGCCGACCTTTTTGTAGGCATCAAGCTTTGCGCTGCCGGTAACAATAATGGAGGGGGGGATTCTTTCCGTATCATAAATGCCCTTGAGCCATGATTTCCAATTCTTCATTTTATGGAGTTCGTCAAAAATAACCAGGTCTCCGGAACGGTCCCAGGTCTTCTCCATCAGACTTAAACGGTGCTCGGCATTGTCGTAATTAAAATAATCGAAGTTGTCCTTCAGCATCTTCGCAAGGGTCGTCTTGCCTGTTTGCCTCGGACCGGTAAGCAGTACGATCTTTTTTTTCAGATCTTTCTGAATATATTTTTCAAGATATCTATTCATGGCGACCATTATGACCATAACTCCGAAAAAGTCAAGACTTATTCGGAGTCGATACCGTTTTGGTCATTGATTGAGCAATCGGCTCACCTTTCGGTCTCATCAACTTGTTTATTACGCCAGGGGAAAGTCAATGCTATTTTATCATCGGTTCGCAAGCACAGAATATGTTCCCTGACGGACCGGAATTTTCCGTCATCCCTTGACATTTGGAATAATAAAACATATAAAATTTAATATCATTGACTTAAGGACTTTTCTCCCCTCTTTTCTAAATGGACGAAATAGATAAAAAAATCTTGAATATCCTTCAGAACGAATTTCCCCTGGTTCCCTGTCCGTTCCGGATTGTCGCGGAAAGACTCGGCATCAGAGAAGAAGATGTCCTCGACAGGATAAAAAAGTTGAAAGACGACGGGGTGATTCGAAGGATCGGGGCTGTCTTCGATCCCCGCAAGCTGGGTTACGTCAGCACCCTTTGCGCCGCCAGGGTCCCGGCGGAAAAAATGGCGTTGTTCACCGCAACCGTCAACGCTTCACCCTATGTAACCCACAACTACCGGAGGAATCACGATTACAATGTCTGGTTCACCATCATCGCCCCCTCCGAAGCGGCAATGCAGGATTTTATCGCCCAGGTAAAAAACCGGACGGGCATCGAAGATATCCTGAACATGCGGGCGGTACGGACCTTCAAGATCGACGCCCGCTTTGATATTTAAGCAAGGAAAACCCAAATGACCGACACCCCACCCAAGCCCACGCTGTTCCTTATCGACGGCAATAATTACGTCTTTCGGGCCTTCTATGCCATCCCCAGCCTGACCAACTCCAAAGGTTTCCCGACCAATGCCATCTACGGGTTTGCCACCATGCTCATCAGGATCATCAAGGAATGGAAACCCGATTATATCGCCGTCGCCTTCGATGTGAAGGGGCCGACCTTCCGCCATGAAGCCTATGAACTCTACAAGGCAACAAGGCGGGCAATCCCGGAGACCCTTATCCCCCAGATTCCGTATATCAAGGAGATGATCCGCGGTTTTTCCATCCCCGTACTGGAGAAGCCGGGCATCGAAGCCGACGATATCATCGGAACCCTTGCCAGACGTTATGCGGAACAGGGAATGAAGGTCGTTATCGTCTCCGGAGACAAGGACATGATGCAGTTGGTCGGGGAGAATGTCGTCATCGTCGATACGATGAAAGACAAGGTCTATGACGCGGCAGGGGTAAAAGAGAAATTCGGCGTCCCCCCCGCACAGGTGGTGGAGATCATGGGATTGACGGGCGATACAACGGATAATATCCCCGGGGCGCCGGGGATTGGCCCGAAGGGGGCCCTCCGGCTGATCGAGGAATACGGAACCATTGAAAACGTACTCCAGAATGTTGACCGGATCAAGAATGCCAAGGCGAAGGAATGCATCCGCCGTTACCGTGACCAGATCATCATGAGCCGGGAACTGGCCCGGATTCGTACCGAGGAGGACATCCCTTTCGAACTTGCCGACAGCCGCAGCGGCAATCCGGACAGGGAGACACTGAAGACGCTTTTCAAAGAATTCGAGTTTTCCTCTCTCCTCCAGGAACTGATGATTCGTGAAGAACAGCTCGCAGGTCAATATGAGACCATCCTGACTGAGGCCGGACTGTTTAATACCGTTGAAGAAATCCGCAACGCCGGATCTTTTTCTCTCGATCTCATCCTGAGTTCCCCGGAAGCCATGCGCGCCGGGATTGTTGGCATCGCCCTGGGTATCCGTCCCGGCAAAGCCGTCTATATTCCCCGGGGCCATTCGTATGCCGGGGCGCCGTCCCAGCTTACGCAGGAGCAGGTATGGAAAGGGATATCTCCCCTGCTTGGCAATACCGCCATTCCGAAGCACGGCCATGATCTCAAAACAATCCAGATCGTTCTGGAAAGGAACGGCCTGTCTTTGCGCGGCCTGGGCTGCGACACCCTGATCGGTGCCTATGTCCTGAACCCCTCCCGCCGCAGCTTCGATCTTCCCGATCTTGTTCAGGACCACCTGAACCGCCGCATCATGACGGTAAAGGAGATCGCCGGCAGCGGCGTCAAACAACTGCCCCCGGATATCATCCCCGTGGATAAAATGGAGCCATACGCCTGCCTGAGAGCCGACGCGGTCTTGTCGCTTGTCGCCTTCCTGTCCGATGCGCTGGCCAAAGAACAGCTAACCGGGCTCTTTCGGGATCTGGAGACGCCCTTGATCCCCATCCTCGCCGGGATGGAACAAAAGGGCGTCCTGATCGACAGCGAGCTGTTGCGCGCTATGTCCGGGGAGCTGCAACAGTTATTGGAGATTTCGGCAGACAAGATCTATCGCCTCGCCGGAGAGAGATTCAACATTCAGTCGCCGAAGCAACTCCAGCAGATCCTCTTCGACAAGCTCAGGTTAGCCAAAGGGAAAAAGACCAAGGAAGGCTACTCCACTGATGTCGATGTCCTTTCCAGCCTCGCCAGGCATCATGAACTCCCCGCGGAGATCCTGGCCTACCGGAGCATCTCCAAACTGAAATCAACCTATATCGACGCCCTGCCGGCCCTCGTCCACCCGCAGACAGGGCGGGTCCACACCTCCTATAATCAGGCTGTAACCGCAACGGGCAGGCTTTCCAGCAGCAATCCCAATCTGCAAAATATCCCCATCCGGACCGTCGAGGGTAAGAGGATCCGTCAGGCCTTCATCGCCCCGGCGGGGAGCAGGCTGATCTCTGCCGACTATTCCCAGATTGAGCTGCGGGTCCTTGCCCACCTCTCGGAAGACCGGACCCTCATCGACGCCTTCCACTCCGGAGAAGATATCCACAGCCGCACCGCTTCGACAATTTTCGGCGTCTTTCCCGAGTTGGTCAATGAGGAGATGCGCCGCCAGGCCAAGGTCATCAATTTCGGCGTCCTTTATGGCATGAGCGCTTTCGGCCTCGCCAAGGAGCTCAACCTGACGCAGAAACTCGCCCAGGCCTATATCGATGAATATTTCCGGAAATATGAAGGGGTTAAATGCTACCTCGACCAGGTCTTGGCGCAGGCGCGGCAGGATGGCTACGTCTGTACCCTGATGAACCGACGCCGCTACCTTCCCGAAATTAACGCCGCCAATGCCAACATTCGCCAGTTTGCCGAACGCATGGCCGTCAACACCCCCATTCAGGGCACGGCGGCAGATCTCATAAAACTGGCCATGATCCGTATCGCCGGCAGACTCGGGACACAAAACCTGACGGCAGCCATGATCATGCAGGTTCATGACGAACTGGTTTTGGAGGTTCCGGAGGAGGAAGTGGAAACCGTAATCGCGCTGGTCAGGGAAGAAATGGAACAGGTCGTGGTTTTGCGGGTTCCCCTGAAAGTCGCCGTCAATTACGGACGCAACTGGGACGATGCCCACTGACCCCATTATTTTTGTTGACTTTTCCCCTATATTGAGGCAGGAAGATTCCTACTGCTGGAGGGCCGGGATCTCTATATCCCGGCTTCTTATTTTTAAGCGGACTTGGAGAAATGTTACATGGCATACTTGAGGTATCATGACAGAATCAGATCTCTCCTGCTGATCTTTCTTCTCATCGGTGTATGGATCCCCATAGAGGCTCGGGCTGCCGACATGCCCTCCCAGAATATTCAAAAGACAATTCAGAACCACGTGCCGCCGGCAGGTCCTTCCCTGAAACCGGCAAACGGCGTCTCCTCCCTGGAAATACAGACATACACGGATATTCAAAAGGCCATCCTGAACCGCCTGAAAACCGGGAATGGGTCCATAAAATCTGCCAAAGGCGCCGTCCCCCTGCGGGAGCGATTTTACAGTGAACGCCAGTTTCAACCCGCCTGGATTCGCGACAAAATGATTTCTGATCAAGCTCAGAAACTCATTCAGGTCCTCAAGGAGGCAGACAGAGAAGGCCTCAATCCCCTTGATTATCGGGTTGATCAGGTCGAATCCCTTCTGGCTCAGGTCAAACAGCAGCGAAATGGCGGCAATTCCATCCGTGTGGAAACCTGGGCCGATCTGGACATGATGCTGACCGATGCCTTTTTCGCTTACGGAACCCATGTGTCCAAGGGTCGGCTCGATCCGGGGAAATGGTTTTATCAGTGGATTCCCTATCGCCGCTCCGTGGACCTTGTCCAGGTCCTCAACGAATCACTGGACAAGAAAGATGTGGAAAGCGCCTTGGAAAGCCTCCCCCCTCGTTATCCGGCTTATGCGCAATTACGGACGGAACTGGCTAACTACCGGCGGATTGCCGCCGACGGCGGCTGGGCTGCCATCCCGGAAAAAACAAAACTCAAAAAGGGAAGCACCGGCCATGCAGTTGCTCTCCTCAAACACCGCTTGGTCATCTCCGGAGATCTCGATGCGGCGGCTCTGGGAATAAACGACCATTTCGACGGTCGTCTACAGGGGGCGCTGCAGAAGTTTCAGGAACGGCATGGCCTCAATGCTGACGGCGTCATGGCTGAAGAAACCAGAAAGGCATTGAACTTTTCCGTCGAGAAGCGCATCCGTCAGATCGAATGGAACATGGAAAGGTGGCGCTGGCTTCCCGACGAACTCGGTCCACGTTACGTCATGGTGAACATTCCCGATTACCGCCTCTTTGTCGTGGAAAACCAGATCACGATCATGTCCATGAAAACCGTGGTCGGAAAGCCGGAGCAGCCCACTCCCGTCTTTATGGACAATATGAGCTACCTGGAACTCAACCCTACCTGGAATCTTCCCAATTCCATCGTCGCGGACGAAATGATTCCCAAGGTCAAGAAGGATCCCAATTACTTGACGAAAAAGCGCATTCGTATTTACAGTAACTGGAGTACAAAGGCCAAGGAAATCGATCCCAAGACCATCGACTGGGCCAAGATCAATCCCAAGAAGTTCCCCTACCGGATGATCCAGGATACCGGCGTCAACCCCTTGGGCCGGATTAAATTCATGTTTCCCAACCAGTTTGACGTATATCTCCATGATACGACACAGAAAAGCTTTTTCCAACGGTCAAAGCGCATGTACAGCCACGGGTGCATCCGCGTGGAAAGGCCCTATGACTTGGGGGAATGGGTTTTGAAAGACGATCCTGCGTGGTCGAAAACGAGACTTCTTACGGAAATAAAAAAGGGAAAAAGACAGGTGGTCAACCTTCCCAAACCCATCCCTGTCTATGTCATCTATCTTACAGCATGGTTTGATACCCGCGGTCATATCCATTTCCGGGATGATATATACGACTATGACAAGAGCCTCGAAAAGGTTTTAAAAATATCGAATTCACCTTCCGGCAAAGGGTAAGCTGAACGCATTAGGCATTCAGGGCTATTTTTGTTGACAAAATAACCATCAAACTATAGACCCGGAAAAAGAAACCCGGCATAGAAGAGGTTTGCCAGATGCAACATGCCCTGCTAATGTGGAAGAACACCCGGATGATTGTTCTCACCGCTGTTTGCGCGGCCATCTATGGGGCAACACTCATCGCCTTCAAAACGGTTGTTCCCATCATTCCCGGCGTCACCGAGGTCCGGGTAGCCGGCGTGTTCCCCATGACCTTCGGATTCCTCTTCGGCCCGGCAGGGGCCTGGGGCCTGGCCATCGGTAATGTCATCGGAGATATCTTTGGCGGCACCCTAAGTCCCGCCTCCATAGCCGGTTTCATAGGCAATTTCCTGATGGGATACCTTCCCTACACCATCTGGTCAACCCTGATTCCCGTTTCCAACGGGAAGTATGCATGGGACGCCAAAAGCGCGCGCAGTTGGCTGCTTTACATAGTCATAGCCTTCATTTCCGGAGCCGCGGCGGCAGTCGTCATTGGCACCTTCGCCGATGCCATCGGCATGGTCCCTTACTCGATCATCTCCAAGATCATCACCATCAACAATGTCATCGGCTCTCTCATCGGGATTTTGCTCCTCCTCGCCGTTTTCGATGTTACCAAAAACCAGTTGCGCCTCTTCTGGCCCGAAGTCATGGACGTATCTGCCGCCAACACTGCGATGAGAGCATCCCTCGGCGCCTGGCTGGTGGCGGCAGGGTGCATTCTCGGCATCTTTGGCGGTTTCGTGCCGGGGCTGTCGTGGACGGTCGTCTCTTGGCTGGCAACTTGCCTGGTTATGGGAGGAAGCCTACTCCTATGAGGTCTTCATGACTTCATCAATTGTCTTTGACCACCTTTCCTTTTCCTATCAAAATACCACCGCACCGGCCTTGCAGGATGTTACCGGGGAAATGACCCGGGGCAGCTTTACGATGGTCATGGGCCATAGCGGCGCCGGAAAATCCACCCTCTGCTGTGCAACCAACGGTCTCGTCCCCCGCTTCTTGCGGGGTGATTACGCGGGCAGGGTCATGGCGGAGGGGATGGAAGCAGGCAAAAACAGTGTCCCCGACATGGCACGGACGGTAGGGATCGTCCTTCAGGACTTTGAAGCGCAACTCTTCTCAACCAACGTGGAACTCGAAATGGCCTTTGGACTGGAAAACCAATGTCTCCCAAGGACTGCCATGGAAGAGAGGATCAATACCTACCTGCAAGTGGTCGGTCTGGAAGAGCTGTTGAGAAGGGACACGGCGACCCTGTCGGGAGGACAGAAACAGCGTCTGGCCATCGGTTCCGTTCTGGCAATGGAAACCCCGGTACTCGTCATGGATGAGCCCACGACGGATATCGATCCGGAAGGCCGCCGCCATATCCTATCCCTGATCAGAAGGCTGAGAACCCGGGAGCGGACCCTTATCGTGACCGACCTTGACGCTGAGGCGGCGGTGCAGGCGGATCAAATCTGGCTTTTGAAAGAGGGACACCTCGCGGCCCGGGGAACGCCCGCGGAAATCCTGACGGATTCATCTCTGGTCGAATCCTGCGGCATCCGGCCCTTGGCAACGGTCGCCCTCTTCCAGGCGATGAACTGGCCTGGACAACCCCTGACGGTGGAAGCTGCGGCGGCGGAGATTGAGAACCGCCGGCTGCTTTGCCCACACCACCCGGAATGCCGGTCCATATCGGCAATTGCCCCCGGCAAGGTTATCCTGGAGACTCGCAATCTCTCGTACCGATACCTGGCCGGCGCCACAAACGCCCTGAATAACATCGATCTGACCATCAACGAGGGAGACTTCGTGGCCATGCTGGGGCAGAACGGCTCCGGGAAAACAACCCTGGCAAAGCACTTCAACGGCCTGCTTAAACCCACCGCGGGGGACATGCTCGTTCGGGGCCGGCCAGTCAACCATTACCGGCGCCACGAGCTGGCCAGAGAGGTAGGATATGTTTTCCAGAATCCCGATCACCAAATATTTGCCCCCACCGTCCGGGAAGAAGTGGCCTTCGGACCGCGCATCCTGGGGATGGACCGCAAGACGCTGGAAGGTAATATTGCCGAAGCTCTCGATGCCACGGGATTGAGCGGTTTTGAGGACAGTAACCCCTTCCTGTTGAACCGAGGGGAAAGACAGCGCGTAGCGGTGGCGTCAATCCTTGCCGTCAAACCCGCCGTCATTATCCTCGACGAACCAACGACGGGACTGGATTATGTCCACCAACGGGACACGATGGAGATGCTGAAACGACTCAACCAGCTTGGACATACGATTATTGTCATCACCCATGCCATGTGGATCGCCGAGGCCTACGCCAGGCGCAGCATCCTGATGAAGGAGGGACGGATACTCCTTGATGGACCGACATCAACGGTTTTTTCCGATGAGGCCATGCTGGCCGCAGCCTCTCTGGCGCCTTCCGATCTTGTCCGCCTCAGAAATCGTCTCGGCCTGGCCGCGATGACATTGACCGATATGGTAAAGGAACTCAGGAGCGAGGCTGTTCCGCCCGGATCTTTTTGAAGCTTACGATATGGATTTTGCGAAATGAATCTGACATTCTATCATGATGAGGCGACATGGCTCCATCGACTCGACCCCCGGACCAAGATCGGCGGGGTCCTGCTGATTTTTGTCATCTGCCTGTGCTTCAATCATCCCTTGTTCATAGCTGTAATCCTCGCCGGTGTACTGACTATCTTCACGACTGCGAAATCCATGAAAGTTTTGTGGAAACTCCGGTTTCTCCTCGTCCTGCTTTTTGTCTTCAGCGTCGTCCTCTGGCCATTTTTCATTAAAGGCAAGACTATCCTGTTCCAATGGCATGGTCTCGAAGTTAGCCGAGAGTCCCTACTTTATGGGTTTGCCATGGGCCTGCGACTGATAACCTTTGTGAGCACCGGGCTGCTGCTTTTAGCTACGACGAAAAACGAGGAGATTACCAACGGTCTGATTCGCCTCGGTATTCCCTACCCTGTAGCTTTTGCCCTCGCCACCGCCATCCGCCTGGCGCCGACTTTTGCCGATGCCGGGGCTACCATTGTCCAGGCTCAGGTATCCCGGGGACTTGATCTGGACTCAAAAAATGTTTTCAGCCGATTCAAGAGGTTTGCCCCCCTATCCATCCCCATATTCATTTCCGCCATGCGCTACACAAATTTCCTGGCTATGGCATTGGAATCGAAGGGCTTTCGCCCCGACGCCCCCAGAACCAGCTACTACGAACCGCAGATTACGGGGAGGGACTTGCTGGTACTAGGATTACTGACGCTAACCCTCGCCGCCTGCCTCTATCTGAGGCTGTCCCTTCACTGGGGAATCATCATCCCCGGACGGCTTTAACTAAAGCCCAGATCGAGAATCCATCAGACGAAAAAAGAAGGGGCAGCCGAGCGGCTAACCCCTTGATCTAAGGTCTGATTTCCCGTAACTCCTTAGAAATAGACAAATAATCAATTCCATCTATTCCCTTCTATTCTATCTGTTCCTCTGCTTTGCTTTTGTGTCTATCACAATATTAGCACACCCACTCTGGGGAGTTTTAGTCCGATGCTCCTTCGATGAAAATCTAACCAACCGATCACCAGTCACCATCTCCCTCAATACCAAAGTTCACACCTTCCCTATAGCAGCGTTCCCATCTCTTCGCCATCTCTTTGCCATACCAAGTTTACGTTTCAGTATGGTGCCAGGGATTGATGTCTTGGCATGTTTATAAACCGCTGTCTTCCCACACAAACAAAAGCCCCCTGACGAACCGGTTTCATCAGAGGGCTTTTTAAAGGGACACAGGCTTTCAAAAGACAGTGTCTTTATTTATCAGGTAGAATTATCAAACCTCTTTTCGTCTCAGCCAGGCCTCCTGGTAGAGTCTGCCGATGGTTAGGAAGAGCGCCAGGAAGAACATCCCGAACATGAAGTTGGGCGCTGTCCCGAAATACTGGTCGATCCTGAAGCCGATGTAGAAGAACATTAAGGAGGCGATAGCAATCACGAATCCGTAGGCGCTGACGATCATCACAGGGTTATACTTGCTCAATGGGGGCCTCTTTGTCTCTTGCAGTGTTGCCATGATCTGTTCCTCCTTTCCTCAGTTTATTGACCTGATTCCTTAACCAACCAAATTCTTGATGCCTTCGATCACCGGATTGGTGAAAAGAGCAATCAAGACGGTGTAAAGGGCGAAAACACCGGCGACTTCTCCCGTGTACATCTTTTCATATTTGTGCTTCAGGCTGATCACGGTCATCCCGCCGACAATGAGGCACCCAAGCTGGAAGTAAGGGAAGTTAGCCACACCGGCTGCTGCGTATTCTGCCATCGCGAAAGTTCCCGTCAAAAGAACAACCACCATTGCCGCTACCATCGTTCCTAATGTCTTTTTCATGATCTGTGTCCTCCTATTTCAATTTTTTTATTTGTTTCGTTTGACTTTATATATTGCGTAAAGCGTGCCAAGTCGTATGATGTGAATTTGGGCGTATCATAAGTGCTTGTTTGGAATAGACATAAATGAAAATAGAGTAGGGTAGGGTGATGAGTTTCAGTTCGGATGATGGCTGATTTTTTAATGGAGCTTTAAAATTGCTTTAACGAAACGATGGGAAATGTAATTCATGATAGCCTTGGATAAATTCTTTCACCGCCTATTTCCATGATCCCGTTTGCAGCTCGCGCCGGCATGTCTACAGATAATCGAATCTCTGCCGCCATTCCATCATTCCATCAGACAAAACCTGATCTCCAACATCAAATATCCTGATCCATATAAACGCCCATTTCGCATCCCATATTCATCCTCCCCCTGATTGTTAAAAATTGCCTTCGAGATTATCTTAGGGCCGAAAGAAAGAGAGAGGAGACATAAAAGCCATGACAACCATCGGCAACGAAAGAATCGAATTCAGTCCTCAGAGAGACATTCTGGGGAAAACGATAGAGAGAGACAGGACCAGCCGTCATCATATGACCGGTCTTAAAGGATTATAAACCGTATCAAAAGAGAGAGGAGAAACGACCATGAAGAAGACAGGAGCCAAAAAAGAAGAAAGATTCGCAAAGAAGGCTGGCAAGACCTGGCTGGACCCCATGTGCACCCCGTTCGAAACCAGGTAGATCAGGACAAGAAACAAAGATAACGAGTCTTAACTTTAGAGAGAGGAGGCAAGGATCATGAAGAAGGAAAAGAAAGCATTCAGGGGTTGGGTTGACCCGATGGCTACGCCTTATCAATATAAGAAAGGCTGATAGCGCTGAGCATACATAGGCTCTGCCTTAGCGGCAAAAGTAGTCGAGAGAGGCAACATGGCCGGACGATTTGAAAACCCTGCCTCTCTCAAAGTTAAGGGCGGTGGTTGGTTAGACACCGCCTTTACTTTTTTTTCACTGAGGCCATCTCCGGCAGAAACAGTGGTCATCAAAAAGAAAGAGGAGAATGCATATGCAGAAAGAAAAAAACAAGGAAGATGTAAAAGATTTGAAGACACCGGAAGCTGACATCCTTACATGTCTGGTAAATGGCGAGGTTCCGTAAAGCTTTAACCACATCCCCTGACTAAGCCCCTGTCTGCATTTGATTCAGGGGCTTTTCTTTTGACCTCAGCAGATATATTCAAGATCCCTGCCCGAAGATCGTCTAAAATATTTCCTTTGACAAGATCAAGATATTTCTATGAATATCTTTTCAAATAAACTGAGAGGATCAAAAGGAGGGGGTTATGGAGTTCGAAAATATTATCTTTCAGAAGGCCAATCACATTGCGACAATCAGGCTGAATCGTCCTAAATATTTTAACGCTTTGGACTTTCCTCTTGGGAACGAACTGGTCAAAGCCCTAGAGATCTCTCAGGACGATGAAGACATCAGAGCTGTTGTCATAACAGGAGAGGGTAAAGCCTTTTGTTCCGGCGGTGATCTTCGATTATTTAGAGATCAATTAGATAGCAGCAATCCATCGGAGGTCGTTCGGCAGCTTGTACGTGTTTTCAATACAATCATCCACGGTGTCCGCTCTATGCCAAAACCTGTTATAGCTTCCATTAATGGTGCTCTAGGTGGTGGTGGCTTCAGTCTCGCCGCTGCCTGTGACATTAGAATTGCTGCATCGTCTGCTATCTTTAGACAAGCATATACCAGCGTCAGTCTTGTTCCTGATGGAGCATGGACATTAATGGTTCCCATGCTCATTGGTTTAGGGAAAGCGACGGAACTGGTCCTTATGGATCCCATTCTCAGTGCCAGGCAGGCTATGGAAATTGGCCTTGTAAATCAGGTCGTTGATGATGCTGATCTCCAGAGAGTAACCCACGAAATAGCCGAAAAACTTGCGAAAGGTCCAACCAAATCGTTTGCCATCGCCAAGGAAAATCTTAATAATGCTATGCTTGGCCTTCTGGAACGGCAGCTTGAACTTGAGCGATCGGGAATGATTAAAGCTGCGAAAACAGATGATTATAAGGAAGGTCTCAGGGCATTTTTCGAGAAAAGAGAACCTCACTTTACTGGGAGATGAAGCCAACCCCATAAAATCATAAAAAAGATCACTTGAAAGGAGTCGGCATGCTTAGTGGAGATCAAATCAGAAACATCTTGACGGAATGGAATGAAGCCTGGAACGACCATGACCTTGATAAAGTATTGGACCTTTTCAATGATGACATCGTTTTTGAGAACTGGACAGGGGCAAAGGTGCAAGGAAAAGACGCCCTAAAGAAGGCATGGGAGCCTTGGTTCAAGAATCATGGCGGATTCCGTTTCATAACGGAAGATGTTTTTGTTGATGAAAAAGAGCAGAAGGTGCTCTTCCAGTGGTCCCTGAAGTGGCCATCCAGTGAAAAGGGATACAAGGGCAAGTTGGAGAAAAGACGAGGCGTTGATATTATTCATTTTCGGGATAGCAAAATCAGCCACAAGTTCACATACAGTAAGACTACGCTGGATATTGACAGCAAATTGGTAAAACTTACCGCTGAAACGAGCTAACGAAAAATTTCATTTCCCCATTGAATCAGGAACAGCTATGGCTTACAACACAGCCCTTGAAGATCTAATCGAAGACATTTTGCCGGAAGGCAATATTGAAAAGAAAAAGATGTTCGGCGGCATCTGCTATCTGATCAACAGCAACATGTCTTTTGGCATCTGGAAGGATTATTTCATTGTAAGAATGACGCCGGAGCTTGTCGCTGAAGAATTGAATAATGAGCATGTGAGGGAGTTCGATTTAACAGGGAAACCCATGAAGGGATGGGTTATGGTAGAAAAAGGTTCCTGGAATAAAAGAGATGAATTGGCCAGGTGGATTGACATTGGGAAATCATTAGCTCTATCTCTACCGAAGAAAGCATCTAAAAGAAAATCAATTGAAGAGATCTACTATCGGAGTCAACGATAGAATTGCTATCGCGAATGTATTCTGAAAAACTATGGAACTGATTCTAATCAGGCACGGAGAGACAATTTGGAATAAGGAACGTAGAGTCCAGGGTGTAAGCGATATAGATCTGAACGATGTAGGTTTATGTCAAGCCCAGGCACTTTCCTTATCTCTTAAAAATCACATTATCCCTTCGATCTATTCCAGTCCTTTAATCAGGGCGCATAAAACGGCCCAGATCATCAACCAATATCACAATGCCCCTATTTACCTTGAATCAGGGCTGATGGAAATGGATCAGGGAGATTTTGAAGGTCTTTCTTTCCAAGAACTGATGTTTTGTGAAAAAGACTTCCTGAAAAAATGGCTGTCTGATCCTGCTTCCATAAAGATGCCCAAGGGGGAATCGTTTATTGAACTGCAAACCCGTGCCTGGAAGGTAATAGAAGGCATCATCGCAAAATCTGATGATGCCTTGGTTGTTTCTCATAATTTCACAATCGCTTCTATCCTCTGCAAGATACAGAATATCAGCCTGTCAGAATTCAGATCCGTCCATGTTGATACAACTTCTAAGACCGTCATCAGATTTAAGAATGGATCAGCTTATATAGATACGTTTAATGACCGTACCCATATCCCATCGGACAAAGTCTGATCTCCAACATCAAATATCCTGCCCCATATAAACGCCCATTTCTCATCCCATATTCATCATTCCCCTGATTGTTAAAAATAGCTTCCGGGATTATCTTAAGACCGAAAGAGATGAGGAGACATAAAGGCCATGACAACCATCGGCACCCAGAGAATCGAATTCAGTCCTAAAAGGGACATTCTGGGGAACACGATTGATGTCTGGTGTCTCTCCCCTGCTTGGATGTGTTGGATGCCCTGGCTGAAGGATGGAGACGAGGTGCGGCGTGTGTCGGGGAAGACAAGAGAAAGAAACAGGACCAACCGGTTTCCCCTCTTCGACAGCGGTAGGTAAGCGTGATTGAGATTGTTAAGTAAAATTGTGAACATAAGTCATGCTCGATTTTTAGGCGTGTGCCTACAGATTCATGGGGTCATTTGGATGTGCCTTATCCGTTGTGGTGGTGATATTTTAAGTTGTTTCAATATGTTCGACTGTTCATGGGTCGGTTCGGTGGTCTGGAAAACCCGGCCATCTTTTGAAAAAAATTCTCCAAGATGAAGACGGTCCATTTGGGTTCTAATCCTGTCCCAAGTCATGTTGGTTTTCCTCTCGGCAATCCTCACCAAAAGGAGCGCCAGGAAACAGAGAAACACGTGTGCCTGAGTCCGGTCATCCTTCCGGTGATAGACAGGTCTCAGATCCAGGGTTGTCTTCAGGGTCCTAAAGGCCCGTTCCACTTCCATCAGCTGTTTGTAACCCAGGGCGATGTCCTCTGGGGTCAGAGTGTCGTCACTGGTGGAGATGATATACTTCCCATCCAGATGGACCTCTTCTTTGATCTTGCCCTTGTCAATCTTGATCGCGCCGGTTTTTAGCTGCCTCAGGAATCTCCCCATCGTCCGGTGAGACAGCAGGGCGCATACGTTTTTCTTGTGGCATTGCCCCTTTTGTTCCCTGATGGACTTAAGGGCTTCGTCAATCTTTTTGAGAGTCTTCTCACGGGTGGCTTTGTCCTTTTTGGCCTCTTCGGGATTGTGAACCAGGATAAACCGGCGGCGGCGCTCCCCATCACCGACAATAACTTCCTTGATCTCCAAGTTCTCCCGGATGGCGGTAAATCTTCCCCGCTTGGCCAGAACCTCCTTGTGGACCTCCTGGTTGTCCCGGAGTTTATCTCCGATAATATAATGACCGCCGGCCTTTTGAAGGATTAGGCGGTTATCTTCAGAGTTCATTCCCCGGTCCATGACCCAGATGCAGCGGCCCAGTTTCCATCCGAGAAGATCATCTTTGACCGTCTCCACCGTCTTCATGTCCGAGGTGTTTCCCGGCAAGGTCCAGCACTTGACCGGGATGCCTTCCTTCGTCACCGCCAGGCCAATAACAACCTGGGGGAGATCCGGCCGGTGATCCTTGGAATGACCATACTGCCGCAGTCCCGCTTCATCCTCTTCATCCATCTCGAAGTAGGTGCTGGTGGTGTCAAAGAAGATCA